>Ga0194112_10006494_pt1 | contig 15439 bp, 13 predicted proteins | sample TA2MahC400mmetaG_FD_146191 | JGI IMG/M metagenome (GOLD analysis project Ga0194112, IMG submission 146191) | Freshwater microbial communities from Lake Tanganyika, Tanzania - TA2015016 Mahale Deep Cast 400m | ecosystem: Environmental > Aquatic > Freshwater > Lake | place: Tanzania: Lake...
TTAACTACGGGGAGATTTACGCTGTTTTTTTTGCTTCTTTTGCCAGTTTTCTGTTTGCATAGAACTGCTGGGCGATGCTGAAGACATTATTCATGAGCCAGTAGAGGACAAGGCCTGATGGAAAGTTAAGAAAAATAAAGGTGAATACAATCGGCAGAGCCATCATGATCTTGTTCATGGTCGGATCCATGGATGTCGGGGTCATCTTCTGCTGGATTACCATGGTGACGCCCATGAGAATGGGCAACGGACCCACTGCAGAACCCCCGATTAAAGGAATTGCTTCAGGAATATGACCTAAAAGTGTATCAGGTGCTGAAAGGTCTTTTATCCAGAGAATAAATGGTGCGAGCCGCAGTTCGATGGCTATCAGCAATATATTATAAAGTGCAAAAAATATTGGTAGTTGAAGGAGTATCGGGAGACAGCCTCCCAGAGGATTTACCTTGTTCTTTTTATAAAGCGCCATGATCTCACTCTGCATCTTCTGCGGATCCTTCTTATATTTTTCTTTTACCTCTGCGATCTTTGGTTGTATCTCTTGCATCTTTTTCATTGACTTCTGACTCTTGTTCACGAGCGGGATAAATGGTATTCTTATAATGAGAGTGAGAAGGACTATTGCCCATCCATAGTTTCCGAGAACTTTGTAAAAGAGCTTCAGTACCCAGAAAAAAGGAATTGCGATTATCGAGAAAAACCCGAAATCGATGATATGCTCGAGACCTACCTTCAGTGCCTTCAACCTGTCATATTCTTTTGGTCCGGCAAACAGGAAAAAGCTGTTTGTACCAGATTTGCACTTGAACGCAATAACAGGCGCTTCTTTCTGTTTCCAAACATTTGCCTCTTCCACACCGGAACGAGGCACAAGGGCGGCAAAGAAATACTTATCTTCCTGAGCTATCCACTTCAGGCCTTCCTTATAACTCTTGGCTTCATTCAGCTTCTTTTCATCAAATTCGATTCTATCACTCTCTTTAAGGAGTACAGGCCCTATATGTGACGATGTGTCCTTTCTATCATAGATACCGAAATCAGTCCCAACAGTTATCCAGTAGTCAGGAATTCCTGAGACTTCATCTTTTATGTCAATTGCGTAAGTGTCATTTTGGAATGTATATGTCCTTTTCACAGAGACTCCTGAACCTGCATATTCAAATATAAGTGAGCCTGAGTTTACATTCTTATTGAGTGTGATATCTTTACCTCCTCCAGAGGCAGAAACACGGAAGTTAATGTCCGAGAGGTCAAAGTCCTCTTTTGAACCAATCGCAAGAGGAGGTTCTATGCCTGGCTCTTTAAGGAGTACCACGTTCTTCCCACTTTTATCCTTATAGCTTTTAAGTTCATAGTATTTTAATGTTCCGCCTCTTGTAGTAAAGACAGCAGAATAGAGTTCAGTCTCGACCTTAATCTCTTTTTCTTCAGACAGTACAGACTTAGTTACAGGAGGCTTTATTGGTGTTGCCGGTTTAGGCTCTTCTTTCTTCTCCTCTACCTTTGCCTGTTTCTGAACCTGCTGGGGTTCAGGTTTAAAAAAGAAGTACTGATAAATGAAAAGAACCAAAAATATAAGCATTATGGCAAGAAGAGTTCTTTTATCCATTCTTACTTTACAGGGTCATACCCGCCGGGATGAAAGGGATGACACCTCAGTATCCTCCTTAACGAAAAATAACCCCCCCTAATTGTCCCGTACTTACGTATTGCCTCAATTGAATATTCAGAGCAGGTAGGGGTAAACCTGCAGCTCGTGGGAAGTACAGGAGATATAAGATACTTATACAGCTTTATGAACGCTATCAGAATTTTTTTCATACATAAGCCTCAACAGAAATCGTTTAATATCTCGCATGAACTCATCCAAACTACCCTCTACAGAGGTCTTTCTCGCAACAATAACAAAATCATACTTCAAAGGAAACTCGTGTAAGAGCTTTCTCATCGCCTCTCTCAGAAGACGTTTTAGCCTGTTTCGTGTCACCGCTATTCCAACCTTTTTGCTCACAGAAAGGCCAAAACGATTACATTTGATCTCATTGGGCCGTGCGTACATAATAAGATTCTTTGAAGAGAAGGTGCGTCCTTCTTTAAAGACCACGTCAAATTCTTGTCGTCTTGTTAACGTGCGTAAAAATTTTTTACGCTCTACACAGTTAACTTTTTCCGCCCTCTGTTCCTTCTCCTCTTGAGAACTTTACGCCCACCTGCGGAGCTCATCCTCTCAAGAAAGCCGTGAACCCTTTTCCGCTTTATGTTATGTGGATGGAATGTAGTATATGTTCCCATACTCGTCCTTTAGGTAAAGAAAATTATAAATTTTCATTGAAAATAAAGTCAAGCTTCACCTTACTCAAGTCGTTTGAATTTACTCTTTATACCATGATAAGATATTTCATTCTTTTCTACAGGACTTTTAAAAAATTAAATGGCTGAAATAATTCCTTTCAAAGGAATCCTTTACAACGTATCAAAGGTATCTATCGGGGATGTGTTGGCTCCTCCCTACGATATCATCACGCCCGAACACCAGGAAGAGTTATATAGAAAAAGCCCTTTTAACATTGTAAGGATAGACTTTGGCAAAGAACAACCTGGAGATAATGAAACAGATAATAAGTACACAAGGTCAAAGAACAATCTCGAGGCATGGATAAAGAAAGGAATACTTATCAGGAGCGAAAAACCCTCATTCTATGCATATGAAATGTCCTATAGAATAAATGGAAAAGTAAAAAGGCTCCTGGGGTTCCTCGGGCTTGTAAAAATAGAGGAATTGGGTAAGGGCACTATTTATCCCCATGAGTGCACCTATTCTAAACCAAAAACAGACAGACTGAACCTTCTAAGAATATGCGAGGCAAACACAAGTCCGATATTCTCCCTTTATAAGAGTTCAGAGAAAGGTGTATCGTCTCTGCTTTCAAGAATCGCCGTGACACAGCCATATATTGAGGCACGTGACACCGGGGGAGCTTTTCACAGACTGTGGCAGATTGACGAAAAAAAGGATAGTGAGATCATCACAAAGGAACTTGACAGTAAACCCATTTTTATTGCAGATGGACACCATAGATATGAAACAGCCTTTGAGTTTCAGAAGGAAATGAAAGAAAAGAGACCATCTTCCACCGGCAATGAGCCCTTTAATTATGTCCTTATGTTTCTTGCGAATATAGTAGATGAGGGGCTCACGATACTCCCCACTCACAGGCTCGTGAAAGAAATTCCAGATAATACAAACGCAAGACTTTCTGAGTTTTTTGAGATCGAACCAGTTCAGACAGATTTCGAGATTGCAAAGAAAATATCAGGGAGAAATCGTGTCTTTGGCTTCTTACAGAATGGCGATAAATTCTGGTACCTTCTCAAATATAAACATGGCACCTTTTCAGAACTTAATTCTGACTTGAGGCAGATTGATGTGTTTATCCTCCATAATCTTGTACTGAAAAAAATACTTCACATAAATGATATAGGATATGAGATGGATTTACATACGGCCATTGATAAAGTGAGAAAAGGACAGTTTCGTGCAGCCTTTTTCATTAATCCTACAAAAGTCGAGGATGTTGAACGGGCTGCCCTGTCCTCGGTAAGAATGCCGCCAAAGTCAACGTATTTTTTTCCAAAACTTTTAACAGGAATTGTGATAAATAGGTTTTTAAACAGTTACTAAAGAGTTTATAAGTAAAGTCACATTAGTCATTAGTCATTCCGTGCTTGACACGGAATCCAGTATGTTTGCTGGATTCCTGCTGGAGTTTATCCCGGTGAAAACCGGGGCAGGAATGACAATACATGAGGCAGTACCAGAGAACTCATTAGTAATCGTTGTCAGTCTTCATTTTTGACTGATGACCATAACTTAAACATTTTATGAGAGGAGGATGTTATGTCAGTGCGAGTTGCCATTAATGGTTTTGGAAGAATAGGAAGGAGTCTTTTCAGGGTAAGTAAGGGATATAGTGAATTTGAGATCATTGCTCTTAATGATCTTACTGATGCAAAAACACTTGCCCATCTCCTCAAATATGACTCTGTGCATGGCATATTTGATGCTGAGGTAAAGGCTGGCGATGGAAGTATCATCATTGACGGGAAGGAGATTAAAATTCTTGCTGCCACAGAGCCTGAAAAACTGCCATGGAAAGACCTCGGTGTAGACATTGTCGTTGAGTCTACCGGAAGATTCACAGATAGGCCGTCTGCTGCAAAACATTTAAATGCCGGGGCAAAGTGGGTAATCATCTCAGCTCCTGCAAAGGAACCTGATATCACTGTATGCATGGGCGTAAATGAGGAAATGTTAGCCCCTGTCACCCATAAGGTGATATCAAATGCATCATGTACAACGAACTGTCTTTCACCTGTCGCAAAAGTAATACACAACGAATTCGGAATAATAAGAGGCTTAATGACCACAATACACTCCTATACAAACGACCAGAGGATACTCGACCTCCCCCATAAAGACCTGCGGAGGGCAAGGGCAGCAGCCCTGAACATGATTCCCACGACAACTGGTGCAGCAAAGGCTGTGGGACTTGTTTTACCGGAACTGAAGGGTAAGCTTAACGGCCTTTCCATAAGAGTCCCTACACCGAATGTATCTCTTGTAGACCTTGTTGCTGAGTTGGTAAAGGATGCTACAGCAGAAGAGATTAATGCTGCATTTAAACGGGCATCTGAGGGACCCATGAAAGGAATACTTCAGTATTCAGAAGATCCTCTCGTGTCATGTGATTTTAATGGAAACGCACATTCAGCCATAGTGGATTCATTGCAAACCATGGTGCTCGAGGGAAAGATGGTGAAGGTTCTCGCATGGTATGACAATGAAATAGGGTATAGCTCACGGCTCAGAGACCTCTTACTCTATATTATTAAGAGGAGCTTATAATGATAAGGAAAAATAACGTAAATCCTGTTCCTGTGAAAGATATATTTAACAAATTTTCAATAGAAGAGATCAACATTAAGGGTAAGAGGGTTTTTATCAGGGCTGATTTTAATGTTCCTCTCGATGACAATCTAAGAATTACCGATGACAGGAGAATCCGCTCCACGCTTCCCACAATAAATTATGCGATTGATGAGGGGGCAAAGGTTATACTCTCATCACATCTTGGAAGACCAAAAGGCAAGGCGGACCCGAGGCTCAGTCTTGCCCCTATTGCGAAAAGGCTTCAACGGCTGCTGAACAAAGAGGTTATCTTTTCACCTGATTGCATCAGCAGTCAAGTGGAAGGTCTTGTCTCAAAGATGAAGGAAGGTGATGTGCTTCTCCTCGAAAACCTCAGATATCAACCCGGTGAAGAAAATAATGACGAGGAGTTCGCACGTGCCTTAGCAAGGCTCGCAGATGTCTTTGTCAATGATGCATTCGGAACCTCACATAGAGAACACGCATCTATTGTCGGGGTTCCTAAGTTCCTCCCCTCTGCAGCCGGGTTTCTGTTAAAGAAGGAAATACAATATCTTAGAGGACTAGTAGAAAATCCGGTGAGGCCTTTTGTTGCTATCCTCGGCGGAGCAAAGGTGTCTGGAAAGATAAATGTGCTTGAAAACCTCGTTGACAAGGTTGACAAAGTAATAATCGGCGGTGGTATAGCATATACATTTATAAAAGCAATGGGCTATGAGGTAGGGAATTCCCTTGTTGAAGAAGATATGCTCGAGACAGCACAGCGGATAAGGAGAAAGCTCAAAGGGGTTGGTATAAAGTTTTATCTTCCCGTAGATTGTGTCATTGCTCAGAGCATTGAGCCTGCAGCAGAAACAAAGATTATACCCACACTCGAGATACCAAAGGGATGGAGGGCTCTTGACATTGGCCCTGCCTCTGTCAAACTCTTTTCAGAAGCACTCCATGATGCAAAGACTGTACTCTGGAACGGGCCAATGGGTGTATTTGAAATAGATGCATTTTCGAGAGGAACCTTTGCCATTGCCCATGCAGTTGCAGATGCATACGCACTCACCATAGTTGGTGGTGGTGATACAGACTTTGCTGTACACAGGGCAGGGGTATCTGATGCAATATCATTTATATCAACAGGTGGAGGCGCCTCACTTCAGTTGCTCGAGGGAAAAGAACTGCCAGGTCTTGCGGTCCTCGCAAATAGAGAAGATTTAATTCGTAGAACTCCTGTTGATTCTACTTTGTAATTGTGTGATAAATTTCAGAATCTCCAACAGGATGGTGAGAAGCTGAGATAACCTTATGAGGGAACTTCTTGTTTTTGTGAGAGAGTATCCCCCTTTTCATTTCAACAATCGAAGGATTTTTGCACTCAAAGGCCTTAATGAGATATGACGCTGCAACCTCTGGCTTTATCACATCACCACAGGTAAAAATATCAACCGCTGCATAACCATACTCGGGCCATGTATGAATCGAGAGATGGGATTCTGCTATGACTATCATTCCGCTAATACCAAATGGATTAAACTCATGGAAGGAGATATCTACTACTGTTGCCTTGGCTTCTTTTGCTGCAGAGACCATTATACTTCTTACTTTCTCAAGACTTTTCAGAATTTCGGGATTGCAGTCCCGCAATTCTATTAATAAATGTTTACCTAAAGCATACAATTCCCTACCCCCCTTCACATTAATATATTTAAGTATTTATTAGAGTCAAAAAGATACCGTAAACAATAGGTTAAACAATAGGTTATTGTCAAGAAAAAAATTTTTTTCTCTCTCTTTATAGTTGTCTTGTTTACTTGCTCTCCTGTGTTTTAAACTAAATGAATTTCACATAAATAATTTATATATGGCAACTAAAAAAGTAATACATTATGCAACTGCATGTATTTCAGGGATCCTCCTCGTAGTATGTTTCCCTACATTCGACCTTTTTTTTCTCGCATGGATTGCACTTGTCCCGTTTCTCTTATCCCTCTATGATAAAAAGCCAAAACAGGCATTTACGATGGGTGTCTTTCTTGGTATCATTTATTTTTTTGGTACCCTCTACTGGATATACCACTCAATAAATCATTATGGTCATGTTTCATTTTTCACAAGCATTATCATCGTTCTTTTACTCTGCATGTATCTCAGTCTCTATACAGGTATCTTTGCCCTTTTCTTCTCTATGGCAATAAAGAACACGCGTCTTCCCTCGCTCTTTATCGCACCCGTTCTCTGGGTTACACTTGAGTTTCTTCGATCCTACCTGTTCACCGGGTTCCCCTGGTCAAGCATGGGATATACCCAGTATACGTTCCTCCCCATAATCCAGTTCGCAGATATCACAGGCATTTACGGCGTATCCTTTCTTATACTTGCGGTAAATGGTGCGTTCGCAGATATTGCGCTTATGAAAAGACGTATCAGGGATATGCCGCTTTTCCCCTGGTCTCATACAGTGATCGGTCTGTCTCTCCTCCTCCTGTTCATCATCTCTTCTTTCATCTATGGGTATTGGAGGCTTGGTCAGGAAAGACCCGGAAAACAGATTCGCGCGGGCATTATACAGGGGAACATCGAACAGGATAAAAAATGGGAACCTGCTTATCAAAGTAAGGTAATAGAGACCTATAAGGACCTCTCGATTCAAGCTGCTTCTTCCTCTCCATCGCTCATTGTCTGGCCTGAAACAGCGGTACCATTTTATTTCAACACCGATAGAGAACATACGCAACAGCTTATTGATTTACAAAATCAACTCAACACGTATCTCCTTTTTGGGGCTGTTCTTGTCAAAGAAAAAAGAGAGGGAAGAAATCTTCTTACCAATAGTGCAGTATTGCTTGATAAGGATGGAAGGATATCTTATCTTTATGATAAAATACATTTGGTACCTTTTGGAGAATATGTTCCCCTGCGTAAAGTCCTCTTCTTCATGGATAAACTTGTCGCAGGTGTCGGGGACTATGTAAAGGGCACACATTATCTCAGGGCTGAGACTTCATATGGAGGCTTTGCCACCCTTATATGCTATGAGATTATATTCCCGGGACTTGTACGAAAATTTTATATAAAAGATGGGAATTTCATTGTGAATATTACGAATGATGCATGGTTTGGAAAGACAACCGGTCCTCACCAACATTTCAGTATGGCGGTTTTTCGTGCCATAGAAAACAGAAAACCTGTAATAAGGGCTGCAAACACGGGTATCTCCGGTTTTATTGATAGCAATGGCATAATACACTCAAAAACAAATCTTTTCCAGCCAGCAGTACTTATACAGGATATCAAGACTGATTCCACGAGAAGTTTTTATACAAAGTACGGTGATCTCTTTTCTTTTCTTTGTATTGTCTTTTCAATATTAATCGTTGCTCACATTTTAGGAAAAACTAAAAGGAGTTAAGGAGGCTATATGCTCATACAGGAAGAACTAAAAGAGGAGTTATCAAACATCAGAGTAAAAATAGAGTCATTAAGAGGTTATCTTTGATGTTCCGAAATTAAAAGAAGAGATTGAAAAAGTAAAGAAAGACCTTGTCTCAGATAATGTATGGTCATCTCCACAAAATGTCAAGGAACTTCTCAAAAGAAAATCAAAGCTTGAGGATATAGTGCTGCATTTTGAATCGCTGTCAAATAAACTTTCTTATCTTGAAGAATCAATTGGTATATTGGAGGAAGAGAGTGGAGAACTGTTTCTTCATGAGTTACAAAAGAGCATTAAAGAATTAAAAGAAGATTTAGATACATTGGAAATCCAGTATCTCCTCTCTGGAGAAATGGATAGAAATAACGCCATTATTACCATCCATCCTGGTGCAGGAGGCACAGAAAGTCAGGATTGGGCACAGATGCTCATGAGAATGTATCTTCGGTGGGCAGAAATACATAAATTTACAACTCAGATTGTAGATTTACAAATAGGGGATGAGGCTGGTATAAAAAGTGCAACCATTACTGTAACAGGTCCATATGCCTATGGTTATCTTAAAGCCGAGGCAGGGGTACACAGGCTTGTGAGAATCTCCCCTTTTGATGCAAACAAGAGAAGGCACACCTCTTTTGCTGCGGTCCTTTTATATCCCGAGATTGAAGACGATATCGCTATGGACATTAAAGATGATGATATAAAGACAGAAACATTCAGGGCATCAGGTGCAGGTGGACAACATGTAAACAAAACATCTTCAGCGGTAAGAATTACCCATATCCCTACAGGAATTATTGTGAGATGTCAGAATGAACGCTCACAACATAAAAACAGGTCTATCGCCATGAAAATATTAAAGTCACGTCTGTACGATCTTAAATTGAAGGAACAGGAAAAAAAGATAGAAGACATTGTGGGGGATAAAAAAGGTATTGCATGGGGAAACCAGATAAGGTCTTACATCCTTCAGCCGTATAGAATTGTAAAAGATCACAGAACCAGCGTAGAAACAGGCAATGTAGATGCTGTACTCGATGGAAATATAGATGAATTTATAATGGAATTTCTCAAGAAAAAATAGCCGTGGTAATATATGATAGAAATTAACGTTTCTATTACTACTTTATTAAGAGACTTAAAATAGTAGTTTTAGTAGGAGCTGTTTGTATGTTTAAAAGTGAATTTTTAATAGTGTGTAGCAATAGTTTTATGGTTAGTAAAGATGTGTGAAAGGAAGTGTAGTTTTTAAAAGTTTTTAGTAATTTTTTAAATAACATTGTATCTAACATTATAGTAACAGATTTTCTTGTCTTACCTGAGAATATGAGATATAATGTTTTACTTCCCGTAAACAGTTATCAACATATGTTAGTAAATTGTTAGTAATTTAAGGGTATATATGACTCTTGAAGAGATATGGAATAATAGCCTTTCTAAAATAGAAGAGAAAGTGGGTAACCATGCAACGGAGCTATGGTTCAGACCCATAAAAATTTTCCGGGTAAAAGAACGGCAGATAATTATAGATATTCCAAACAGGTTCTTTAAGGATTGGATTGAAGACAATTATCCTAATCTCATAGAAGAGACCATCGGAGGTATCTTAGGGTACCCTGTAAGCGTCAATTACAGGATAGCGGAAAAAATAAATCTAGTTGTCAAGAAGATGGACATGAGATTAGAAAACAGAAGGCAGAAGCTTGCAAGTAAAGGAATATATCTCAACCCAAAATATACATTTGAGAATTTTGTCGTTGGGCCAAGTAACCAGTTTACTCAAGCAGCGGCAATGGCTGTTGCAGAGGCACCCGGCAGGTTATATAACCCCTTATTTATTTACGGAGGCGTCGGTCTCGGAAAGACACATCTCATGAATGCAATTGGCAATACAGTTATAGACAAAATGCCAGACCTCATCGTTCTTTATGTGTCATCAGAGCAATTCACCAATGAGGTAGTATCTGCATTGAGACACGAAAGGATGGGTGATTTTAAAGAGAAATATAGAAATGTGGACATCCTTTTGTTGGATGATATACAGTTTATCGCAAATAAAACAGCGACTCAGGAAGAATTCTTCCATACATTCAATGCACTTTATGAAAAACAGAGGCAGATAGTGATCTCAAGTGACAGGGCACCAAAGGAGATAGATGCTATCACAGACAGGCTGAGGTCGAGATTCAGCATGGGACTTATCGCTGATATACAACCGCCGGAGATGGAGACAAAGGCCGCGATATTACTTAAGAAAGCGGCGATAGAAAGGATTGCTATTTCTGAAGAGGTCGCTTATTATCTTGCCTCAAAAGTAAAATCAAATATTAGGGAATTAGAGGGGTGTCTCATCCGCCTCGGCGCACAGGCGTCTCTTACAGGGAAACCAACAGATAAAGAAATGGCAAAAAACATCCTGCGAGACCTTATTGAAGAAGATGAAAAGCCTATAAACGTGGAACAAATACAGAAAGTGGTTTGTGAACATTTTGACCTTAAATTAGCTGATATGAAAGCGAAGAAAAGGACCAAGGAAGTAGCCTTCCCGAGGCAGGTCGCAATGTATATGTGCAAACAGCTTACGAATATGTCTCTGAGTGACATAGGAAAAAACTTTGGTGGTAAAGACCATGCGACGGTTATCTATGCATGTAAGCAGATTGAAGAAAAGAGGGCAAAAGAAGAGGTATTTAACAGGGTGATTGAAAAACTTTTGCGTAAAATAAACCCATGATCAGTTGTCAGCTTTTAGTTGTAGAGGAGGAATTATGAAATTAAGCGTTTCAAAGGATGAAATCCAGGAAAAGTTGTCAAATATCCAGAATATAGTGGAGAAGAGAAACACAATGCCTATATTGAGCCATTTTTTTCTCGATGCAGGCAAGAAAGGGTCATATATAGTTGCAACTGATCTTGAGACTGCGATTAAAGAACCCATTGAGATGAAAGTAGAGAAAGAAGGGAAACTCTGTATCCCTGCGCGAAAGCTTTTCGAAATAGTGAGGGAGATTGAGGGAGAGTTATTATTCGAATCAGTAGATGAACAATGGCTTAAAGTCAAAGCGGGGACAAGTGACTTTAGACTTGCATGTCTTCCACCAAGCGAATTTCCTGCATGGCCATTAATGGAAGATGTTGAAGAGATGACCATCGATGCAGGGATGCTGATGGAGATGATAGAAAAGACAATCTATTCCGCAGGAGAGAGCGATACCAGATATACACTTAACGGGCTCCTGTTTCATACCAGGCCTCAGGATACGGCAATCACCGTTGTGGGGACGGACGGACACAGGCTTGCATTGATTGTGAAACAGATGGAAAGTGAAATTAAAAATGAGAAGAAGATAATCGTCCCTCGCAAAGCAGTTTCTGAGTTGAGGCGATTTTTAAGTAAAGATGATGAGAAGGTAAAGATCGTGATAGGGAAAAACCACTTACTTTTTAGAGTGGCTGACGTAGAATTTCTGACAAGACTCATAGAAGGAACATATCCCAATTATGAGCATGTTATTCCTCAGGGAAATGAAAAAAAGGTATTGATGAAGAGGGAGACCTTCACGAAAGCACTTCGAAGGGTCTCGGTGATGTCAAGAGAGAGGGCAAATGCCGTAAGGTTTGATTTTGATGAATCCGCATCAGGCGGGAACCTTATTATCTCGTCATCAAACCCTGACATTGGAGAGGCAAGGGAAGAAGTTGCTGTGGACTATAAAGGTGACAAACTTTCTATGGGATTTAATGCACGGTATCTCCTGGATTCCCTCGGTGTAATGTCATCAGAGAATATTGTCCTTGAGCTTCAGGATCCGCTGAGCCCTGTCCTCATGAGAGAAGAGGGCAACGAAGATTACAGATGCGTGGTCATGCCGATGAGAATATAAAGAAGGAGTGGTTTGATTGGAAGATAAAGTGAACGAGAATGATTCATATACTGCCGAAGATATAAAGATACTCAAAGGCCTCGACGCAGTCAGGAAAAGGCCAGCAATGTTCATAGGCTCAACAGGCATAGAAGGGTTGCACCACCTTGTCTATGAAGTAGTTGATAATAGCGTTGATGAATCACTTGCAGGTTTTTGTAAGAATGTAGACGTGATTATTCATCACGACGGAAGTTGCACAGTAATAGATGACGGGAGAGGCATACCAACTGATCCCCATCCAGGAGATCCTGAAGGGCGTTCTGCAACAGAGGTTGCGCTCACAGAGTTACACGCAGGAGGGAAATTTGAATCTAAGGCATACAGGATATCAGGTGGATTACATGGAGTTGGTGTATCTGTAGTGAATGCACTTTCAGAATGGCTTGATGTAGAGATAAGGCAGAACGGGAATGTCTATCAGCAGCATTATGAGAGGGGTGAGCCATCAGTCCCGCTCACTCTAGTGGGAAAGACAAAACGAAGAGGCACAAAGGTAACATTTAAACCTGACTCCGAGATATTTGAAGTGTTAGATTTCAGTTACGATATCTTATCTCAGAGGCTGAGGGAATTGGCATTTCTTAACAGAGGGCTCAAGATAAATCTCTCAGATGAAAGGACAGAAAAGAAACAGGTATTCCTTTATAGCGGTGGAATTGTATCTTTTGTTGAGCACCTCAATAAAAATAAGACACCAATTCATCTTAAGCCCGTGTATATATCCGGTGAAAAAGAAGATGTCATCGTTGAAATAGCCCTCCAGTATAATGATGGTTACACAGAGACAATTTACACCTTTGCGAACAATATCAATACAAAAGAGGGCGGGACCCATCTCATCGGTTTTAAATCAGCACTGACAAGGACAGTAAATATCTATGCAGTCTCCTCAGGACTGCTGAAAGACGGAAAAGAGTCACTTTCAGGTGATGATATAAGAGAGGGACTTACTACGGTGATTAACGTCAAGCTTCTCTCACCCCAGTTTGAGGGTCAGACAAAGATGAAGCTCGGAAACAGCGAGGTAAAAGGGATAGTAGAATCTATAGTGAATGAGGGTCTTGGCACATATTTCGAGGAAAATCCATCTGTAGTGAGAAAAATTGTTGAAAAGGCACTCCAGGCATCAAGGGCGAGGGAGGCAGCAAGGAAGGCAAGGGAATTGACAAGGAGAAAAGGAGCATTTGAAGACACAGGCCTGCCTGGAAAACTTGCAGACTGTTCTGAGAAAGACCCTGCATTGAGTGAGATCTTCATTGTTGAAGGAGATTCTGCAGGGGGATCTGCAAAACAGGGCAGAGACAGACGTACTCAGGCCATACTCCCTCTCAGAGGTAAGATATTGAATGTAGAGAAGGCACGGTTTGACAAGATGCTCAGCTCAGAGGAGATAAAGGTGCTCATCACTGCCCTGGGCACAGGCATAGGGCCTGATGATTTTGATATATCAAAAATAAGGTACCACAAGGTTATTCTCATGACAGATGCTGATGTTGACGGCGCGCATATAAGAACACTACTTCTCACCTTTTTTTACCGGCAGATGCCCCAGGTGATAGAAAAGGGATATCTTTATATTGCCCAGCCGCCGCTCTTTAAGGTGAAAAAAGGCAGGACAGAGAAGTATATTCAGAATGAGACAGAGATGCAGGGCATGCTCTTCGAACTTGCTTCAGACGACCTCGAGATTTCTATAAAGGGACAGGCATTGAGGGGAAAAGCACTTATCACGCATATGAAAAGGCTTTTCAGGTTTGAGCGGCTGATCGAATGGTTTGAGAAGAGAAGAAAAGACCCGGAGCTTTTACGGTTTATCCTTTCATCAGGAATCAATAAAGACACATTGAAAGACAGTGTTAAGCTCGAAGAATTTTTAAGGATGATAAAAGAAAAGGACCAGAGCATAGCGATAGGTGAAATCCAGCTTGATGAAGAACATCAGACCTACGGGGTTGAAATAAGGAGGCATAATTATAAACTCAACCTGGACACCGATTTTCTTACCTCTCCTGAGTTCAGAGAGCTGGTGAATCTTTACAGTATCATAAGGGATCTCGGAGAACCGCCCTATAAGATACAGATTAAAGAAGGAGCAAGAGAGATATCCGCAAGCTCAGAGCTTCTTGACGTTGTATATGAAACAGCCAAAAAAGGACTCACCATCCAGAGGTATAAAGGACTTGGAGAAATGAACCCCCATCAACTCTGGGAGACAACAATGGACACTGAAAAAAGGACACTCTTTCAGGTGAACATCCAGGATTCTGTGCAGTCAGACCAGATATTCACCATTCTTATGGGGGATCAGGTAGAACCAAGAAGAGAGTTCATTACTACCCATGCATTGGAGGCGAGGAATATAGATGTATAAATTCTTACTCATAGCTCGTTGCTCATTGCTCCTTTTCGTTTCTATTTTGCTCATTGCATCTTGCGGGAAGAAAGAAGTGAAAAAGGTTTCGCCAGAATCTAAGATAGCGCATGAGGTATTTGGAATTGCAGAGACTATTAGAAATGCCTATGTAAAAAATGAACGTGCAACTCTCGAAAGAAATTCTACAAAAGAGGGTTATCGAGAACTTATCGGAGCTATGAAAAGCTTTGATAGCGTTGAGCTCACCTTTACTCCTCGATGGGTTGACATAGAAGATTCAGTGATTTACCTTAATGTTTCGTGGAAAGGCACATGGGTGGTCAGTGGCAAAAAGACTGAAGAAAGAGGCATGGCAATCTTTGTGCTGGAAGGAAAACCTCCAAAACTTGCCAGGGTATTAAGGGCTAATCCATTCAAACAGCCTGAGTAAAAAAGCATTTAGTGTTCAGCAACTGAAATCTTTTTGTAACTTTGAGAACCTCTTAGATAACGCGTCCTTATATTTAAATGGTCCTTACTTGAAAATTACACCTTGACCTTCCCCCGAATTGATGGACACGCTGAAGAGTTAGTATTATTGGACAGGAGGTGTTTATGGGGGAAAGGAAGAGAGGCCGTTATTTCAGCGATGAATTCAAGAGGGATGCCAGTCCAATGGGTTATTGAAAAGGGAATATACCCAAAATGAACCCACACAAAAATTGGATTTTGTTTTTCTCTACTTGACACTGTCAAATGGCTCATTTTATTTGTTTGGTTTCATATTGACTTGAGCTTCATTG
>Ga0194112_10006495_pt1 | contig 15439 bp, 25 predicted proteins | sample TA2MahC400mmetaG_FD_146191 | JGI IMG/M metagenome (GOLD analysis project Ga0194112, IMG submission 146191) | Freshwater microbial communities from Lake Tanganyika, Tanzania - TA2015016 Mahale Deep Cast 400m | ecosystem: Environmental > Aquatic > Freshwater > Lake | place: Tanzania: Lake...
TCAAGTCCGGCGGTGGGACAGGGGATGTCACCCTGGAGAGCGCCACCACCCCACAGGGGCTCAAGGTCCGCGTCCGGGTGTGGGACCCCGGCAGCGGCAACTGCGCGCGCTTCGCGCTCAAGAACCCTTCGGAGAACCTGACCAGCGCCGCCAGCTTTCTGCTGCCGAACGCGGGAACGAAAACCTGGCGGATCGTGGCCAACAAGTACCAGATGTTCGTCTGGACCCAGGGATCTACCTCGGCGCGGGAGCACCTCGGCTTCGGCGTCTTGTGGATACCGTCGTTTCTGGAAGGCGTCATCACCACGGTGGCAGCCTTTATCGAAGCCAACGGCAGGGACGATTCGGACACGGCGGCAACCGCCAGTTTCCGCATTGGCATGGGGACCTTGGGCACTACCTGGGCACGCTGCTCGATGATGCTGGACACCTACGTGCTCGACCTGGGCAACGGCCAGAACGCCAGTGTGCGCCTGTTCGTTACGGCGGCCGGCTACGCCGACCACAACTGCGTCATCTGGCACGACGACTCCAGATTCCTGATGGACCCGCTGATTGGTTTCGGTGTGACCGCTGCCAGCGAGTACGCCAAGTTGCGCGGGATGCTCTGGGATGCGGTGATCCTCAGCGGAGGCGTGACCGCCGATTCCACCTACACCTTCGACGGGCATAACTGGGTGGCCCTCACTGGCAATGGTTCCGGCTCGGGTTCGGCGTTACCCGGAACGCTGCTGCTGGCGACAAGCTGATGTACCAGAAGGTCCAAATCTCTGGTTCGTTAAACGGTGCGCTCCACGGGCCGCCACTGCGGTTCCAGACCTATCTTCAGCCCGTCTCCTACCACCGCATGGTCGCGGACTGGGCGCAGGTGGCGGTGCTCCGCACGCGGGTGGTCGAGCAGGCGGTTCAGACACCGGCCACGGGCTACTCCAGGATGTCCTTGGGGGCCCTCAACGGCGTCCTGCACGGGGCCATTGGTCGCCTGCGTGGGCAGTGGTACGTGGTCGGCTATGTGGGCCTGGTCGGAGAGGCGCGCGCGCGCTCAACCGCGGAAATAGGATCACTCGGGACCATCCAGGCGACCTGCCGGGCGGATGGAGTTGCCTCTGCGTGGGCCGTCGGGACCATCCAGCCGAAGAACGTGCTGGGTGAATGCCGCGCTGATGGCGTCGGCAACGCCTACGTGGACCTGGAGCCACTGCCGGGCGAATGCCGTGCAGACGGCATGGCGCAGGCGTGGGCTTCCGGCTACGCTCGCTCGTTCGCCCAGGCGGACGGCCAGGCAACGGCCACAGTCGCCAAGATCATCCAGCGCATCAAGGGCCTCCGCGCTGACGGCCAAGCCACCGCCATCTGCAACAGCCAGCAGGTCCGCCAGGCAACCGCCCGCGCTGACGGCTACGCGACCGCCTACGTTACCGTTCGCAAGGGGCTGCCTCTGCCCTGCATTGTGGACGATGGCGAGATCCCAGGCGGCGGAGACCTCCGCAACTACGCGATGTGAGGACACGAAAGTGAGGGAACGATGAAGCTGAAGATTATCGCAGTCCTGATTCTGGGCGTGGCCCTGGTGGGATTCGCCCTCGTCCAATCGACTCAGCCTGGCCCGGTCTACGTGCCGGTGTGGGCCAAGGATTCAACGACCGGGCAGTACGGCTATACGTGGCCGGCGCTGGGCAAAACGCTGGTCATACAGGGCGGCTACCTGGAGGCCCTGGTGCCGCCGGCGCCAGTGGCGCGCGTCTACGGCTACCGCCCGACGTGGGACGCCGCGGGCAGCGGGTACCGGCTTCCCGCAGGCGCGCGCAACCCGGCGGTATGGGTCAACGGGCTGCGCTACGCTGCAGAGCTTGACTGGCGCTTTGAGGGCGGGCTGATTGTGCCGGTGGAGTGGCCAGGACCAGTACAGCACTGGCCGCCACCCGCGACGGCGGTTGTGATCGCCGACTACGACCCTGGCGCGTGAGATGAAGGAGCGGGGTGATGCACCCAATATTCGGAGTTGCTGAGTCGCTGCAGGCGATGCGTGAGTTGGCTCAGGGTCAGGCGCGCCGGCCGGTGCGTCGGCGTTTGTGCCTCGGCTGGATCTGCGCGGCCCTGGTGCTTTTGGGCTTTCTGGTGGCGCTGTGCTTAGGGCGGGGTGGGCGGTGATCATCATTGAGCGTCGAGCAGGAAAAGGTTCTTCAGGAGGTACTGTGAGCTACAACAACACGGCCCAGACATGGGCCAGGACTCTCCAGGCCGTCAGCTTGGCGGCCGCCGCGGGCGCCGTCGGTGGCCTCGCGAACGTAACGCCGGACGTGATGCCCAAAGAGTGGGCGCCGTTCGTGCTGCTGGTGACCAACGTGCTATCCGCGGCGCTCCCGCCGCTGTTCAAGCGGCGCAGCCTGCTGATGCCGCTGCTGATCCTGGCGCTGCTCCTAAGTCCGCAGACTAGCTTCGCGCAGCAAAGCAAGCCTGTCGTGCCAGCCCAACCGGAGCGGGAATTCTACGGCATCCAGGATATCGCGCTGCTCCAGTGGATTGACTCGCGCGAGACCTACCAGCGGACTTTCGGGGCGGTGCCCCCGGAGTTCAACCCGGCCCACCGGCCGAAATACTGGTTCGACACCTCTGTGGACTTGACTGATCCGGAGGCCGACGTCTGCTACCAAGTCCCCAGGCTCGGTAAGGACGGGCTGCCTCGCATCGTCCAGTCCTGCATGCCGGCCTGGGAAGCGGCGCGCGTGAACATCCCTGGTGGTGCCGCCTCGACCGATCCCAATGACCTCCGAGGGCGCCCCGCGCGTGAAATCCCCGTGCGGGCGCTGGCGCCCAACGAGGCGCTGGTGTTCGAGACGCCCTTCGGCATGCGCGTGATTCGCACCGACCTTCGGCTCGAGCGCGAGCGCAAAGAGGGGAAGTTCCTGCCCGAGGACCGCGCGCTGCTCCTGGCCATCGCGCGCAAGCTGGGCGTGGCCGCTCCCTGAGGCCAGCCTGCAGCGCGTCTGCCGTGGTCTTAGCCACGGCCCTCCCGCAACTACGGACGGCAGCCCTGTGCGCAGGGGACAATCATGGGCGGCCTCACCCCTAGCTGGCCCACTGCCATCAGCCCACTGACGATTGCCACGCCCTCATGCGCGAGGTGTCACGGGCTCGGTGTCGTCAGAGCGCGCAGTGATTTGCGTGCCTGGCACTGCGTCTTGCGGGCCGTCTGCCGGACTTGCCTCGCGCATTACTACGTCAGCCAGGTGATGATGGCCCACGCTCACGCGGTGGCGTTTGAGCGCGTGCGGGGCCCAGGCGGCAGACCAATCATCAGAGTGGGCAATAGACACGCCGAGTACTCTGCCGATTTCGTCCTCGCGGCCCGGCGCGCATTGGCTGGCATGCCTGTCGAGTGGCGCGTCTTCCATCTACACTTTCTGCAAGGCCACCAATGGCGGAGGTGTGTCCGGATCATCAACCGGGTGCTGCGTCTGGCAGTGCCACTCACCGAGGGCACCTTTTTTCGCGCCGTCTACCGCGCCGAGGTTCTGATCGGCAGCACGATCTTGGCCTCGCGCCCCTACCGCCTCTACCCGCCCGCTGAGTACCTGTCGTTCTAGTACGTCGCAGTCTGGCACCCACAGCCTAAACTACTGAGACACCAAGGGTTCGGAAAAAAATGTGGAGATCCACATAAAACACACAAAATTCTTCACGGTGGCATTGCTCGGTCGCACAGGGTGTGGCAATATATTTCTTACGCAGATGAAACGCCGCCTGCAGCACTCGACAATTCACCCCACCGACGCACGCCGGCGGGGCGCCCTTCAGTGACGCCGCTCAGCGTCGCACGAAGGTCTGGGGCTCGCTGCAGCCCCGTTCCGTGTCGGGCTGATCGGCACGAACACCTGCTGGCTACCCTACGGTGAGGATACCCGCTCCCATTCCGAGGAGGGATGAGTGTTCGAAACGCCGATGCAACTCGAAGGCGCGGTAATCACAAGGGTGACCCATGCGCATAAAGATGGGAACCTCGCAACAATCCTGCAAATTGAGGCTTCGCTCACGCCGGAGGTCGCGGAGACGCTCGGCTGCCGTGATCTCGTGTTCACCGAGAGGGGCTTGTTGCGGCCGGGCTTCGTAGCGGTCAAGCTCAGCACAGGCTGCAAGGAGTTTCGATGCAAGTTCTCCGTCGAGGGCCTGCAGCGATCCGCTCTCGAGCTCGGCGGCGAAGAGACGGGTGCCTGGCAGGTGAAGGCCGATGATAGCACGCCGATGGTGGCCTTCAAGATGATTCACGCCGGCAGCCCGTTTGAGACCCTGGAGTACCTCCTCAGCATCGGCCAGGGGCCGGCCAAGCTGAGGATCGAGCCGCTACAGGCGCGGCTGCCCCTGGAGGAGAAGAAGCCCGACGCGGACGACACGAATGTAACGATTACCGGAGGTGGTCAGACGGTGACTATGACCGGCCGCCAGTTCCACCGTGCGGCCGAGAAGATCACTAGGAGCAAGGGGAGGCGCGGAGGCGCAAACTGAGACAAAGACGGCGCGTCGCTAGATGACTGTGGTGGTCCCGGCGACGCGCCCTACGCCCAACACAAAGGCTGGACGTGTTAATAGGATATACCCAACCAGTACTCTTCTGTAAAGACCTTTCTTCAGGTTCTTCCAGCCCGCCCACCGATCAGGAGCGGGTGCTGGCCAACCTGCTCTTTGAGACCTCCCGGCGGGACCGGCCCGTATCTATCGAAGGAATAACGCGGTTCTTCCTCGCGCGGTACGGCGCCAATCGCAGCCAGCGTACGGTCAAGCGCTGGATCGAGAATCTGCGGAGCGTCCACCAGTGCCTGATCGGCGCCAGGCGCGAAGAGCCGGCTGGCTACTTCTGGGTCCTCACCGCCGACGACACCGAGGAGGCGACGCGGCCCTACCTCCAGCAGATCAAGACGATGTGGCGGACCGCGCGGGTCGTGCTGCCGAAGCACCGGCTCCTGGAACTGCTCGGCCAGCTCGCTATGGACACCAGCGGAGGGACCAATGGGTGAGATGATTCGCTGGCGCACCAGCGACGAACTCACGTTCCTGTACACGCTGGCAGCCCAGAAGAAGGCAAAGGCACTTCAAGGCTACCTGCGCGCGGCCACGATGCACCACCGCGACTGGGGTGGCATGGACAGCCAGCGGATCATCGCATACGCGCGGCAGGCACTGCTCTCTGTCCTGACGGGTACCGCTGTGGTGCCGCCGATGCGACTGGAGCAGTGATGGCAACGTGGACCTCCCCCCAATTCGATGTGATAGAGCACCGCTACACGGTGGACGGCCGGGTAGTGCCGTCGGTCACCCAGATCTTGAAAGCCGTGGGGCTGATCGACTACTCGTTCATTCCGCAGGCGGTGCTGCTGGAGGCGGCGCGGAGAGGCCGGTTGGTGCACCAGGCCCTGGAATACATGGACCGGGACGAACTCGACGAAGAGAGCGTGGACCCGCAGCTTGCCGGCTACATCACGGCGTGCCGGCGCTTCTACCGGGAGTCGGGTTTCGTGGTGGCAGATATCGAGAAGCGCGTCTACAACCGGCTCTACGGCTACGCGGGGACGCTGGACCGGACGGGATTCCTGGAGCGTACCCCAGCCGTTCTGGACCTTAAGACGGGGCTGGTGCTACCGGGACACGCCCTGCAGCTTGTCGGCTACGCGAACTGCCTGCCGCAGCCGCGGCGCTTCCGGCGGATCGCGCTCCAGCTTAACGACGACGGAACATACCGGGTACACGAGTACCCGGCGGCGGATTTCGAGCGGGACACGCGCGCGTTCTTGAGCGCCGTGTGCTGCGTGGTGTGGCGGATGAACGCGGATAAGGAGTTCAGAGTATGGCGGCAATGATTGAGATTGCTTCTACCCCCGAGCCTGCCGAGAAGGCGCTGGCGAGGCAGGCAGCATCGTGGCCGGACAGGGCCAGGGCGCTGCGGGTGGTGGATCAGCCCACGTATGAACAAGCCAGCGAACACCTGATTGGGATCAAGGGGCTGCGGGCCAGCATCGAGGAGACGTTCGGCCCGATCATCGCCAAGGCGCACGCGGCGCACAAGGAGGCGGTGGCTCAGCGTAAGAAGGTCGAGGCGCCGCTCGAGGAGGCCGAGTGCATCCTCAAGAAGGGCATCAGCGGATACTTGGCCGAGCAGGAGCGGCTACGGCGTGAGGAGGAGCGGCGGCTGCGCGAGGCGGTCGAACTGCAGGCGGCCGCCGAACTGGAGCAGCGCATCGAGGAAGCGGAGCGGAGTGGAGCTCCTGTCGCCGAGATCAATGCCATGATCGAGCAGCCACTGGTGGTTCCGGCACCGGTGGCGCCGCCCAGAGTGCAGCGGGTGGAAGGGATCTCGATGCGCGAGACCTGGCGCGCGGAAGTGGTCGACAAGGCAGCGCTGATCCGTGCGGCAGCGGTGCGTCCGGATCTGCACGCGTTGCTGGAGGTGAATGTGCCGGCGCTGAACGGCATGGCGCGGGCGCTGAAGTCGGCGATGTCAATCCCCGGCGTGCGGGCGGTCTGCGAGACCGGGGTGAGCGTGAGGAGGGCGTGATGGAAGAGCATGAACTGGCGGTCTTGAACGCGGCCGGCGAGCTGGTGGAGTTGCGCACCAGCCGCAAGCCGGACACGGTGTTGGCCGAGGCGGCCCTGGTATCGAAGGCGCTGGCGCGGTACGCCGAGGAGCACGGGCTGTACAAGAAGATCGGGGCGTCGAAGCACCTGCAAGTCGAAGGCTGGCAGATGTGCGGTGCGATGTATCGGGTCACGACCCGCAGCGTGGAGACGCGGCTCCTGGACATGGGCAACGGCGTGCGTGGTTTCGAGTCCGTTGCAGAGGCGGTCTACGTGCCGACCGGTACGGTGATCGGGCGCGCGGACGCGATGTGCCTTAGCGACGAGGAGAACTGGGGTCTGCGGCCGAAGTACGAGTGGATCGACGGGAAGAAGACGCAGGTCGCCCTAGTGCCTGTCCCGTTGCAGCAGTTGCGCTCGATGGCCCAGACGCGGGCCCAGAGCAAGGCGCTGGCGTCGATCTTCAAGTGGGTCGCGAAGATCGGCGGCTTTTCAGGCACGCCCGCAGAGGAGATGACGGGTCATGAACAGGGCGGGGACCCGGGCCCGGGTGGGCCCGGCGGTGGCGGCGAACCACGGCAGCCCCAGAAGAAGCAGCCAGCCGGCGGCGACGAGGTGATCAGCGAAGCGCAAGGCAAGCGGCTGTACGCGCTCGCGCGCCAGGCTGGGCTCGATGAAGAGGGCTACAGGAAGTTCCTGGCGCGCTTCGGCTACCAGCGGACCGCGGAGGTGAAGCGGAGCGAGTACGAGCGCTTGTGCGCCGAGGTCCAGAAGAGCGACGCGGCCGAGTAGGGGGCACCGCAATGGGTGCCAACACCAAGATCCCGTGGTGCCATCACACGTTCAATCCCTGGTGGGGGTGTACGGACGTTTCATCCGGCTGTCGCGCATGTTACGCTCGCGCCCTAGCCAAGCGCTGCGGCTTCCCCGACCTCTGGGGTAAGGACGTAGGACGTCGGTTCTTCGGCGAGGCGCACTGGCGCGAGCTGATCAACTGGAACGCGGCGGCAGGGATGGCTGGCGAGCGGCGCCGTGTCTTCTGCGGCTCCATGTGCGACGTGATGGAGGACCGGCCGGACGTAGAGTCGCCTCGCCAAGCGCTGTGGTGTTTTGTCGATCAGACGCCCAACTTGGACTGGTTGCTGCTGACCAAGCGCCCCGAGAACTTCCCGCGCTTTCTGCCGGACCTATGGCGCGACCACCCGCGGCCGAACGTCTGGCTCCTGGCGACGGTGGAGAACTACAACTACATCCGCCGCCGGATCGCAGACCTTCTGCGGGTGCCCGCCGTAGTCCACGGCATATCGATGGAGCCGTTGCTCGGCCCCGTGGATATCGGCGATTACCTTGGCCACCACTTAGGCTGCGACGGGGATGAATACCCATGCGCCATGTGTGGCAGCCAAGGGCGGCTTGGCTGGGTCGCCATCGGCGGCGAGTCTGGGCACGGCGCGAGACCGTTCGACATCGGTTGGGCGCGGGGCCTGATCGCGCAGTGCCGACTCGCGAGCGTGGCGTGCTTCCTCAAGCAGCTTGGGGCATCGCCGTTCGAGAACGGTAAGCCGCTTTCACTCCGCGACCGCAAGGGCGCCGACCCTGCGGAATGGCCGGAGGACCTCCGGGTGCGCCAGCTACCGGAAGTACCGAGATTCGCAAGCTGCGAGGTGATCCCCCGTCAGGAGGTGGGGTAGATGTTGCCCGACTACGAGGCCCACCACGCCTCAATGATCTTCCCGATGATCGGGGAAGCGGACTTGGCTGAACTGGCTGAGGACATCCGCCAGAACGGGCTGCTGGAACCTATCGGGCTTCACGAAGGCAAGATTCTGGACGGCCGCAACCGAATGGCGGCATGTAAACTGGCCGGGGTCCTGCCGCGCTTCGTCAGCCTGGAAGGCATTCCTTCTCCGACCATCTACGTGGTCTCCAAGAACTTGCATCGCCGGCACCTGACCACGAGCCAGCGCGCGGCCATTGCTGCCCAGATCGTGCCGATGCTCCAGGAGGAGGCGAAGCAGCGGGAGCGCCGGGGCGTGAGCGCTGATGGCACGGCGGGCGGCAGGGGCAGGAAGAAAAACCCTGGGGAGATTCCTTCACAGGGTTTTCTGCCGAATGATGTCAACCACATGACGGGCAAGGCCCGCGACATCGCGGGCAAGGCGGTGGGGGTATCCGGCTGGACGGTGCAGGGTGCCATGCGCGTAAAAGAAGCCCATCCGGAAGAGTTCGAACGAATCAAGCGCGGCGAGACAACCGTTGGAGCTGCCCTTCGCAAGGTGGGCGACCGCGACTGTGCACCCAACAAGCGGCAGCAAGTGATCCAGAACGCGGCCAAGCGCCGCATGATCGAAATACTGACCCAGGCTCGCAGCATGTGCCGAGGGTTACCGACATTCAACTTCTCGGCGCTCCGTAGTGCCTGCACGCCGGAGGAGATCCACCACTGGGCATCCTCGGCCCGCGAGGCATCGAAACACCTGCGGCTATTCGCTTCCAAGCTGGTGGTCCACAAGGAGGACTAAGAATGAAAGCCAAGACAAAGATTGTCACGCTCCAGGCCAGCGCCCTGAAGATTCACCGGGTGGCGCAGCGGGAGATCGTGCCCTCCAAGCTTAAGCAACTGATGGCCGAGCTCGACCTGGATGCCATCGGCGTCCTGCACGCTGTCGACTACCCGATCGACGGCCAGCCCGGCCCGTGGATCATAGACGGCCAGCATCGCTGGCAGGCCTTGATGGACCACGGCTTCGGCGAGTGGGAAGTCAGAGTCCTGGTCCATCTCGATGTCGACGACCACCGACGAGCATCGGAACTTTTCCTCAGGCTGAACAATCGAGTGCCGGTGGGCCCCTTTGATCGGTTCCGCAACGAGGTCCTCGCCGGCAACTCGGCGGCGATTGTGGCCCAGCAAACGGCGCGAGACCACGGTCTGGAAATCGCTTCCGTCTCCGGTGATGGGAAGGTCTGCTGTGTCAACACGCTGAAGAAGCTCGCCGGCATGAACGTTCTGCCCGCTGTGCTGGGAACCGCCGTCGCAGCCTGGGGCAGGACGGCTTCGGCAGTCGAAGGCAAGCTCCTGGAGGGCATCGGTTTGGTGTTCTCTCAGTACGGCAGTGCGCTGGACAGGCCAGCGCTGCTAAAGAAGCTCGGCAAATATCCAGGCGGCGCCTCAGCACTCATCGGCAATGCCAAGGGAATGCGGGTGCACCGGAAGACCTCCCTCCCGCGTTGCGTCGCGGCCACCATCATCGAGGCTTACAACGCCGGCCGGCGGGCTGGCCAGCTCGAGCCGCTCTGATGGTCGGGACGCCATGAACGCCAAGCGCAAGGGAACGCATAACGAATACCGCAGCATGAGACTCCTCGAGGCCGCCGGCTACCGCTGCACCCGCGCGGCGGCCAGCTTGGGGGAGTGGGACATCATCGCGGTGGGATCGACCGACGTGGTGCTGCTACAGGTCAAAACGCGGGACTGGCCAGGGACGGTGGAGATGGAGCAGCTACGGTTGTTCCCGGCACCGCCGTGCTGCAAGAAGTTGGTGCATCGCTGGCGCGATCGGCAGCACATGCCGGATGTGAGGGAGGTCTAATGGAGGCGTCCTCCAGGATGGCCCCTACACGCGTGTACACGGGTGCTGGGGCCTCTCCGGATGCCGACAGGACCTGTGAGGCCTGTCGGCGGGTGTACCCGCCCAAAAGGCGCAACCAGCGATTCTGCTCGGAGAGCTGCCGCTGGAGGTTTCACAACCGGCGGAGGGCCACAGCTTCACAAGATCTCGAACTGGCGGTTGAGAGGATCCTGCGGCGGCTTTGCCGCGACTTCTGCGGGAGATCGGAGGGTTCCAGGCATGACTGAGATTGGCATTGCGGCGGGGCTGGCCACCGGCATCGCCTACCTGCGCACGGGCCGCGGCCCACTGCGGCTCGCGGTAGCGGCGCTCCTGCACGTCCTGGCGGCCTGGCGTTGCGGCCGGATCGCCGCCGCCAAGGCCGTCGAGACCTACCGGGCGCGCTACCGCGAGTGTTTTGATGCGGTCTGCCGGGAGGTGGGCCGGTGACGGACCGGAACGGCATCCACCCAGTCGATTGGCGGTGCTTCCTGCTGCGCATGAGCGGCTTGACTTACAACCGCATCGCCTGCGAGCTCGGCGTCACGGGCGAACGTGTGCGGCAACGGCTGGCGCGGGTACTACGGCAGGCACTGAGAGCCCTCAGTGCTCACCGTGGCGCACAGCGGGAGCTGGAGAAGGTGCGGCGCCGCAACCGCGAGCTGGAGGCCGCCATGGCTGCCGGTGGCACGTCCCCGCCGCCGCCCGAGCCGACGATCGACGACCTGGTGTTGAGCACGCGTGCCTATAACTGCGCCCGGCGCGCTGGGGTCTTCACGGTGGGCGACCTGGCACGAGTGGGGCGGCGTCGCATGCTCGCTTGGCAGAACTGCGGCCGGAAGACCGTGGCCGAGATCGAGGAGGAGTTGGCAGCGCAGGGGATGAGATTGGAGGACTGATGCTGACACGCTGGCGGATCGCCCGGCAGTGGCGGCGGCCAACATTCAGACGGTTGGGGCCCTGGCCAATGGACTGGGAGCAATGGGGCATGACGGCGCCGCTCTACGACCTGCGAATCACATTCGGCGTGTTCGAGATGCGGTGTCTCGCCAAGGAGACAACCCGGTGAAGCGAGAGGCCACCCACCACACAAAGCTGGGCCGCCTCGAGCGGCGACTCAAGATCGAGCGTTGGGGTGCGGCCGGGATACTCGAATTGCTGTGGCACCTGACGGCCAGGGAAGCCCCTGCCGGTAACATTGGCAAGCTCCCGGATGAAGACATCGCCTACAGCATCGGATGGCGTGGCGACCCGGCGGACTTGATCAAAGCCTTGGTCGAGTCCGGGTGGATTGATGAGGACACGGAGCATCGCCTGTTGATCCACGACTGGCCGGAGCACTGCGAGGACGCCGTCCATATGCGCTTGGCGCGCGCCAGGCTGTTCTTCGCAGACGGGAGCGCGCCTAACTTCATGCGTCTGCCCAAGGAAGAACGGGAGAAAGTGGCGCAATTCTACGGCGAGCCGGCTGCCGCCGTGCGCACACCGGACTCCGCCGTGCGCACGGCGGCTGCCTCGCGCGCGCCCGCCCGCGCGCCCGCCCGCGCGCCGGATAGCCAAGCCATGCCTAGCCAAGCCACGCCTGGGCCAGAGCCAGAGCCACGCCCAGCCACGCCGGCGCCCGCGCCGGAGACCTGCTTCGAGCCAGGCGATCCAAGTAGCTTCGATGCCGAGCCGGTCTTCAACCGCATGTGGGAGCGCCACCCGAGAAAGAGCGGCATGCAGTGGGCGAAACGGGCGCTGATCGAGATCCTGGCGGCGGCACCGGATCCGGCCGCGCTGGCCGCGCGCATCGAAGCCGTGCATGCCGCCTGGTGCCGTGCACCGGATTGGTCGCGCGATGGCGGCCGCTACTGTCCGCGGTTGGACCGCTGGCTGCGCGAGGAAGGCTATCTCGACGGCGAGCCACCGAAGCCGCCCGACGAAGTCGATTACCCGTACTACAAGCCGGACTGGGCGGAGGATCAGGGTGCCGAAAGCTGATGACTGGGCCCTGGAGAAAGGGCTTCCCGTAAACCTCGACGCCGAGCGCTACGTGCTGGGCTCCGTCCTGATCGACGACTCGTTGTTCGCACAGGTGGCCGGCGTCATCCAGGCCGACGACTTCAGCTTGGAGAAGCACCGCCGGATCTTCGGCCGCATGACCGAGTTGCACGAGCGGGGCGAGCGCATCGACCGCATCACGCTGGCCAACGAGCTGATGAAGCACGGCCAGTTGGAATCTTGCGACGGATTGGGCTATCTGGTGTCGCTCGACGACGGCCTGCCGCGGATCAGCAACCTGGAAAGCTACGTCCGCATCGTCCGGGACAAGGCCGTGCTGCGCCGGGCGATTTGCGCCTGCCAGAGGACGATCCATCGGTGTTGCGGGGCCCTCGACGATCCGGCGGCCCTCCTCGATCAGGCGGAACGGCTCTTGCGGGAGATCGGTGAGAGCGTGCAGGTGACCGGCCACCTGCGCGCGCCGGCCCAGATCATCGAGGAATACCCGGGCGGGCTGAACGCCTTCATGCAGCCAGCCAGCGGCGGGATCAAGACGCCGTGGCCGGGGGTGAATCGCCTCATCACCGGACTGAGACCCCCACAACTCGTCGTCATCGCTGCCAGACCAGGCGTCGGCAAGTCGGCTGCCGCTTGCCAGATAGCCGACAAGGCGGCCTCCGCAGGGGCAGGTGTAGTGATCTTCTCGCTGGAGATGGGCGCCGACGAGATTCTACAGCGTATGGCATGCGCCAGAGGTGGCGTGGATTCGCAGAAGTTCCGCCAGGGCAAGCTGGACCAAACCGAGCGGCTGCAGCTTCAGCGGGCGCTGAGCCAGATCGCCGAATTGCCCCTGTGGATTGACGACAAGACGGGCATCACGGTGCCGGCGCTCGAGGCAGCCATCCGGCGGCAACGTGTGCGGCACAAGATCGACTTGGTCATCGTGGACTACCTGCAACTGATGCAGAACCTCGGCCGGCACGAACGGCGGGTCGAGGAGATCACGCAGATCACCCGAGGCCTGAAGCTGGCAGCCAAGGGGTTCAATGCCCCGTTCTTGGTGCTCGCGCAATTGAACCGTGCCTCGGAAAACGAGAGGAGACGGCCAGTATTGTCTGATCTGCGCGAATCTGGTTCCACCGAGCAAGACAGCGACGTGGTGATCTTCATCCACCAGCCCGAGATGCAGAAGGGGGGCAGCCCGGGCATGGCCGGGCTGGCCGAGTTCATCATCGCCAAGCAGCGCAACGGCCCGCGGGGAAAAGTGGATTTGCAGTTCAACGACCGGCTGTGCCGGTTTGAGGAGCGAGCAGATGTCCAGGATCAGGAAGCGCACACCACTTACGAGAGCAGTGGAGGTCGTGTCCAGGATGCTCGAGGTCGACACGGGTGGACGGAGTCATGACAGCACCACGGCCCGTAGCATCGCGATGTATGTGGTCCGGGAAGCGACCGGCGCGTCACTGGCGCGCATCGGGCAGGCCTTTGGCGGGCGGCATCATACCAGCGTCCGCACCGCTGTCATAAAGGCCGAAAAGCTGCGCCAGCAGGATCCTGAGATCGACACACTGATCCGGTCCCTGCTCCGCGCGGCCGACAGCGGGCGGCATCCTGCGGGGTTGCCGCCCTGCTGCCGGGATTGTGCTGTGTACAAAGCGCATCTGGCCCAGCAACCCGCAGCCCGGCGGAACGGAGGTCTGGGCACCAACACCCGAGGATCTGGAAGCTCGCCGCGTCCCGCAGCGGGAACGCTGTCGCCAATGGCGCCGGAGGTCAAGCCGTGATCGACCAGCACCACATCCGCACGTACACCGGCATCGAGATGAACCCGCTGGCGCCGCGCCCCGAGGATATCGCCCTCGAGGACATCGCGCAGGCCCTGTCGCTGCAGTGCCGTTTCATGGGGCAAATTCCTAATCTCTACTCGGTCGCCCAGCACTCCGTGTTGGTGAGCCGGATAGTGCCGCGCGAAGACGCCCTATGGGGCCTCTTACACGACGCGGCCGAGGCCTACTTGGGCGACCTGCCACGCCCGCTAAAGCGCCACCCCATTATGCAGGACTACTGCGCGGCCGAGGCCCGCGTCCTAGACTGCGTCGGTCAGCGCTTCGGGCTGGGGCCCATGCCGGCGAGCGTGGTCGTCGCGGACCGGATCGCGCTCGCCACGGAGATCCGCGAGCTGTGGGGCCAGGAGGCTTTGATCCGCGAGGGCCTGGATGTTGAGCCGCTCAGTCTAGCGCGGGAGAACGAGCCGCTCTGCTCGAGGGTGGCGCGGCGGCTGTTTCTGAGCCGTTTCAGGGAGCTGGTGAAATGAACCGCGACCAGGTCGGCCGTCGGCTCCGAGACGGATTCCGCTGGCTCTTCTTAGAAGAGCTGGCGCTCAAGGATGCACATACTTGAAGAGCACCGGAAATCTCGGGTTGGATGCGCTGGCAGACGCGATCGCGGAGCGCGTGCTGGCGCGCCTGAATCAATCGCAAGAGCCGCGCCTGCTCACCGTGGATGAGGCGGCGGCGTATGTCGGACGCACGCCGAAGGCGCTGCGGCACATGATCGCGAACGGGACCATCCCTGCTGTACGCGAAGGATCGCGTGTGCATCTGGACCGTGCCGACCTAGACTGTTGGGTTGAAATGCGGAAGGTAACGAGTTAGGCTGAGCAACCATGGCTATTCATAAACGCGGGAGCGGGACGGTTTACCAGCGTGGGAGCATCTGGTGGATTCAGTATTTCGTCCGGGGCCGGCCGGTCCAGGAAAGTAGCGGTTTCGAGGAGAAGGCCGGCGCCGAGAATCTCCTGAAGCAGCGCATCGGAGAGGTCGCGGCGGGCCGACGCACGGGACCGGAGCGGGCCACGATTGCCGACCTGTGCGCGCTGGTGATAGAGGACAATCGGCTGCGGAAGCTGCGGGACGCGCAGCATGTGGAGTGGCGGTACAAGGCGCACATCGAGTCGTCCCTCGGCAACCTCTCGGTTTCCCGGTTCGGCTCGACCCAGGTGCGCCAGTACGTCGCCGGCCGCCGGGCCGCGGGCGCCTCCGACGCTACGATCAATCGTGAGCTCGCCATCATCCGTCGCGGCTTCCAATTGGGGTACGAGGCAGAGCCACCCCTGGTGCGCCGGCTGCCGGTGATCCACAAACTTGAAGAGACCAACGTGCGGCAGGGATTCCTCGAGCCGGACCAGTACGAGACGTTGCTGGACGAGTTGCCGGCCAGGCTCAAGGCGCTCTATGTCTGCGGCTACCACGTCGGGGCGCGCAAGAACGAGTTGCGGCGCA
>Ga0194112_10006503_pt1 | contig 15429 bp, 13 predicted proteins | sample TA2MahC400mmetaG_FD_146191 | JGI IMG/M metagenome (GOLD analysis project Ga0194112, IMG submission 146191) | Freshwater microbial communities from Lake Tanganyika, Tanzania - TA2015016 Mahale Deep Cast 400m | ecosystem: Environmental > Aquatic > Freshwater > Lake | place: Tanzania: Lake...
CGCGGCGGCCGAGGGGCGCCGCGCCCCTCGCCCCTCGCCCCTCGTCCCTCGCCCCTCGCCCCTCGCCCCTCGCCCCTCGTCCCTCGCCCCTCGTCCCTCGTCCCTCGCCCCTCGCCCCTCGTCCCCCTCGTCGTCGCGGGGATTCGGCAGGTGATGGCCGTGCTGGAGGAGGCCGAGAACGGGCTGCTGAGCGACGTGCCGGTGCTCGAGCTCTGGGCGTGCGAGGAGGGGTGCTTCGGCTCGCCACTCCTGCGGGAGGTCCCGGCGGTTGCGCGCTGGCGCTGGGGCCGGGCCGTCACAGGCTGGAAGCCTGTGCCACCAATGGAATCCGGGGAAGGTGGCACAGGCATCTTGCCTGTGGGGGGTGGCGTTGCCGTGCGGCGGGAGAGGGCGTTCGCGCCACGCAAGGGGCTGAGGCTGGACGACGACATGGGCCGTGCGATAGCGAAGCTGGCCGAGCTCGACCGCCTCATCCGCCAGTTACCTGGTCGGGACTGTGCCCTGTGCGGGGCGCCGAGTTGCCGCGCGCTGGCCGAGGACATAGTGCTGGGCCGCGGGGCGGCCATTGCCGATTGCCGATTGCTGATTGCTGATTGTCAATCAGAAATCAGAAATCAGAAATCACAAATGCCAGGGGCCGGGGGGCATGAGGAGAGGACACGGTGAAGCTGAGCGAAGTGGCCGAGAGTCTGCACCTGGAGAACCTTACGCCCGAGGTGCCGCTGGACAGGCGCGAGGTGGCGGGGGGACACGCCTCGGACCTCCTGAGCGACGTGCTGGCGAACGCGCCGCGCCAGGGGCTGCTGGTGACGATTCAGGTGCACATGAACGTGTTGGCGGTGGCGGTCCACGCGGGCCTGGCGGGGGTGGTGTTCGCGGCGGGGCGGGCGCCGGAGGCCGCCGTGCGGGCGAAGGCCGTCGAGGAGGAAATCCCCCTCCTCGCGTCGAGGGAGCCGGCGTTCGACCTCGTCGGGCGCCTCTACGCCCTGGGCTTGCGGGGGCGCCATGCGTGACCTTTCGCTGCACCTGCTGGACCTGATGGAGAACTCGATTCGGGCCGAGGCGACGGTGATCTCGGTGACGATCGAGCAGGACCGCGCGCGGGACCTGTTGCGGATCGTGGTTGAGGACAACGGCCCTGGCCTGCCGGTGGCGGCGGAGCAGGCGCTGGACCCGTTCTACACGACGAAGGCTGGGAAGCGGACGGGGCTTGGCCTGAGCCTCTTCCAGGGCGCGGCCGAGCGCGCGGGGGGCCGGGTGACGCTCGGCCGCTCGCCCCTGGGCGGCCTGGCGGTGACGGCGTGCATGCGCCTGAGCCACCTCGACCGCAGCCCGCTGGGCGACATCGCAGCGTCGCTGTCCTCCGTGGCCTGCACGAACCCCGAGATTGACCTCTGGTGCCGCCTCGTTCACCACGCGAACGAGACTCCGGATTCCACACCCCAGATTCCGGATTCGGCGATCAGGGAGTGGGTGGTGCGGTCGTCCGAGGTCGAGGAGGGGCTGCCGTTCGGCCAGCGGTGCGGGCTGGCGGTGGCCCGGCGCCTGGCCGAGAAGGTGCGGGAGGGAATGGCAGCGGTGGAGATCGTGGCGTGACGCGTGATGCGTGACGCGTGAGAGGAAAGGAGAGACGAATGTCTGAAGTGAAGGCGGCGGCCAGCGCCGCGGAGGACCGGGTGACGGAGCAGGCGCTCTATGGCCAGCTCGACGGGGTGCTGGAGCAGTATCGTGAGACGCGCGGGGCGCTGATCCCGGTGCTCCAGTCGGCCCAGGACATCTTCGGCTACCTGCCCGAGCCGGCGCTGAAGCGGATCAGCCTGCGCCTGGGCAAATCGTATAGCGAGGTGGCGGGCGTCGTGGGCTTCTACTCGTTCTTCTCCACGGCCCCGCGCGGGCGGCACCTGGTGCGGGTGTGCATGGGCACGGCCTGCTACGTGCGGGGGGCCAAGCAGGTGCTGGCGGCGATCAAGGACTGCCTGCGGGTGGACGTAGGGGAGACGACGCCCGACCGGACGTTCTCGCTGGGGGTGGCCCGCTGCTTTGGCGCCTGCGGCCTGGCCCCCGCGATGATGGTTGACAGCGAGGTCCACCAGCGGGTGAAGGCGAACAAGGTGAAGGACATCCTTGACAACGTGCGGCTCCAGGATGCGAGCGGCAGACGCGTGACGCGTGACGCGTGAGAAGAAGGGGATGAATGGATGGGTGGATGAATGGATGGGTGAAAGACTTTCTCTGGCAATCATCCATTCATCCAATCACCCAATCATCCTCCTCAGAAGAAAGGAGATGACCCTGTGGTGAAGATTGCCAGCCCGGCCGACCTCAAGGCGCTGCGGGACAAGGCGCAGGGCGAGGTTGACCTGCGGACGCGCAAGGGCGAGACCAACCTGGTGGTGCACATGGGCACCTGCGGCATCGCCGCGGGCGCGCGCGACGTCCTCGCACAGGTCGTCGCCGAGCTCTCCGACGCCGGCGCCAAGACCGTCACCGTGAAGCAGACCGGCTGCCTGGGCCTCTGCGACCAGGAGCCGATGTTGACCATCACCGACAAGGCGGGCAAGGAGTTCCGCTACGGAAAGCTCGACCGCCACAAGGTCCACGAAATCCTCCAGGAGCACGTCCTGGGTGGAAAGCCCGTCATCGAGCACATCATCACGTACTGAGGAGGATGGATGGAGGAATGGATGGATGGATGAATGAAAGAGCAAGAGCTCTTGTGTCTGACATTCATCCACCCATCCACCCATCCATTCATCCCCTCCGATTGAAAGGAGAGCTTCTGCGTATGGAAACGACGCGATGTCACGTCCTGGTCTGCACGGGGGCGGGGTGCGTGGCCTCGGGCGCGAACGAGGTGCGCGACGCCTTCCGCGCAGAGGTCGAACGCCGCGGGCTGGCGAAGGAGTGCAAGGTGGTCGAGACCGGCTGCCTCGGCCCCTGCGCCGTCGGCCCAGTGGCCGTCATCTACCCCGACGGCACCTTCTACCAGGGCCTGGAGCCCGGGGACGCCACGGAGGTCGTCGAGGAGCACCTGCTCAAGGGGCGGGTGGTTGACCGCCTGGTCTACAAGGAGCCGACGAAGGAGGAGCCGATCCGCGCAATCGGCGACATCCCCTTCTTTGGCAAGCAGGTGAAAATCGTGCTGCGCAACTGCGGCGTGATTGACCCGCTGAACATCGAGGAGTACATCGCCCGCGACGGCTATCAGGCCCTCGCCAAGGCGCTCACCTCGATGACCCCCGACGAGGTGATCGTCCAGATGAAGCAGTCGGGCCTCCGCGGCCGCGGCGGAGCCGGCTTCCCAACCTGGCTCAAGTGGAGCCTGTGCCGCAAGGCCGAGGGCGACACGAAGTACATCCTCTGCAACGGCGACGAGGGCGACCCTGGCGCGTTCATGGACCGCAGCGTGCTCGAGGGCGACCCGCACAGCGTGATCGAGGGGATGGCGATAGCGGCCTACGCCATCGGCGCGTCCCAGGGCTACGCCTACATCAGGGCCGAGTACCCGCTGGCCGTCGAGCGGTTCGGGAAGGCCATCGAGGCCGCCCGCGAGTACGGCCTCCTGGGCCAGAACATCATGGGCACGGGCTTCTGTTTCGACCTCGAGGTCCGCAAGGGCTCGGGCGCCTTCGTGTGCGGCGAGGAGACCGCGCTGATGACCTCGATCGAGGGCAAACGCGGCGAGCCGCGGCCCCGGCCGCCTTTCCCCGCCAACAAGGGGCTCTGGGGCAAGCCGAGCGTCCTCAACAACGTCGAGACCTTCGCCAACATCCCCGTCATCATCCTCAAAGGCCCCGAATGGTACGCCTCGTTCGGCACCAAGCTCTCGAAGGGGACGAAGGTCTTCGCCCTGGCCGGCACGGTGAACAACACCGGCCTCGTCGAGGTGCCGATTGGGACGCCGCTGGGCGAGATCATCTATGACATCGGGGGCGGTGTGCCGGGCGGCAAGCACTTCAAGGCCGCGCAGATCGGCGGGCCGAGCGGCGGCTGCATCCCGCGCCAGCACCTCAACGTGCCCGTGGACTACGAGAGCCTCACCGAGCTGGGCGCAATCATGGGCTCCGGCGGCCTCATCGTGATGGACGAGGATAGCTGCATGGTGGACGTTGCGCGGTTCTTCCTGGACTTCGTGCAGGACGAATCGTGCGGCAAGTGCGCGCCGTGCAGGGTGGGCACCAAGCGGATGCTGGAAATCCTCGACCGCATCTGCGACGGCAAAGGCGTCGAGGGCGACGTCGAGCGGCTGATGGACCTCGGGAAGAAGATCAAGGACACGGCGCTCTGCGGGCTGGGCCAGACGGCGCCGAACCCCGTGCTTTCGACGATACGGTATTTCAGGGACGAGTACGACGCGCATATCCGCGAGAAGCACTGCCCTGCCGGCGTGTGCCCTGGCCTGGTGCGCGCCCCCTGCCAGAACGCCTGCCCGGCGCGGGTGGACGTGCCGGGGTTCGTGTCGCTCATCGGCGAGAAGCGCTACGCCGAGGCCCTGCGGCTTCACCGCGAGCGCAACCCATTCGCCTCCGTCTGCGCCCGCGTCTGCTTCCACACGTGCGAGGAGAAGTGCCGCCGCTCGACCCTCGACGAATCGCTCAACGTCCGCTGCCTCAAGCGCTACATGGTTGACCAGGAGATCACGGTGCAGTTGCCGGAGGTTCGGGACAGCGAGACGAACGCAGGGCGGAAGATCGCGATCATCGGCGCGGGGCCGGCGGGCCTCTCGTGCGGCTACTTCCTGGCCCGCCTGGGCTACCGGCCGCGCATCTTCGAGGCCGAGCCGCGGCCCGGCGGCATGCTCGTCCAGGCCATCCCGGCCTACCGCCTGCCGCGCGAGGAGATCGCGCGCGAGGTGCGCATGATCGAGCGCATGGGCGTGGAAATCGAGACCGGCGTGCGGCTGGGCAAGGACATCACGCTCGCCGGCCTGCGCACCGACGGCTACGAGGCGGTGTTCCTCGGCATCGGCGCGCCCAACGGCGTGCGGCTGGGCATACCCGGCGAGGAGGCCGAGGGGGTGGTGGAGGCCATGCGGTGGCTGAGGGAGTACAACATCCGCGGCTCGGTGCCGGTGGGCCGCAACGTGGCGATCATCGGCGGCGGGAACGCGGCGATTGACGCCGCCCGCACCGCCGTGCGCCTGGGCGCCCGCACGGTCACGATCCTCTATCGCCGCACGCGGGCCGAGATGCCCGCATACGTCGAGGAGGTCGAGGGCGCCGAGCAGGAGGGCGTCCGCCTGGAGTGCCTGACCGCGCCCGTCGAGATCGTCAGCGAGGACGGCCAGGTGGCCGGCGTGAAGTGCCGCTCGATGACCTTGGGCGCGTTCGACCGCTCGGGCCGCCGCTCGCCCACCGCGCGCGGCGACGGCTCCTACGTCGTCAAGGCCGACCAGGTCATCGCCGCCATCGGCCAGTCCCTCGATACCGGGGAGATAGTGAACGGGACGCCGCTGAAGCTGAACGAGCTGGGGTTCATCGAGGCGAACCCGGTGACGGGGCGGACGTCGGTGGACTGGATATTCGCGGGGGGCGACGCGGTGAGTGGGCCGAGCTCGGTGGTGAGCGCCATCGGCGCCGGCGAGAAGGCCGCGGTGGCCATTGACCAGTACCTCAGCGGCGAGGCCCACCCCTTCTGGCGGAAGGACAAGCCTGTGGACACCTTCTTCGACCCCGACGCCGAGCCGGTGGAGTATCCCCGGGCGCGCATCCACCGCATCCCGGTGGACAAGCGCCGCAACAGCTTCCGCGAGGTCGAGCGCCCCTGGGCCGAAGGCATCGCCATCCGCGAGGCGCGCAGATGCCTGCGCTGCGACTTCAGGCGTGAGTGATTGCGGAATGCGGATTGGCGATTGCGGATTGAAATCCGAAATCCGCTATCCGAAATGCGAAATCAACAAGGAGCTGAACGCTGATGCCAACAGTGACTATTGACAGTATCCCGGTCGAGGTGACGAACGGGGCGACGGTCCTGGACGCGGCCAAGAAGGCCGGCATCAGAGTCCCCACCCTCTGCTACCTCGAGGGCGTGCAGGCCGTCGGCGCCTGCCGCGTGTGCCTGGTCGAGGTCGAGGGGGCAAAGACCCTCGTCGCCTCCTGCGTCATGCCTGCCGCTGACGGCATGAAGGTGCAGACGAACACCAAGCGGGTGCGCGAGGCGCGCCGCATGGTCGTCGAGCTCCTCCTCTCGGACCACGAGGGGGACTGCCAGACGTGCGACCGCAACGACGACTGCGAGCTGCAATCGGTGGCCCGCGAGCTCGGCATCCGCAAAGTGACCTACGAGGGTGCGAAGGGCAAGCGGCCAAAGGACGACAGCACCCCCGCCCTCGTCCGCGACATGGCCAAGTGCATCGCCTGCCGCCGCTGCGTGGCCGTGTGCGGCGAGACGCAGGGCGTGGCCGGCCTCTTCCCGCAGAACCGCGGCTTCAACACCCTCATCGGCCCGGCCTTCGGCGCGAACCTGGCCGACATCGTGTGCGTGCAGTGCGGCCAGTGCGGCGCCGTGTGCCCCGTCGGCGCCATCGGCGAGCGCGACCAGATCGACCAGGTGTGGGCCGCCCTCGACGACCCGACGAAGCACGTGGTGGTGCAGACGGCGCCCGCCATCCGCGCCGCACTCGGCGAGTGCTTCGGCTACAAGCCCGGCACACTCGTCACCGGCAAGATGGTCACTGCGCTCCGCCGCCTCGGCTTCGACGCCGTGTTCGACACGAACTTCACCGCCGACCTCACGATCATCGAGGAAGGCACCGAGCTGCTGATGCGCCTGAAGAAGGCCCTGGTGGACAAGGAGGCCGTCGCCCTGCCACAGTTCACGAGCTGCTCGCCCGGCTGGATCAAGTACTGCGAGCACTTCTACCCCGAGTTCCTGCCCAACCTCTCCACCGCCAAGTCGCCCCAGCAGATGTTCGGCGCAGTGGCGAAGACCTACTACGCCCGGAAGATCGGCAAGCGGCCCGAGGACATCGTCGTCGTCTCAATCATGCCCTGCACCGCGAAGAAGTTCGAAGCCCAGCGGCCCGAGATGAACGACAGCGGGGTGCGCGACGTGGACATCGTGCTGACGACGCGCGAGCTGGGCCGCATGATCAAGCAGGCGGGCATCGACTTCGCGTCGCTGCCCGACGACAAGATGGACGCGCCGCTGGGCCTCTCGAGCGGCGCGGCCGACATCTTCGCCAACACGGGCGGCGTCATGGAGGCCGCCCTTCGCACCGTCTACGAAATCGTCACCGGCGAGCCGCTCCCCTTCAAGAACCTCCACATCAAGCCGATTGAGAGCCTGGAGGGCGTGAAGGAGGTGGAGCTCACGATCCCCAAGGCCGTGCCGGAGTGGAAGTTCCTCGAAGGCGTCACCGTGCGCGTGGCGGTGGCCCACGGGTTGGGCAACGCCCGCAAGGTGATCGAGCGGATCAAAGCGGGGGACGGGCAGTACCACTTCGTCGAGGTGATGACCTGTCCCGGCGGCTGCATCGGCGGCGGCGGCCAACCCCGCATGACGACCGATGCGGTGCGCAAGGCCCGCATTTCGGCCATCTACAAGGAGGACGAGGGGAAACAGCTCCGCAAGAGCCACGAGAACCCCGAGGTCAAGCAGATCTACGACGAGTTCCTCGTCAAGCCCCTCGGTGAGAAGAGCCACCACCTTCTCCACACGCACTATGAAGCTAGGGAAAAGGTCTAGGGTCGATCTTGGAGGGGATGGATGGAGGAATGGATGAATGGATGGTTGCCAGAGAAGGCCCGCTCTTCTCATTCATCCATTCATCCACCCATCCATTCATCCCCGCTGTCGTGAGCCGGTGCCATGGGTATAGTCTCTACCATCCGCGAGAAGTGCAAGCGCTGCTACACGTGCGTGCGCGAGTGCCCGGCCAAGGCCATCAAGGTCGAGGCCGGGCAGGCGATGGTCATCGAGGAGCGCTGCATCGCCTGCGGCAACTGCGTGAAGGTGTGCGCGCAGAAGGCGAAGCTGATCGAGGACTCGATCGCCGCCGTGCGGGCGATGCTGTCCAACGGCGACAGGGTCTTCGCCTGCCTCGCCCCGTCGTTCCCCGCCGCGTTCCACACCACGCGCCCCGGCCGCATTGTGGCCGCCATCCGCAAGCTCGGCTTCGCCGAGGTGTGGGAGGTGGCGTTCGGCGCCGAGCTGATCAGCCACGCCTACGCGCGGCTGTTCCGCGAGGCCCAGCGGACGGGTCGCCGCGTCATCGCCTCCCCCTGTCCCGCCGTCGTGGCCTTCGTGGAGAAGTACATGCCCGCGCTCCACGACGCCTTGGCCCCCATCGTCTCGCCGATGGTCGCCGCGGCCCGCGCCATCCGCCAGCGCCACGGCCGAGCGGTCCGCATCGTCTTCATCGGGCCATGCGTCGCCAAGAAGAACGAGGTCCGCGACCCCAGGGTGGCCGGGGAGGTGGACGCCGTGCTCTCGTTCCGCGAGCTGGCCGACATGATCCGCGACGCGGGCCTGGAGCTCGACAAACTGCCCGAAAGCGGCTTCGACAGCCCGCGGTGCCACGTCGGGCGCTCCTTCCCCATCTCGGGCGGCCTGCTGAAGACGGCGGGGCTCTCGACCGACATCCTGGAGAACTCGGTGGTGACCACGGAGGGGAAGGACCGCGTGCTCGACGCCCTCGACGCGGTGGCCGAGGGGCGCAGCCAGGCCCGGTTCTTCGACGTGTTGTTCTGCGAGGGCTGCATCGCGGGGCCGAAGATAATGAACGACCTCAGCGTGTTCGCCCGCAAGGAGATCATCGCCGACTACGTCAACGAGCAGAGCCGGTTCACGACGCAGAAGGACCTTGCGAACGCGCTTGCGGAGTTCGTGGCCCTCGACCTCACCCGCGGCTTCACGCCGCAGGACCTCAAGCTGCGGCAGCCGACCGAGGGCGAGATCGCCCAGGCGCTCCGCAGCCTGCGCAAGTTCAGCCCCGACGACCAGCTCAACTGCGGCGCCTGCGGATACCGCTCCTGCCGTGAGAAGGCCATCGCCGTCTGCCAGGGACTCGCCGAACCCGAAATGTGCCTCCCCTATCTCGTCGAGGAGCTCGAGGAGACGTGCAAGCAGCTCCAGACCTCGCACGTGGAGCTCAAGAGCGCCCAGCAACGGCTCCTGGAGACCGAGCGCCTGGCCTCGATGGGCCAGCTCTCGGCCGGCGTCGCCCACGAGATCAACAACCCCCTTGGCACCGTCCTCCTCTACTCGCACATGCTCCTGAAGCAGTTGCGCGACGGCGACCCGCGGCGCGCGGACCTCCAGATGATCGTCAGCGAGGCCACGCGCTGCAAGACCATCGTGCGCGGGCTGCTCGACTTCGCCCGCCAGTCGCGCGTCTCAAAGGCCTCCACGGACCTTGCGGCCCTTGTGGACGACGTCTTCACCATCGTGGCCCCCAAGGCCCAGGCCGCGGGCGTCGCTCTCGTCCACCAGGTCCCCGCCGGCCTCCCGCGCATGATGCTCGACGCCGCCCAGATCAAGCAGATGCTCGTCAACCTCGTCCACAACGGCATAGATGCGATTTCGGATTGCCGATTGCCGATTGCGGATTTCCAATCCGAAATCCGAAATCCGAAATAGGCGAGAGGGAAGTCAAGGTGGGCGCCACACTGACTGATGGTGGCCGCCGGGTGGAAATCCGGGTCTCCGACAACGGCTGTGGCATCCCCGAGGAGCACCTTCCCAGGGTCTTCACCCCCTTCTTCACCACGAAGGAGATGGGGCACGGCACGGGACTCGGCCTCGCCATCTGCTACGGCGTCGTCAAGATGCACTCAGGCGACATCACGGTCGAGAGCCAGGTCGGCAAAGGCTCCACCTTCACCGTCACACTCCCCGTCGGCTCCCCCGAGGCAGGCCCATGAGCACCAAGACGATTCTCCTCGTAGACGACGACCACGACTTCCTGGAGATGACGAGCCACGTGCTCGAGGCGGCGGGCTATCGCGTGGCCACGACCTCGGACCCCTCGGCGGCGCTCGGCCTCATCGCTACCGAGAAGCCCGCCCTCGTCGTCAGCGACCTGATGATGAAGGCCCTCGACTCCGGCTTCTCGCTCGCGCGGGCCATCAAGGCCGACGAGCGGTTCCGCGGCGTTCCGGTCATCCTGGTCACTGCCATCGCATCGCGCCTCGGCCTCGACTTCACCCCCCGCACCCCCGCCGACCTGGCCGCGATGGGCGCCGACGCCTTCTTCGAAAAGCCAATCACGCCCACGAAGCTGCTCGCCGAAATCGAGCGGCTCCTGCGGGCGAATCCGAGGTGAGCCGATGAATGAGCCTGTGCGAATCCTGGTCGTTGACGACGAGTTCGGCATGCGCGAGGGCTGCCGCCGCATCCTCTCCGAGGAGGGCTACGAGGTGGAGACCGCGCCCGACGGCCTTGCCGGCCTCGACCTCTTCCGCGAGCGCCTGACTTCTGGTGGCACGGGCATCCTGCCCGTGGACCACAGGCGGGACGCCTGTGCCACCGGCCGCAACTTCGCCGCCGCGCTCGTGGACCTCAAGATGCCGCGCATGAGCGGCCTGGAGCTCGTCGAAAAGCTCCACGCCCTCGACCCCGACACCCTCATCCTCGTCATCACCGCCTACGCCACGATTGACACCGCGGTGGAGGCCACCAAGCGGGGGGCCTACGGCTACATCCCCAAACCGTTCACCCCCGACGAACTGCTCCTCCCCGTCCGCAACGGGCTCGAGCGCCGCGCGCTCGCCATCGAGGCCCGCCGCCTCCGCGACGAGCGCGAGCGCCGTCTCCTCGAGCTCGCCTTCGAGCGCTCCAAGTGCTCCACCGTCATCAACTGCATGACCGACGGCGTCCTCGTGGTCAACCGCGACGGCCAGGTGGTGCTGCGGAACGCGGCCGCCGCGCGCATGGTGCCCGATTGCGCGGCCCTCCCGCTCCCCTCGCCCATCGAGCGCCTCGCCTGCCCCCCGCTCGCCGCGCTCGTCGCCGAGGCCCTCCACGCCACCGCACTCCCCATGATCGTCTCACGCGAGCTCGCCCTCGACAAGTGTACCTACATGGCCAACGCCAGCCCCGTCTTCGAGCAGGGTGGGGCCATCCTCGGCGCCGTCGCCGTCCTCCGCGACATCACCGCCCTCAAGAAACTCGAAACCGCCAAGTCCATGTTCGTCTCCATGGTCGCCCACGAGGTCAAAGGCCCGCTGGCCGCCATCGAGGGCTACCTCAACGTCGTCCTCGGCGCAATCGGCGGCCCCGACCCCCAGCGCGACCGCCGCATGCTCGAACGCTCCCTGCTCCGTGCCCAGGCACTCCGCACGATGGTCTCCGAGCTCCTCAACCTCGCCGCGATGGAGACCGGCGCCTTCGTCGTCACGCGCACCCCGCTCGACCTCGCCCAGGTCGTGGCCGCGGCCGTTGACGGCTGCCGCGAGCGGGCCGACGGCAAGCACATCGCCCTCGCCCTCCACGCCTCGTCCGGCCGCCAGGAACCCGTCCTCGCCGACCAGGCCGCCCTCACGAGCATCTTCACAAACCTCATTGACAACGCCATCAAGTACACCCCCGAGAACGGCCACGTAGACGTCAGCGTCGAGCCGAACGGCATGTACGCCAAGGTCGCCGTCAGGGACGACGGCGTCGGCATGGCCCCCGAGGAGAAGGAGCGCGCCTTCGACGAGTTCTACCGCGCCAAGAACCAGCAGACCGCTCAGGTGCCCGGCACCGGCCTCGGCCTCACCATCGTCAAGCGACTCGTCGAAATCCACCAGGGCCGAGTCACCGTGGACACCGCCCGCGGCAAGGGCAGCACCTTCACCGTCCGGCTCCCCGTCGTCAAGCAGGACGAGTCCCACACGTAGGCGCGGGCGCCACGACAGAGAGCCTGTGAAGAAATGACACGGACGGACACAGACAGACACGGACAGGCGCCCCTGAGAGGAACACCCTCTCGTCCGTGTGTGTCCGTGTGTGTCCGTGTGGCTCCTTCACTGGCCGGGAAGCGTGGCACCCCGTCCCCCGGTGCACCGAAGTGAACCGAAGCGAGCTTCTCACCTGGCTGCGGGAGGAGAGCGAGGCGCGCCTCAGTGAGCTCTGGCACGCCGCCGACGCCGTCCGCCGCGAGAACGTCGGCGACGCCGTCCAACTCCGCGGCCTCGTGGAAATCTCAAACCACTGCGTCCGCGCCTGCGCCTACTGCGGCCTCCGCGCGCCCAACCACGCCCTCGCCCGCTACCGCATGGCCGCCGACGAAATCCTCGCCTGCGCCCGCAAGGCCGTCGCGCTCGGCTACGGCACCGTAGTCCTCCAATCCGGCGAGGACTACGGCCTCCCCCGCGACTGGATGGCGGACATCATCCGCAGCATCAAGGCCCAGACACCGCTCGCCGTCACCCTCAGCCTCGGCGAGCGGCCCGACGCCGACCTTGCCGCCTGGCGCGCCGCCGGCGCCGACCGCTACCTCCTCCGCTTCGAAACCTCCAACCCCGCCCTCTACCACCGCATCCACCCGCCCCTGCGAGATGAGGCCCCTTCTGATCACGCGTCACGCGTCACGCGTCATGAGCTTGCCATCCCCCGCCTCACCATGCTGCGCCGTCTCCAGGAGCTCGGCTTCGAGGCCGGCAGCGGCGTGATGATCGGCATCCCAGGCCAGACCTACGACGACCTTGCCGACGACATTCTGCTCTTCCGCGAGCTCGAGCTCGACATGATCGGCGTGGGGCCTTACCTGCCGCATCCAGTGACTCCTCTTGGCCGCCATTCCGCATTCCGCACTCCGCATTCCGCATTCGGCCAGGTGCCCAACACCGAGCTTATGACCTACAGAGTGCTCGCCCTCACCCGGCTCGCCTGCCCCTGGGCAAACATCCCCAGCACCACCGCCCTGGCCACGCTCAACCGCGACAGCGGCCGCGAGCGGGGCCTGGCGCGCGGCGCCAACGTGGTCATGCCAAACCTCACGCCCCCCCAGTACCGCGCCCTCTACGAAATCTACCCCGCCAAGGCCTGCCTCTACGAGGTGGGTGGCACAGGCGTCCCGCCTGTGGAGCACGGGCAAGATGCCCGTGCCACCGACTTCGACGCGGCCCTCAAGCGCCGCATCCTCGCCCTCGGCCGCACCATCGGCACTGGCCCAGGCGCTTCCAGGAGACAATCCCACGCGGCCCCGGCCGCGAGCGCTCAAGATCGAGGTGTGCCATGTCTTCTGTAGGCCCGACCGGTCGAATCAATCGAATCAATCGAATCAATCGAATCGGTCGAATCGGTCCACTCTCCACTTCGCGAGAAGCGGTTGACTTCATTGACGATGCCCGCCTCCGCTCCCTTGCGGCCGGCGGCCAGCCCGAGCCCGCCGAGGTCCGCCAGGCCATCGCCAAGAGCCTCGCCAAGCAGGCCCTCAGCGTGGAGGAGACCGCCCTCCTCGTCCGCGCCACCCAGCCCGACCTTGTCGAGGAGGTCTTCGACGCCGCCCGCGAACTCAAGCGCACCGTCTACGGCAACCGCATCGTCCTCTTCGCCCCGCTCTACATCGGCAACTACTGCGTGAACGACTGCGCCTACTGCGGCTTCCACCGCTCGAACCGCGAGGCGGTCCGCCGCACCCTCGACGAGGCCGAAATCCGCACCCAGGTCGAGGCCCTCGAAGACCACGGCCACAAACGCCTCATCCTCGTCTTCGGCGAGCACCCGCGCTACTCGCCCCAGTTCATGGCCGACACCGTGCGCCTCGTCTACTCCATCCGCAAGGGGCACGGCTCCATCCGCCGCGTGAACATCAACGCCGCGCCCCTCGACCACGAGGGCTTCCGCACCGTCAAGGCCGCAGGCATCGGCACCTACCAGATTTTCCAGGAGACGTATCACCACGAGACCTACGCCCGCATGCACAAGGCGGGCACCCCCAAGGGCGACTACCTCTGGCGCCTCAACGGCCTCAGCCGCGCCTTCGAGGCCGGCTGCGACGACATGGGCATCGGCGCCCTCTTCGGCCTCTACGACTGGCGCTTCGAGGTCCTCGGCCTCGTTGCCCACGCCCTCCACCTCCAGAAGACCTACAACGTCGGCCCCCACACCATCAGCTTCCCACGCCTCCGCCCCGCCTCGGGCGTCCGGCTGACCACCGGCCACGAGGTGAGCGACGCCGATTTCAAGCGGGTCATCGCCATCCTGCGCCTGGCCGTGCCCTACACCGGCCTCATCCTCACCGCCCGCGAGCCCGCCGCACTCCGCCGCGAGGCCATGAGCTTCGGCGTCTCGCAGATCGACGCCGGCAGCCGCATCGAACTCGCCGGCTACACCGAGGCCGGCGACGCCCAGGCCCGCGACCGCGAGCAATTCGAGCTGGGCGACATCCGCCCACTCGACACCGTCATGCGCGAGCTGCTCGACGACGGCTACGTGCCCAGCTTCTGCACCGCCTGCTACCGCCTGGGCCGCACGGGCGAGCACTTCATGGAGTTCGCCATCCCCGGCTTCATCAAGCGCTTCTGCACCCCAAACGCCCTTAGCACGCTGATGGAGTATCTGGTAGACTATGCTTCGGCGGAGACTCGCGCCGCGGGCGAGAAGCGCATCGCAGAGGAGCTTGCCCAACTCCCCGACAGCTCCTTGAAGCGCCAGCTCCTCGAGCGCCTCGAACGCATCCGCACTACCGACGACCGCGATCTGTATTTCTGAGGCCATGACGCGTGACGCGTGACGCGTGATAAGAAAGACCCGCCTCTGGTCTTCTCTTCTTGTCACGCGTCACGCGTCACACGTCAGGAAGAAGCCTTGAGCACGGCGGCATACCGCAAAGAGCACGATCTACTGGGCGAGCGGGAGGTGCCCGCCGACGCGCTGTGGGGCGTGCACACATTGCGCGCCGCCGAGAACTTCCCGCTCGCAGGCCGCCCCGTCCACCCCGCCCTCATCCACGCCTACGGCACCGTGAAGCTCGCCTGCGCCGAGGCCAACCGCGCCGTCGGCGCCTGGAGCGGCGATACGGGCAAGGCCGACGCCATCGAGGCCGCCTCTCAGGAAATGGCCGACGCCAAGCTCGACCGCCACATCGTCGTGGATGCCCTTCAGGGCGGAGCCGGCACCTCCACGAACATGAACGTCAACGAGGTCATCGCCAATCGCGCGCTTCAGATTCTCGGCGAGCCCCTCGGCAACTACAAGCGCATCTCCCCACTCGATGATGTCAACCTCCACCAGTCCACCAACGACACCTATCCCACCGCCCTCAAGCTCGCCGCCATCCACCTCGTCCGAGCGCTCGAAGACAAACTCGTCCCGCTCCAAGAGGCGTTTCAGAACAAGGAGAAGCAGTTCGCCCACGTCGTGAAGGTGGGGCGGACGGAGCTACAGGACGCCGTGCTGATGACGCTCGGCCGCGAGATGAGCGCCTACGCCGAGGCGTTCAACCGCGACCGCTGGCGGGTCTACAAGTGCGAGGAACGCCTCCGCGTGGTCAACCTCGGC
>Ga0194112_10006506_pt1 | contig 15424 bp, 12 predicted proteins | sample TA2MahC400mmetaG_FD_146191 | JGI IMG/M metagenome (GOLD analysis project Ga0194112, IMG submission 146191) | Freshwater microbial communities from Lake Tanganyika, Tanzania - TA2015016 Mahale Deep Cast 400m | ecosystem: Environmental > Aquatic > Freshwater > Lake | place: Tanzania: Lake...
GCGGGTGTTGGTGTTGAGCAGGATGGTGAACAACAGGAACGAGCCAATCAGCCCCGCGCAGATGATGACGATGGGGAAAAGGAAATTGACCGGTGCTGGCCTCTGCGCCTTGCGTTTTTGTGGCATATCGACTCGTGGATTGGATTGTACACTCGCGCAATTATAGATTGTAGCTGTATGCGGTTAACAACCTATTAATGACCATAATGCCCTTGGAAGCTTGCCTTTTGCAGCATGGCGGGTTTATACCATTGGGGCTACCCTATGACGTGAACACTGGATGAAGAGGCTTTCCCATGGCATCCCGCTCCATGACCACCCGTTATCTGCTGCTTTCCATCGCTGCCATCATCGTGGCGGCTGTGCTTCTGCTCTTCACGGGGGAAAAGCCGCGGCAGCTGCTGAATGTGTCCTATGATCCGACGCGTGAGCTCTTCGCGGAGCTGAACCCGCTTTTCGCGGAGAAGTGGCAGGCAGAGAAGGGGGAGTATATCGAAATCCGTCAATCCCATGGCGGTTCGGGCAAGCAGGCGCGCTCGGTCATCGATGGTCTCAATGCTGATGTAGTAACGCTGGCACTGGCCTATGACATCGATGAAATCGCCGCGCGCACGCAGAAAATGCTTGCTGACTGGCAGACCGCGTTCCCTAATAACAGCACCCCTTTCAGTTCCACCATCGTTTTCCTCGTGCGCAAGGGTAACCCGAAAGGCATCAAGGACTGGAACGACCTCGTGAAGCCTGATGTCGCGGTAATCACCCCGAATCCGAAGACCTCCGGCGGCGCGCGCTGGAATTACCTCGCCGCTTGGGCCTATGCGGATAAAGCATTCGGCGGAGATGAAGCGCAGATTCTCGGTTTCCTCCGTGCGCTTTACCAGAATGTGCCCGTGCTGGACACGGGTGCACGCGGTTCCACCACCTCTTTCGTCCAGCGTCAGATGGGTGATGTGTTGATTTCGTGGGAGAATGAGGCCTTGCTGGCAAAAGACCAGTTCAAAGCCGATGCATTCGAAATCGTCGTGCCCTCCATCAGCGTCCTTGCTGAACCTCCCGTGGCGGTGGTGTCGGAGAATGCCAAACGCAATGGAAATGAAGAACTGGCGAAGGATTATCTGGGTTTCCTCTACACCCCCGAAGCGCAGCGTATCGCCGCGAAACACCATTATCGCCCTGTTGATAGCACCATCGCGAAAGAAACCGCAGCACAATTCCCCGTGGTCGATCTGGTGACCATCGATGGCGCATTCGGCGGCTGGAAAACCGCGCAGCAGAAGCATTTCTCAGATGGCGGGCTTTTCGACCAGATTTATAGCGGGAATGCACCGAAGTGAGTGGTTCTGCGCGTACAAACCTTGCTTCTTTCGTACTTCTGAAGCGTAAACACAGCGTGCTCCCCGGCTTCAGGGTCACGCTCGGCTTCACGTTGTTTTACCTCACGCTCATCGTGCTCATCCCGCTTGCGGGCATGGTGCTTTACAGCTTCAGCATGGACTGGGCGGATTTCTGGCGCACGGTCAGCGAGCCGCGCATCGTCTCCGCCTATAAAATCAGTTTCGGGTTGTCCTTCATCGCGGCATTGCTGAATGTCGTCTTCGGGCTCATCGTCACCTGGGTATTGGTGCGCTATGACTTCCCCGGCAAGAAGATTCTGGATGCGCTGGTCGATTTGCCCTTCGCCATGCCCACGGCAGTCTCCGGCATCGCCTTAGCGGGGCTGTATGCGCAGAACGGGCTCATCGGACAATTCTTCGCGGAATACGGCATCAAAATCGCGTTCACCCCGCTGGGCATCACGATTGCTTTAGTCTTCATTGGTTTGCCCTTCGTGGTGCGCACGGTGCAACCCGTGCTGGAGGATATGGAGCACGAGCTGGAAGAGGCCGCCGCCACACTGGGTGCGACCCGCTGGCAAACATTCCGCCTCATCATCCTGCCGACCATCACGCCCTCCTTGCTGACCGGATTCGCCATGGCCTTCGCCCGCGCGCTGGGTGAATACGGCTCGGTCATCTTCATCGCGGGTAATATGCCTTTCGTGTCGGAAATCGTGCCGCTGGTCATCATCATCAAGCTGGAGCAATACGACTATCAAGGCGCGACCGCCATTGCGGTGGTCATGCTCGCTGCGTCGTTCCTGATGCTTTTCGTCATCAACTGGCTCCAGAAATGGGCGCGCCAAAGGCAGGAGAGCTGAATGAGCGCGAGTCTACAAAAACAGACGGTGACCGAGCCATTGTGGATGAAATCGCTGCTCATCCTGATTGCCGTCGGGTTCATGACGTTGCTGGTCATCCTGCCGGTGTGGATGATATTCGCCGAGGCCTTGAAGGATGGTCTAACGCCGTATCTCCATGCATTGAGCGAGCCGGATGCCATTTCCGCGTTGAAACTCACCTTGCTCGTCTCCGCCATCGCCGTGCCGCTGAACCTCGTCTTCGGCATCGCGGCCAGCTGGGCCATCGCCAAATTCGAGTTCCGAGGCAAACACCTGCTCATCACGCTCATCGACCTGCCTTTCTCCGTTTCCCCTGTCATCTCTGGCCTCATCTATGTGCTGCTCTTCGGCACGCATTCGGTGTTGGGGAATTGGTTGATAGCGAATGGCATATCCATTCTTTTCGCCGTGCCGGGCATCGTGCTGGCGACCATCTTCGTGACATTCCCTTTCGTGGCGCGCGAGCTGATTCCGCTGATGCAGGAGCAGGGGAGCGACGAAGAGGAAGCGGCAGTGATGCTGGGCGCGTCCGGCTGGCAGACCTTCTGGCGGGTGACATTGCCGAACATCAAATGGGGATTGCTGTATGGCGTGTTGCTCTGCAACGCCCGCGCCATGGGCGAATTCGGCGCGGTGTCGGTGGTCAGCGGGCATATCCGCGGGTTGACGAACACCATCCCCCTCCATGTCGAGGTGCTGTACAACGAATATAACTTCCTTGCGGCCTTCGCGGTGGCGAGCCTGCTCACCGTTCTGGCACTGGTGACGCTGGTGCTCAAGACCATCATCGAACGCCGCTTTAGTAGGGATTAGGAGAATCACATGGGTATCCGCCTGACGAACATCAATAAATCCTTCGGCGATTTCACCGCGCTCAAAGATGTGTCCCTCGACATCAAGACGGGCGAATTGATAGCGCTGCTCGGCCCTTCCGGCAGCGGCAAGACCACGTTGCTCCGCATCATCGCGGGGTTGGAACAGGCGGATTCCGGCGAAGTGCTGATGCACGGTGAGCAGGCCAATGCAAAAGGTGTGCGCGACCGCAATGTGGGCTTCGTATTCCAGCATTATGCGCTCTTCCGCCATATGACCATCTTCGAGAACGTCGCCTTCGGCCTGCGCGTGCGGGAGGATGCCAACCGTCCTTCCGAGAACCAGATTCGCCGCAAGGTGCTTTCACTTCTGAAACTCGTGCATCTGGAGGGGCTGCATAGCCGTTACCCCAACCAGCTTTCCGGCGGCCAGCGACAGCGTGTCGCCTTGGCGCGAGCACTTGCCGTAGAACCGCAAGTATTGCTTTTAGATGAGCCTTTCGGTGCGCTGGATTCCAAAGTGCGCAAGGAACTGCGCCGCTGGATGCGCCGCCTGCATGACGACATGCCTATCACCAGCGTCTTCGTCACCCATGATCAGGAAGAAGCGATGGAAGTGGCCGACCGCGTGGTGGTGATGAGCAATGGACGCATCGAGCAGGTCGGCGCGCCGGACGAGGTCTGGAATAAACCATCCAACAGCTTCGTTTATGACTTCTTGGGGAATTACAACGAGTTCATGGGCTGGAAGGATGCCAAAGGCGTGGTGCATCTGGATGAATCCGATGCGCGCCCCGGCCCTGTGGCCTATGTGAACGAAGAGCCGGAAGAAGGCTTCCTCCGCCGCTATCCTTTGGTGGGCGGCCTTTTGCGGGGCGTGCTGAACCGCAAACCCGCGCCCATCATCAATGTCCAGCAGGTCGTTCCCGCAGAGCGCAAATCGAGCAACGGAAAGCCCGTGAAGCTCTATGCCCGCCCCCATGAAATGCTCATCTCCCGCGTGCATGGTGCGGAGGAAGCCATCGAGGTGAAGCTGGTGCATATCAATCCCGCAGGTGCGCTGGTGAAGCTGGAGCTGGAGCGCAGCAGCGGCGAGATATTACAAGCCGAACTTCCCGCCGATGAGTGGACGGGTTTGATGCTGAAAAAGGGCGAAACCGCCTTCGTGCGCCCCAAAGTGTTCCGTCTATTCGACTGAATTGTCATAGAAACGTCATTGGCGTGCTATTCATGGATGTGGCATAGTCTCCCCCATCAAAAATAGCAGTACTCGCACGAGGAAAACATGCCCCTGAGAAGAGAGAAGCTGACGGAACGTGACATCCGCGATTTACGCGACGACTTCAAAAAGTTCGAAGAAATCAAGGATTACTCGAAATATAAGAATCCTTCGGCGGCGCGTCTGGTGAAAGTCATGAACGCCCAACTGATTATCCGCAGGATGGATGAAGCACGCGCGGATTATGGTCTGCTTGACCCATCAGGCAAACGTGATGGTGCGGAAATCGCAAATACCATCCGTGGCTTCCTTGAGCAGGACAAAATCGACGAGTTGCGCAAGGATTTCCAGCGGTTCGAATCCATCAAGGATTATTCGAAATATAAATCCCCCGAAATGGCGAAGATGTCCAAAGTGTTGACGGCGGAAAGCCTGCTTCGTGAGGTCAAGAAGCAAGGCCGCGACTTCGCGATTCTCGATGCTTCCGGTGAGCGGGATGGCAAGGAGATAGAGGGTTCGCTACGCGGCTTCTTGCGTCAGCACCACATCGACGAAGCACGGGAACATCTGGCGGATTTGCAGAAGCCCACCAAAGCGGTGATCATGGTCGGCCCTGATTATTTCATGAAGAAAATCGATGAAGAATTGAAGAAAGCCAATGCCGATTATTCCGCCCTCGACCCCGAAGGCAAACGTGGCCATTTCGAAGCGAAGCATTACCTCTTGGACAAGGCGTATAAAGGTGCGCATGTCAAATGCGCGCAGGTCAAGTTCCAGAAGCTGAAAGATGGCATTCCGCTGTTCGAGAAGGCCGTGGCGGAAAGCATGGGCGGTAAATGCACACCGGAGAAATTGGCCGGTGAAATCAAAGATCATCTGAAAAAGGCGGATGCGCCTCTGGCATCCCTTGCGCCGGGTCAGGCTAAATCCGAGCGCGAAATGGCCAAGGAATTGGACGATGCGGTGAAGAACCACAAATTCCAAGTAGGTGACCCCAAGGAATTCGCCGAGCAGATGAAGACGCTCAGCACCATGCCCGGCTTCGGACGTGGGCGTGATGGTGGCCGCAGCAGCGGTGGACGTGGCCGCTAAGCTGCGTTAAGCATCCCTGAACGCGAAGAAGGATTCGAACACCGCTTGGTCGATGGCGTTGTTGCGCGTCTGGAAATCATCGATGAATTCATGCAGGCCGATTTTCCATACATCATCAATGCTGTGGTTCTTCAGCCAGCCATCCAGCTGCTTCACTTGCTCCAATGCCTTCGACGGTTCGCCGTGCATATGCGCTACTTCCTGTAACGATGCCAATGCCTGACGCAGGCAGAAGGCCACAGAGCGCGGGAATTCATTATCGAAGATGAGGAAATCCGTCACATCGTGGAAATTCGCGCGGTGGAAACGTTTGCGGTACATCTCGAAAGCCGTGGCGGATTTCAGCACCGCCGCCCATTCGATGGTATCCAGCGGCGAATCCACATAATCGACGCTAGGCAATAGCAGGAAGTATTTCACATCCAGAATGCGCACGGTCTTATCGGCGCGTTCCAGCAGCTGCCCGATACGGATGAAGTGCCAGCCTTCGCCGTGGGAGAAGCTGTTCTCCGCGAGGCCGACGAACAGATGGTTCATCTTGCGGATGTGCAGATAGAACCCCTCAAGGTCGGCGATGCGCCGCTTACGGCTGTTGGTGTTCACATAATGGTATAGTTCGTTCAGCATCTCCCACATCTCCGAAGAGATGATTTCGCGCACCGTGCGGGCGTTCTCGCGCGCGTTGCGGATGCAGGAGAGGATGGAATTGGGGTTCGTCTCATCAAACGTCAGGAACTTGATGACATTCGCTTCCGTGGCGTTCTTGTAGCGCTCTGCGAAGGACTCATCATCGCCCGAGGTGCGCACCAGCGCGTTCCAGTGGTCGTTGCCATGGTGGATGCCGAGGTCGAGCATCAGGTGCATGTTCACGTCTATGAAGCGCGAGATGTTATCGGCGCGTTCGAGGTATCGGCTCATCCAGTAGATGGAATTGGCGGCGCGGCTCAGCATCAGATTGCCCCCCGTGGTTCGGTGCCCAGCACCCATGTGTCCTTGCTGCCGCCGCCCTGCGAGGAGTTGACGACCAGCGAATCCTTGATGAGTGCCACACGTGTCAACCCACCCGGCAGCACGAAGATGTCCTTTCCGTAGAGGATATAGGGGCGGAAATCCACATGGCGACCGGCGATTTTATTGCCGATGATGGTCGGCGTGCGCGATAAGGCGAGGGTCGGCTGGGCGATGTAATCCCGCGGGTTCTTCTTGATGAGCGCAGCGAATTCCTTGCGCTCGGCAGCGGTGGATTTCGGGCCGATGAGCATGCCGTATCCACCGGAGAGATTCACGGCTTTCACCACCAGCTTGTCGAGGTTCTCCAGCACATATTTGCGGTCGCTTTCCCGCTCGCAGATATACGTCGGCACATTGGGGATGATGGGCTCTTCGCCGAGGTAGTATTTGATGATTTCCGGCACATAGGCATAGATGGCTTTGTCATCGGCGATGCCCGTTCCCGGAGCGTTGGCGAGGGTCACGTTGCCACGGCGATAGCACTCCATGATGCCCGGCACACCGAGATAGGAATCCTTGCGGAACACCTGCGGGTCGAGGAATTCATCGTCGATGCGGCGATAGATGACATCCACCTTTTCCAGCCCCTTGGTGGTGCGGAGATACACATTGTAATCCTTCACCACAAGGTCGCTGCCCTGCGCCAGTGTCACACCCATCTGCTGCGCCAGATAGGCATGTTCGAAATAGGCGGAGTTATAGATGCCGGGGGTCAGCACGATGACATTCGGTTTCTTCACGCCATCATTCGCCACATATTGCAGCGTATCGTAAAGATAATCGGAATAGTTGGAGACGGGGCGCACCATCATCTCCTCGAATGCGCCGGGCAGGGTGCGCTTCATCATCGCGCGGTTCTGCAGCACATAGGAGATGCCGGACGGGCAGCGCAGGTTATCCTCCAGCACGTAGAACACGCCATCGCCGCCGCGCACGAAATCCGTGCCTGTGATATGTATCCATACGCCCTTGGGCGGTTTCAGCCCTTCGCATTGGGGAAGGTAGCATTGCGACGACAGGATCATCTCTTCGGGGATGATTTTATCCTTCAGGATTTTCTTGTCGTTGTAGATGTCATCGATGAACAGGTTGAGCGCGTGGATGCGTTGTTTCAAGCCGCGCTCCAGCACGTCCCATTCCTGCGCTTCCACTACGCGGGGGATGATGTCGAAGGGGAGAATCTTCTCCGCGCCGCGCTTGTCGCCATACACATTGAATGTCGCGCCGAGCTGGTAAAGCGCCATCTCCGCAGCTTTCTGGCGGCGGCGAAGTTCTTTGCCGCCCATGGCATTTATCTGCTCGATGATGGGCAGCGCGGCCTTGCGCGGCTTGCCGTTCGGTTCAAAAAGTTCGTCGTGGAAGCCGTTCGTGTTGTAATTGTCGAAATCCAAGGGAAGGAAGCTTTCTATTGATTTTGTTTTTACGAGGACGGCACTTCTTCGAGTTTCACTTCGACTTTCAGCGTCTCGCCGCTGCCACCGGCATAGATGGTGCCGGAGGTGGGCGTCGCATCGCGGTAGTTCCTGCCGCAAGCCACGCGCACATGGTCTTGGCCGACAGCCACGCCGTTGGTGGGGTCAAAACCGCGCCAGCCGATATAGGGCAGGTACACTTCCGCCCATGCGTGGGAGGCTTCCGACTGGATTTTATTGGCGTAGTTCTGGCCGGTGTAGATGTATCCCATGCGGTAGCGCGCGGGTACGCTAAGCAACTGCGCAAGGCAGATGAACAGGTTCGCGAAATCCTGACACACGCCCTTGCGCGAGGTGTATAGCTCGAAGGGCGTGGTGTTCAGCGAGGTGAAACCGGGGACATATTCGAAATCGCGGTAGATGCGATAGTTCATGTCATTGAGCGTGTCGATGAGGCGGCCATCGTTGCGCTTCACGAAGCTCATGGCATATTCCGTCAACTCAAGCAGCTGCGTTTCCGGAAGCTCCGGCGGCAGCAGGTAGGAAAGCATCATCTGGCGTTGCCACGGCATCCACACCAGCGGGATGGACGATTGGCGCAGGCTGAGCGTATGGTCGTCGGTCGGCTGCGCGAAGATCTTCACGCGGCTGCGGCTTTCGATCTTCAGGTTCTGATAGGGCTTATTGATGCGGTAGTGGATGGACTGGTTGCCGAACACATCCTCGAACTGCATCATCTCACCTTCCGATGAGATGAGGAATTTCGACTGCACCACTTCCTGCACATGGTCTTCCGTCGGTTGCAGGCGGAAGATATGGGTGCTGTGCGCCACAGGGGTCGCATAGTTATATTCCGTGGTGTGCACGAGGTCGAACAGGCGGTAACCCAGCGCTTCGCCCTGTGGGCCACGCAGGATGGATTTGGTGTTCAGGATTGCCTGCAACCCTTCCGAAGCGGGTTCGGTGTAGAAGGTCGAATGGCTCGTGCCTTCGGGATAATGCAGGGTGTTCTGCGGCACGATGCGCGGTTCGCGCGGAGCGGGCGCTTTCATATCCGCGCTCATATTGCTCCACACCTTTGTGCCGTTGCGCACGAGTATCAACTCGCCGGGGTGCATCTGTGTCCATTCGCCGCTGGTGAACGGGCTGGAGGTGATGATGAACGCCGTGCGGAACGTGTCGCGCGGGTCGGCCATCTTCACCTGTGCCGCTTCCGAATCCAGCGACAGCCGCTCTTCCTTCGGCAATATGCGGGTGTACCACATCACATGCGGCGAGTTCGTGCCTTGGAAAATCAGGTTGGTCGTGCCGTCGGTCAGCAGCATATCCGCTTCGCCGAGCGTGTCGAGCTGCTGGAACCAGCCGAGCAGCGTCTCCGGTGGCACATCCGCAAGGCTGCGCGCGCCCGTCGCCTGAATCAACCCCAGCAAATAGCAGAATGCCAGTTCAGAATCGGTCTTGCCCAGCGGTTCCAAGAAGCTGGATTTATCCTCGTGCAGCTTCTCCAACTCCGCTTTGTCCAAGTCGCCGTTATGGATGAACAGCCAGTCCTTCCCCGCGAAGCTGCGCGAGAATGGCTGCGTCTCGTGGTGGGAGTATCCCGCCGCCGCGCCTTTGATTTTGCAGAAGAACACCGTGGAGCGGAAATTGCCCCAGTCGGTCAGCGCGTCCACCAGAACCTGCGTGTTGCGTGCCACGGGGTCTTTGGCGACGATAGCGCCTTGTTGGTCGTGCGGATACCAGCCGAAACCCCAACCCAGCGGATGGTTGCTGGGGCCTTTCTCCGGCAGTTTGAATTTCAGGGATGGCGAGCTGAGACCGTCGCAGTTGATGGCGAGAATATCACTCAAAGGGGGAGTCCTTAGGCTATTGGATTAGGCGATTAATTCTGTCGTATTATGGGCAGTTTACCCTATTCCCGCGCCGCATCAAAGCTCCATTTCACTTATCTCGCTTGTCATTTTTGCGACCGCCCTTTAAGGTGGCTCATCATAAAATTTCAGGGACGGAAGGGAAAGCCATGGCCAAGCTCTATTTCAGCTATTCTGCGATGAACGCGGGTAAATCCACCATTCTTTTGCAGGCGGCGCATAACTATGAAGAGCGCGGCATGAAGACCAAGCTGTTCACCGCTTTCGTCGATTCGCGCTATGGCGTGGGTCGCATCAGCTCGCGTATCGGTTTGGCGGCGGATGCCGAGACCTTCACCGGTGATACCGACCTGTTCACCCGCATCAAAGACCTGCTCGCACAGGGCAATATCGATTGCATCCTCGTGGATGAAGCCCAATTCCTCAGCGAAGCGCAGGTCTGGCAGCTGGCGCGCGTGGCCGATGACCTCGGCGTGCCCGTGATGTGCTATGGCCTGCGTTCCGATTTCCAAGGGCAGTTGTTCCCCGGCAGCGCGGCCCTGCTGGCCGTGGCGGAAGACCTCCGCGAAATCCGCACCATCTGCTTCTGTGGCCGCAAAGCGACCATGAACCTGCGCATCGGCGCGGATGGCAAAGCCGTCACCGAAGGCGAACAGGTGCTCATCGGCGGGGAGGAGAGCTATATCTCCGTTTGCCGCAAGCACTGGGTCACTAAAGAGACCAAAGTGCAGGGCAAGGCCGAAGCGGCTTAATCCAGCTTGAACACGATGGGCAACCGCAGGGTGGTGGATACGAAATCCCCTTGGTTGTTGCGCGCGGGTTCGAATCGCCAGTCGCGCACGCCGTTGGCGGCGGCGAGGTCCAGCATCTCATAGCCGCTGGAGCCGACGACCAGCACCTCATCGGGGTGTCCCCACGGCGAAATCTTCACCTGCAGCATCACCACCCCTTCATACCCCTGCTTACGCGCGAATTCGGGGTAGTGGGGCGGGGGATTATAGGTCGGCACCGCATCACTGATGGATTCCATATACATCTTCACCAGCGCGCCTTCCTGCGAGGTCACGTTGCTCACCTGCGGCGCGTCCACAATCGGCTGATCAATGCTCTGACGCTCGATGGGCAGGGGATTGCGATATTTCACAGGCTGTTGTTCCAGCGGTTCGGGCACATCGATGGGCTGCTGGGGGGCATCCTGTGTGATGACCTGCTCCGGCGGCAGCGGCGAGGCGGCGGATGCGACGATGGTCACTTCGATAAGCCTTTGTTCCGGCAGTAGGGTGGGATAGCGGAAGGCGACGAACAGCGACACGCCGAGCAGCGCATGCGCCACAAGGCTTGTGGCACAGGATAAAGGGCTGATGCTGCCGTCCCTACCTTCCGCTAGCTTCATCACTTTCCGCTGAATGCGTCGAATTCGGCACGCAGGCCTAGGAAGAAACCGATGCCCGGGTGCTCAAAGCCGACTGGGTTCTCGTACGTGTCGTTCAGCACGTTATCCACGCGGCCGAACGCCGTGATTCCACTTCCTAGCTTATAGGAAGCGGCCAAATTCAGCAAGACGTAGTCATCCGCCTTCAGGCGTGGCACGCTGAAATCGCGGCTGCCATCGGTGAATTCGCCGATGTAGAGCGCCGTGGCGGAAAGGGTCGCCGCATCGGTGGCGTTCCATGTGCCCGTCAGGCTTGCTTTGTGTTTCGGGCGGCGCAGTAGCTGGAAGGTAGTGGTCTCGTCTTGCGCGATGGTGAAGGTGTGGTCGGCTTGCAGCGTCAGCGTGTTGATCGGCTGATAGCGCACGAAGCTTTCGAACCCGCGCGTTTCTGCCTTGTTGATATTCGCCAGCACGAATCCGGGGCCGAAGGTGATGAGGTTTTCGATGTCGTTCTGGAAATAGGTCGAACCGAAGGTGACCTTATCGCCCAGCACCGCCTGCTCGAAGCCGAGGTCGAAGCCTTTGCTCTCTTCCGCTTCCAGATTGGGGTTGTTGCTGCCGAAGGTCGTGTCGAACAGCTGCGAAAGGGTCGGCGCTTTGAAGCCAGTGCCATAGGTCGCCTTCAGCTTCGTGCCCGTTTCGGGGATGTGATAGCTGGGGGCGATGCGCCATGTGGTTTCACCGCCGAAGGTGCCGTGGTCGTCATGACGAATACTGAGGGCGTTGAAGAGGTTATCGGTGATTTGCGATTGCAGTTCCACCACGCCGGAGTTGGTGGAGACATTCGCTTCCACGCCACCGCCCACGCTTTCGTTCTCATGCTCCAACCCAAGCACGACCGTCTGGCTCTCGCTGGCATACCACTTGCCCTGCCAATCCGCGCCCGTGCGTTCCCCCGTGAAGAAGGCGAAGGGCGTGAAGGTCAGCGGGCTGGGATCGACGGTGGTGCGGCGGCTTTCACCGTAACTCACGCCGAAGGTATGGTCGAGCTTGCCGCCGAAGGTCGAAAGGTCGGCGAATGCGCGGGTATAGACATATTGCTCCTGCGTGTTGCTGGCGAAGGGTTCGACGCCGATGAAGTCATCCTGCGTGAAATCCGCGTCTGTCTCCGCGTAGCGTCCGATGATGCCGATAGCGAGGGTTTCGGTCACATGCGCTCCGAGTTTCGTCGAGAAAGCCGTGTTGTCGAAGCGGTCTTCGTTGCGCGCATTCCCTGCGACGACGAGGTTGCGCGGCGTGGCTTTCGTGTCACCGGAGTGGAAATTGCTGAAGTTGAAGGCATAGTTGATTTTGCCTTCGCTGCCGCTGATGCCCGCCGATTCGCGGTGGGTGCTATGCGAGCCACCCTCGACCGATGCCGTCACGCGCGGTTTTCCCTTGCCCGTCTTGGTGATGATGCTGATGACCCCGCCGATGGCATCCGAGCCGTATAATCCGCTTTGCGGGCCGCGCAGCACTTCCACGCGGGCGATGTCCTCCACGGGTATCTGCGTGAAGGTGAATGCGCCGCTGGGCGAGCCGGGGTCGTTCACTTCGATGCCATCGATGATGACTTTCGTGTGGTTCGAGTTCGCACCGCGCATGAACACGCTGGTCTGCGCGCCGGGGCCACCCGCCTGCACCACTTGCAGGCCGGGCACGCTGTTCAGCACGTCCGGCAGGGTCTGCAGCTGGCGGGTTTTGATTTCCTCTGCGGTGATGACCGTCACCGAACTGGCCACCTTATCGGCGGCGGTCGGCGTGCGGTTGGCGGTGACGATGACGGGGGAGAGCTGTGCGATGGATTCCTGCGCAGAGGCCGCAGGTGCCAGCAGCACGAGTGATGCCGTGGCGAGGAGGTAGTGTGGGAAGGTAGGTTTCATTGTCGGTTCCGTGGTTACGTTGATACGTCACCACGAGCTAAAGCCGCCATCCTTTCAGGATAGTTGAAGCCCCATCAGTGCACCCCGCCTAATGTGTCCGTGTGTGACCACGATGTAATGGCAGGTCTCCTGACTCATGGCTCGAACGCCTTTTCCACCTTCCCAGTGCTTGCACACCAGTGGTATCCGGAAAGGCTCGCCATTCACAGTTGCGGGGGCAGTCGCGGGTTATGTCGAAAGGATTTCACCGCGTTCCCTATTAATCCCTTTTGGGGGAACCATTGCGCTGCAACATAGAGGGAGGAGCAGGGGAGGTCAAATGCTAATCACGATTGGTTGGAATCTAAAATAGTCCCTCTATATTAAAAACTATTGTTAAGAGAGCGGCACAAAGACCTGTAACACAGCAAATTACAAAAACTACATTCCATATTCGAAAGTAGATTGCTGTATTACTTGCGAGCATAATTTGAGTTTCTGAATCTCTGCGCCAAAATTCTTGAATTGTCTTTGATTGTATTACAGGAATTTGGGCCATCACATTTTTTAGGTTGAACATCATGGTGTATATTGTGAATCCAACGAACAATGTCACTGATATGGCAGCTAAAACATTAACTAGAACGAAAACGTTATATCCTAAATTATCTTTTGTGAAATTTATTCCTGCGTACAAGCTTGCATAACCCAATGTTATTATTACGTTGTTATATGACATTGCTCTATCAAATGATGCGGTGAGAATCCGAACTTTGTACTCTATCAACAAATCCATATTTTTTGAGAGTAGTTCATTCTGCTGTTCAATGATTAGCTGAATTTGAGATAATAAAGACTCGTTGTTTTCTAGTGCTTCATTGCGTGCGATATATTGTTTTTTCGAGAAAAATGCTCCTATCGCAATCCCAATCAAAACGCCAATAATTAGACACAATAAAAGCATTTGTTTTCCAATATTCAATTAATTCTAAGCTCTAGGTAAGCTCATTTACTCGCGAGTAGGATTGATGTCGGCCTGTTGGCCTCCACCCTTCGGGCGGCTACGCCGTCGAAAATGCCTGCTGGCATTTTCACGAACCTCTACGGTTCGAATGCGCCTTTTCACATTAAAAAACCCCGCACTCTGGCGGGGTTTTTTAATGTGAATGGCTCCGCGAGTAGGATTCGAACCTACGACCGATCGATTAACAGTCGATTGCTCTACCGCTGAGCTATCGCGGAACAGTTCACGCCTCTTACTTAGGGGAAAACCAAACGCCATGCAAGCCTAAATTTGCTAGGACGTGCGGTTTTCCCTCTAAGCGGGAGTTCGTTATCAGCGCGCCTGTACCACCACGCAGTTTACCGCGCGGGTGCGGAGCGTGTCGCACAGGTCAAGTGCGCCCACCTTGTTCACGAATGGGCCCGTGCGCAGGTGATAGACCGGAGCGGTGCTGCTCGACAGGGCAGGGTAGGACACCTGCGGTGCGAGACGACCCAGCTTGTCATTGTTAGACTTTTGCAGTTCCACCCAACGCTGCTGTGCGGCTGCGGTGGAGTCGAACGCGCCCAGCTGCACCCAATATGCGCCAGCAGGCTGCGCGCCAGCGGTGCGGCTGTAACCACGGTTCACCGCTTCACGGCGCGAAGCGGATTCGGCGGGGTTATAGCGCGAGCGGCCAGCGGTCGCCGATGCGCGCGCACCGGAAGTGCCGACTTCGTTCACCAGCGAGCAGGTCAGCTTGTTCTCTTTGGCGATGGCGCAGACGCGGTTGATGGTGCTCTGATCCTTGAACGGGCCCATGCGCATGGAAGTGTGTTCGCCGCTGCGTGCGGAAGCGGGGCGACCCCCCTCATACGGGTTCACGATGCGGATGCGCACCAGCTGGAGCAAGTCAGGGTGCTTGCGCGAGATGTCGCGGGAGAAGGCGAAAGCGGCTTCTTTGCTGGTGAAGTAGCCCAGCTGAACCCAGGATTCACCCGCTTTGGTCACAGCGGCTTGGCTGGGGAATCCGCCGTAGCCCACAGGGCGGTTGGCCACCGCGACGGCAGGAGGCGCATCGAAGGAAGACACGGGAACCTGCACCGCTTCCGCCACTTCGGCTTCGGCGGTCACGTTGACCACTTCAGCTGCGGTCTGCGGCTGGGTGGGGACGTCCACATATACATCCGCAGAAGCGGTTTGCGCGGCGACAGGCGCGGCTACAGGCGCAGCTTGCGGTGCGTCGAGGTTACGCGGCGCACGGGCGGCCAGTTCTTCCGCCGTTGGGCGGCTGCCGAACTGCTGCACGGGCGTGCGGGTGGTGCGAACCGTGGAAGGGGCAGCAACCGGCAGATCCTGCGCGGCAGCGCGGGATTCATAACGGGTCGCGGGTGCGGCGTCAGCCGTGGTGAGGGTTACAGTCTCGCTGCTTTCGGTCGCTGGCTCATTGGAAACGGGTGCGGCATCAGCGGCGGCGGTGGTGGTTTCAGCCGGCTCATCGCCACTGCCGAAGCCCAGCCATGGCAGATATTTC
>Ga0194112_10006516_pt1 | contig 15411 bp, 16 predicted proteins | sample TA2MahC400mmetaG_FD_146191 | JGI IMG/M metagenome (GOLD analysis project Ga0194112, IMG submission 146191) | Freshwater microbial communities from Lake Tanganyika, Tanzania - TA2015016 Mahale Deep Cast 400m | ecosystem: Environmental > Aquatic > Freshwater > Lake | place: Tanzania: Lake...
ATTTGACTGGCAGCATCACATGAAACTCCATAAAACCAATGCCATAACATTCGGTTTCGAATATGAGAGGGAAGAAGGAAGGTCGAAATATTACTATGAATATTTTGGGTGGCCGGGGCAGAGTATTTTCCCGAAGAAGACAGCAAACACGAAAGGATACTATTTTCAGGATGAGATTAGACTCCGGGATCGATTCTTTGCAACCCTTGGCATTCGTGTTGATGACCACAGCCGTTTTGGCACAGAGACGACTTATCGGGTCGCCCCTGCTTACCTGATTAAGGAAACAGGGACAAAGGTTAAAGGGACATTCGGAACAGGGTTTAAAGCACCTACCTTATATCAATTATTTGCGCCTGCTACCTCATGGGGGCCTATTGGTAATATAAACCTGAAGCCTGAAAAGAGCAGGGGATGGGATATTGGAGCCGAACAGGAATTCCTTAAGAAAAGGGTTATTTTAGGAGCCACTTATTTCAGGAATGATTTTAAGAATCTGATCAACTTCGAATCTGGGTTAGGTTATATCAATATTAATAAAGCCAAAGCCGAGGGAGTTGAGTTGTTAGCCTCTATAAAACCCATAGATGATTTGACACTGAGTTTCAACTATACCCATACCGATACGGAGGATAAAAAGACCGACAGGGATCTATTAAGAAGGCCAAAGAATAAGTTTGGACTGGATATCAATTATCATTTCCTGAAGAAGGGGAATGTTAATCTCGGAGTGATCTATGTAGGGAAAAGGGACGATATGGATTGGTCTGTCTGGCCAGCGAGAAGGGTAGAACTTGATGGATATACGCTGGTCAATCTGGCAGTCTCATATGAGATTTTTGAGCATTTCCAAATATTTGGTCGTGTTGAGAACTTATTCGATAAGAAATATGAAGAGGCCAAGGGTTGGGGAACCCCCGGCCTTTCGTTCTTCGGGGGAATAAAACTGAGTTTTTAATGTTCGGTAGAAAATGGTTTAGTCCAGCGATACGGGCATCCCTGCCCGTATCGCTATTGGATTTCATTTTTTAGAAATCTAACCTCATTTTTCTCCTAACCCAGAAGACTCTTTTCAGATGGATGATATTTATTTTAGCCATGGTGGTAATATCTATGAGGTTCAGCGAAAATTCAAAAAGGAGGTAATTGATTTTAGTGCCAATATCAATCCGTTAGGCTTGAGTCATCAAGCCCGGGAAGTGTTTTTTAAGAATTGGGATAAGATCGTTCATTACCCTGATTCAGAATCCAGGGATTTGTTGAAAAGCATTGCACGACGTTGGCACATAAAAGAGGAGAACATCCTCCTTGGGAATGGTTCTTCTGAATTGGTATATCTATTGGTTTCTGTCTTGAGGCCTCAAAAGACAGTGATCCCTGCTCCAACATTCTCAGAGTATGAAAGGGCGATCAGATCGGTCAAAGGAAAGATTAAGTGGGTCAAGCTTAAGGAAGGGGATGGTTTTACGCTCAACTTATCTCCTTTTTGTGAAACAGATTGGCTGATTATATGCAATCCCAATAATCCCACTGGGAATCTCCTTATAAAAGATCGAAAAATCGATCATCCCTTTGCAAGATTCGTTCTGGTCGACGAGGCCTTTTTGGATTTCCTTCCAGATGAAAAGAGGCATACCTTTGTCTGGAAAGCAACACAAGACAAGAGATACGTTGTGCTAAGGTCTTTTACCAAGTTCTTTGCCCTTCCGGGACTGAGAATTGGTTATCTCATAGGGCACAAAGATTTAATTCACTCTTTAAAGCATGCCACTGTTCCCTGGAACATCAATGTCTTTGCCCAGCTTTTGGCAGAGGTCACGATCTCGGATAAAGATTACATCCGAAGGACAAGAGAGCTGATCAGAAAAGAAAAGGACTTTCTCTATAGAGAATTGAGCAAGATGGAAGGGGTGAAACCCTATCCTTCTGTCACAAATTTTCTACTGGTAAAGATAGAGGATGGAAAAATAAACTCTTTTACGTTAACCAGGAGGCTCATTCACCAAGGGGTATTTATCAGGAATTGCTGGAACTTTAAATATTTGAGTGATCGATTTATTCGAATCGCTGTTCGTTCCCATAGTGAGAATATCAAACTGATTCATGCCTTGAAAGAAATATTATGGAAGGGCTCATTCTAAGATTGAGAGAAATATTGACGGATATCATGAAAAGGGATTCAACCCCCTTTTTACTCTTTTCGGGAGGCCTTGACACCAGTATTTTAGCAGGATTGAATCCTTCTGCTGTTGCAATCACGGTCAGTTTGGAATCTTCGGGAGAGGACATCCTCTATGCTGAATCGATGGCAAAGCAATTCGGTTTAAGCCATCATCATCGAATCGTCACCATCGAAGAGGCTTTAGGCTCTATCCCGAATCTCATAAAGATTCTCGAGAGTTTTGACCCGGCCATTCCCAACGACCTCGTCGTTTATTTTGGATTGAGTCATGCTGAAGAAATGGGAGCTAAGGCGATGATGACCGGCGATGGCGCGGACGAGCTTTTTGCCGGATACGATTATATGAGGGAGATCGAAAACCTCACTTCCTATCTTACGAGAATTACAGCCTCCATGTCATTCAACTCGAATCGTTTGGGAGATTTCTTCATGATGAGGATAAGCCAGCCTTATCTTGATAAGGAACTTATTCAATTCGCTCTTAATATCCCTTTGGAGTTTAAAATCAGAGAGGAGGAGGGAAAAGTTTTGGGAAAGTGGATATTGAGAAAGGCATTTGAGGCTAACCTGCCGAAGGAGATTATCTGGCAGAGCAAGCGCCCCCTTGAGTATGGATCAGGGATGAGCCGGATAAGGGAGATCATTACTCAAAAGATGTCTGATGAGGAATGGCTTAGAAAAACGAGATTCTATCCGGTCAAATTCATGAATCCGGAGCATCTTTATTATTATGAAATTTATCGAGAGGTCGTTGGAGATATCCCAAAGCCAAAAGAGAATGAAAAGGAGTGCCCTTATTGCGGTGGAGGAATGGGAAATTCATCTTTTCACTGTAGAATCTGTGGAGGAGTCTTAAATTGGAAAATTTAATGGCCTTCTGTTCCTGGAGTGGTGGCAAAGAGAGCGCACTATCGCTCTACAGGGCTTCAAAATCGGGGGTCGAAATTTCTTGTTTGGTCAATATGGCCTCAGAAGATGGGAAACGCTCTCGATCTCATGGAGTGATTTCAGAGCTGATAAACTCGCAGGCAGAGGCAATCGGCATTCCCATCGTTCAAAGGAAGACCACCTGGGAAAGCTATGAAGAAGAATTCAAAAAAACGACCTCCGAACTTAGAAGGAAAGGGATCCATGTTGGGGTCTTTGGAGATATCGACTTGAAAGAGCACAGGGATTGGATCGAAAGAGTCTGCTCGGAGACAGGAATTAAACCGGTATTACCCTTGTGGGAGGAGACAAGAAAAGAATTGCTTTTGGAATTTATTGATAAAGGATTTCAGGCCATCATCGTGGCGATTCATTCTGATTTTTTTGATCCAGAGTGGTTGGGCCGAAAGATAGACCGGCAATTTATACTCGAATTGGAAAAAGTGGAGAGAATCGATCTCTGTGGCGAACATGGGGAATACCATACTTTTGTCTACGATGGGCCTATCTTTAAGAAGCCGGTGGAGTTTCAAATTGGAGAAAAGAGGCTGAGGGAGAAACACTGGTTTTTGGAGTTAAGACCCCCTCATTTATCGGAACAATTTGACAACAATTAACTAAAGGGCCTTGCGTATCCTGGTAGTAAACTTTTCGTGCTCCATAAGTTGGGGGCTGGACAAAACAAGGAATATCCCAAGGGCAATTGGGGACTCGCCCTCCGATCCCACGAAATGGGGGGATCCCCACGAACGGATTGCGATAGAGTCTCCATCGGAGGGAGCGGGAAAGTTCATATAATGACGACCCGATTAATATGCACGATGTCGTCAAGATTTATTGAAAAGGAAGAGAGATGCGTGGCTATATTCAAGTCTATACAGGAGATGGGAAGGGTAAAACCACGGCGGCTTTGGGTTTGGCGCTCCGTGCCTCAGGCGCAGGCTTAAAAGTCTATTTTGCTCAATTTGTAAAAGGGATGGTGTATAGCGAAATAAAAGCCTTAAGAAACTTATCTCACTCTGTAGTAATCAAACAATATGGTAAAGATGGTTTCATTAACAGAGCCTCGGGGGAAGAGGATAAAAAGGCAGCGGAGGAAGGACTCAACGATGCCCGAAGGATCGTGAAAAGTGGAGAATACGATTTAGTCATCCTCGATGAGGCCAATATTGCCGTACAACTCGATCTTATTTCAGTAAAAGACCTTCTTGAACTTATCTATTCAAAACCTGATCACGTCGAAATCGTCCTTACCGGGAGAAGCGCTGACCCAAAGATTATAGAAGCCGCCGATTTAGTAACGGAGATGACGGACGTCAAGCATTACTATCGAAAAGGAATCCAGGCAAGAAATGGAATTGAGAGATAAAGGGGTGAAAAAGAAGTATGATAAAAAAGCTCCTATTAACAATTTTTATTGTCCTTGCTACTTTTACCGAAACCTTTGGTTTTCCGGTGAAAGTGAAAGATGATCTGGGAAGAGAAATAGAATTCTCCAAGAAACCAGAAAGGATCGTTTCTTTAGCACCAACTCATACGGAGATCCTATTGGCATTGGGACTCCAGCCTTTTCTGGTTGGGGTGACAGATTATTGCCCCTGCGATTGTCCTGAAGTCAACAAAGAAAAACAGAGGATAGGAGGGTTTGCCAATCCCGATATAGAAAGAGTCCTTTCGTTAAACCCGGACCTTATTCTATCCTTTGGTTCGATTCAAAAGCTCTTCGTTGGAGAGTTTGAAAAAAGAGGAAAAAAAATATTCTGGATTAATCCTCATCGTTTAAAGGATATTATAGGCTCCATTGAGAGAATAGGAAAGATTACAGGAACAGCTCATAGAGCGAAAGGATTAAAGCAAAATATTGAGGACAGAATTAAAAATATCCATGAGAAACTGAAAACTCTATCTCCGGCCAAAAGACCCGCTCTGTTCAGGGTGATGGGATTAGAGCCCTTGGGCACCATTGGGGGAGAGTCGTTTCAAACCGATGTGTTTCATCTTGCGGGCGGAAGAAATGTCTTTGCGGATATCAAAAAAGATTACTTTGAATTAGATAGAAAGACTCTTTTCGATCGCAATCCCGAGGTAGTCGTGATTTGCGGGGATGATGAGGAAACGTTAAAGAGGAATCTCAGAGAACATCCTATACTGAAGACTCTTGACGCCGTAAAGAACGATCGAATTTTTGTCATCTCATGCGACCTGATTTGTCGGCCCGGGCCGAGGGTTGCGGAAGCTGTTGAAAAGATTGCATTCCATCTCCATCCAGAAAGGTTTTCTTCACCCTATCAGCGGATTATTTCCCTTGGGCCATCGGTCACTGAACAACTATGCCTTTTAGGATTGCAAAACCAATTAATAGGCATTACCACTTATTGTGAAAGACCTCCTGAAATAAAAATCAAAGAGAAAGTTGGATCCGTTGTAGAGGTCAACACAGAGAAGATTTTCCGTCTTAAACCAGATTTAGTCCTGGCCACCTCGCTGACGAATCCTAATGCGGTCGAAAAACTCAAGGGATTGGGGATAAAAGTTGTAAGTGTGCCATCGCCTAAATCTTATGAGCAACTTTGTAACCAATTCTTGGAATTGGGAAGGATGACGGGGAGAGGAAAGGTGGCGGAAAAACTTGTTGAAGATGCAAAAGAAAAGGTAAATCGAATGAGAAAAGGGGTTGAAGGTTTACCTAAGCCGAAAGTTTTTGTTCAGGTCGGAACAAAGCCACTCTTTACGGTAACAGGAGAATCCTTTGTGAATGATTTTATAAAATTTGCTGGAGGGATCAATATTGCTCAAAACCAATCCAGTGGCCTTTACTCGAGAGAAGAGGTTCTCAAACATGATCCTGATGTCATCATCATCGTAACGATGGGGATTGTAGGAGAAGAGGAGAAGGAAGTTTGGCAAAGATACGGCACCCTGAAAGCGACCCAAAATAATAGGATTCATATTGTGGATTCTAATAGAGTTTGCAGCCCAACTCCGGTTAGCTTTGTTGAAACCCTGGAGGAGATAGTTAGCATCTTACATCCAGAAAAGAAAAAATGATGAGAAAGAGAATCACCTATTGGGTTATTTGGATATTTGCCCTTTGTGGAGTCCTTTTGGGAATAGGCCTGTTTTCCCTTTGTGTGGGTACTACCGACATACCTTTTACTACCCTTATCTCACTAATATATGGAGACAAAGACACAACCTATCATACGATCCTCTTTAATATTCGCCTTCCACGGATCCTATTAGGTTTTGCAATAGGCGGAGCCTTAAGTTTAGCCGGGGTCCTTTTACAGGGCATGTTCCGGAATCCTCTGGTGGAACCCTATACCCTGGGCATTTCAGGGGGGGCCGCGTTAGGAGTAGCCCTCAATATTGTTTTCCAATTGTATCGGAAAGCTGGCGTTTTCAGCCTGCCTCTGTTCGGTTTTTTAGGAGCGATGTTCGTCATTTTCATCCTATATGTTTTGAGCACGAGGAAAGAGGTATTAAAAATAGAAAGCCTTCTCCTTACCGGGGTGATGATCAGTTTTATCTCATCTTCGTTAATTATGCTCATCATGGCGATTTCTCGTGCAGAGGATCTTCATGGAATTATCTTCTGGATCATGGGTTCTTTGGAGGAACCCAATTGGTTCCTCATCAAATTGGCCTCTTTTATATCGATGTTGGGCTTAATCATTTCTTACTGTTTCTCTGTTCACTTAAATGCTCTTTCTTTGGGAGAAGAAGAGGCCCTGCATCTGGGAATCAATGTAGAAAGAACCAAACGCTCGCTTTTTATTCTCGCCTCCTTACTTACTGGTTTCAGCGTTTCTGTGGCAGGTATCATTGGTTTTGTAGGCTTGGTGGTTCCCCATTTCATGCGTATGGTCATCGGGGGAGATCATCGAATCCTTTTGATCAGTTCTTTTCTTTGCGGAGCAGCCTTTTTAATTTTCTGCGATACCCTGGCCAGAACCATCCTTTCACCTTCAGAATTACCCGTAGGGGTCATCACTGGTATATTAGGAGGAAGTCTTTTTGTTTATGCCTTGAGTAAGAGGCAGATGATTTCATGAGGATAGGGATGCTTGAAGTGAACAATTTGACCTGCGGGTATAATTCAAAGATCATCCTTCGTGGAATTCATTTCCAGGTAGCAGGGAGAGAAATCTTAGGAATCATCGGCCCTAATGGCTCAGGGAAGACCACCCTTCTTCGGGCGATCACCAAGGTCATTAAGCCGATGGAGGGAAGGATTTGCTTTGAGGGAAACGATTTAAGTCAGATTCGATATAAAGACCTATCTAAAAGGATTGCCCTTGTCTCCCAGACACCCCAGGTGGGATGGATGACTGTGGAGGAGTATGTCCTCTTAGGAAGAACTCCCCATTATAAGGAATTTCAATTTTTAGAGACAGACGAAGATTTTGAGATCGCCTCAAAATGGATGAAGTTGACGGATATCTACCGGCTTAAAGAGAAGCCCATGCATAAACTGAGTGGTGGGGAGAGGCAATTAGCCCAAATCGCCCGTGCATTAACTCAAGAGCCCAAGCTTCTTCTATTAGATGAACCTACAGCGCACCTGGACATCACCCATCAAGTAGGGATATTGGATCTGATCAAGAGATTAAATAGAGAATTTCGACTCACTGTGGTACTGGTTCTACATGACCTCAATTTAGCCAGTGAATATTGTGAGCGGTTGATTCTAATGAATGAGGGACAAATTTATAGGATGGGGCCTCCTGCAGAGGTTTTGAATTATCAGACCATCGAAGAGGTTTACAAAACGATTGTGGTTGTGAAACAAAATCCCATTTCTTTGAAACCTTTTATTTTTCTCGTTTCCGAGGAACAGAGGAATAAGGGAAATTCTAATGAATGGATTTAATCTCGAAGAGAATAACAGGGAGTTCCCGATTCTGAAAAAAGATAAGAGAAGATTCCCATTTAAATTAGGCACCACCTCCTATATCTATCCCGATCGAATTGTCCCCAATGTAATGAAGCTTGCCCCTTTCTTTGATGAGATTGAGCTGGTTCTTTTCGAAAGCAGGGAGGAGCACAACCTTCCAGAAGAAGTGGAGATTGACTTACTCAAAGAGATCTCTTTGAACCAGCAGATCGGTTTCAATATCCATCTTCCCATTGATATCTTTCTTGGGGATGTGAAGGAGGAGACGAGGAAATGGGCCTGCTCTGTAATCAAAAGGGTGATCGAGAGAACGTCTCCGCTTACTCCCTCGCTCTATACCCTTCATCTCGATCTCCGAGATGAGACCGGGAAGGAACAGACTGACCTAAAACAATGGAAGGTTCGTCTCACTCAGAGCTTAGAAACGATTATGGGAGAAAGGATCGAACCCAATCGAATCTCCATTGAGAATCTAAGCTATCCTTTGGCATGGGTCGAGGATATGATCCGTCAGTTTGGCTTCTCCATCTGCCTTGATATCGGCCATATCCTGGTCAATGGATACGATTTGAAGCGTTATTTTGAAAGATACCTTTCTCATACCTCCATCATTCATCTTCATGGACATGAAAATGGGGTAGATCATCTTGGGATTGACCGCTTACAGGAGTCAACTCAAAGACTGATCTGTTCGTACCTGAAGGGATTTAAAGGTATTGTATCGATCGAAGTATTTTCGACGGAGGATCTTGAAAGGTCCCTTGTCCTATTGGAGGAGAGATGGGAAGAGAAGTGATCTTGATCACTGGAGGCTGTCGGAGCGGAAAGAGTCGTTTTGCCCTCGATTATGCAGATCGCCATTTTTCAAAGAAAGTCTATCTGGCCACTGCTGAGGTGCTTGATGAGGAGATGGCCAGACGTGTCGAAATGCATCAAAAGATGAGAGGGCCAGGATGGCAGACAATTGAGGAACCCTTAGAGATCGTCAATAGAATGAGATCCTACCGGGAGGAAGATGGGGTGATTCTTCTTGACTGCATCACCCTCTGGCTTTCCAATCTCCTGCTGAAATGGGATGATGATCAGAAGGTGATGGAGCAGGTGGAGAAGCTAATGGGGATGATGAAGGAGGGGAGGCCCTCTATGATCGTGGTCTCCAATGAAGTGGGAATGTCCATTGTTCCTGCTGATCCGCTGAGTCGAAGGTTCAGAGACCTTTCGGGAATGGCCAATCAGAGGATTGGTGAAGTCTCGGATATAGTCATCTTTATGGTCTCAGGTATTCCAATCTTTTTAAAGGGGAAAGAGTGAAAAGCTTACTTCAAGCCATCTCCTTTCTTACGATTCTTCCGGTTGGCCCATCTTCCCTCTTAGAGGGAAAATCAATGGCCCGCTCCATGGCCTTCTTTCCTCTGGTGGGTCTATTGATTGGCCTCTTACTTGTCCTTGGAAATTACCTCTTCTCTCTCCTCTTTCCAAAGCCTCTTGTGCTCTGGCTGGTCATCGGACTTCTCGCCTTCTTAACCAGAGGGCTCCATTTAGATGGCCTTGCAGATACCATGGATGGCCTTGCTTCGGGTGGTGGAAAGGAGAAGATTCTCGAAGTGATGAGGGATAGTCGAATCGGCGCCTTTGGAGTGATCAGCCTCATTCTTCTACTTGGCGCCAAATATTTTGCTTTGGATCAAATATCGAATGCCTCGATTCCTTTCACGCTCATTTTGATGGCTGTATCAGGAAGAAGTTCCATGGTCCTGGTCTGTTACCGATCGCCTTATGCTCGATCAGCGGATGGGTTAGGCAAGCTCTTCACAGAGCATCTTGGGGTACGGGAGGTAACGATTGCTTTGATCTCGGCCTTTGCTATTTCGCTCCTGACCATGGGGGTCAAAGGGATTCTGGTGTTTTTCGGAATCTGCCTTTTTAGCATGGGGTATCGCTTCTTCTTCATAAAAAAATTGGAGGGAGTTACAGGAGATATCCTCGGTGGGGCAAATGAACTTGCAGAACTGTTGTCTCTTCTCCTCATCCTTTTAGTTGGGACACATGACTCCTCATGAGCTTACGATAGCCTATTTGATAGATTGGTTATTTGGAGATCCAAAGGGTTATCCCCATCCAGTGAGAATGATAGGAAGAGCCATTTTCTTCTTAGAGGGGAAGTTGCTCTGCGAGAACGATCCCCCTTTGAAAAAACGTGTCAAGGGTGGAATGCTTGTAGTTCTGATCGTGGGCGGGACAGCTCTTTCAACCTGGGCAATCTTTCGAATGGCAGGATGGGTCCATCCAATTCTATCCTTCGGGTTTGCCGTTTTTTTTGCTTATACCACGCTTGCCATAAGAAGCCTCCGTGATGAGGTTAAAGGAGTGATCGAAACTTTGGAAAAGGGAGATTTGATACAAGCCAGAAAAGAGGTTGGATTTTTGGTAGGCAGGGATACAGATCAGCTTGATGAAAAAGAAGTCTGCCGAGCTCTCATTGAGACGACCGCTGAAAACACCTCTGATGGGATTATCGCTCCCTTGTTCTACTTAGCCATTGGTGGCCCGATCTTGGCAATGGCTTATAAGGCCCTCAATACACTGGATTCCATGGTGGGCTATAAGAACGAACGTTATCAATATTTTGGATGGGCTTCTGCCAGGCTGGATGATTTAGCTAATTTTATCCCGTCAAGACTTACAGCCCTCTTTTTCATTTTAGCCGCCTTCTTTTTGAAAAAAGACTGGAGGAGTGCATGGAGAGTGATGTGCAGGGATGCCAAAAAGAATGTGAGTCCGAATAGTGGGTACCCAGAGGCAGCAGTTGCAGGAGCATTAAATATTCAATTGGGAGGAGAAAACCTTTACTTTGGAAAATATGTAAGAAAACCTTTCATCGGTAACCTAGAAAAATCGATTAACCCGAATGCCGTAAGGGAATCACTCCATCTCATGATCGCCGTTTCAATGATTGCAGTGATGACTACAATTTTAATGGTAAACTTCAAATAAAATGATAAGGAGGAGGAATGATGCGAAAGATTGATCAAATGATCGCCAACATCAGGCCATTGGATGAGGGAGCTATGGAAGAAGCCCGAAGAAGACAGGATAACCTGACTAAACCACAGGGTTCTTTGGGTCAATTAGAAGTCCTTTCGATTCAGATCGCTGGAATAAAGATGCATGCAAGACCTACCCTCCATCACAAAGTGATCTTCACATTGGCCGGTGATCACGGGGTGACCCAAGAGGGGATTAGTGCGTACCCTTCTGAAGTCACTCCGCAGATGGTCTATAATTTTCTTCGGGGAGGAGCCGGGATCAATGTTCTCGCTCGCTATGCAGGGGCCAGGGTTGTCGTGGCAGATTTTGGGGTTGCTTCTATTCTTGACACCCACCCTGACCTAAAAGATAAAAAAATAGCCATGGGGACTCGGAATATGACCGAAGGGCCTGCCATGAGCCGTGAGGAAGCGATTCGTTCCATCGAGGCGGGCATTGAGCTTGTTGAAGAGGAGTTACCCAAAGGGATCGACATAATAGGAACAGGGGATATGGGTATTGGAAACACGACTCCCTCGAGTGCTATTGCTTCGGTCATCACAGGTGCGGATGTGGCAATCGTTACCGGAAAGGGGACAGGACTTGACGAGGCAGGATGGAGACGGAAAGTGGAGGTGATTGAGAAGGCTATTAGGGTCAATCAACCGAATCCAAAAGATGGAATCGATGTTTTGTCTAAAGTTGGAGGTTATGAGATCGGAGGGATTGCCGGCCTCATCCTGGCCGGGGCTCGTTATCAAATCCCTGTAGTAATTGATGGCTTCATTTCCGGTGCGGCCGCCTTAATCGCTCACTCTCTCTCACCCGAGGTCAAGCCTTATCTCATCGCCTCTCATCAATCTGCTGAACCAGGACATAAAAAGGTTTTAGAATACCTTGGCCTAAAACCTTTGTTCAACCTCGATCTCCGTCTGGGAGAGGGCACTGGATCGGCCATTGGGATCTTTTTGGTTGAAGCCAGTCTTAAAATTCTCAATGAAATGGCTACGTTTACCGAGGCCGGTGTGTCAGAAAAAATTGAAAATACATAAACAACTCTTGACACATCGGAGGGGTTGTAATATAAATGGGTAAACTTAAAATGCCGGGTTAGCTCAGTCGGTAGAGCAGAGGACTGAAAATCCTCGTGTCCGTGGTTCGATTCCGCGACCCGGCACTTTGTTATCAACTCAGGGCAATTTCGATTGCCCTATTTTTTCATTCCCCGATTCTATCGGGGCAGGCGGGGAGGTAAGAAACCCATGTTTGTCTCGTTCATTTTAAAAGGCGGAATCATTATGATTCCCATTATTCTCGGATCCATCATCGCCCTTGCCATCATCCTCGAACGATTCTGGACCCTCTGGAAAATCCGCCTCAACATCCCGCGCTTTGCCGAGGAAATCTTCCATTACATCGAAAAAGGACAGACCCAGAAAGCCATGGAACGATGTTCCAGAGTGAAACATCCGATCGGAAATCTCTTCAGACTGGGGATCGTTAATCGCCACCTTGGCCACGATGAGGTCGAAGCGATGATGGAGCGGGAAGGGGACGAACAGATCCAGTATCTGGAGCGATACATGGGTGCCCTCATCATTATCGTTGGCGTAGAACCGATGATGGGATTTCTTGGAACCATTGTGGGGCTCATCCAGGCATTTATGACATGGGAACAGATGGGAACCAATATCACGGTCAATGCCTTAGCCGCAGGCATCTACCAGGCAATGATCACCACTGCCGCAGGTCTCTCGGTCGCCATCCCTGGCTTCATCCTCTATCACCTCATCATGGGAAAGATCAAAAACCACGCCCAGGAGATGACCTATTATGGAAATGAACTCCTCGATCTTCTTTCTCAGACCCAGGAGGGAGGTGTTCGATGAAAATTAAAGCCCGTCGAGAGTTCAGGGTCAGTTTGGAATCCCTTGCCTTCACCGATATCATCCTCAACATCTTCATTTTCTTCTTCACAGCTTTCAGCCTGGTCTATACATTCAACCCGATGAGGGAATCAAAGATCATCATCAAACTTCCCCAGGCTGACATCAAAGCACCTCCTGACCAGAAAGAACCCATCATCGTCAACATTAATAGCCGAAATGAAGTCTTTTTAAGCAACAAACCCATTAACCTCAGCAATCTAAAAAAAGAGTTAGAGGCCCTGATGGCTTTCAATAAGGCAAGGCCTGTGATCGTGAGGGCGGACAAGAGCGTCATCTTTGACTGGGTTGTCCAGGTCCTCGATGTTGCAAACAATTCAGGTGTTGAAAAACTTGGAATTGCCATTGAAGAAAAGCCACATTCACCCCCTCCCAGCCCCTAAAAAGATGAATTCCCAGAAAATACCTGGATAGCCATTTTTCCCATTTATTAAGAAATAATCTATAATTTCTTTAAGATGATTTAAAAACTTATTGTTTTACTTTTCTTTGATTTCGTAACTAATTGAAATTACAGATAATTATTTTTACAAAAAAATGAATTTTTCACTTGACATTTCTATATTTTGTGTTCTAAAATATCTTTCATTCAATATATAGGATTGAACATATTTTGACCGGAAAGGGGATTTTATATATGAGTTATCTGATCTGTGATAAGAGAAAAGGTAGCCCTAAAATTCACATCGAAGTGTGCCGTAGGAAATGTAAACTCTTGTGCGAATGTAAAACATATAAGGAATTTGTCGATACTTCAGAGAAAAAAGCTGCCTAACACCTTCCTGCCTGCCCCTGTCTGTTGTGGACAGAGGGTGGACAGGCCCTTCATACCCCTCCTTTCTGAAAGGGGCATTTCCTGTAAGGGAAATGCCCCTTTTTATCCGAGATCCCCCCATTCATATTGAAGAATGCTGAGTAGACAGAGGCTCACCGTCTCTGCTCTCAATACTCTTTCACCCATGAAGACAGGAATAAATCCCCTCCTTTCTGACTCATCAAGTTCGGGCTGACTCAAACCACCCTCAGGTCCAACGATGAAGAAAATTTTTCTCTTATCCTTAAAATCGTTTAAAACTTCTTTTAACCTTCTTCCCTCCTTCTCATGAAGGATGAGCCGTAAGGATTCACGGGATGCCCCTGAAAGCATTTCGGAGTAATCGCAGAGGGGCTTTACCTTTGGGATGAATCCTCTCCCACATTGCTTAGAAGCTTCGATAGCGATTCTCTCCCAGCGCCGATGCCTTTCCAATGTCTTCGATTGGTCCATAAGAGGAATGGATCGAGAGGAAATAAATGGAATGATCTCCCTGACACCCAACTCTGTGGCTTTCTGTATCAGATAGTCCATCTTCTCTCCCTTGAGAAGGCTTTGCGCTATTGCAACATCAATGGGAGATTTTTCCTTTGAAGAAGAGAAGCCTCTGACTTTAATCACAACAGCAGTTGGTTCCTCTTTGACGATGGCTCCTTCATATTCTTTTCCTGAACCATCAAAGATGACGATCCGATCCCCTGTTTTGAGGCGAAGCACCCTTCGGATATGTCTCGCCTCAGGGCCACCGATTCTTAATAGATCATTTTCAATATGAGGGGCTGAAACATAGAACCTGGGCATCTTTTCTCCTTCTTATTTTTTTAGGAATCCTTCATGACGGAGCATCACCCTCAAAGTACGAAAATGTGGCTAAGTTCCCTCCCCCTTGATGGGGGAGGGTCAGGGTGGGGGTGGACATGGCATCATCCCCCTCACCCCTACCCTCTCCCCCCAAGGGAGAGGGAGATGATAGAGTTATTTTCTGAGAAAGGTGAGGCAAACCCATTCTCCCTGTTGGGCAGTTTCGACCCATTGAAGTTCGCCGGTTGCAACATAGTATTGATGAAGTCTCTCTTCCTCTTTATCTAAAATTCCGGAGAGGATGAGAAAACCGTGTTTTTTAAGATGACTGAGCATAGTCCTTCGGGTCCGCCTTAAGCCTCTGAAGTCTATGTTGGAGACGACCAGATCGAACCTCTTACGAATCTCCCCTATCCTTGCTTTCCGAATTTTAACCTGTTGGGAAATTCCATTTTCGATCACATTCTCTTTTGCTATCTCAACCGCCACAGCATCAAGATCAATCCCCCAGACCTCAGCCGCCCCCAATCGAGCCGCCGCGATAGAGAGAATACCTGAACCCGTCCCTACATCGAGAACAGTGAGGCCTTTCTTTTTCAGCCTCTTCTCCAGTGCCTCCAGGCAGAGTTGAGTGGTGGCATGGGTTCCCGTACCAAAAGCCATTCCGGGATTGATCTCGATCGCGATTTCCCCCTTTTTTAACCGGATTCTGGACCAAGGCGGTTTTACAATAAACCTTGACCCTATCCGAACGGGTTTAAAGAACCTCTTCCAATTCTCGCCCCAATCCTGTTCGGATATAAAACTTATCTCCACG
>Ga0194112_10006531_pt1 | contig 15391 bp, 10 predicted proteins | sample TA2MahC400mmetaG_FD_146191 | JGI IMG/M metagenome (GOLD analysis project Ga0194112, IMG submission 146191) | Freshwater microbial communities from Lake Tanganyika, Tanzania - TA2015016 Mahale Deep Cast 400m | ecosystem: Environmental > Aquatic > Freshwater > Lake | place: Tanzania: Lake...
CCAGCCCCAACGGGGCTTCGTAGATTGAGCCAGGGGCTTGAGCGGAGCGGAGCCCCTGGCGGACGCCGCCTGAAGAGTCAAGGTCTGTTTTGTGAAAGAGCACTAGCTAGTTTCTGTCTGGAAACCCATGTTCAAGCCATAGTTGCCGCAGGTCGCCGTTTCCGTCGACGCGGCTTGAGAATTGCCCGAGCAATAGCGGTGAGATTGTTGACAATACAACCCCAGCCAACCCATTTCTCAAAACTGGCTTCGCCTTTGTCCAAACAGCGGTCGAGCCGGCGGGCGCGCTTGATCACGCTGATGCGTCCTTCGACGCCTGCTTGGAAACGCCGACCAAGCCGAAACCATTCTTGCTGCTCGTGTGCGATGCGTTCTGGCGTTCGCTGACCTGGCTGGGGCATACAGGTTCGTTTTACACCCGCCTCACGGGCGGCCTTTTCGTTGTCGGGCGAATAGACGCCCCGATCGGTCGAAGCCATGTCAGGCGGATGGGAGAAGAGTTGCACGTGATTGCGCAAGCTGTCCTCGAACTGCTCGTCATCTGGCGGATTGCCGACCAAAACGCGGTAATCGGTAATGATGCCGCCGTCGACCTCATCCAGCCAGACCTTACGTCCAAATTCTGTGTCACGTGGCGCAGGCTTGCCACGCCGGATGATAGCGGTGTGCGGCTCGAACAAGCTGACCAGTTTTTCCGAAGCCGGTACTTTCTTGCCCAGCACGACGCGCCGATAGGCTTGGTCAATCACTCGTTCAACCAAGGGAATGTAATGCGCCAAACTCTCAGCCAAGGCTTGCCCGGCCACTTCGCCGTGTTGCTGCAACACGGGAATAGCTTGTCGGGCGTGATCGACGGTTTCTTGGGTCGTTTTGAGCAGTTTTTTGTACAGTTTTCGCATTTTGGGCTTGGTTTTCTCCCCTTTTTTGGCTCTGCGTGAGGCTTGCACAATCTGACGCGCCAGGCGTTTGGTACTGCGGGTATGGTTGACGAACAGGCTTTTGGATACACCGGGCACATCACCCACCAACTCACGCCCAGCACTCAACATCCGCCCCAAGACGCGCACACTATCCGCCAGCAGACTGCTGTCCGTCGGATAATGAATGTTGGTCTCGACGACAGTACCATCCGTCCGCAGCTTCTGGCCTGCGGTTACATCGTATTCGACGGCCAATTCCGCTACCCGTTGATTAATCAGCCGCAGTGTCGAGGGCTTCAAGGCCCGCGCCCAGTCATTCATGGTCGCATGGTTGGGCACCTTGTGTCCATACACACGCGTGAACTGGCGCAACGCCAGACCCCCTTTCACCTGGGTGTGGACGGTGCGATACGCCCAACCGTACAAGCGGCGCACTGCTTGCAGCCGAAGCAAGGCTTCTACTGGCGTCGAACACCGCCCTGTTTTCAAACCATTTGGCCGGCGGGTGGCCCAGTCGTTCCAGGCCAGCAACAGTAGCCGCTCATCATCCATCACTTTATCCAGCGCAGACAAGATAGGGTCCATCGCAAAATCGGAAATGTCAACGTAAATGTCAGGAAACTGTTGCAACGGTTCAAACACATCCACACGCGGATAACACAATATGAGCATCTTGACCTCCAGAAGTGCGGGTTTTTGTGCTGTAATCATACCACTTCTGGAGGCTCAAGACAACCCCAGGATTGGGGTTTCCAGACAGAAACTAGCTAGTGGGGAGGTCCCATGACCAACGATCCCAAGATCGAGAAGCTGAGACAACTCAAAGGAGAAGCCAAACTGGGCGGCGGCCAAAAGCGCATTGATGGCCAGCACGCTAAGGGCAAGCTCACCGCCCTCGAGCGCCTCGACCTCCTCCTGGACGAGGGCAGCTTCCAGGAGCTGGACACGTTCGTCACTCATCGTTGTACCGACTTTGGGATGGAGAAGACCAGGCCACTGGGAGACAGCGTGGTCACAGGCTGGGGGACTATTGACGAACGATTGGTCTACGTCTTTGCCCAGGATTTCACCGTGTTCGGCGGCTCGGTGAGCAAGGTGCACGGCGAGAAGGTTTGCAAGGTGATGGACCTGGCGATGCGGAATGGCGCGCCCCTCATCGGTATCAACGACTCAGGAGGGGCGCGCATCCAGGAGGGAGTGGATTCCCTGTGGGCCTACGGGGAGATCTTCACCCGCAACACCCTGGCGTCGGGCGTGATCCCCCAGATTTCGGTCATCATGGGACCATGCGCCGGTGGCGCGGTCTATTCCCCGGCCATCACCGACTTCATCTTCATGGTGCAGGAGACCAGTCACATGTTTATCACCGGGCCGGACGTCATTCGGGCGGTGACCCGGGAGGACGTGACCCACGAAGCCCTGGGCGGGGCCGCAGCTCACAGCATCAAGAGCGGGGTGGCCCATTTCATGGGGGCCGACGAGCCGCAGACGCTAGCCATGGTGCGGCGGCTGCTCTCCTTCCTGCCGCCCAACAACATGGAGGACCCACCCCGGCTGGAGCCAACCGACGATCCAAACCGCGTGGACGAGACGCTGGACACCATCGTGCCCGACGATCCCACCAAGCCCTACGACATGAGGGAGATCATCCTGCGAGTGGCAGACGGCGGCGACTTCATGGAAGTACACCAGCACTACGCCATCAACCTCATCGTGGGCTTCGCTCGCCTGGACGGGCGGCCGGTGGGCATCGTCGCCCAGCAGCCGAGGATCCTGGCCGGCGTGATTGACATCAACGCTTCCGACAAGGGAGCACGCTTTATTAGATTCTGCGATTGCTTCAACGTCCCGCTGATCACCTTCTGTGACACCCCCGGCTTCATGCCTGGCGTAGCCCAGGAGCATGGGGGCATCATCAGGCATGGGGCCAAGATGCTCTACGCCTACGCCGAGGCCACGGTGCCCAAGGTGGCCGTCATCACCCGCAAGGCCTACGGTGGGGCCTACATCGTGATGAGCTCCAAGCATCTGCGCGGGGACATCAACTACGCCTGGCCCGGCGCCGAGATCGCGGTGATGGGGCCCGAGGGGGCGGTGAACATCATCGCCCGCCAGGAGATCCAGGAGGCCGAAGCCCCAGAGGTCAGGCGGGCGGAGCTGATAGAGGACTACAGGGACAAATTCGCCAACCCCTACGTTGCCGCTTCTAAGGGCTACATTGACGATGTCATCGAGCCCCGCCAGACCCGTCCCCGCCTCATCAAAGCCCTAACGATGCTACAGAACAAACAGGATACCATCCCGCCGAAGAAGCATGGGAACATACCCCTTTAGAACTTCAAACTTCAAACTCCAAACTTCAAAATTGTTCACCCGTTGTGAGGCAGTTGTACTGCCGAACGGGGGTCCTCGCCATCAGTTGTGATGTAAATGAAATTGCGGAGAGGAAAAGTGTATGGCCACAATGCAAGGCGTATATATAACAGTGCTGGGGATGGCGATCCTCTTCGCGGCTTTGCTGATCCTCATGCTGGCCGCGATGGGGCTGGAAAGGCTATTCAGACCCAAGGAGCTTGAAGAGGAGACGACCTCGGAAAGAGAAAAAGAGCTGGTGGCCGCCATCGCAGTAGCCATTGCTCTAAAACTCAAAGCTCAAAGTCCAAAGCGGAGATCGGAAATCGAAAATCGAAAATCGAAAATCGAGTGGAGCGCCTGGAAGTCCTGGGGGCGTTACAGGCAACTGATGGGTTCACGGGAGGTGAAGGGGCACCGAGGATGAAGAAATTCAAGATCAGCGTCAACGGCCATTGGTACGAGGTGGAGATAAAGGACCTGAACGAGTCGCCCGTCTCGGTGCTGGTGGATGGGGAGCTCTATAAGGTTGAATTGGGTCCTGAGATTCCGGAAACCGAGGCTGTAGCAAGGGTTAGAGAAGAGCCTGAGCTTTTGGCTTTAGAACCCGCCACGGAGGTGGGTAGGCCAGTGACTTTGGAGGGAGAAGTGATAGCCCCCATGCCCGGCAAGATTCTGGCGGTTAATGTGAAAGCCGGCGATGCGGTGCAATACAAGGATGTGCTCTGTATCCTCGAGGCCATGAAGATGGAAAACGAGATCATGGCCCCTGTCGAAGGCATCGTCAAAGAGGTTGGGGTAGCCGCGGGGCAGGATGTCCTGTACGGCGACGTTTTGCTGGTCATAGAATGAGGTGTGGGGGGTGGACTGGACAAAGTTGCTCCAACTCCTGAGTGGCTTCCTCAACTTGACCCTGGGCAACGCGGTCATGATGATAGTGGGGGGCATCCTCATCTATCTGGCCATTGCCAGGAAGTACGAGCCAGCCCTGCTGCTTCCTATAGGCCTGGGGGCAGTCCTGGTTAACATCCCAGCCACCGGCATGACCGAAGAGGGCGGACTTTTCACCGTGCTTTATGACATGGGGGTCGCCAACGAGCTCTTCCCGCTGCTGATCTTCATCGGCATCGGAGCGATGACCGATTTCGGGCCCCTGCTGGGAAACCCTATCACCGTTCTCCTGGGAGCAGCAGCCCAGTTCGGCATCTTCGGCACCCTCCTGGCAGCCACGCTGATGGGCTTCGACATCAAAGAGGCGGCTTCCATCGGCATCATCGGTTCGGCCGATGGGCCTACTTCCATCTACGTGTCATCAAAGCTCGCTCCTCAACTGTTGGGCCCCATCGCCGTGGCCGCCTATTCCTACATGTCGTTGGTGCCCATCATCCAGCCACCCATCATGAAGCTGATGACCACCAGGGAGGAGAGGCTCATCAGGATGCCCTACACCTCTCGGCCCGTCTCTAAGCTCACCCGCATCCTCTTCCCCATCGTCACCACCCTGATCTGTGGGTTGCTGGTGCCCATGGCCACTCCCCTCATCGGGATGCTGATGTTTGGCAACCTGATGCGAGAGTGTGGGGTGGTGGACAGACTGTCCAAGGGGGCTCAGAACGAACTGGTGAACATCGTGACCATCTTGCTGGGGATCACCATTGGCTCGACGATGATGGCGGAGAGCTTTCTTAATCTGAGAACGATCCTGATCGTGGCCATGGGGCTATTGGCCTTCAGCCTGGATACTGCCGCCGGCTTGCTGCTGGGCAAAATCCTATGTGTCATATCCGGCAGGAGGATCAACCCCTTGATCGGCGCCTCGGGGATTTCGGCCTTCCCCATGTCGGCGCGGGTGGTGCAAAGGGTGGGGCACGAGGAGGACTTCACCAACTTCTTGTTGATGCACGCCATGGGCTCGAACACCGCTGGCCAGATCGCCTCCGTGATGGCCGGTGGGGTATTGCTGGCGTTGCTAGCTGGAAGTTAGAAGTTGGAAGTTGGAGCTTTCCAGAGAGAAACCGTGATAATTCGTGTAATTCGTGGCAAATTTGAACTTTGGACTTTGAACTTTGGACTTTGGATCGTCCTCCTGGTCGCGCTTTTCCTGCGAGTCTACGAGCTGGATAGCATCCCCCCCGGCCTGCACTACGACGAGGCGGCCAATGTTATCCTGGCCGCCGACATCGCTGCGGGCAAGTCCCACCCTATCTTCATCGAAGCCTACACCGGCAAGGAGGTGCTCTTTTTCTACCTGGCTGGCGTCGCCATGCGCCTCCTGGGGGCCTCTGTGTTCTCCCTGCGCCTGACCTCAGCCCTGATCGGCACGCTTACCGTGCTCATCACTTACCAACTGGCCAGGGAGATGTTCGCTCACCGGGGAGCCGAGGACGCACGCTGGCTGGCCCTGTTCAGCGCAGCCTTGCTCGCTACCTCGTACTGGCACGTCACCCTGAGCCGATACGGCTTCAGAGCGATAAGCCAACCTCTCCTGCAAGCCCTGACCCTGTGGTGTCTGTGGCGAGGGCTGTGGTGGGGAAGCAACATTTGGCTGGCCCTGAGCGGGCTGTTCTTTGGGGCGACGGCGTACACCTACCTGGCCAGCAGGGTTTTCCCTGTGATTTTGCTGCTTGTTTTCCTGGCACTGTTTATCTTCGATAAGCGAAACCTCAAGCGACGGCTCTCCCAAATCACCCTGTTCGCTGTTCCCGCTGTAGTCGTCTTCGCTCCGCTGGGATTCTACTTCCTGACCCATCCCCAGGCCTTCTCGGTACGCATCGGCCAGGTGTCACTCTTCAACCCGGAGTTGAACCAGGGGGATGTGCTGGGCACCTTCTGGCGGGCGGCCCGATTGGCCTTCGGCATGATCGGCCTGCGGGGCGAACCTCTCTGGCGTTTCAACCTACCGGGCAAGCCCGTCTTCGGTTGGCCGCTGACGATTTTCCTCCTGCTGGGTCTGGCTCTCAGTCTGGTCAAGCTGGTGCGCGGCCGAGATAAACTGGAGCGAACATCCCACTTTCTCCTGCTCATCTGGCTGCCCGTGATGCTCCTCCCCAGCATCCTGGCCGTCAAAGAGGTGCCCAGCGCGCTGCGTTCGGTGGGGCTTATTCCCCTGCTTTTCTTGTTGCCTGCTCAGGGCTTATGGATGGTTACGAAATCCAAAATCCAAAGCTCAAAGCTCAAAATTCTCTTGCTCCTTCTGGTGCTCGGCCTCTGTGGGATCATCACCTTTCGAGACTATTTCGTCCTCTGGGCCAAAGCCGCACCGGTCTACTACGATAACGACGGCGACCTGGTTGACGTGGCCAGGTATCTTAACCCACTGGACACCGCTGACCAGGAGATCTTCGTCTCCTCCATCCACTACCGCCATCCCACCCTGGCCTTCCTGGCCCACTCGTACGATAAGATCAAGTGGCTGGTGGGTCAGCAAACCGTAGTCTTCCCCAAAGGGACCAACAAGAACGCCCTCTACCTTTTCCCGCACTCAGCCCGGTTGGACGAAACTCTACTACAGGAATTCCTCCCCCCAACCGCTCTGGCCGAAGAAAAACCAGGCCCTGACGGCAAGCCCGCCTTCACCGCTTATCTATTCCAGCCGCACCAACTGCCCGAAATCTCGCCTCAAGAGCCCGCGTCCATCAACCTCGGCCACACCCTGGAGTTCCTGGGCTATGACGTTTCACGCATCACGTATCACGTTTTACGTTTTACATTTTACTGGCGCGTCCTGCAACCCGCCGACCGCGACGACTACAGCATCTTCGTCCACCTGCTCGATCAATGGAGTTTCAGGTGGGGGGAGGTGGGCTTCTTCGATTACCCTTCGGCTCAATGGAGCCCAGGTGACATCATTGTCAACAGGAAAGAGATCGCTGTGGAGCCAGGGGCACCGCCGGGAGAATACGAGGTGCTAGTGGGCGTCTATTCGGCCTCCCTGGATAGCCGCCTGCCCAGGCTGGACGACGAGGGCAAGGTCGTCGGCACCACCATCACTCTGGGGCCGGTGATGGTGAGCAAGCCCGAAGAGCCGCCAGCGGTTGAGTCGCTCACCATCCAGAATCCGCGGCAAGAAGACCTGGGCGGCAAAATCGCCTTCCTGGGCTACGACAAGGATCGTGACGCAGTCAGGCCGGGAGAGGGCATCTACCTGTCCCTCTACTGGCGGGTCCGGCAGGACCTGGACGAGGATTACAACGTAGTCATCGGGCTGCGGGGAGAGCGAGGCGATATATGGCCCCTGTGGGCCGACCGCCCGGTGCACGGCACCTACTCCACTGCCAACTGGACGGCAGGCGAGGTTGTCAAGGATCGGTATGGCCTGACCATTGGCCAGGACGTACCAGCCGGCGATTACGAGCTGGAGCTGATGCTGCTCAATCGCGTCACCCAGCAGCCGCTGGTTGCCAGCAGCGGCCTCCCTACTATTTCCTTGGGACACTTGAGTATCCAGACCTGGGAGCGCCAGTTCGCCGTCCCTGCCATCCAGCACCCTCTCGAAGTGAACCTGGGGACCAAAGTTGAGCTTTTGGGCTACGACTTAGACCGCACCTCAGCGAAGCCTGGCGACAGCCTGCACCTGACCCTCTACTGGCGGGCCCTGGCATCTATGGACGCCAGCTACACCGTCTTCACCCACCTCCTCGATGGGGAAAGCCGCATCTGGGGGCAGAAGGACAGCGTCCCCCAGGCTGGCGCATACCCCACCACCCTCTGGGTCGAAGGCGAGGTAGTAGCTGACCAGTACGAGATCGTCGTCAAGCCCGACGCTCCGCCCGGCCAATACATCATCGAGGTCGGGATGTACCTTGCTGAATCGGGCCAGCGCTTGCCGGTGTTGGATGAGTTGGGGCAAGTGCAGGGGGATAGGGTTCTGTTGGAGATGGTGGAGGTTCAATCTCGGTAGCCGGACGCCCGGAGCTGGAAGCTCTGGGCTGAGAGAACAAAGCCCCCTGCGGGGGCTGAATCTTAGACCGAAGGGCTTCGCTCTTTTAGCTCAATGCTTATGAAGTTTAAGAATCTAATCAGGTAACCGCGGGCAGGCTTGCATAGCAACACTACAGCTTGGAAAGCTGTAGTTTGGGCCACTTTGCACCGTCAAACGGACCGTTCACTGCCCAATCTACACCATTCCATGGTGTAGTGTCGGTTTGCCTAACCGCCACCCCATTACCCGATTATTTTCTGAAAGTTCATTAGCACTGGGCGAAGGAGACCTTGAGGAGTTAGCTCGATGAAGAAGATGACTTATTGGTGGGCGAGGCTGTCCCCATGGATGAAATCAGCGCTTTTGGCAGGCATCCTCTGCCTGTTGATAGTTGCTGGAAGTGCGGTCATCTTTGATTCCCGGTCGTGGGGTTGGCAAGCGTGGGCAGAAGTAATTGTTCTTGCCTTTGCAGCAAGTCTTACCACCGTGCGCGTTGTCCTTGCAATAATCGAGAGGCTCCCTGGGCCCAAGATACGCCCTGCCAGGAAAGATGAACTGCTGATCGTAGTAGCCAAGTTCAGAGGGCCTGAGCGCCCTGACCCACAGATGTACATTGCCAGGCGATTAGAGGCTGACCTCTTGATGCATCCTGCTCTGGCTGACAGGGTGCGCGTCTCCCGGTTTCCGGCGGTGATCGAAGAGGAAAGCCAGGAGGCCGAAATCGAGAAAGCTCGCGCTCTTGGAGAGACTTACGGGGCGACGCTGGTGATCTGGGGGGAGCACGATGGGCACAGCGCTGCGCCTCATTACCTTGTTACCCGGGAAAGGGAGAGGGTGACGACGTTCATAGAGTTGGAGGCGAGAGCAGCCACTGCCGATCTTAATCAGTTCGTAATGTACGTCTCCGAGGAGCTCCCAGAGACCGTAACTTATTTATCCCTTTTCACCATCGGACAGATGTACTACTTTGCCTACGAACTTTCTCAATCCCTTTCCCTCCTCTCCGCCGCCCTTGATCATTTCCCCTCAGGAGAAGCATACCAGGAAAGCGTAGCAGCTCTTCACTTCTATCGGGGGAATGCTTACGATGAGCTTGGCAGGCATGATCTGGCCATCGCTGATTACGGCAAGACCATTGAGTTGAAGCCCGATTCTGCTGCAGCCTACAACAATCGCGGACTCGCCTACATCGGCAAGGGTGAGAATGAGCTGGCTTTCGCCGACCTAGACAAGGCCATCGAGTTGGAGCCTGACTCGGCCGAGGCCTACATCAACCGCGGACTTGCCTACGACTACGAAGGTGAATACGACTTAGCCATTGCCGACTTGGACAGTGCCATTGAGCTGAATCCTGATGACGCTTCGTCTTACAACAACCGCGGGACTGTCTACGACCACAAGGGTGAACACAATCTGGCTATTGCTGACTACAGTAGGGCCATCGAGCTGAAGTCTGAGGATGCTTTGGTCTACGTCAACCGCGGGAGTACCTACGCCAACAAGGGCGAATACGATTTGGCCATGGCCGACTTTGCAAGGGCCATCGAGCTGGAGCCCGACTTGGCCGTGACCTACGTCAACCGCGGGAATGCTTACGCCGACAAGGGTGAACACGACTTGGCCATGGCCGACTACGATAGGGCCATTGAGTTGGAGCCCGGCTTGGCTTGGGCCTATGTCAACCGCGGAGATGCCTATAACCATAAGGGCGAATACGACCTAGCCATCGTTGATTGCAACAGGGCCATTGAGCTGCAGCCCGACTTGGCCGCGGCCTACAACAACCGTGGGCTGGCCTTCCACCACAAAGGCGAACACGATTTGGCCATCGCTGATTGTAACAGGGCCATCAAGCTGAAGCCTGATTACGCTGCTGCCTATATCAATCGTGGGAATGCCTACGCCGGCAAGGGCGAATACGAGTTGGCTATTGCCGACTGTGACAAAGCCATCAAGCTAAAGCCTGATGATTTTTTGGCCTACCTCAACCGTGGAAGTGTACACGCCGGAAAGGGCAAATGCGAGTTGGCTATCGCTGACTATGACAAGGCCATCGAACTGAAGCCCACATACGGCGGGAGCTATTATAATCGCGCCATTGTCTATGCTGATAAGGGTGAGTACGATCAGGCCATCTCTGACTACGATAGGACAATCGAACTGAAGCCCGGCTTGGTCTGGGCCTACATCAACCGCGGGAATCTCTACCACCACGAAGGCGAGTACGATAAAGCCATCGCCGATTTCGACAGGGCCATCGAGTTGAAGCCTGATTTGGCCGTGGCCTACTACAACCGTGGGCTTGCCTATTATGACAAAGGCGAACACAATCTGGCCATTGCGGACTACGACAAGGCCATCGAGCTGAAGTCTGATTTGGCTTGGGCTTACTATTGGCGCGGGCTCATACACAGGTTAAGAGGCGAGGAGGAGGAAGCCATCAGGGACTTTAAGCGGGTTTTGGAATTGAGTGAGGATGAGGATTTGAGAAAAAAGGCGAAGGAGCAGCTCAGGGAGTTGAGGGGGCAGTGATGAACAAAGTCATCGTTATCGTTGCCGTGGTCGTGGTTCTGATCACCGCCTGGGTGGGGTTTAACCCCATCGGCAGGTTCGGGTTCTGCCGCTTTGGGCTGCTGGTCTACAGCGCGATTCCCTTTCCAGCGGTGGACCTCGTCATCCACACCAACGGTTGGCCCGCGATCAGAGGGAGCAAGGCGCATTTTGTGGCCTTCGCTGAGATCGAAGGGCTGCTCAAGGAAGGGCCGGACGTGCTGATCATCGGCACCGGCTACGACAACCTGGTGCAGGTTGAGGAGGGGATTCTGGCCATGTGTGCCGTACAAGTCCTGCCCCTGCCCACGCCCCAGGCGGTGAGGCGCTACAATGAGCTGAGGGACGAAGGGAAAAGGGTGGCCGCCATCATCCACTCGACGTGCTGATCCAGCAAATCAGAGTTTGACCTCCTGGCAGGGTGGAAAGCAACTTCCGCTTGATGCTGAATATCAGAAGGTATTGCGTATTTCGTATTGCGTATTCTGTCACACAAGACGCAGTACGGAATACGCACTACGCAATACGTTTACCTATGCATACTCTACCTTTCAACACTCTCTACTGGCTTCTAGCCCTCTCGCCGATCGTCGTGGTGCTGATCCTGATGATCGGCTTTCGTTGGAGCGGAGCTAAGGCCGGCCCTGTAAGCTGGCTCACAGCTATCGCGGTGTCCTTAGCCTTTTTTGGCGCTACCCCGAGTATCCTGGCCTACTCCCAGCTCAAGGGCCTGCTGCTCACCGTCTACGTGCTGTACATCATCTGGATGGCGCTGGTGCTGTACAACGTAGTCAACGAGGCGGGAGCCATCGCTGTCATAGGCCGGGCCATCTCCCGTCTGACCGGCGACCGGGTGATGCAACTGCTGATCCTGAGCTGGGTGTTCAGTGCCTTCTTGCAGGGGGTGGCTGGATTCGGCGTGCCCATCGCGGTGGTAGCGCCCCTGCTCATCGGCATGGGCTTCGAGCCGGTGACGGCGGTAGTGGCTACGGCCATCGGCCATTCCTGGTCGGTGACTTTCGGCGACATGGCCTCGTCTTTTCAGGCTCTCATCGCTGCCACTGGACTCGGCGGGTTGGAGTTGGCTCCCTGGTCAGCCCTTCTTCTGGGCCTGACCTGTTTCGGCTGTGGCCTGGCCGCCGTCCACGCTCACGATGGTCTCAAAGCCCTGCGGCACAGCCTGCCGGCCATCCTGATCGTTGGTACTCTGATGAGCGGAACCCAGTATCTGCTGGCCACCAGCGGCCTGTGGAATCTGGCCGGGTTCGTGGCGGGCATGGTCGGGCTGCTGGCAGGAGCTGTGGTGGCTCGCTTGCCCCTGTATCGCGCCCCCCCTCAGTCCCCCCCAACTTTAGGGGGGAAGCTATGCTCCGCTTCGGCAACATCTACAGTGGACCGCGCCGAAGGGCACTTGAGCTTGCCCCTGGCCCTGGCACCCTATCTGCTCCTCATCGTGCTGGTCACGGCGGCGGAGCTTTACGGCCCCCTGCACGAGTTTCTCAACAACGTGGTGATCGCGATTCGGTTTCCAGGGCTCCGTACGGCCTACGGCTGGACGATAGAGGCCGGCCCAGGGCGAACTATCAGCGTCTTTGGCCACCCTGGGGCTTTGCTGGCTTACACGTCTGTCATCGCCTGTTTTCTCTATCGTCGCAGCGGACATTATAGGGTGGGCGTCCTGCGGAGAATCACGGCCAACACCTTGAGGAGCGCGGTGCCCTCCAGCATCGGCATCGCCTCGCTGGTGGGCATGGCCCTGGTCATGGATCACAGCGGCATGACCTATCTTCTGGCCGAGAGCATCAGCCGCAGCGTGGGAGCGGCCTTCCCCCTCTTCTCCCCCCTCATCGGGGTGCTGGGCGCGTTCATGACCGGCTCCAACACCAACTCCAACGTCGTCTTCGCCCCCTTGCAGAAGCAGGCCGCCGAGCTCATCGGGATCAGTGTCTTCATCATCCTGGGCGCTCAGACCACGGGCGGCTCTTTGGGCAGCATGTTGGCCCCGGCCAAAGTCATCGTGGGCTGCAGCACCGCCGGGCTGGCCGGACGCGAGGGGGAGATTCTTAAAAGGACGCTACTACCTGGCCTTTTGATTGCTGTTTGTGTTGGGATAGTGGCCTGGCTGGCCATCTATCTGACGTGATGCGTGAAGCGTGAAATGTGAGGACCGGTTCACGTTTCATTTGCTTTGGGACGAGCCGGCATCAGTCGCCTTTTCTGCCCTTTCGTGGTAAAATAAGACCCATGAGAGTCACGGATTTCATCAACCACCTCAAGCGACAGCGATTCTACAAGGGCCAGATTGCCCACGTGGAGCCCATCTCGCCCAGGCAGGCCCGCTACGGGCGGTTGGATAGGCCACTGCCACCCCCCTTGCGAGATGCCCTCCGGCGAGTGGGGGCGGAGAAGCTCTACACCCACCAGGCTCAGGCCATCAACGCCGCCCGGGCTGGCCAGAACGTGGTGGTGCCTACCTCCACGGCCAGCGGCAAGACCCTGTGCTACAACGTGCCCGTCCTGGAGGCCATCGTCAACGATTGGCGAGCTCGCGCTCTGTATCTCTTCCCCACCAAGGCCCTGGCCCAGGACCAACTGCGCTCTCTGCAAGAACTGACCCGGCCCAATCTCCAAGAAGTGAAGTTCGGCACCTACGACGGCGATACCCCGCAATCAACGCGCGCTCGCCGGCGCAAGGAAGCGGCCATCATCCTCACCAACCCCGACATGCTGCACCTGGGCATCCTCCCCAACCACACCCTCTGGGCCCACTTTTTCGCCAACCTCAAGTACGTGGTCCTCGACGAGGCCCACGTCTACCGCGGGGTGTTCGGCTCTCAGGTGGCCTGCGTCCTCCGCCGGCTGCGCCGCATTTGCGACTTCTACGGCGCCAAGCCCCAGTTCATCTGCTGCTCAGCGACCATCGCCAACCCCGGCCAGCACATCGAGCGATTGGTCGGCGTCCCCGCCCTGGTGGTGGACGACGACGGCTCGCCCAGCGGGGCCAAGGACTTCGTGCTCTGGAATCCGCCCTTCCTCGACCGCGCCAGGACCACCCGCCGCAGCGCGAACTCCGAGGCCACCGACCTGTTCGTGGAGATGGCCCGCCAGGGGGTGCGCAACATCACCTTCACCAAAGCCCGCAAGGTGGCCGAGCTCATCCTCCGCTACGCTCGCGGGATTCTGGAGGAAAAGGAGCCCGATCTGGCCCCGTTGGTCAAGTCCTACCGCGCAGGATACCTGCCTGAGGAACGCCGCCAGATCGAGCGGGAGCTATTCAGCGGCCAGTTGCTGGGGGTGACGGCCACCAGCGCGCTGGAGCTGGGGGTGGACGTGGGCAGCCTGGACGCCACCGTGCTGGTGGGCTACCCGGGCACCATCGCCAGCACCTGGCAGCAGGCCGGGCGGGCCGGGCGAGGCGTGCGGGAGTCCCTCTCAGTGCTCATCGGCCTGGACGGCCCCCTGGATCAGTACTTCATGCGCCACCCAGAGGCTCTCTTCGGCAGGGAGCACGAGCACGCCCTCATCGCCCCCGACAACGTCTATATCCTGGAGAAGCACCTCCCCTGCGCCGCCCACGAGCTGCCCCTCACCAACGACGACGAGTTCCTCTTCGGCCCCGGCTTCGTGGAGGCGATGATCAACCTGGAGCGAAGGAGTGTCCTGGACTATCGGGGCGAGCGCTGGTACAACGTGGGCTGGGGCTACCCGGCCCAGGAGGTGAACCTGCGTTCCGCCTCGGGCTCCCGTTTCGCCCTCCTGGACGAGTCGCAGGGCTACCAGACCCTGGAGGAGATCGAGGCTTCCTCGGCCCTCTACCGTGTCCACCCCGGCGCGATCTATCTCCACCAGGGGGAATCGTACCTGGTCACCGATCTGGACCTGCAGGCTCAGGTGGCCTACCTGCGGCCGGTGGACGTGGATTACTACACCCAGCCCCGCGAGGTCAACGACGTGAGCATCGTGCGCTCTTTTCAGCACCAACAGTTTCCCAAAACCGCTGCCTTCTTCGGCCAGGTGCGGGTCACGCAGCAGGTCATCGGCTACGCTCGCAAGCAACAGTTCAGCGAGACGGTGTTGAGCGTGGAGTATCTCGACCTGCCGCCCCAATCCTACGAGACCAGAGCCCTGTGGTTCGAGGTGCCCTCGGAGCTGGCTCGCCGCGTGTCCGACCGGGGGCTACACTTCCACGGTGGCCTGCACGCCCTGGAGCACGCCGCCATCGGGATACTGCCCTTGTTTGCTATGTGCGACCGCCTGGACATCGGCGGCCTCTCCACCCCCAGCCATCCCGACACGGGCCGGCCGCAGGTCTTCATCTACGACGCCTTCCCCGGCGGGGTAGGCATCGCCGAGAAGGGGTTCGAGATGCTGGATGAGCTTTGGCGGGCCACTTTGTCGGCCATCGAGGAGTGCCCCTGTGAGGCTGGCTGCCCTTCCTGCGTCCAGAGCCCCAAGTGCGGCAACAACAATGAGCCGTTGGACAAAGAGGCGGCGGTGGTGATTTTGAAGGAGTTGACCAGTGCTTAGAATCGCCAAATTCTTCGTTGCCATGGCCGGTTTTGGTATTGCCTTCGCGGGCCTGCTGGCAGGAGCGTTGTATTTCGTCCCCTCGCTCATCAGAGGAGGGGAAATTGACCTGCTGAGGTCA
>Ga0194112_10006537_pt1 | contig 15386 bp, 9 predicted proteins | sample TA2MahC400mmetaG_FD_146191 | JGI IMG/M metagenome (GOLD analysis project Ga0194112, IMG submission 146191) | Freshwater microbial communities from Lake Tanganyika, Tanzania - TA2015016 Mahale Deep Cast 400m | ecosystem: Environmental > Aquatic > Freshwater > Lake | place: Tanzania: Lake...
CCTCGTAGATCAGACCGCGCTCGTGGCACTGCTTGAGGAAGTGCCAGATGGCGTAGTTGTTCTCGTCCGCCATCGTGTAGTAGGAGTTGTCCCAGTCCATCCACTGGCCGATGCGGATTGACTGCTCGGTCTGAACCCGCGCGTAGCGGCGGACCCGCTCCTTGCACTTCTCGACGAATACGTCAATGCCGAGCTGCTCGATCTCCTTCTTGGAGCGGAAGCCCAGTTCCTTCTCGACCTCGACCTCGACCCAGAGGCCTTGGCAGTCGAACCCGTTCTGCCAGCGCTGGTCGCGGCCGAGCATCGCCTGGTAGCGCTGGAACAGGTCCTTGTAGGTCCGGCCCCAGGCGTGGTGGACGCCCATCGGGTTGTTGGCGGTTATCGGGCCGTCGAGAAAGCGGAACTTCGGGCCGCCGCGGTTGCGCGCGACCAGGCGCTGAAAGTGCCTCCCTTCCTGCCAGAACTCCAGGATGCGCGGCTCGAACTCGCGGTGGTCGGGCTGGCGCGGAACCGGGTGGAACATGTCGCCGAATCTACAATCTACGATTCTCGGCCCAGCTCGGCTCCTACCTCGCCCGGCCCGTATTCTGGGCGTCGCGCATGTACATCGGCCACGACGAGGTCGCCGGCCCGCCCAGGCCGACCACGCACCAGGCGCGGTAACCGGAACCGATGTAGACATAGCCGAAGTCGTCAATCTTGGGCGCGGACATCACGTCGTCGGCGTAGCCGGCACCAAGGCCGCAGGCCCACTTCCGCTCGCCGGTCGGGCCGACCGCATAGAGCGAGTCCTCGCCAATGAAATCCTTCTTCCCGGCGGTGACCATGACGTAGGCGATGCCCTCCCGGCTGGCCGCCGGAGTCGAGCCGGCGCCGTAGAAGGGCGGCTCGAACTCCCAGATGAGACCGCCGGTGGTCGGATTGAGGCACTGGAGGCTGCCGAACCCAAAAGTCAGAACCGAGCCGTCCTGGGCGATGACCGGGGACGAGGGAATCTCGACCGCGGCTGGCGTGGACCAGTTGATGCTGCCGTCACTCAAGTCAATCGAGAAGAGCCGGCCGTCGTCGTTGCCGACGTAGATGGCGTTGCGGCCGACGTCAATCGCCGGCGCGCCGGCCGCGGGCTGCTCCAGCGGGCAGCGCCACTTGATACTGCCCTGAAACGGGTCGAGGGCGAAGAGCGTATCCTGCTGCGCCGTGTACACCGTCCCGTCCGCGCCGACGACCGGCTCGACCTCGCCGCCGCCGCCGTAGAAACCCCAGCGCCGCGAGCCGTTGGTCGGGTCCAGGGCCCAGAGCGTATCGCCTTCGGTCTGAACGTAGACCGCACCGTCGTTGCCCAGGGCCGCGGTCCGGGCGACGTCGTTCGAGAGCTGCGACTGCCACTTGACGGTGCCGGTCGGGTTCAGCGCTAGAACCGCGTCGGCATCGGTGCCGACGTAGATGGTGCCGTCGGTGCCGATGGTCGCGGCCGTGGCGAACTCGTCCTCCTGCGCGGTGACGTATTCCCAGCGGCGCGAACCGGTCGGCCGCCGGGCCATCAGCGCCGGGTAATCTGCGGCCGGGATGTAGGCCGAGCTGTCCGGGCCGATGGCGAACGTGCGGGTGCTGAAGTCGGCCGAGTCCTCCGGGTCCTCCGGCGCGTAGCCGAAGGACCAGCGGATGCCGCCCTCGGACGGATTGACGTAGATGGTCAGCGCCGCGGACCAGGCGCTGGTCTTGCCCTGGGCGTTGCGGGCCCGGGCCCGGACGTCGTGCGACCCGGTCTGAGTGAAGGTGTGGGTGTCGGCATAGGCCAGGCCGTCGTCCATCAGTGCCGACCAGGCCGACTGCGTGCCGTCGCCCCAGTCGAACTGGTAGGCAGTCTGGCTGCCCTTCGGGTCAATCGTCCGGGTCGTGCAGGCGACCACGGCGTCCTTGATTGCCTGAGCCGGGCCGCGCGGGGTGTCCGGGGCCGGCGGCGGCTTGGGGCAGCCGGCGAGCAGGATGATGCCGGCCAGGCCGAGAAAGCGGAACGGCAAGCGGCATGAACTCACGTTTCCTCCTGTGTTCAGGGCCAGTCGGACAGTTGCCGGCTAGAAGGATAATCCGGATGACAGGGCTGTCAAGGCAGCCGTCAGGAAACGGCGACCGGAGCCGGAGGCCCGGCGCTACCGGCTGATTGTCAGCTTGCGGCTCCTCTTGAAGCTCGGTGCCTCAAGCCGGCAGAAGTAGATGCCGGCGGGCAGGCTGACATTCACCTCGTAGCGTCCCGGTGCGCGCTCGCCGGAGGTCAGTTCGCGGACCAGCCTGCCACCCGCATCGTAGAGGCCAAGGCGGATGTCGGCCGGCCAAGGAACGACATAGCTCACGAGTGCTCGGCGCGAGGCCGGGTTGGGCCGGACCGAGAGCGCCCAGCTCAGTGAAGGCGCAGGCCTCTCCTCCGTCAGTCCGGTTCGGCGGATTGAGAAGAAGGTGTCCGACTCGTCAAACTGCCAGCCCGGGCCGTAGGCGATGGCCAGCACCTTGGCCCAGTTCAGCACCGTGTCCGGCACGACCCACGAGTAGGACGACTCGGTCGGGGCAAGGCCGGTGACAATCGTGTCCAGGCGCCAGAACCGCTCACCCTCCGGCACGACCGTATCAGTCTTGAGGAACAGGGATACCGAGTCGCAGCGCGGCGGGGTGATGATGCGCCAGCGAATCCGGCACGTGTCGCCGGCCCGTAGCTCCAGCACCCGGTCCGGATACGTCACCTGCAGCGCCTCGACTTCCAGAACCGATATCCTGTTGTCGCCGGCGATGTAGATTTCGTTGTACCCGTTACGGTTGTAGTCGGCGGCGTTGCAGATGGAAGTGAGGTTCCGGCCGTGGTCGTTGAACCACCGGTGCACGACCTCGAACCGATGGGGCAGCCAGCCTTTCATGATTCGGACTTCCTGGGCGCAGGACCAGATGAGCTCCTCGAACCCGTCGCCGTCAACGTCGGCACAGAGCGACTGTTTATCCAGGGATGCTCCGGATGCCCAGAAGGAATCAACCAGAAAGAACTCGTAGGCGTGCGGAAACCGGGCTTCGAACTGGTAGAGATAGAGCATGATGCCCGGCATGCGGAAGATGTCGTAGACCACGAAGAACTCGGGCAGGCCGTTGTGGTCAACGTCGTTCCCTGAGAAGATGTCGGCGCCGTTGGCAAGGCCGGTATAGAGCGAGCAGACGACCTGATACTGATTGTCGCCCGTGCACTCGCTGACCTGCTGGCACAGGTAGCCGCCGTAGGCAAAGTCGAGCCGGCCGTTCTGGTCGAAGTCGCCAAGCGCGTAGCGTCCACCCCCCAGCGGCCGCTGGCAGAAGACGAGGCTTTCGCGGTTGTCGGCTACGTTCTCGAAGACTCCGGTGGCATAGTCCCAGCAGGTCAGGATTTCCGGCCTGAGGTCCTGGTCGAGGTCGGTTACGTGCCTTGGTTCGAACCTGGTCCCGGACCCCGGAGTCGTGTCACGGATGGACCAGACCACGGTGTCCGGATGGGAGCCGGCGTCGGGGCTTTCCACCACACAGAGGACCTTGCGGTAGAGGTGCAGGATTGTGTCAATGTAGGGAATCGCGCCCACGAGCTCCGCCTTGCCGTCGCCATCCAAGTCGCCGGCAGCAGAAGGGACGAAGTTGCCCAGAATCGGGTAAGGCGGAAGCGGGTCAGTGCCAGTATCGGACTTGACCACCGCGAAGCTGTTGACCGGCCGGTACTCCAGAATCTCCCAGCAGGGCAAGTAGCGCATCGCCGAGCAATAGACAGCCTCGCCCAGGCTGTCGTGGTCGGTGTCGGTGAGCACCAGCGGATGTGGCAGGATTGGGCCATGCGGGACCCACGCGATGCGCTTGAACGCGACCTCGGCGGCACCCAGGGTGGTGAGACCTGCTGCCAGCAGTGCAACTGCGGCCGTAGCGCGCATGTCGTTGGGGCAGGAGGCCAAAGGCCTCCTGCCCCAGTGTCTTTCTTGCTAGCGGGTCAGGACGAGTTTCCGGGTCCGGCTCGTGGACTCGGATTCGAGCCTGACGAGGTAGGTCCCGGCCGCAACTCGTGCGCCCGAAGTGCTCTGACCGTCCCACCGCACCCGGTACGCACCGGCCGCGTGCAGGCCGCTGGCCAGCGTGACCACCAGCCGGCCCTGCACATCGTAGACCCGCAGGGCGACGTGACGTGGTGTCGGCACGTGGTACGAGATGTTCGCGCTCGCCGCAAACGGAGCCGGCTCCGGTGGAGCCAGGAACAGCCCGGGTTCCTGCCCGCTGCCCGGGGAGCTCGCCACCCCGCCGCCTTCGACTTCTCCTTTCTCCCTGAACGGGTAGAACTGATAGACCTTGAGGGCCGCCACCGCGGCGTAGTCACCGGCCAGCTTCGCGATGTCGAGTTCGACCGCGCAGTCGGCGCTGTACAGCTCGCGCGGCAGTGCGACCCAGACCGTTTCGGGCCGCAGCGGCCGATGGGTCACTTCGCCCGCGGGCACGCCGTCGAGCGATAACCGCTGCCGCCAGGTGTCTCGGCCGGTCTGATAGAGCACGGCCATGAGTTTGTAGATGCAGTTCGGGTTCAGGTATGGCAGCCGGTAGCGCAGATTACTCCGGCCGTAGTCAACGCGGTATTCCCGCCATCTGGCGGTCCCGTCGCGCAGGAGGCAGAACCGGCCAAGCGCGGAGTCGCCGACTTCGCAGTCGTAGAAGGCGAAGTCGCCATGTGCGTCGTGGGCGAGCGCTGGAACCAGCCAGACAGCCAGGGCGACCACCACGCAAGCGCTCGCAGTGCCGCGCATCCGGCCTCCTGACGCGTGTCCGTTTCTCTTCGCGACCGGCCGGGCACGTGACGGCCGGCCGCGCTGGTCTCGGCGGCATGGCACCCCAGCCAGCCGCAAGGCCAAGGTTCACTACCCCTCAACTGCAACTGACCCCGAGAACTTTACTCCCCGGCCCGGCCGTTGTCAAGCTGGAATGTCCCGGCCGCAGCCGGCAGGGAAGGCACGCGGCGACGGCGGAAAAGGGCCCGCTCCCCGGATGAGGGGAGCGGGCCGGAGACTGGGAGTGAGTTGAGTTACTTCTTGCCGGTGTTGTACTGGTCCTTCTGCCACTTGGGCCAGGGGGCGTTGGTCGGCAGGAGCCGGTCCGGATACCCGGCGACCTTGTAGGCGGCTTCCTCGCCGATGACGATGATGTTGCCGTCCGGGGCCAGAGTCAGCCCGGCGCCGTATTCCGAGGTCAGCCGGACCGAGCGCGCCCGTTTGCCGTGGCCGGCCTGCTGCGGGCAGTTGCAGTTCCAGACCAGCGCGCCGTCGGACTGCTGCACGCAGTAGAGGATGTCGTCGTCGTCCAGGCAGTAGATGTAGTCGGAGCCGCCGAGCACCGGGCAGGCCGGCATGTCGGAAGGCGAAATCTGCTTCTGCCAGATGGTCGCCCCGGTTCCGGCGTTGAGCTTGTACAGCCGGCCGGAACTGGTCGTGACGAAGAGCACCGGGCCGGCCGCGATGACAATCTTGTGGGCTTCGCGTCCCGGGTCGGGCGTGACGTCCCACTTGACGTCGCCATTCTCGCGGTTGATGGCGTAGACGTTGCCGTATTCGGAGGTGAGGTAGATGACGCCGGCGTCGTCCATGCAGAGGCCGCGCAGCTCACCAATCTGGAGCTGCTTCGACCAGGTGATGGTATTGACGTTCGGGGGCAGGCAGTAGAGGACCCCGGAGTCGGTGGCGACGTAGACGTTGCCGTTGACGTCAATAATCGGCGGGCCGGAGATGGCGGCCGGGAACCGGTAGGCGCCGACGCGGACGACGCTCGCGCCGTTGTCCTGGAAGCAGTAGAGCGAATCGTCCGCGCCCGCCGCCGGCAGCTTCTCGCGCGGGACGTAGACTTTGTTGCCGTTGATGGCGGGCGAGCCCCACTCAATCCAGGTCAGTTCCTCCTCGCGGGTCTTGCCCGGGTAGTGCCAGTCGCCGCTGAGCCCGGAGTTGAAGGCATAGAGCTCGCCGTCCTCGTTGCCGGCGATGATGTGGCCGGACTGGGCGCAGTAGGCCGGGTGGCCGGTAAAGACGTTCTCGACGTCAACCGCGCCGCCCTTTTTGGCCTTCTTCCACTTACCGTAGGTAATCGAGTAGAAGTAGCCGTCGTCGCAGCCGCCGGAATAGACGAGAGTGTCGCCGGCGATGAGCACGACCGGCGAGGTGCCGACCGGCAGCGGGTCGCCCTCGTCGTCGCCGGGCTGGACCCAGGCGAGGACCGCGCCGGCGGTGCCGACCTCAAGCTGGATTGAGTCAAACGGACATTCGCTCTTCTTCTGGTCGCGGGCCTTGTACTTTATCCAGACCGTGCCCAGCGACGTGAAGGTGTGCCAGACCTCGACCCAGTCGCCGGAACCCGTCCACTGGCCGGTCCAGCCCTTGGACCCGTCGCCCCAGTTGACGTAGAACTCGATGCTGTCGCCCTCCGGGTCAGTCGCCGAGAACTCGAACCGCGCCGGGACGCCCTTGACCGCGACCATCGGCGCGTCAATCAGCATGTTCTCCGGATAGGAGTTGGGCAGGACCCGGATGGACTTCGGCTCGGAGAACTCCGAAGCCTGGTTCGGGTCGGCGTCGAGCACCGCCATTATCTTGTAGCTGAACTCGCCGACCGCGGTCCACTTCGGGAAGACCTGAGCCGAGTCGCCGGATGACCAGACTTCGGAGGTGTCGGCGGTTGAGTTGCCGAGGTCGGTGATGAAGCGGATGTCCTTCTTGCCGGGCGAAGTGGAGTAGACGTCAATCCGCGTGGGCGCGTTAATCCAGGTCGAGTCGGGCGCAAAGGTGATTACCGGAACGGTCGGCGGGCCGCCGCACTTCAGGCCGATGGCCACGAGCACGGCCGCGGCGGCAAGAGCGATTGCCAGTCTGCTGCGGTTCATTTTGGTTCCTTCCTGAAGTAGCTTCACGTCGGCCGGAGCCGGTTCCTACCGGACCACGACCGGCCCGTGGAAGTAGCCGTCGTCCGGATGACGGACGGAGTTGCCGCGGCCGTCCTCGAAGTAGTAATAGTAATTGTGGTGGGCGCCGGGGTAGAGCCGGGTCCGGTAGATGTACTCGCCGCCGCAGGGCTTGCCGGTGGCCAGCGTCATCTTGTGCGGCTTGCCGTTGACGTAGATGAGGGCAAGCGACGGCGGGTCGTAGTCGGCGTCGCGGTATTCGACGAGGTAGGTGTAGGTGCTGGGCGAGGCGAAGTCGAGGATGGCGGCACCCAGGTCCGGCTGGTACCCGAGCGCCGGGTTCACCCGCTCGCCCAGCAGCACCGGCGGTGAATTGGGCTGCTCCTCAACCTCAGGTCCCCGCAGGAAGCCGTGCGCCGGATGGGTTGCGCCGTCGCCGCAGTCATCGGTCGCGGTGAAATAGTAGCCGTGCTTGCCGGGCTTGAGCCGGGTCTGGTAGAGATAGGTGCCGGCCGCCGGGCTGCCCTTGTGCAGCGTCATCTTGCGCGGGATGCCGTCAAGGACGACCTTGACCGCGCGGGGCTGCTTGCCGTCCTGGTCGAGGTAATCCACGGTGAAGGTATAGACCGCCCGGTCGGTGCCGTAGTCGAAATAGCAGCCGCCGTTGGTGAGCTCGGGCACCCGGTTGTAAATCCTCTTCGTCGTGCCGACCCGGGGGCCGGGCTTGGCCCCGTAGCGCGGAAAGCGCTCGGACGCCCCGCGGACGTCCTCGGCGTAGAAGTAGTAGTTGTGCTCGCCCGGAGGAAGGGTCAGCCGCGCCCGCCAGATTCCCTTGGCGAGAGTGCCGCGGACCCGGCGCAGCGGGTAGGCGACACCGTCCACGTAGACTTCCACCTTGGCCGCCGCGTCGCCGTCCGGGTCGCTGTAGGAGACCATCGCGACGTAGACCGAACGGGAGCCGCCCTGGGTCGGGGTGATTTTCGCGCCGCCGAGGCTGGGCTTGTTATTGCCCGCCGCCGCCAGCGGGGTTGCCAGAACCAGAATTGCCAGGACTGTAACCGAAGCTGACGCAAAAGCGCGAAGCTGTTTGCGCATTCTTCCTCCTTTTAGGTTGTCCAGATTATAGGGAGGCCGGTTGCGGGTGTCAAGCTATGGCGCGGCAGAAGGTTACCTTGCGCCCTCGCGCCGGCCGAGGAGCCGGCGCAGGCGGCTGATTTCGGCGTGATGGGTCATGTCGAGATGGAGCGGCGTGACCGAGATGAAGCCGGAATTGACCGCCGCGAAATCCGAGCCCGGGGTCTCGGCAAAGCTCATCTCGCCATCTATCGTGTAGGAGACGCCGCCGTCGGGCAGGGTGTTCCGGATGGCCATGTCCTTGTAGATGCGCCGGCCCAGGGTCGTGACCCGGATGCCCTGGACCGGCCCGGCCGGGATATTGATGTTGAGGAGCGTCTTCTTCGGCAGGAGTCCGTCGAGGAGCAGCGGCACCAGGCCGCGGACCAAGCTCGCGGCCGCAGCCCGGTTCTTCCCCGCTTCGACGTAGGAGACCGCGACCGACGGCATCCCGAGCATCGCGCCCTCAATCGCCGCGGCGACCGTGCCGGAATAGAGGACGTCGTCGCCGAGATTGGCGCTGTCGTTGATGCCGGAGAAGACGAGGTCAATCTCGCGCCTGAGGATGCCGTGATGGGAGACGAGCAGGCAATCGGTCGGCGTGCCGTGAACCGCGAGCCAGCGCGGCTTGAGCCGGGTGACGCGCAGGGGCTTGCGCAGGCTGAAGGAGTGGCTGGACGCGGACTGATTGGTCGCCGGCGCGACCACCCAGACCCGGCCCAGGTTCCCAAGCGCGGCGTGGAGGTCGCGGATCCCGGGTGCTTTGATTCCGTCGTCGTTGGTGAGAAGGATGAGCGGCGGCGGACAGCGCGACATCGTCGCCATGTTATCCGGCCTGGCGGTCAAGTCAAAGCCGGCCGCAGCCGGCCGGACTGCCGAAGCCGTGAACTGGACGGCAACGAGCCGGGCAGAACTCAGAGCAGCGGACAAGGCAAGCCGACCGGCAAAGCCCGAGGCAAACTGCCGGGCTGACCATTGGATTGCGCGTCGGGCTGACGGTCGAGTTGCGGACGCCGTAGGAAGCGGAGCAAGCCGTGAAGTTGCACCTAGAGCTGGCTGAACCGCAGTTCTCAGGGCGATTTCGCAGGCCACGAGGGGGACTGCCCCGGGGGTGGGGTCATCGGTTTCGCGGAATGCGCTCAAGTAGCTGGAAATGAAGGAGATAAGACGGAAACCAGGCCTTGCGGCCTGTCTATGCATACATATACTTGTCGGCCGGGGCCGGCCTCGGTTCGGGGACAGCGCTCGCCCTACTTCACGACCAGCAGCTTGCGGCAGACGTGCCTGCCGCTCTCCGCGAAGCGGATGAAGTAGACCCCGGGCGAAAGCGACAGGGTGCGGGCGTCCTCGGCGGTCAGACTCAGGCTTCTGCCCGCTGCATCCAGCACGTGAGCGGTCTGGCCCGGCTGCAGGCCCGTCACCCGGAGCGGCGTTCCGGCCCGGACGACCGAGGGCGAGGCTGGAAGCTGCGCAGGTCGAGACGGCAGGCCGGGCTCACCGACCGCCAGCGGGTGGCCGGCTGAGCTGTAGTAGAGCAGGGCTCTTGTTTCCGACACGGGCTTCAGCCAGAGCACCCAGATTCTACCGTGAGCAACAGCAATGCCGGCGCTGCTGAGCGAGTCGGGCGGCCCTGGCATCGGCGCAGTCCAGCTCGACCCGTCATGGTAACGGACAACGCTCTGACCGTTCGGCCTGACATAGAGTATCCAGCCCCAGCCAGCCGTGTCGGTGCATCCGACAAAGCTGCCGCCCGAGTCGAGCAGAACCGGCTCGACCCACTGCGTGCCGTCGAACCGGGCAGAATAGAGCTTGTCCTGCATCGTCTCCGTATCCAGCGCCTGCCAGGCTATCCGCGGCGTCCCGGATGCATCCATCCACATCAGGGGCGGGCATCTGACATACTGCGGCGCCGGGAAGACGACATGAACCGGCCCGGTCCATGAGTCGCCGGAGCCGATGCTGGTGTACAGATTCCTGCCCCGGCCCTCAGGGTAGCAGTGCCATGCCGCCATCAGCCGGTCACCATCGAGACGGGCAAGGCTCTTGTGGTGAAGGAACAGGTAGTAGGGGAAGTAGTCTATGCACTGCGGGGTTGTCCAGGAGTCGGCGGTTCCCTGAGCCGTGAGCAGACGGGCAGGGTCGCCGCAGCTAATCCACGCTGCCTGCACGCCCTGTCTTGGATGCGGTGCCAAGGCCGGATTAGTCACGGCGGCCGTGTCCCGGAAGAACACGGCCGGTCGAGTCCAAGTGTCGGCTGTCCTCCGGGTACCCACGCACTGCCATTCCGGTGCCTGCCAGCGAAGGTACGCTATCCAAGGGACAAGGTCGCCGTCCAAGGCGAGGGCGAGATGCCCCTCAGGGGCCTCAAGCTCGACCGACTCAGGACGGCACCATCGCATGCCATCGTGGCGTGACATTCTCAGGTAGTTCCGGAGGCCGCGGCGTTCTCCCCATGCTGCCCACAACGCGGAATCGTCGGCCGCGGCTAGGTAACCAGTGCCTTGCCACAGGCTATCGCAGCCTGAGGTGTCAGGAACCACAAGGGCCGGCGTTGTCCACTGCAGAGAGCCGGCCACCGCCCCGGCGAGTAGAACTGGCAGCACTACGGCGGTTCGTTTCACCCGAGCTCCCTTTCGGCTAACGGAAGGGGATAGCGACGGCTCTGGCGGCGATGGTGATGTCGAGGAGCTTGCCGCCGAGGGAAAGAAACCAGGCCAGGATGCTGCCGCTGGTGGGTTCCGGACTCCTCATGGAGCAAGTCTAGGCCGACTTCGGGTGAGGTCAATCCGGCCGCAACTGGCGGGCAGGCTTGCGCACGGCGGGCGTGGGGATATGCTTGAGCCGGACAGCAGACTATGAAGCAGAAGCCATCGGAGTCGGGCATTGGAGTGCTTGTCGGCCGGCGGTTGCGCGAGATACGCAAGGCAGCCGGCTTATCCCTGCGCAGCGTCAGCCGGAGGATGGCGCCGAAGGGCAAGGGGTATCAGAACGTGCTGCTCTGGCTGGAGCAGGGGAGATACGCCAGTCCTTCCATCGTCCTGATTGCCGACTTTCTGCGGGCATGTCGGGCGAAGTTCGCGGATATTGCCGACCTGCTGGAGGAGTACGTGGGCAGGATTCCGAAGTCGGAGATGGCGGCAAGGCAACTGGTGGCGGAAGCGACGGAAGCCGCGCCGGAAGGCCTGAAGCAGGAAATCCGGGAAATGGACAAGCGCCGGGCCGAGGCTGCGGGTGCGTCGGCATCGGCGCCCGAGCCCGGAAAGCCGAAGCGGGTGAGGAAGGTCCTGTCGCCTCAGGAGCGGGTCGAGCAGGCGCGCCGGATGATTGCCCGGCGCTGGCGCCGGGTGCAGCTTGAGGAGGCGCTGTATCAGGCAATCCGGACCCCGGAGGCCGGGAACCTGACCGCCGAGCATCTGGCGGCGCTCTGCGACCTGGGCCGGAGGCGGTTTCAGATTCTGGCGCGGACCAGAGGCAGACCCAGAACCCGGCAGAAGCAGCTTGAGAAGGAGGCGAAGCGGATTGGCGGGCTCAAGCTGCCGGAGAACTGGCCGCCGGCGATTGGCGACGTGGTGGACTCACTCTTTGCCGAGATGGAGCGCACCGGCGCATTGGACCGGCTGCCTTCAGCCGACGACTTCGGCCCGGCTTTCAAGGGACTGAAGCTCAAGCCGGTGCTCGGGGCGGAGAAGCGGCTGAGAGAGGAACAGCGGGAGCGGCTCCGCCGCCGCGGTCAGCAGCAGGCCGCGGCGCAGGCGATGGTCATTGCCGCGCTTGACCCGGAGCTTCAGTTCGCCCGGATGACCAACCGGGAGCGGCACTGGCACCTTGAGTTACTCCGGGAGATGTTTGACCTCTCGCTTCGCTACGACTCGGACCCTGAGGAGCGGGACCGGCGCAGCCGGCAGCTCATCGCCGCCTCGGGCCGGCCCGAACTTGCCCAGGCCCTCTACGAGCGGTTTCTGCCCGCGTTCCAGAAGTTCCGCGCCATGGCGCTGGGCGGGCGCGGACAAGGCCTGACCGCTGCCGAGTCCGGGCTGCGGCGTTGACTTGGGCGAGGCGGGAACTAGAATACGCGCGATGGAAAAGGCAGGATTGCCATGCTGAGCGTCGTCCTGCTGGCGGCACTCCTGAGCTTTGACCAGTCAAGGCTGGACCGCTGCCTTGAGGAGATTGCCAAAGCCAGGCCAGCGGCTCCGGCAGCCGGCATGGCGCCCGGGGCCTTGCGGCCCGGCCGCGGCCCCTTGCCTCTGCTCAAACCCGCTGCCGACCCGCCGACCGACGACGACCTTGTCATCGGCGACGTGCCGGGCGAGACGCTCCTGGTGCAGGGCAGGTTCAGCTTCGCCGGCAACATCCACGTCATCAACGACGGCGTGCTCAGACTGCGCGGCGCCGATTTCGAGCTGGACGGCGACGTCCACGTCCGCAATCAGGGCCGGTTCGAGGCCGACTCGAGTCGCTTGCGGTTCGTCCAGCGCCGCATCTACGAGCATCAGGTCAGCGCCGCGGACTCGGCCACGGTGCGCTGGCGCGACTGCCTCACCGACTTCAACGGCTTTGTCTTCAGCATGTTTGCCGCGCACCGGGCCGGAATCGAGCTGCGCCGGGTCGAGAATCAGGACTTTACGACCGCGGTGGCGATGGACGACGCCCAAGTCCGGCTCGAACAGGTCAGGCTGGCCGGGGAGTGGCTGTTCGACGGCCGGACGCACGGCCGGTTCGACCACGTTGACCTGCTCCTGACCTGGTACTTCTTTCCGCGCTACTCGGACGTCCGGTTCCGGTTTCCGGCCGGGGATTCGGTTGACGGGTTCGTGCTTGACTCGACCGTGCCGGGCGTGACCGGAATCGGCTACCGCGTCGAGATTGACAGCTCGACGCAGGTGATGTGGGCGGCGATTCCCGAGGCCGGCTCGACCGTTGTCATTGACAGCTCGGAACTGCGGGTGGTCGGCATCGTCATGCGCGGCGGCGACAGCACCGAGATTTCAGGGCTGGTCAACGGCCTCTACTACCCGAACTACGTCCTGCCCATGGCCGACCGGCTGTTTCAGGTCACGAACACGCGGGTCAACACCTGGAACCTGTACGCCTTCGACTCCTGCCGCGTTGACCTGCGCGCCTCGATATTCGGCGAGCTGTGCGCCTACGGTCGCAATCGGGTCGAGATCTGGAACTCGTTTTGCGACGGCACGGGCGGGCATCTTGAGTCGGCCGGCGAGTCGTTTCTTGTGGTCGCGTTCTCGTCCGCGGCCTGCGACGTCATCACCAAGGGCCGCTCGCTCACCGTGCTGGCGTTCGTCGCGCAGACGCTTGGACACCTGTGGGCGACTCAGGGGTCGGCTCTGGTCCTGGTCAACTGCCAGTTTCCAAATCTGCCGGTCGCCAGCGATACCGCCCTGGCCATGGTGGCGGCGGTGAGCGGGCCGGACGAGGCGTGGTTCGACGATTCAGTGCCAATCCGAGGCACGGCCTGGCTGGCGCGGGGGCCGCTCCACCCGGTTGAGTTCGACTGCTACCGGCTGGCCTGGCGCGCGCGCGGCGATACCGTCTGGCGGCGGCTCGGGCCGGACAATCACAACATGGTGTTTCAGGACACGCTCGGGTTCTGGGACACGCGCGGGCTCGAGTCCGGAGTCTATGAAGTCAGGGTCAGCGTCGTGCATACCGGCGGCGACAGCATCACGGCGGCAAAGGACATCCGGTTGCTGCCGGCTGGAATCGGAGCCGACCCGACTAAGGACCCGGCTGTTCCGGCCCGGTCCCTGCCCACGGTTTTCCGTGACGCAAAGAGCCTTGAGGCCGCGGTCAAAAGGTCAGGCATGGCGTTGCTGGTGCTTGACCCGTCCGGCCGTCGGGTCGGCCGGCTCGGGCCGGGTTGCGGCGATTGCCCGGCACTCGCGCCCGGGCTCTATTTCCTGGTCGGCGGGAACCGCGCCGTCCACAAGGTCATCGTCCAGCACCAGTAGCAACCGGTTCAGTCTCAGGCGGCCTACTGCTCAGCCGGTTTCGGCGGCAGCTTCGTCACTTCGAGCGTAGTCGAGAAGTCCCTTGGTTTGGAGAGGGATTTCTCCACTCGCTGCGCTCGGTCGAAATGACAGACCGTTGCCTCCTACTGCTTAGCAGGCTTCGGCGCTATCGGTTCCTTCAGGCTCGCCAGCTCCACGCGCTCCAGCCGCTTGTCCTCGAACCCCTTCCGGCTGGCGAGAATGCGCCAGTCAAACTCGACGTTAGACCCTGCGGGACCATAGACCTCGAAGTAGGTCCGGCCTTTGACTACCGACATTGCGACCGGCTCGCGGCCAGCCGGAGTGATGAACACGCGCAGCGGGTGCTTGTCGTCAATCGTGCAGCCTTCGAGCAGCAGCGGGTCAAGCTCGACCCGGCAGTAGCCGTTCACGAGCTGGGCTGAGCCGGCATCCTCAAACAGCACCTCTGGCGCTTCCGGACAGAACATCGCCCGGTCACCCTGCGACGTGGCAATCACGCACGACTTCGTCCCATTCGACAGAATCCCGTAGGACGAATACGCAAGGTAGGCGTAGCAGGTGGCGTCCTGGAAGTAGCCTCCGGCGCTGGCGATGCCGATACCGTACACGCCGGTGTAGCCATAGCCGTACACACCGACGAGGCTTCCGGAGGCCCCGTACACGCCGTACGGGGGGTAGCCGCCCAGTGCACCCCAGTTGCCATAGCCGAGATTCCTGCCGACTACGCCGCCGCCGGCGAGACTGACGCCGTAGACACCGGGGGTGAACCAGCCGTAGCCGTACACGCCGCCGCTGCCGCCGGCGCCGTACACTCCGTACGAGCCAGCGAACGCACCAACAGAGGCGTAGTAGCTATTGTAGCCACATACGCCATAGCCGGTGGAGCTTGCGCTACTATAGCCATATACTCCGTAGCCGTAGTAACCGCTGCTCTGGCCATACACGCCATAGGAGTAGGAGCCCGTGCTGTAGCCGTAGAGGCCAGAGCCGTAGTTCCCGGTGCTGTACCCATACACGCCGATGTAGCGCGAGAGCATGTAGTATGTCGGGCCAATGATGCCGGAGCAGCCGGTGTAGGAGTTGTAGCCCGCGACGCCGTAGCCGTATGCGTTGGAGTTGACGCCATACACGCCGTAGGAATAGCCTTGGTACGCACAACCGTATACACCATAGGCGTAGATGTTGGAGCCGTAGCCGTACACGCCGTAGCTGGAGCCGTAGCCGTACACGCCCTGCGACGAAGTCCCAAGCACACCCAGGCCGCCGTAGCCGTTGTAGCCGTACACGGCATAGGCGGAGCTGTTGTTGGCGTATCCGTAGACGCCGTAGCCGTAGTTGGCTGATGTGTAGCCAGCAACGGC
>Ga0194112_10006547_pt1 | contig 15369 bp, 14 predicted proteins | sample TA2MahC400mmetaG_FD_146191 | JGI IMG/M metagenome (GOLD analysis project Ga0194112, IMG submission 146191) | Freshwater microbial communities from Lake Tanganyika, Tanzania - TA2015016 Mahale Deep Cast 400m | ecosystem: Environmental > Aquatic > Freshwater > Lake | place: Tanzania: Lake...
GTGATCCGGGAAGGGATGCCAGCCTACCTGATGCTGATGGATGGCATGATCGAGGCTTGGCCAGGTAATGAGCGGCTGCTTCTTGCCGCTGCCCAAGGCTATTCCTCTTTTGCATCCATTTTTACGGAGGATGACGACTATGCCAGAGAACTTTATAGAAGGGCAAAGGATTATGCTCTGAGGTCTCTGGAGAAGAGAGGGTTTAAAGATCCCATCAATAAGCCTTTTGATGATTTTAAGGAAGAGCTGAAGCGCTTTGGGAAGAAAGAGGTTCCCAATCTCTTCTGGACTGCAACCTGCTGGGGAAGCTGGATCAGTTTCAATCTCGATTCCATGGAAGCTATGGCCGCGCTACCGAGGGTAGAGCAGATGATACAGAGGGTCCTCGAACTCGATGAGGGTTTTTACTATGGTGGCTCCCATCTCTTCATGGGGGTCTGGCATGCCTCCAGACCGAAAGCTTTGGGTGGAGACCTAAAAAAATCTCGAGAACATTTTTTCAAGGCCCTCGACCTTGGAAAGGGAAAATTTCTAATGGCTTATATCTATTATGCTGAACATTATGCCCGAAAGGCTCAAGACCGAGATCTATTCACCTCCACCCTCGGAAAAGTTCTTGAGACCCCGGTTGATGTTCTCCCCGAGCTGACCCTTCTCAATGCCGTTGCCCAAAAGAGGGCAAAAGAGCTTCTCAGGAGGGTAGAGGAATTCTTTGAATAGGAGAAAAAGTATGAAAACCCTGAAGATTCCAGGATTTGCCCTGTTTGCAATCCTTTTCCTTATTCAACCGGCCATTGCTTCGGAAAAGGTCCTGACGATCAAAATAGGAACCCTGGCTCCGGAGGGAAGCTCATGGATAAAGACACTCAATGCAATAAATGCAGAAACCATAAAAAAGACGGAGAACCGGGTTCAGTTTAGAATATATCATTCCGGTGTCCTAGGAGACGAAATGGACATGCTCCGTAAGATGCGTATCGGCCAGATCCACGGTGCGGCCTTTACTGCGGGGGGACTTTCTCCGCTCTTTAAGGAGATCGAAGTCTTTCAAGTTCCTTTTCTCTTCCAAACCTATGAAGAGGCTGATTATATTCTGACAAAGATGGATGGTTTTTTCAGAAAGGGTTTTGAGGATAATGGGCACACCATCCTGGGGTGGTCCGAAGCAGGATTCGTTTACCTTATGTCAAACTCTCCTGTATCCAGTGTGGCTGACCTCAAAAAGACTAAGGTCTGGATCTGGGAAGAATCGCCCATGTCCAAAGCCATCTTTGACGAAGCTGGGATCTCCACCATTCCGCTCTCGGTTCCTGATGTTCTGTTAGGCCTTCAAACCGGATTGGTAGACGTTGTCTATGCCCCACCGACAGGAGCCATCTCTCTCCAATGGTTTACAAAGATAAAATACATCTCAGATGTCCCACTGTCCTATCTGATCGGTGCCGTGGTGATCCATAGAGAGACCTTCAGGCGAATCCCTCTTCCTTACCAAACCGTGCTACTTGAAAGTTTCAATCGGCACCTCCTCCAATTGAAAGGGGTTACCCGGAGCGAAAACCGTGACGCCATCAAGGTGATGATGAAACATGGAATCAAGGTGATCACTCCATCTCAGGGTCAAATTGAGGAGTTCAAAAAACTCTCTGAAAGGGCGATGGAGAAAGTCGGAACCCAATCCTTTTCCAAAAAAGTGCTGAATGAAGTAAAAATCCACCTCGACAACTATCGCATGGGTAGAAAATGATGCGTCTCTTGGAACAGCTGGATGGCACCTTTGACAGGGTGGAATATGCTCTTCTCATCCTCCTCCTCGGATTCATGATTTTTATTGCTTTTTTGCAGATCATTCTCAGAAATGTCTTTGCCACGGGTCTTGCCTGGGGAGATCCGCTGGTCAGGAATCTGGTCCTCTGGGTAGGTTTTATCGGTGCTGCTCTCGCAACCCGGGAGGGAAAGCATATCAACATTGATTTCCTGTCCCGATGGATGCCCACTCGAGGAAAGAGAATTTCCGATATCCTCACCCACCTGTTTTCCTTTTTTACCTGCGTTCTTCTCTGCTTTGCCGCCTCGAAATTTGTAAGGAATGAAGCCCTGATGACTCAGACCACCTTTCTTGGAATTCCTGCATGGATTCCACTAATCATTCTTCCCATAACTTTTGGGGTAATGACTTTCCGGTTTGGCATTCAAACCTTGAAGAAACTTTCTCAAATCATGATGAAGGACTTCATCCCTAACCTGGAAGGGAAAAAATGACTTTCTTTGTGATCATCCTTGCTATTCTCCTCTTCATGCTCTTTGGAGCGCCCGTCTTCGCCGTCATCTCTGGCCTAGCCCTCTTTCTGTTATTCTCCAGCCAGATTGACTCCTCAGCGATGATCATCGAAATGTATCGGATAGCGACGAACCCCATCCTCGTTGCCATTCCCCTATTCACCTTTGCCGGATATCTCCTTTCGGAGAGTGGAGCCCCCAAAAGGTTGATCAGACTTACGGATGCCATATTAGGGTGGTTGCCGGGTGGACTTTCGATCATTGCCCTTTTTGCCTGCGCCATTTTTACTGCCCTGACCGGCGCAACAGGGCTTACGATCATCGCCTTAGGGGGAATCCTCTTTCCTGCGATGGTGCAGGGAAGATACCCGGAAAGGTTTTCCCTTGGTCTGTTGACCACTTCAGGCACATTAGGGTTACTCTTTCCGCCAAGCCTCCCCCTGATCATCTATGCGATCGTAGCAAAGGTGGAGATTAATCAACTCTTTCTCGCAGGCATTCTGCCTGGCATCCTTCTGATAGTCCTGCTCTCTGCATTTAGTGTTCAGAAAGCCATCTTTTCCGAAATCCCTCGAACCAAATTCAATCTTTCTGAGGTATTTAAGTCTCTTCGCGAAATGATCTGGGAACTCCCTCTCCCTGTGGTCGTCTTAGGCGGAATCTACAGTGGATATTTTGTTGTGAGTGAGGCCGCTGCCATTACAGCAATCTATGTCCTTCTAACCGAAGTGGTCATCTACCGGGATATCAAATGGAAAGCACTTCCTCAGGTGATGCGGAAAAGCATGGTCCTGGTAGGCGGGATCCTGATCATCCTGGGATCAGCCCTCGGCCTGACCAATTATCTGATTGACCAGGAAATCCCGATGAGGATGCTCGACTTTTTCAAAGCCCATATTACCCACCCGTTCTTCTTCCTAATGGTGCTGAACCTCTTTTTATTGGCGGTGGGATGCATCATGGGTATATTTTCTGCACTGACTGTCGTCGTCCCCCTTATTGCTCCCATCGCTCATGCTTATGGAATCCACCCAATTCATCTTGGGATCATCCTTCTCACAAATCTCGAGATCGGAGCGTCCCTCCCCCCGTTGGGAATCAATCTCTTCATCGCCAGCATCCGCTTCGAAAAACCGGTATTGAGACTCTATCTTGCCTCGCTCCCATTTATTGCCATCCTCCTGATCGCCCTTGCCATCATCACCTATCTTCCCTGGTTGAGTTTGGCCCTCCTAAAATAAAAATACCCAATCACCCAATTCATCTCTTCTTCTCCTTCTTTTTGAACAATTCCTCAAGTATCCTTCCCCCTTCCTCCAGTTCTCCAGTTCCAACTGTTTTGATCGGAAGCCCAATGGCTTCGGCTAGTCCAATTCCAACGCGCATTAAAAAAGCTTCCTGCAGTTTAAACCGGGGATCATCCAGATTTCCCTTTACATGAAACTGAACTTCCAGACGGTTTCCCTTATCTTTCAGTCGGGAGAGAACGGTCTTCGCAGGAATATAAAAGGTCGTTCCTTCTTCTTTAACGCGAAGATCTGCCACCTCCAGTTTGACAGGAATATCGATCACCCTCTTCTTAATCCCAATAGGAGCATCGACATTCACATACCCCGACTCAATCTCCGCTGAGACCCTCTCCCGGTAGTAGGGCTCAAAGGTCTTCAACTCAACCTCCCGAATCTTTAAAGAGGTTTCCATATCCGAACTCACCAGGTCAATCCAACCCTTCGATGCAATCTCCCCTGTTTTCTTATCCCCCTTTACCTTCCCTTTCAATTCAATGGGAGAACGAGAGGAAACGAGAGGATAACCGATATTCTTTATCTCCAGGTCCACCTCTCTCAATCGGATTTGACCGGGAGTGTCGCCCGCCTTCATATCGTCGAAATCAATGGAACCCTTCTCGATCCGGAAACGGTCAATCTTAATTGAAACGGCCTCCCTTTCCTTCCTCTTTTCCGTGCCAGAAGCCTCTCCGCTCCTCTCCTCTTTTTGAATCGATATCCATGGACCGACCATGATTCCCTCTCTCGTTCGATAGAAAAAGAAAGAAGGCTTTAGGAGGGCCCACTCCCGGATATGCAATCTCTTTTTAAAAAATGAGGGGAGGTCAGGGTAGACCCTCATCTCCTCAATCTTGAGGAACTCCTGTTTGGTGCGGGGATCTTCAAATCGAATTCCATGGATGGAGAGATGGGTTATTTTAACCTTAATCTGATCGATGGTGAACCCGGGTCCGATCATCTTCTGAATCCGGGCCTGAATGAATTTCACAGCATAGAAAGAGAGGGCAAGATAGCCCCCCGCAATGACGAGAATAAGAACCCCTGCAATGACAAGCCACTTTTTCATAGTTATTAGTTAACCGAATAACACGAATTACAGCGAATGAAACGAACCTCTCTCTATATAATAACCCCACCCAGCCTCCCCTTATCTTAAGGGGAGGTGTGCCTGCCTGCCGGTAGGCAGGGAAGGGTTAAGAGAGGGGTTATGGTTTTGCTATCAAAGAAAACTCCTCTTTCTTCTTCTCGTAGGCTTCTGACAGAAGATAGGCTTCTGACAGAAGAGCAAAGATCGACTTAACCACGAGTTGAAAGAGAAAGGGATTGGGCTGAATCAGATTCGGAGCTTTTTTGAGATCAATCGCCATTGCCAGGGAAATCTTTGCCTCTTCCTCTCTTCCTGATTTAAAAAGATAGTAGGCCATTTCCTCCATTCTTCTCTGATAAAGAGACCGCTTCTCTTCAGGGAAGAGGTCAGAGAGGGCCCTCTGATAAATCTCCTGGAACCTGGCTTCCTTCTGGGCCTGATTTAAAACAAGTTTTGACTCTTCCGCTTCCCACACCAAATCAGCATAAGGCCGGATCTCTCCCTCTCCGATCTTCCACGAGCCAAATAAGTCCGTTTTTAAGAGATCGCCTCCTCTATTTAAGATCCGGTCGTTCCCCTCGATCTCGTCCCTCTGGATGCATGAGTAGGCAAGAGACTCCTCATACTCTTTCTTGATGCTTTCGACCTCCTTTTTCATTTGGAGGTATTCCTGTAAAGGGGTCTTTCCTTGATCGATCGCCAATTGGTTGCCCCGAACAAAGAGGAACCCCACATAGAAAGGCTCCATTTCCACTAGGGGAAAAGGACCCCCTTTCTGAATTTCCTCAAAAAATCGTTTAAATCTTTTGCGAGCCATCTCCCCTCCGGAGAAATCGACCAGTCCCTCTGTATCACCAACAATCCCCTGCATCACGGTCAACCCCCGACCTTTGTGGGGAACAGCCAGCATCAGAAACCTCCGGCCGAGAAAATCAAAAGGACCTCCGAATCCAAGGGGAGGGTCTGCCTGCAAAGGCCGGAAAACAGGCCCCTCCTTTCCTGACAGAACCTCCTCAACAGTGATCCCTTTGCTCTTCAATCGGTAGAGTGATCTCTTGATCGTTTTCCGGATTTTCTTGTCACATGGATTTTCAAGCAATCGCTGGAGCAAACGTGCCATCTGAAGAGAGGGGAAGTTTGACAGTTCTTCGATGATTCGTCCCGCAGTTTCAGGTTCTTTTTCTAAAACCGAGAGAAGCGTTTGAAGGACCTCTGTCTCCGGCCTACCGTCCTGAATATCAGATCTTACTTTCTCGATGAAGGGCTGGATCTCTTCCAATATTGCCTCCTGACGATTGGTTAGACGATGCTCTGTTGAATCGTAAAAATCATGGTGATTGAGAGATTGACCAAAAGCGTATTCCTGCAGAGAAGTTCAAGCCGCTTTGCCTCACGATAGGCCTCTTGCCAGGCCATCCGGAGATTCCAGAGGATGAGGAGAATGGGGATGGCTGAAAGGACAAATAGCCACGAATGTTTTTCGAACATCATCAGAATCTTAATAAAGAAGAGGCCGGTCAAGATGGATAGGCCCATATAGAGGTCAACCATCCTTTCCTTTCCGAATCGGACGACCAGGTTTCTCTTATGGATAGCGCGGTCCGCCTCCTCGTCCGGAAACTCATTGATCAAAATCACATTGAAGATGGACAACCCCACTGGAATCGAAAGCAAAAATACCTGATGGCTGAAAAATCCGGTAAAGAGATAAAATCCTGTTGCAATCGGAAGCCAGCCATAACAGAACCCAATGAGGATTTCTCCGATTCCCCGGTAAGCCCAGCGAAAGGGCCTCCCTGAATAGAAAAAACCGGAAAAAATGCCCACCCCTCCAAGGATGAGAGTCCAGGGGCTGGTTTGGTATTTGAAATAGATGAAAAGAACAGCGAGGATCCCCCCTGCAAGACATCCATAACCGAGAAGAAGCGAAACCCGGGCCGGAAGAACGCCCTCGACCAGTACCCTTGACCCTCCTGAAAACCGGTTGAACTCCTGATTGATGCGATCACCCTCTAAATCATTCCATTCACCTAAGTAGTAAGTCATCCACATGATGAGAATGACAGTAAGAGAAGCCAACAGGTAGAGGCCTAGAGGCCCCTGATAACCCCATCGCCATGCGAGAATAAATCCCAGAAACAGGGGAAGTATCCCTACCGAAAGAAAAGGCACTCTCGAAAGTTTCCACCAGGCCGCAAGGTATGGTTTCAGTTTCACGGAAATTGGGGACGGGTTCACATTTTTCTTGAATTCCAAAGCCCCGTTTGATAAAGATTTAACATGGCGAGACAATCGAGGCAAGCCATTGCGAATATCCCTTATCACATCATCCATCGAGGCAATAATCATCAAACTATTTTCTTTTCAAAAAACGATTACCAATCTTTCATCTACCTCCTTCGATTAGCCAAGGAGAAATATCCCTGCAAGATATATAGTTTCATATTGATGACCAATCATATCCATCTCCTCCTCGAACCTGTTCATAATGAACAAAACCTAGCTAGGTTTATGAAACATGTCACCCAAAGGTATGCCCAATATGTAAATAAACGTCATCAAAGAACAGGAACACTGTGGGAAGGACGGTTTAAAAGTAGCGCCATTTCTACAGATCATCACTTATTGGCTTGCAGTCGATATATCGAAATGAATGCTGTTCGAGCGGGGATTGTAAAGTTGCCTGAGCAATATGATTTTAGCAGTTATAAAGCCAAGGTAGGATTGAAGAGGTTTGATTTTTTAGACTACGATCCCGTTTATTTAAGTTTAGGAGAAACAGAAAGTGAGAGACAGAAAAAATATCAAAAATGGTTTCTTGAGAGTATTTCAGGGGATGAATTGGATATGATTCGAGAGGCCATCCGGAGAAATTGGCCTTATGGAAATGAGAAATTCCAAGAAAGAATTGAAAGTGAATTAGGTCGAAAATTTGAAATTAAAAAAGCAGGAAGGAAACCAAAAATGTGAACCCGTCCCCAATTTCCCACTAAAAAAGAAGGGCGATCATCTTCGTTTCGAAGATGATCGCCCTTCAGGTTAGAGGTTAAAGGAGGCTGGGGATTGAAGCCTGTTAATTCACAGAAAGGTTTATAGAAGCCTGAACAATCTTCCCAAAAAATAGGAAACGAAGAAAACGTTGGTAAAGATCAATACCCACTCAGCCACTCTTTTGGGATTGATCTCAACCTTTCTTGCTCCCTCTTCAATTCGAAAGATCCCAGTAATCTGACTCGCATTCATAACTTCACCTTATTCTATTAGCTTTCGAGGTATGTTTTAGCCCATCGCAGAAGGCCAATTGCTCCAAAAACAATCAAGCAGATCGTAATGAAATTTACTGATGCCAGCTCAAAAACCATTGAATTCATCTTCTCAATCTCCTCTCCGCGCAAGTAGTTTTGATAATATTTATAGCAAATACCATACCAAACAAGTTAAGATTCTTGAATTCATTAACTTATTGAAATTAAAAATAAATTTTAAATATTGGGTGATAAGAGAAATGATGGCTTAAAGGGCAGAATTGTCAAATTTGTCTTTACTGCTACATAGAATGTTCGTAATCTATTAAAATCAAACAAGAATTTTATATTGACAAAAAGTCACTCGAATTCAATTTTGTCCAAAATTGAAACAATAGAAGGTAAAAAGAATTGGCAATATTTAAGAAGTCGACAGTATATCGTTTGACTGAATAATTCAGTCAAAGAGTGTGGAAGTTTTACTCTTGTTATGGGTTCATCGTATATTGACCCTTTAGAGAATATACATGTTTTTTCCAAATGCGCTCGAACTTGTCTCCATCTTGGATAGGACTCTTGATCATCTTCATGCACAGATCCTTCTGTCTTGAAGTGCTGCTCGGTTTGCAAAATAGTTGAAGGGCGTACTTTGAAAAATCTCGAACCATAAAGTCGAATATCTCATCCATCAGATCATCTTCGACATCAAAAAATTCCTTACTCTCAAGTATTAATTGCCCGTAAGCAATCAGGGTAAAGATCTCTCCCACCGCGAGTAAATAGTCAATGTCCTGGCTCTGGTTTTTATCCGGCGTTGCCTGAACAAGAAATTCCGTGAATGCAGTAATTTGGGCTTTAAAAACCTCCACATTGGGCAAAGTGATGTTTTTATAAGCTATCTTGTAGTCATGGAACTGGACCTTCCCCAACCCTTTCGTGGGTCCCTGATGAAAGAGGCCATCATCATTGGAGGGATCGTTCCGACGTGCTACTTTCGCAAATTCCTTAGGACTAAAAAAATAGTTCTGCATAAACTTGACGACAAGCGCCATGTTGACATGAACCGTACCTTCAAGCTTGGGAAGCATCCTGATTTCATGAGTGGCAATTTCAAAGAAGGGATCCTTTTCAAACCCTTTGGCCGCGATCACATCCCACAGCAGGTTGATCACCTCTTCCCCCTGTGTGGTCACTTTCATCTTCACCATGGGATTGTATAGGAGGTATCTCCGATCCTCCTGTGAGGCCATGCGCATATAATCACTGGCTCTCTCAGAAAAGAGTTTCATGGCCACAAGCCGGCAGTACGCATCTGTAAAAAGCTTCTTGACATGAGGAAAATCAGTCACATATTGACCGTATACATATCGGTTGGCTGCATGGTCAATCGCCTCATAAAAAGCATGGGTACACAATCCGATCGAACCCCACCCCAAGTTAAACTTGCAGATGTTGATCGTATTCAGCATGTCATCCCACGCCCTTTGCCCCCTGCTCAGGATATCCATCTCCGTAACGGGATAGTCGTGCAACGAATATTCAGCGACATAATTTGATTCGTTCACGACATTTTGAATACACTCGAATTTATCGTGCTTGGAGTCTACGACAAACCACACATAATCACCGGTGTCCGTCATCCTGGCAAAGGTGGAAACCATCGCAGCCTCATTCCCATTCCCGATATAATATTTGTCACCGTTGGCTACATAAGTCCCATCTCCCTTAGGGGTTAGCATCATATCCGTTGAATAGATATCGGCACCATGCTCCTTTTCAGAGAGTCCGAACCCAAAGACCCTACCCTCTTCTAACAACTTGGCTGTCCGATGCTTTACAGTTTCATTTTCACCTAAAAAGATCGGCCCAAGACCCAGCATGGTGACCTGAAAGGTGTACCAGTAAGTCAGCCCGTAGAAAGAGGTGATCTCTGCAAACTCACAATTACGATAGGTATCCCAACGCGAGTCTTCAGCGCCATACCCCCTCGGTGTCATCAGGGTTGAGAAAATCTTCTCTTTTCTTAAAAATTCGACAAAGTCATAATTCCACACCTTTTCGTGGTAATCCTTCTTGATCTTCCTTAAACCCTTGTTTTCCAGAAACGCGATGGTCTTGATCATGATCTCGCGAGACCGATCGTCAGGATAGGACCGTCTGTGATTTTTTGGGTTTAACAAAATCATGCGTTCTCCTTCTTTTGAAGATGTGATCCCAAGAGATCACTTCAACTCTGTTACAGGTGATTCTTCTGCCCAAAGGTGGTAAACGTAGTTATAGAGTTCTTCGCTCACCGATACCTTGTAGGGTGTGGGGTTGATGTCCCTGAGATGGTCCTCTCTTGTATTCCGGAGCTGATTTAAAACATAATTTCTGGATTCATTTAACGGAATTTCCGGGTAGATCCTTTTCCCATCCCAAACACATTGATGGAGCGGAATAACTTTTGAGGGTGTAACATACACACGTTTGATAGGGTCAAAGGGATGATGGCATAAAACATGGTTTCCTGGGGCTGGAGGTTTGTCTCCCACTCTTACCATTAGATCTAACAAGCTGTAACCGTCTTTGCCGAAAAGGCGGTAGGCCTCTTTCTTCCCGGGTATGGTCATTTTGCCCAATTCCTGGGAAAGTTTAATCCGGGGAATGCCCTTTACCTCAACCAGTTTATAGATGCACCCCATTGCAGGCTGGTCATCACATGTCACAAGATGCGTCCCTATGCCAAAGGTGTCGATTTCATGGCCTTGTTGCCTCAGAGAGACCAGGACGCTCTTGTTAATCTCATTGCTCGCCATAATCAAACATGTTGAAAGACCGGGGTCAATCCTAGCGCCCATTTCATTGAACATTTTTCTTGTTCCCTTTGAAAGGTACGAAAGGTCCCCGGAATCCAATCTTATCCCGATCGGCTTATAGCCTAATTTGAGAAGCCCAATGGCTACACAGATAAAGTTGGGAACCCCTGATTTCAACGTGTCGTAGGTGTCCACCAGCGCCAGAAACCCCCTCGGAAAGGCTTGGGCATAAGCAATGAAAGAGGCAAGTTCTCCTTCATTGGTGTGACTCAAACCCAATTCAGCCCGGATTTCCAGGACCATTTTAACAAAGTCGTATGCTTTTCCGTCGGTTCCGGCAAGAGTACGATCCTTCAAATTGTCAATCCCTGTAAAGGACTGCACATAAGAGTGTGCATGCGTTCCCCGTATGGGTATATTGAAAAGATAGCCTGCAAGAACATTGCTCGTCCCATCAAAACCACCCATATAACTATAACGGGAAGCCGAAACCCCTCCATCCGGACCTTGCGCTCTTCGCAATCCGAATTCGATCAACCCTTTTTCAAAACCCACGGCTAGGCGATACTTTGCGGCATTGGTAGTCATCAAGCTGGAATAATTGGTCAACGTCAGAGCGGCCGTTTCGAGCAACTGAGCAACGGCGATCGGTCCTTGGACTCTCATGAGTGGTTCGCGAGGAAAAGAGATCGTTCCTTCTTTGAAAGCGTAAATTTTCAATTTGGAACAGTCCACACTTTTGAGCCAATCAAAAAACCCTCTTTCGCATTGAACCATCTGTTCTTTGAGATAGGCTATGTGATCATCGGTAAAGTGAAAATGTTCGAACAGCCTGAGCTTCTCCTCAAGCCCGGCATAGATGGCAAACTCTCCACGGAAAGGATTGGTGCGGAAAAAAAGGTCAAATACAGCCTCCTCCTCGTGTACTCCAGCTTTCCAATAAGCATAAGCCATGGTGATCTGGTAGAAGTCGGTCAATATAGGATTTACCAATTTGTTGGTGGGTTCCATCTCTCATTCCTCTCTTCTTTTGGCTGAATCATTTGGTATCTTTCGAAGACACCACCACAGGAGGGGTGGGACGAGTGTTGACATAAAGCCGGAAAATATCCGGTCGTGAATAATGGCCAACCACATCGAAATCATATTTACCTTTAGGAATTTCATCCAAATCCAGATCTGCGGTCAGAATAGAAGGCCCTTCAAAATTTGGCCCGGCTAGAACTTGACCCAGAGGCCCGATGATGCAACTTCCACCTCGCATGAGAATGGTAGCCGGGTCATCTCCCTGAAACGCAGCATAGTCCTTGGGACAATCAGCTCGAGTGAGATACTGGCAGCAACTGAGGACAAAACAGCGCCCCTCCAGTGCGATATGGCGCATTGAAGCAAGCCAGGTATCCCGGGAGTCGGCTGTGGGTGCACAATAGAGTTGGATCCCCTGTGCATACATATGCATGCGAAGCATGGGCATATAGTTCTCCCAGCAAATCACGCTCCCAATCTTTCCAAGAGGGGTATCAAATACAGGCAGGGTCGAACCATCCCCAAATCCCCAGACCAAGCGCTCCATGGCTGTGGGCATCAGCTTTCGATGTTTGCCCATCAACCCTCCATCCGGAGAAAAGAAAAGGACTGTGCAATAAAGTGTTCCACCGTCCCGTTCGATCACGCCGATGACCAGAAAAACTCGCGCTTCCTGTGCAGCCTTTTCCAAGGCGTCACAGGCTGGACCCGGAACCTCCACTGCGCTCTCATAATAGCGCCTGAAATCCTCTCGTCCTCCTGGTGTGCGGGAACCAATCCGCGCACCGAAGTCAAGACCTGCGGGATAAGCAGACACAAACGCCTCAGGCAGAACAACTAGCTTTGCCCCATTCCTCGCCGCCTGAATAACTAAGGAATGAACCTTTTCGAGAGTTGCCTTCTGATTAAAAACCACTGGACTATCTTGAATCACGGCAGCACGAACAACATTCATCTTCTCTCTCCTTAGGCCTCTATGAGATTTAATTCTATCTGAGAATATACTTGGCAGGTTGTCTCCGTCAAGTAGTATGAAGTGGATGAACGCTACAGATGATCACGGATGACCTTGATAAGCGTTTGGATCTCTTCTGAAGTGAGCTTGCCATCTTTTCTAAAGATTAATTTCCCATTTTTATCAAAGGCCAGGACGTTACTGCTGTCGTCGGCGATCTTCCAACCATTCACGATCACTTTCTTGTAATCCCGCACATAGGTGGTTTTGGGATAGCGCTTCTGCTTATCTTTAAGGGCAGAAGAAATGGCAAAATTGGGAAGCCAGGTCGCTGCCATATTAATGATTCCAACCGAATGGAACTTGTCCCCGGGAAATTTCTCTCTATCTAAAGCGTCGCTGGCTTCGTTGTTTGTATCTTTTTCATCAGGATCAACATAAAAAAGGACAGAGACCTTATCCCTTAACTCTGCACTGCTCCAAGGGGTTCCATCGAGACGCCCTCCAAGTTTTCCTTTTAACTCTATTGCTGGAGGAACCTCTCCAAGCTCAACCGCCTGGGCAACCGGGTGGGTCAACAAAAGACCTAAAACAACGATGAACCTGGTTATAATATGTCTCATCATCCCTCCTGAACGTATAATTTTGATTTTTTGGGGACCCAATGGATTAAAACAAAAAATACCGCCAATGCCGCCTTAAGAAGTTGACTGAATTTTTCAGTCAGAGCCTACGACCTTTACCCAACCTTATCAGCTGTCCTACCCAACAACCCATGACCCAATCAACCCTTTCGACTCCCCGGTCTTAAGCCCGGGGTATGCTCAGGGTTGATACTGAGCGGCGCTTTTTACCCCGATTTGAAAATCGGGGTTTGGCGCCGTCGAACGTATCAATCAATAATTAAATCATGGCCTATCTTCTAAGGGATGGCACCGGATTTCGGTTTCTCAAACCTGAACTCCACCTATTTTCTTTCTTTTAGCACATCCTCTAAAAGTTCTCCGCCCACTCCAACATCCTCCGGGCCGGATTCCCTCAGATATACGACAAAAGCTGATTTTTGAATCCCTGTCAGCCTGCTCGCAGTATCTGTGAAGGATTTGATCATCTCTTTTCTCTTCCCTTTCTCCAACATTGGGCCATAGAAAAATATGGTCGGCATCTCTCCCTCCTTTTAACTAAATATTGAAAGTGTTAGCCTATCCCCGCCACTTTGGGGATCTTCTCATAGCACCCATTGCAATATTGCAACCCAAATCCCACAGCAGATTACTTCTCGCTGAAGCGTATTGGCTGCAGGAAAAAAATAAGTCCAAGACCGATGATGGCCACAAAGAGATACCCCCAAAAGGCAATCCCATAGCTTCCTGTTATATCAAACAGAGAACCTGCGAAGATGGGGCCGATAAAGCCTCCCACTGTGCCTGCAAAGACAGCCACGCCGAAGAGAAGACCATGCGACCGAATCCCGAAGTACTCGGCAACAATCGGTGAAATCACGGTGAAGAGGCCTCCGTGGGCAAATCCATAGACCACTGCAAAAAGGTAGAACATCCAGAGTTCATTTGAAAATTGAAGCCATAGGAGCATGAGGATGAGCAAGACAAAACATAAGATCATCGAGCGCCGATTGCCGATGCGATCGATGGCACTGCCAATGGAAAATCGCCCCACGATGCTGGCACCACCGATGGTCGAAAGGATCGTGGCAGATGCTTTCGGTGAAATACCCACGTCAATGGCATGTGGGACGATGTGTACCATGATGCTCATCAGGCAGAAACAGGCTGAAAGGTTGGCAAAGAAAATCATCCAGAACGCTCTGTCTCTCATCACTTTCCATAAGGGGATCTCTCTTTCACGAAACCCACTCCCTGATGTTTCAGCCGGTGAATTGTCCGGAAAAAGTCCCATGCGAAAAGGATCGTGGCGCAAAACCTGGGCGATGAGCACAAGCACCACCATTCCCACACCCCCGATGATCGCATAAGCCTGACGCCATCCTAAACCAGCGATGAGAACACTTGCCAAAAAGGGGATGAGCATCTGTCCAAATCCCGTACCCATCTTCACGATTCCTGTCATGACCCCTCGTCGTCGAACAAACCACCTTGCCGTCGTATTCAGGGCGATGACATCCACGGCACTCAATCCCATGCCGAAAAAGAGGCTGTAGAATAGATACAATTGCCATGGGGCGTGGATCGTGGAAAAGAGAAGGATTGAAGAACCAAAAAAGAGTCCTGCCACTGTCATCAAGAAGCGTGGGCCAAATCTGTCAACCAGCCTGCCGACGAAAATCCCTAAACCACCTGAGATGAGAAAAGCCAAGGAATGGGCTCCCGAGAGCATGGCCCTTGACCAGGTAAACTCTGCAAGGAGGGGTTTAAAGAAAACACCAAAGGCCACATAGGTGCCGACTCCGACTGCTTGAATCCCAGCACAGGCCGCAATGATGTAGTACCCATAGAAAAATGAGTTTCTCTGCATAACGAATGCTCCATAGTGTCAGCCCATTGACATTTGGACTAACCCCTCTCCTATTCAAGAACTTTATGGTGCTGATTTATCCCGAACGACCTATTCTTGTCAATTGATGGATAGATGAAATATGGATAATGAAAGACGATGCAGAGGTTTGGTAACAGACTTGCCAAGAAAGACCAAAAAACGACCATTATCGATTAAA
>Ga0194112_10006550_pt1 | contig 15365 bp, 14 predicted proteins | sample TA2MahC400mmetaG_FD_146191 | JGI IMG/M metagenome (GOLD analysis project Ga0194112, IMG submission 146191) | Freshwater microbial communities from Lake Tanganyika, Tanzania - TA2015016 Mahale Deep Cast 400m | ecosystem: Environmental > Aquatic > Freshwater > Lake | place: Tanzania: Lake...
CCGCATCCGCACCCGCTTCACCCTCGCTGCGCTGGAAGACATCCAGGGCGGCGTCCAGCTCACCTGGCACGCCCTCGTCGAGATCGAAGGCCAGCACAAGCCCGCCTGCGTCGCCGAGATGATCGCGCGGCGCTACACCTGAGCCCTGGACAAAAGTCAGCCCCTGCGATACGGCGCCGTGCTGCGGGGACTGACTTTTCCTTGACTCGCCGGGCATAATCGCACCATGCCGCTCATCTCCCCACAGGCCCGCCACGTGCTCGACCATCCCTGGCGCTTCGTCCGGCAGGTGTTCGCCAGCTTCCGCGCCAACCAGGGCTTCCTGCTGGCAGGGGCGGTGGCCTACAACACGCTCCTCTCCATCGTGCCGATGTTCGCGCTGATCCTGGTGCTGCTGTCGCACTTCAGCGACGCCCCCGCCCTGCTGCGCACGCTCGACGAATACCTCTCGCTCGTGGCGCCCAACCAGTCGGCGGCGCTGGTGGCGCAGATCGGCGTGTTCCTGGAGAACTGGAAGCTGGTCGGGGCGCTCGGCGTCGTGCTGCTGCTGTTCTTCAGCTCGCTGGCGTTCACCGTGCTGGAGAACGCCATGTCGGTGATCTTCTTCCACCGCGTCGTCATCCGTCGCCGGCATTTCCTCGTCTCGGCGATCATCCCCTACTGCTACATCCTGCTGCTGGCGGCGGGCATGCTGGTGGTGAACCTGGTGAGCGGCGCGCTGGCGGCGCTGGACGACCGGGTGGTGACGTTCATGGGGCGCGCCTGGTCGCTCGACGGCGCCGACGCGGTGCTGATTTACCTGCTCGGCGTCGCCGGCGAGATCGTCCTGCTCACTTCGCTCTACCTGGTCATGCCGGTGGGCCGGCAGGCCCTGCACCACGCCCTGATCGGCGGCGCCACGGCGGCGCTGCTGTGGGAACTCACGCGCCACGCCATGGTGTGGTACTTCTCGACGCTGTCAATGGTGAACCTGGTCTACGGCTCCTTCGCCGCCACCATCGTCATCCTGCTCAGCCTCGAGGCGGGCGCCATCATCCTGCTGCTCGGCGCGCAGGTGATCGCGGAATACGAGCGCATCGGCCAGCCGCCCGCCCCCACGCTCGGGCTGCAGACCTGAATCCCCTCTCCCCTGCCCCGCTCCGCGCCCCACTGCCTGCTTTGCACAGCCGGCCGGCTGCGGCGGCGCGAAGCATGCTTCGCGAAACCCCGCCTTCGCCCCGCAAGCGGGAGAGGGAGAGGAACGGGCAAACACTCAGCGCGGCACGACGCGGGCGTCTTCGCCGCTGCCCGTGATCGTCACGTTCTGACCGACGGCGAGCGTCGGGTTGGCCGGCTGCGTGATCGTGACGAGCACGCCGTTGTCGGTGCGCACGACGATCTGCTGGCCCTGCACAGGCTGGGCGTAGTGCTGCTGCACCTTGTGGCCGGCAAAGGCGCCGCCCACCGTGCCGAGCACCCGGGCGACGTCGCGCCCGCTGCCCTTGCCGATCAGGCTGCCGACGCCGAAGCCGACCACGCCGCCCACCACCGCGCCGACGCCGACGCCCTGGCTGCTGGTGATCTGCACCGGGGTGATCTGCTCGATCACGCCGGAGCGCACCTCGCGCTCGCCGTAGGGGCCGCCGGACGAGGCGCAGGCGGCGAGGAAGAAGGCGAGCACGACGGCGACGATTCGCGAACTGGCTGTCTGGAACATGCGTTTCTCCTTTAATGAAATTGAAGGGTCGTGAAAACAATTTTTCTTATTAAACATTAGACCCGGGAATACGCGAAAGGTTGCCGTCCGCCCTCTATAATCGGCGCTTTTCCGGACCGGCTCCTTCATGACCATCCAGTGGTTCCCCGGCCACATGACGGCGGCGCGCAAGGAAGCCGCCAGGACCCTGGCGCTGTCCGACGTGGTCATCGAGGTCTGCGATGCGCGCCTGCCCGAGGCCAGCAGCAACCCGATGATCCGCGAGCTGCGCCTGCACCGCCAGCGGCCGTGCCTGAAGCTGCTCAACAAGGCCGACCTCGCCGACCCGGCGGCGACGAAGGCCTGGCTGGATTTCTACGACCGCCAGCCCGGCGTCAAGGCGGTGGCGATCTCCTGCAAGCAGCCGGCCGAGGTCGCGCGCGTGCCGGCCCTGTGCAAGGCGCTGGCGCCGCACCGCAAGGACGAATTCAAGCCGCTGCGCATGCTCATCATGGGCATCCCCAACGTCGGCAAGTCGACGCTGATGAACGCGCTGCTCAAGCGCCGCGTCGCCGCCGTCGGCGACGAGCCGGCCGTCACCCAGCAGCAGCAGCGCGCCGACCTCGGCACGGCGATGACCGTCACCGACACGCCGGGCCTGATGTGGCCGAAGATCGCGCACGACAGCGACGGCTTCATGCTCGCCGCCAGCCACGCCATCGGCCGCAACGCCGTCATCGATTCCGAAGTGGGCATCTTCCTCGCCGGGCTGCTGCTGCGCCGCTACCCCGCCCTGCTCGTGGCGCGCTACGGCCTCGCCCTCGAAGGCCTGGACGGCGTCGGCATCGTCGAAGCCATCGCGAAGAAGCGCGGCTGCATCACGAAAGGCCGACACGCCGGCGAACTCGACCTGGAAAAAGCCGCGATGATCCTGCTCACCGACTACCGCAGCGGCAAGCTCGGAAGGATCAGCCTGGAAACGCCGGAGAGCCGCGCCGGGATGCTGGCGGCGGCGAAGGCCAGCGCCGCCTGACCGCCCACCGTGCCGTGCTGACTACCACCTCTCCCGCTGGCGGGAGAGGGCTGGCCAGCGCCCGGGCTCGGGAAGCGCCGTGTTGTGGGGGCTGACTTTTTCCCGCTCAGTCTTCCCTTCGCAGCCATGCCTGCACAGACGGCCGCACCCATTGCGCCGCGACGTAGCGCTTCAGGTTCGCCGGCACCGGGTCACCGTTGGCGACGAGGCGGTTGAGAGTCAGCGCCAGTTCAGTGTCGGCAATGCACCAGGCACCGAAGAGGTACTCGGCGCCCTCTGCGACGAGGCTGGTGGCGACGCGGATGAGCTTGTCGGCGGCGGCGCGGCCGGCCTCGCTGAGCGGCTTGTCGATAGGCGCCTTGAAGATGACGGTGGTGGGCCGCTCCTCGCGCAGGGCCATCAGGTCGCTGCGCAGCCAGGCTTGCAGCTGGCGTGCACGGGCACGCTGTTTCGGATCGGACGGCAGCACGGGCGGGACAGGAAAGACGTCCTCGAGGTATTCAATAATGGCCGAGGACTCGGCCAGGGCGAAATCGCCGTGCAGCAGCGTCGGCACCTTGCCGGTGAGGGAGAGGTACTCGTAGCCGCTTTCGTGATGTTGCTTCGCGGCCAGGTCGATCGGCCTCAGCGCGAAGGGCAGCCGCTTCTCCTTGAGCGCGACGTAGGCCCACATGGCATAGGGGCTGAAGCGGTTGCTGTCGATGTAGAGGGTTAGCGGTTCGCTCATGGATTCCTTCCTGTTATTGGGAGAAACCCTCTCCCCCGGCCCCTCTCCCCCACGCGGGAGAGGGGAGGTTTCATTTGCCGCGCTCGCGCAGTTCGCGCCGCAGCACCTTGCCGACGTTGCTCTTCGGCAATTCGTCGAGGAATTCGATCAGCTTCGGCACCTTGTAGGCGGTGAGGGATTCGCGGCAGTGGGCGATCAGCGCCGCGGCCGTGAGCGCAGGGTCCTTCTTCACGACGTAGAGCTTGACCGCCTCGCCGGTGGCGTCGTCCGGCACGCCGACCGCCGCCGCCTCGAGCACCTGCGGGTGCAGGGCCACCACCTGTTCCACCTCGTTCGGATACACATTGAAGCCTGAGACGAGGATCAGGTCCTTCTTGCGGTCAACGATGCGGATGAATCCTGCCGTGTCCATGGTGGCGACGTCGCCGGTGCGCAGAAACCCGTCCGGCGTCATGACGCGGGCGGTCTCCTCGGGCCGGTTCCAGTAGCCCTTCATCACCTGCGGTCCGCGCACACACAGCTCGCCCGCCTCGCCGGGCGGCACCTCGGCGCCGTTCTCGTCGCGGATGGAGACGTCGGTGGACGGCATGGGCAGGCCGATGGAGCCGGTGTAGGCCGTCAGGTGCAGCGGGTTGCAGGTGACCGTCGGCGAGCATTCGGTGAGGCCGTAGCCCTCGCACAGCGGCACTCCGGTGATCGCCTGCCAGCGCTCGGCCACGGCGCGCTGCACCGCGGCGCCGCCGCCGATGGCGAACTTCAGCCGGCTGAAATCCACCTTGGCGAATTCGGGATGGTGCACCAGGCTGTTGAAGAGGGTGTTCACGGCGGGCAGAGAGACGAAGCGGTATTTCGCCAGCACCTTGACGAAGGCGGCGGTGTTGCGCGGGTCGGAGACCAGCACGTTCACCCCGCCGCGCGCGATGTGGCTGACGGCCGAGCCGAGGGCGAAGATGTGGTAGAGCGGGATCGCCGTGACGAGGATGTTCACCTCCTTCTGGTCGAGGAAGGGGTCGCTCCACACCTCCGCCTGGCGCGCGTTGGCGAGCAGGTTGCGGTGGGTGAGCATGGCACCCTTCGAAACGCCGGTGGTGCCGCCGGTGTACTGCAGGAAGGCAAGGTCGTCGGCTGCCACCTGCACCGGCGCGAAGCGCGCCGCAGCGCCCTGCGCCAGCATGGCGTCGAAGGACACGGCACCCGGAAGCGAATACGGCGGAACCATCTTCTTCAAGCGCCGCACGACGAAATGGGCGAGCTGCCGCTTCGGGAAGCCGAGCAGGTCGCCGACGCCGGTGACGACGACGTGCTTCACCGCCGTGCCGCCGATGGCCTTCTCCAGCACGTGGGCCATGTTCTCGAGGATGAAGATGGCCTCGGCACCCGAGTCGGCGAGCTGGTGCGCCAGCTCGCGCGGCGTGTACAGCGGGTTGACGTTCACCACCGTGCAGCCGGCGCGCAGCGCACCGAGCAGGCAGACGGGGAACTGCAGCAGGTTCGGCAGCATGATCGCGACGCGGCTGCCCGGCGCCAGTCCGGCCGCCGACTGCAGCCAGGCCGCCACCTTCAGCGAGAGGGCGTCGACCGCGCGGTAGCTGAGGCCGACGCCGGCCGCGCCGCTGACGAAGGCGGTGCGCTCGCCATACTCGCGCACGCTCCGCTCGAAACGCTCGCCGATGGAACCGAGGTCGTCGACGGCGATCTCGTGCGGCACGCCGGGGGAATAGCTGTCGAGCCAGATTTTTTCCATGGGTCTCCTCAGATCGAGATCGTTCCTTCCGGCCGGCACTCGCCACCCTCGCGTGCGGCGGTCGCCTCCTCGTGGGCAAGGCGGGCGGCCAACGTCAGTATGGCGACCTGCTCGGCGGCGGGAATCTTCTTCGCGTTCGGGTCGGCGTCGACCTTCGCCAGCATCTCGCGCAGCAGCTTCTTCGCCTCGTCCTCCCGCTCCAGCTTGAAAAGGATCTCGACCACCTGGCGCCGCAGCGGCAGCGTGGCGGCGACGAGGCCGGCGCGCCTCTCGAAACGGCGCAGGGTCTTCAATGCCAGCTCGGCCTCGCCGTCGGCCGCCTCGGGCCGGTCGAAGACATCGAGGCAGAGCGCGTTGAAGGTGTGCATCAGCACGCCGAGGAAGACGACGAACTCGCGCTCCTCCTTGTCCTTCGACTTCGCCGCCGCATTTTCCGCCTCGGCCAGCCAGGCCAGGCCGCGCCTTGCACTCTCGGCGAAGCCGGTCGGATTCTCGCCGAAAGTCATCGCCACCGGCATCATGGCCTGCAGCAGCGCGCCGCCGGCGCCGGAATCCGTCTCGATCGCCTGCAGCCTGTCGGGCGTGCACACGCTCTGGGCGAAAACCAGCCAGCGCTCGCGGAAATCCGCCGCCCAGCCGATGATGCCGCAGGCGTTGAGGTAGAGCTCGACGCGCGCCAGGCCCTTCAGCTCCCTGTCGAGCTGGATGAAGCGGCCGAGCGCCGTGAAGAAGGTGCGCGGCGGCAGCGATTCGCCGGCGCTGCCGTAGAGGTCGATGGCGTAGAGCAGGTCCATCTGCCGCACCGGGCGCACGCCCCCGTCCGAGCTCAGGTCGAGCGCCTGCTTCAGCAGGGCGTCGTCGCTCGCCTCGGCACCGGCCAGCGTGTAGAGCAGCTCGATGAGGGCCTCGGCGCGCGCATTGGCGTCCGGCGCCAGCTTCAGCCGCCCTTTCGCCGCCGCGATGAAACAGGCCGCCGCATCCTCGGCCTTGTAGCAGTCGAGCGCGCCGGGCTGGCGCGCGTCGAGGCTGCAGGCGGAGAGCACGACAGCGAGGGCCATAACGGCCAACGATCCGAAATGCCGAAACATGTTGCGCATTCTAGCAATGCACCCGTCCCTGACCGCCCCTTTACAAACGAACGTTCATTCGTTATCCTGCGAACGAACATTCGGAGGAGAACGACGATGCCGCCCCTCTCGCAGGACCACGACTACCTCGGCCGGCTGCAGGACTACTTCGCCGCCTACCGCAGCCTGCCCTCCTTCTCGCACATGGCGCGCCTGCTCGGCCTGCGCTCCGTGGCCTCGGCGCATGCCGTCGCCGGGCGGTTCAAGCTGGCCGGCTTCCTCCAGGCCACGCCCGACCGGCGCCTCGCCCCCGGCCCGCGTTTCTTCGAGCGGCCGGTGGCGGATTCGGTGCGTGCCGGCCTGCCCGCCGCCGCCAACGACGCCCAGGCCGAAATGCTCACCATCGACGAGTTCCTCATCGAGGCGCCGAGCCGCACCCTTCTGCTCACCGTGAAGGGCGATTCGATGATCGAGGCCGGCCTGCAGCCGGGCGACTTCGTCATCGTGGACAAGGGGCGGAACGCCCGCCACGGCGACATCGTCGTCGCCATCGTCGACAACGAGTTCACGCTCAAATACCTCGACCGCGACAAGCGCGGCATCTTCCTGCGCGCCGGCAATCCCGCCTACGGCCCGATCCGGCCGCAGGGCCAGCTGGAGATCTTCGGCGTGGTCACGGGCAGCTTCAGGAAGTACGCATGAACGACGTCGCCGCGGCGGCAGGCATCGACCTCAACAACCATCTCGTCACGCACCGCGAGTCGACTTTCTTCGTGCGCGTGCGCGGCGAGTCGATGGTCGGCGCCGGCATGCACGACGTCGACCTGCTGGTCGTCGACCGCGCCGCCGCGCCCGCCGACGGCGACCTCGTCGTCGCCTGGCTGGAGGGGGGGATGGATCTGAAACGGGCGCAACTGCGCAACGGCCGGCTCCGCCTGCTGCCGGAGAATCCCTGCCGCCCTTCGCCCTGCTGCGGCGACGATGCGGCGCCGGACGTCTGGGGCGTGGTCACCGCCCTGGTGCATCGCTACCGCAGCTAGCCCCGGCAAGCGCCGACCGTGATTGAACCCCGGTCGGGCGACATGCTATCTTGCAGCGCCAAGATCGCATCCCACGGGAGAAAAGCATGCAAGGCCTGATGCAGAACATGCCCCTGATGATTTCGTCGCTGATCCGCCACGCGGACCGCAACCACGGCGACACCGAGATCGTCTCGCGCGAAACCGCCGGCGGCCTGCACCGCTACACCTACCGCGACGCGCACCGCCGCGCGCGGCAGCTGGCGCGCGCGCTGGTTTCCGTCGGCGTGAAGCCGGCCGACCGCGTGGCGACGCTGGCCTGGAACAACCACCGCCACTTCGAGCTCTACTACGGCGTCTCCGGCATCGGCGCCATCCTCAACACGATCAACCCGCGCCTCTTCCCGGAGCAGATCGCCTACATCGTCAACCACGCCGAGGACGGCCTGGTCTTCTTCGATCTGACCTTCCTGCCGCTGGTCGAGGGCGTCGCGCCGCACTGCAAGGGGGTGCGCGCCTGGGTGGCGATGACCGACCGCGCGCACATGCCGCAGTCGAAGCTGGACCTGCTCTGCTACGAGGAACTGGTCAACGCCCATTCCGACGACTACGAGTGGCCGGAATTCGACGAGCTCACCGCCTCCTCGTTGTGCTACACCTCGGGCACCACGGGCAACCCGAAGGGCGCGCTCTACTCGCACCGCTCGACCGTTCTGCACGCCTACGGCTCGTCGTTGCCCGATGGGCTCGACCTCTCGGCGCGCGACACCGTGCTGCCGGTGGTGCCGCTGTTTCACGTCAATGCCTGGGGCCTGCCCTACGCCTGCGCGCTCACCGGCGCCAAGCTGGTCATGCCGGGCCCTCAGCTCGACGGCGCCAGCCTGCACGAACTGTTCGAGCAGGAAAAGGTGACGGTCTCGGCCGGCGTGCCGACCATCTGGCTCGGCCTGCTGCAGCACCTGCAGGGGAAAGGGCTGAAGCTGACGACCGTCAAGCGCCTCGTCATCGGCGGCTCGGCGGCGCCGCCGGCCATGATCCGTACCTTCGACGAGCAGTTCGGCGTCACCGTGCTGCACGCCTGGGGCATGACCGAGATGAGCCCGCTCGGCACGGTGAACACGCCGAAGGGCAAGCACCTCGGACTCTCCGCCGACGAGCGCGACCGGCTGCGCCTCAACCAGGGCCGCCCCATCTACGGCGTGGACATGAAGATCGTCGACGACTCCGGCCGCGAGCTGCCGCGCGACGGCAAGGCCTTCGGCGACCTGCTCGTGCGCGGGCCGTGGATCGTTTCCGGCTACTTCAAGGGCGAGGGCGGCGGCGTGCTGCGCGAGGGCGGCTGGTTCCCCACCGGCGACGTCGCCACCCTGGACGCCGACGGCTACATGCAGATCACCGACCGCTCGAAGGACGTCATCAAGTCGGGCGGCGAGTGGATCAGCTCGATCGACCTGGAGAACCTCGCCGTGGCGCACCCGGCCGTGGCCGAGGCGGCGGTGATCGGCGTCGCCCATCCGAAGTGGGACGAGCGGCCGCTGCTCATCGTGGTGAAGAAGGAAGGCCAGACCGTGACGCGCGAGGAACTGCTCGATTTCATGCGCGACAAGATCGCCAGGTGGTGGATGCCCGACGACGTCGTCTTCGTCCCCAGCCTGCCGCACACCGCCACCGGCAAGCTGCTCAAGACCAGTCTGCGCGAGGAATTCCGCGACCACAAGCTGCCGGGCTGAAGGCCGCCGCGGACTGCTCTGCGGAACTCGCCCCTGGACGATTGGACTTTGGAACGACTTCGGGTAAAGTGGTGCAGCGCACCATTCGCCCGGAGTTGTCCCTAGATGATCTATACGCTGCACGAACTTCAGCACGCCGCCTCCGCCCCCCTGCGTCTGTGGGCGGAAACCAGCCAACAACTCTTCACCAACCCCTTCAGCCCGCTTGCCTACCTGCCCCACAGCAGCCGCGTCGCCGCCGGCTCGGAACTGCTGGCCCGCGTCGTCAAGCGCTACGAGAAGCCCGAGTTCGGCCTTGACCACACGCTGATCGACGGCGAGACGGTGGCGGTGCGCGAGGAAATCGTCGCCGAGAAACCCTTCTGCCGGCTGCTGCACTTCCGCCGCGAGACGAAACGGCAGCACCCCAAGGTGCTCGTGGTGGCGCCGCTCTCCGGCCACCACGCCACGCTGCTGCGCGATACCGTGCGCGCCCTGCTGCCCGACCATGACATCTACATCACCGACTGGATCGACGCGCGCCTCGTCCCGCTCGCCGAGGGCTATTTCCACTTCGCCGACTACGTCGCCTACATGCAGGAGTTCATGCGCCTGCTGGCGCCCGACCTGCACGTGATTTCGGTCTGCCAGCCGACCGTGCCGGTGCTGGCGGCGGTCTCGCTGATGGCCGCCGCGGACGACCCGGCGCAGCCGCGCAGCATGACGCTGATGGGCGGGCCGATCGACACGCGCGCCGCGCCGACCGAGGTCAACCGCTACGCCAAGACGCGCAGCCTGCGCTGGTTCGACACCCACGTCATCACGCGCGTGCCGCTGAAATACCCCGGCTACATGCGCCGCGTCTATCCCGGCTTCCTGCAGCACTCCGGCTTCGTCGCCATGAATCCCGACCGCCACCTTCAGGCGCACCTCGATTTCTACAACCATCTGGTGGAAGGCGACGGCGACTCGGCCGAAGCGCACCGCAAGTTCTACGACGAATACAACGCGGTGATGGACCTGCCGGCCGAGTACTACCTGGAAACCCTCGACATGGTGTTCATCAGGCATCAGTTGCCGCAGGGGGAAATGACGGTGTCCGGCCAGCGCGTGAAGCCGTGGGCCATCCGCGACACGGCGCTGTTCACCATCGAAGGCGAACTGGACGACATTTCCGGCCCGGGTCAAACCGAGGCGGCGCACGGGCTGTGCCGCAACATCCCGCAGCAGAGGAAGGAACACTTCCTCGTGCCGGGCGTCGGCCACTACGGCATCTTCAGCGGGCGGCGCTGGCGCGAGACGATCTGCCCGCGCGTGGGCGACTTCATCCGCAGGTCGCAAGCCTTCCCCCCGCCCCCCTTCCCGAGGAAGGGGGTGACGGTGGTTCGCTGCACTCCTTGCAGATGACGGGGCAGCGCTACTCCCCGGCGGGCTGCCGGCGGTTCTCGTGGTGCTTGACGTCGCCGCGCTGCCGGCGGCCGTATTCCTCGACCTGGCGCTTGGCGGCGTCGAAGGCGTCGCGCAGGGCGACATAGATGTCCTCGTGCTTGTCCCGGTTCACCACGATCTCCGTGCCGGGCACCTTGATGTCGATGCGCACGTTGTGCATCTTGCCCTGGTGATGGTGCTTGTGCGGCGTTTCCACCGTGACATGGCAGCCGATGATGTTGGGGTAGAACGTTTCCAGCTTGGCGACCTTCTCGCGAATTTGGGTTTCCACCGCGTCGGAATGGGGGATGTCCTTGAAGGTGATCTGGACGGGTCTTTGCATGATGACACCTGTTGTGAAAGGTTGAGCTTCGATTCCAGAATAGCCGCCGCATCCGCGACGGCTTTGAGCTAAATCAATCCGGCGCCGTCCGGCGGTCCACCTCGTTCGCCAGGTCGCGCAGCGAGTCCGCCACCGTCACCGGAAACGCGCCGGCCGGGGCCAGGCCGCGCAGCGGAACGGGCAGACGGCCCAGTTCCGCCAGCGTGCGGCGGCGGATGTCCGCCAGCGGCTCGGCCGGTCGCAGCCGCCGGCCGTCGCGCATGACCGGTTGCAGCAGGGGGGCGCCGGCCTGCGCGTCGCCCGCGAGGGCCAGGGTGTCGCCGACGATCGCGCCCGCCCCATCCTGCCGGCGGAAAACCTGCTTGCGGCCGGGCCAGGTCGCCTTGCCCTCGGAACGCTTGCGCCGCGCGCGGCCGTCGTATTCCTGCAGCTTGTAGGCGCAGTCGAGATAGGGCGCGTCGGCCGAGGTGTTCATGCGCGTGCCGACGCCGAAACCGTCGATGGGCGCCTCGGCGGCGAGCAGCGCCTGCACGCGCTGCTCGTCGAGGTTGCCGCTGGCGAAGATCTTCACCGCCTGCAGTCCCCCAGCGTCGAGGACCTGCCGCACGTTGCGCGCGTGCGCCCCCAGGTCGCCGCTGTCTATGCGCACGGCGCCTATGGCGATGCCCTCGCCGGCCAGCCTGTGCGCCAGCGGCACCAGCCCGCGCGCCGCGGCTTCCGTGTCGTAGGTGTCGATGAGCAGGGTCGTCGCCTTGGGATGGGAACGTGCAAAATCCTCGAAGGCCTGCTGCTCGCTGTCGTGGGCCTGGATGTAGGAATGCGCCATGGTGCCGTAGAGCGGTATGTCCCAGCGCATGCCGGCCAGCATGTTCGATGTGCCGACGAAGAGGCGCGCGCCGTCCGAGCCGGCGACACAGTGCGGCGGCCAGGGGCCGCCCTGGGCCGCGAACGAGCAGTGATCGGCGGGATGCCAGTCGCGCGTGGCGACGACGGGAAAAGTCAGTCCGTGGAAGACGGCGATATAGCGGTTGAGCGCCGGCACCACCTCGTCGCCCTGCGGCACGGCGAGGCTGCCGCCGGGCAGGAAATCCAGCTGGACATCGACCAGGATGAGGGCATCGCCCTTGTGCAACTGCATGCTATTGCTTCTTCTTCCCGCCCTGCTTCCTGCCCGTCGCGGCAAAGGCCTGGCGCAGCGCGGACATCTCGGCCAGTTGCGCCGCCACCAGATAGTTGATCGATCCCTCCGGCACGAGGCCCTCCGCATCGGGCTCGCCGGCCGGCACGCCGGTGAGCAGCGCGATGGCCTGATCGACGTCCTCGACGGCAACCACGCGGAACCTGCCCTCGGCGCAGGCGGCGACCACCTCCTCCTTGAGCATGAGGTGCTTGACGTTGGACTGCGGAATGATGACGCCCTGTTCGCCGCTCAGCCCGCGCGCCTTGCAGATGTCGAAGAAGCCCTCGATCTTCTCGTTCACGCCGCCGATCGGCTGCACGCGGCCGTACTGGTTCACCGAACCGGTGATGGCGAGGGACTGCCGGATCGGCACGGCGGAGAGCGCCGAGAGCAGCGCGCACAACTCGGCAAGGGAGGCGCTGTCGCCCTCGACCGGGCCATAGGACTGCTCGAACACCAAGCTCGCCGAAAGCGACAGCGGCAGGCTGCGCGCAAAGCGCGAAGCGAGGAAGGAGGAGAGGATCATCACGCCCTTGGAGTGGATCGCCCCGCCCAGTTCCGACTCGCGCTCGATGTCGACGACGTCGCCCTCGCCGATGCGCGCCGTGGCGGTGATGCGCACGGGGTGGGCGAACATGACGTCGCCGAGGTCGATCACGGCCAGGCCGTTCACCTGGCCGACGTGGGCGCCCTCCACCGCGATGAGCAGGGTGTCGCGCAGGATCTGCTCCTGCAGGGCTTCGTTCAGGCGCCCGGCGCGATGGCGCTGCGCCGCCAGCGCGGCCTCGATGTCCTCGCGCGCGACGACTTTGCGTCCCGCCTTTCCGGCATGGTGGTCCGCCTCCTGCATCAGGTCCGCGAGCCGGCGCGTGCTGGCCGAGAGCTTCTCCGAGTCGCCGGCCAGCCGCGCGCTGTGCTCGATCATGCGCGCCACGGCCTGCCGGTCGAAGGGGCGCAGTCTGGCCTGCCGCGCCAGCATGCCGAGAAAGCGGCCGTAGCTGCGCGTGTTCGGCTCGTCGCGCGCGAGTTCGCTCTCGAAGTCGGCGCCGACCTTGAACAGCTCCTCGAACTCGGGATCGTATTCCTTGAGCAGGTAGTAGAGTATGCGCTCGCCCACCAGCACCACCTTGACCTCGAGCGGCATCGCCTCGGGCTCGAGCGGCAGCGTGCTGGCGAAGCCGAACACCTGGCCGAGCGACTCGATGCGCACCTGGGCCGAGCGCAGGGCGCGCTTGAGCCCCTCCCAGGCGTAGGGCTGGGTCAGCACCTTGGCGGCGTCGAGCACGAGGTAGCCGCCGCTGGCGCGCTGCAGCGCACCCGGCTTGACCAGGGTGAAGTTGGTCACCAGCGTGCCCATGTGGGCGATGCTGTCCACGCGGCCGACGAGGTTTGGATAGACCGGATTGTCCTCGAACACCACCGGCGCCGCCTTGGCCGCGCCGTTGTCGACGAGCAGGTTCACCTGGTAGCGCACCAGGGAAATGCTGCCGCTGACGACGACCCCGCTCATGTCGCCCTCGGCCTTCGGCTGCTCGCGCAGATCTTCGCCGCTCTCGATGACGTCCTGCACCACCTGGTCGAGAAACTCGAGCACGTTGAGCAGGTCGGTGTAGCGCTCCTTCAGTTCCTCGATCAGGTGTTCGACGGCGAGGCCCATGGTCTCCCGGCTGGCCGCCTTGATGCGCTGCTGCATTTCGCGGCGCCATTGCGGGAACTGGTGCATCAGCCTGTGCAGCCTCTCGCCGTATTCCTCGATCAGCTTGCCGATGCGCGCCTTTTCCTCGTCGGAGAGCTTTTCGAACTCTTCCGGCCCCATCGTTTCCTCGCCCTTGACGGGCGCAAAGACGAAGCCGCGCGGCGTGCGCAGCAGGGCGATGCCCTTCTCGCCGGATTCCTGCCCGAGCGCGCGCAGGGCGCCCTCCTCGCGCTGCTTGAATTCCTCCTGGATCGCCTCGATGCGGACGCGGTATTCCTCGCTCTCGAAGGCGGCGCCGATCGCCTTGCCCAGCTCGGTGACGAACTGCTGCATGTCCTGCCTGAAGCGCCCGCCGCGTCCGGGCGGCAGGCGCAGCAGGCGCGGCTTGTTGGCATCGGCGAAGTTGTATACGTAGCACCAGTCGCTCGGCGCCGGCTCGCTCGCCGCTTTCTCCTCGATCAGACGGTGCACTGCGGCATGGCGGCCGCTGCCCGGATCGCCGAGCACGAAGAGGTTGAAGCCGGGCTGCTTGATGTCGATGCCGAAGCGCACGGCATCGAGGGCGCGCGCCTGGCCGACGATATCGGCCGCTTCGGTCAGCTCGGCCGTGGTTTCGAAATCGAGGAGGGAGGCATCGCAGCGACGCAGCAGTGCCTGCGCGTCGAGAGGCAGGATGTCGGACATTCCGATTCGTCTGGAGATGTTGTCTGTAAATATTCGAATTTTCGAAACAACTATAGCGCCCGCGGCACCGTCGCACAAGGATTCAGGTTTGCTCGCCGGCGACCGTTAACGTCTTCAGGTGCCAGGGTTGACTCCGGTCAACGAACGCACCGACGAAACGCCATAGCTTTTCGTTCAGAATTGGTTCATGATGAACCCGTCTCTGCAGGAAGGAGAGAGAACATGCCCAAGAACATTCCCGCCACCCCCGCGGCCTACGACCGCACCCGGGTCATCGAAAGACCGGACGGCTTCTACTGGCAGGACAAGGAAAGCGGCGAGGAGTACGGTCCCTTTCCCACGCTGCTCGAAGCGACGGAGGACATGGAATACAGCGACGAGTCCGATTTCGAACCGGGCGAGACGCTGGCCCAGGCCGAGGACGAGTTGGGCATCTCCGACTGGATCGATCCGGACACCGGCGTGCCGGCGGAAGAAGGCCGTCCGCACATCGAGGACCACTGAACCCGCCACGCCGCGCATGCCGGACTGATCGGCACCTGCCGGAAGCATCAGTGACGCTTCCCGACTACTCGGGCGGCAGCATCGCCAACCTGATGCGCTCGCTCGGCGATGCCTGCGGCGCCTCGCAGTCGCTCCCCTATGCGCCCCTGCGCGGGGAAAAAGTCAGCCTCCGCGGCACGGCGCGTCACATCGTGCTGCTCGTCATAGACGGCCTCGGCTACCGCTACCTGCAGCGTCACGGCACGGGCGGCCACCTGCGGACACATCTGCGGGGCGGCATCACCTCGGTCTTTCCGTCCACCACCGCCAGCGCCGTCACGACCTTTCTCAGCGGCCTCGCGCCGCAGCAGCACGCGCTGACCGGCTGGCACATGTATTTCGCCGAGCTCGGCGCCATCGCCGCCGTGCTGCCGCTGCGGCCGCGCGGCGTCGAACGCATCGACCTGCCGCCGGAGGAATGGCCCGCGCGGCTCTTCGGGCACCGGCCTTTCGCCCGACGCATCGACCGCACCGCCACGTTCGTCTCGCCGCGCGAGATCGCCGACTCGCCCTTCAA
>Ga0194112_10006551_pt1 | contig 15365 bp, 13 predicted proteins | sample TA2MahC400mmetaG_FD_146191 | JGI IMG/M metagenome (GOLD analysis project Ga0194112, IMG submission 146191) | Freshwater microbial communities from Lake Tanganyika, Tanzania - TA2015016 Mahale Deep Cast 400m | ecosystem: Environmental > Aquatic > Freshwater > Lake | place: Tanzania: Lake...
TCCTCAAGGTCGAGGGCAAGAACTTCCCCTTCGCCGAGATGGGCGACTCGGCCACGGTTCGGGTCGGCGAATGGGTCCTGGCCATAGGCAACCCCCTGGGCATGGACCACACCGTGACGGCGGGCATCATCAGCGCCAAGGGGCGGCAGCTGGGCGTGGGCGGCAACGTGCCGCAGCTCGAGGACTTCATCCAGACCGACGCGGCCATCAACCGCGGCAACAGCGGCGGGCCGCTGGTCAACATGAAGGGCGAAGTCATCGGCATCAACAGCAACATCCTCACCCCCACCGGCGGGAACATCGGCATCGGCTTCGCCATCCCCTCCAACCTGGCGGCTAAAGTCGTCGCCCAGCTCAAGGAAAAAGGCCGGGTGGTGCGCGGCCGCCTGGGAGTCGTCATCCAGAACATCGACGACGGGGCCAAGGAACAGCTGGGTCTCAAGACCAAGAAGGGCGCCCTCGTCTCCTCCCTGGAGAGCGGGGGGCCGGCGGAGAAGGCCGGGCTGAAGCCCTACGACGTCATCACCTCCGTCAACGGCCGTCCCGTGGAGAACATGAACGACCTGCGTCTCAAGATCGCCGACAACATGCCCGGCTCCAAGATCCAGGTGACCTTCATCCGCGAGGGCCGGGAAAAGACCGTGACCGCCGTCCTGGCCGAGCTGGAGGAAGAGCAGGACGCGGGCCGGGAGGTCAGCCCCGACAAGGACGTCGGCCTGTCCCTGACGGCCCTGACGCCCCTCATCGCCCGGCGCTACGGATTCCGGACGACGGAGGGGCTGCTCATCAGGGAGGTCCGGCCCTACAGCGAGGCCGCCCGGCGCGGACTCCGGCAGGGCGACATCATCGTCGAGGTCAACAGGAAAAGCGTCTCCGGCGTGGACGAATTCGACGCGGTCCTCAAGAGGGCGTCCTCCGGGGACCACATCATGCTCCTCATCCGCCGCGAGAGCGAGGCTCTGACCCAGGACTCGATCGTCACCCTTCGGGTTCCCTGATGGTCTTCGCCAAGATCCACGCCCTGGGAAACGATTTCATCCTCATCGACCGGGAGGACTGGGGCGACATCCCGGACATCAACAATTTCGTCTGGCGGGTCTGCGACCGCCATACCGGAGTGGGCGGCGACGGCCTGCTCCTCGTGTCCGTCGCCGACCGCGCCGCGGACCGGGCCGACTTCCGGATCTTCAACGCCGACGGCACGGAGCCCGAGATCTCGGGCAACGGCCTCCGCTGCGCCGCGGCCTATCTGTTCCACAAGCGCAAAGCCGCCCCGCCCCGGGTCCTGTTCCGCACGCCGTCGGGCGACCGGGAATGCCAGCTCCTCTCCTCCTCGGAGAACCATTACGAGATCCGGATCGAGATGGGCACGCCCCGCCTGGCCTCGACCGACATCCCCTTCGACGACGGGTCCTACCACGAGACGGTCATCGACTATCCCCTGTCCATCAACCAGGAAATCCATCCCGTCACCGTCCTGTCCCTGGGCAACCCTCACTGCGCCCTGTTCGTGGACCGGTTCCCGGCCCGCATCGAATGGCACCAGATCGGCCGGGAGATCGAGTCCCATCCCTTCTTTCCCAACCGGACCAACATCGAGTTCGTCCGGGTCATGAGCCGCGACGAGATCGAAGTCCTCTTCTGGGAGCGGGGCGTGGGAGAGACCCTGGCCTCGGGCAGCGGGGCCTGCGGCGCGGCCGCGGCGGCCATCCTCAAGGGCAGGACGGCCAGGAAGGTCACCGTCCGCACCAGCCTGGGGGCCCTGATCGTCGACTGGGACGAGGGGAAAAACATGATCCACCAATCGGGTCCGGCGGAGGTCGTCTTCGAGGGGCGGCTGACGGCGAAAATGACCGGACTGACGACGCCCGACCTTCGAATAAAAAGATAAGGTGGAAACCGAATTCCGGCCGAGGCGCGGAAGGCTCCTTTCTCAAAATAAATCAAAGAAAACGCGTCCTCTGTTGACTAAAAGAGAAAAGAAAAAGAATACGTTCATGAAACGGGTGACGTTGTCGAACGCCTCGTTCGCCCTGCTCCTCGCCCTGGTCTACACCCTCGTCGCCGGGTTCGTCGTCTCCCGCCACGAGATCTGGCGGGACGAAGCCCAGACCTTTCTGATGGCCAAGGACAGCCGGTCCGTTCCCGAGCTTCTCCACCGGGTTAAGAACGACATCCACCCCCCCCTTTGGCACCTCGTCCTATTTTCCCTGACCAGGGTGACTTCCTCGCCCGCAGCGATGCAGGTCCTTCACCTGGCCATCGCCGCCGCCGCGGTGTTCCTCTTCGCCCGTTTCGCCCCCTTCAGCCGGCTGAACAAGATCCTGTTCGCCGCGGGATACTACGCCCTGTTCGAATACGGCGTCATCGCCAGGAACTATGCTCTGGGGGTCCTGTTCCTGTTCCTCTTCTGCGTCTTCTACCCCCGGAGGAGGGAACGGTTCCTTCTTCTCGGCGCCTCGGTCGCCCTCCTGGCCCTGACGTCCATGCAGGCACTCATTCTGGCCGTGGCCCTGACCCTGGCCCTGGCCGCCGAACGGTTCCCGGGAGGCCGGGCATCTGCGCCGCGGCTCTTCCTGCCCGGTCTCGGCCTCGCCCTGGCCGGGATCGCGGCCTCGGTTCTCGCCGCTCTGCCGAACCCCGAGTCCATCTACGCCGTGAGAGTCCGGTTCGTCTTCGACGCCGAGCTCATTCTGCCCGTCCTGAGGACGATCCCCAAGGCGTTCTTCCCCCTGCCCATTCCCCAATTCCATTTCTGGAACACATCCCTGATCACCTACCTTCCGGCGCCGCACATCACCCTCCACCTCCTGGCCGCCCTGATCCTGCTGTACTCCCTTTTCCTCTTCAGCCGGCATCGTCCCGCCTTGATCACCTTCGCCCTGGCGACCTCGGCCCTGGCCGCTTTTTCCTATTTCAACTATTTCGGCTACCTCCGCCACCACGGGTTCTACTTCCTGGTCTTCCTCTCCGCCCTGTGGATGACCTCATCCGCGGCCGCTCCCGCCCCGGGCTCCCGACGGGACGGCCGGCTCGCCTGGCTGACGGCCGCCTGCCGGAGAGCGGCGCCGGCGGCTCTGACATTCATCCTCGCGATCCAGGCCCTGGCCGGCGCGTACGCCTCGGCCCGGGACATCCGGGACCCGTTCTCCCGGGGGCGGGCGGTGGCCGATTTCCTGCAGAAGCGCGGCTGGGAAGACCGCGTCCTCGTCGGCGACATCGACTACGTCATGTCCTCGATCTCGGTCCACCTCGGCCGTCCCATCTATCTTTCCCGCAGCCAGCGGTGGGGCACGTATCAGCTCAACGTCTATCCTCCTCGGAGAGCTACGGACATGAACCACATCGCCGCCGACGCGGAACGCCTGAGCCGGGAGAGGGGAAAAAACTTTCTCCTCATCCTGAACTATCCCCTGGACCGACGTTCCCTGACGAGCAGGTCCCTGAGTCTCGTGGGCAAGACAGGGAAAGCCATCGTCGAGGACGAAGCTTTTTACATCTACAGAAAATTCGGGGATGCCGCCCGAAGCCGGTGAAGCCGTTTTTTCCCGCCGAGGCGATTCCCGAGCCCCTTCCGGGTCCGGCCTATTGGAAATGATCCCAGCCGCGAACGGGAAGCGGCGTCCTGCGCCCGCCGCGGCCGAGGAGAACGACGTCTCTTCCGCGGACGAGGCGGCCGACGGGATGGAGGGGGAAGCGCCGGCCCAGGCGCCGGAGTTCTTCCAGGCGCGAGGGGCGGACGGAGAACAAGAGCTCGAAATCCTCGCCGCCGTGAAGGGCTAGATCCAGGGCCGAGGGGAAGGCCGCTTTCAACGCGTCTGAGAGCGGAATGCAATCCGCCCAGATTTCGGCGCCGGCGCCGCTCGCCCGGCAGATGCGGCTCAGGTCGACCGACAGTCCGTCGCTGAGGTCGATCATGGCCGAGGCCAGTCGCCGCCGCGCCAGCTCCCGGCCGAGATCGAGCCGCGGCCGCGGGTCGAAAAAGGCCCGGACCAGGCGTCCGGCCGTCCCGGGGGATTTCCTCCGCGGCAAACCGCGTGCGCGACGGGCCGCGGCCGGGACGCCCCGGCGCCCCAGAAGCCGCAATCCTCCGGCCGCGTCACCCAGCGTTCCCGAGACGAAGAGAAAATCCCCGGGAGCGGCGCCCCTCCTCAGCACGGGACGCTCCGCGCGGCCCATGACCGTCACGGAGATCATGACCCGCGGCGCCCGGGACAGGTCTCCGCCGGCGAGGAGAACGCCGTGCTCCTCGGCCGCCGAGCGAAAGCCGCGGAGAAATTCCAGGACCCATCGCTTCTCGATCTTCTTGGGCAAGGCCAGTCCCAGAAGGGCATAGAGCGGACGGCCGCCCATGGCGGCGATATCGCTCAGGTTGACGTTCAGGCTCTTGCGGCCCAGGAGACGCGGGGGCTGCCAGGCGCGGCGGAAGTCCACTCCCTCCACGAGGAGGTCCTTGGTCAGCAGCAGCCGCTCCCCGCGGATGCCGATTACGGCCGCATCATCGCCGATGCCCTCCTCCAGCCCGCTTCCCCGGCGCCGGAACAGCTCCCGGAGGGCGGCGATGAGCCTCTCTTCGTCCAGCCGGGCGCTTCTCACCTCTGGATCCTCTTTTGTCCCTCGTTCGGGAATGACTCCGCGCCGGGCGGGCGTCCTCCCCCGCTGCGGATCATGCCCCCCGTTTTCTCGGGCCCGATTTGGAGGCGGTCTTCTTGGAATCCTTCTTCCGCTCCGGAGACAGGGCGTGCTCGAAGACCTGCCGGATGTTCTCGACGAAAAGAAACTCGATGTCCCTGCGGAGCGCCTTGGGGATGTCGACCAGGTCTTTCTTGTTGGCCTGGGGAAGGATGACGCGCGAAACGCCGGCCCGCTGCGCGGCCAGGACCTTTTCCTTGACCCCGCCGACGGGCAGCACGTTGCCCCGCAGGGTGATCTCGCCCGTCATGGCCGTGTCCCGGCGGACCTTCCTCTCGGTGCAGACCGAGATCAGGGCCGCGGCCATGGTGATCCCGGCGGAGGGGCCGTCCTTGGGGATGGCGCCCTCGGGAATGTGGATGTGAAAGTCGTTCTCGGCGAACCGCCTGACCTCGATGCCCAGCTCCCGGGCATGGGCCCGGGCGTAGCTCAGGGCGGCCTGGGCCGATTCCTTCATGACCTCGCCCAGCGACCCGGTCAGGGACAGCCCGCCCTTGCCCTTCATCTTGGTCGCCTCGACGAACAGGATCTCACCGCCCGACTCGGTCCAGGCCAGGCCGGTGACAACGCCCACCCGGTCGTCCTTGAGGAGCTGGTCGCGGAAGATGCGCGTCGGGCCGAGGAGCTTCTCCAGGTTCTGGGAAGTGATCCGGGTCAGGCCTTTCTTGCCCTCGGCCACCTTGCGGGCCACCTTGCGGCAGACGGCGGCGATCTCCCGCTCCAGGTTCCTCACTCCGGCCTCGCGGGTGTAGAGGCTGATGATCCTCTGGATCGCGCCCCGGGTGAATTCGATGCGCTTGCGGCTCAGGGCGTTCTCCCGGAGCTGCTTGGGCACGAGGTGCCGCATGGCGATCTGCAGCTTCTCCTCCTCGATGTAGCCCGGAAGCGGGAGGATCTCCATCCGGTCCCGGAAGGCGGGTTGGATGGGGTCCAGCAGGTTGGCCGTGGTGATGAACATGACCCGGCTCAGGTCGAAGGGCACGCCCAGGTAATGGTCGCGGAAGTCCCGGTTCTGCTCCGGGTCGAGGACCTCGAGCAGGGCCGAGGAGGGGTCGCCGCGGAAGTCGGCCCCGATCTTGTCCACCTCGTCCATCATGAACACCGGGTTGTTCGACCCGGCGCGCCGCAGCCCCTGGATGATGCGGCCGGGCATGGCCCCGACATAGGTCCGGCGGTGCCCCCGGATCTCGGCCTCGTCGCGGACCCCGCCCAGGGAGATGCGGTGGAACTTGCGCCCCAGGGAGCGGGCGATGGACTTGCCCAGGGAAGTCTTGCCCACGCCCGGGGGGCCGACAAAGCACAGGATGGGCCCCTTGAGCTTCCGGGAAATCGAGCGCACGGCCAGGTACTCCAGGATGCGGTCCTTGACCTTCTCCAGACCGTAGTGGTCCTCGTCCAGGATGCTCTTGGCCTTGCGCAGGTCGAGGTTGTCGACCGTGCTCTTGTTCCAGGGCAGGTCGAACATCCAGTCCAGGTAGTTGCGGACCACGGCCGTCTCGGCCGACTCGGGGTGCATCTGCGACAGCCGGCCGATCTGCTTCTCCAGTTCCTCGCGGACCTCGGGCGCCAGCTTGAGCTTCTTGAGCTTGTCCTGGTAGGACTTGATCTCCTCCAGGATTTCGTTCCCCTCGCCCAGCTCCTTCTGGATGGCCTTCATCTGCTGGCGGAGGAAGTACTGCTTCTGCATCTTATCCATCTCGCCCTTGGCCTCGGTCGAGATGCGCGACTGGACGTCCAGGAGCTCGAGCTCGCGGGTCAGGTGCTCGAAGACCCGCTTCAGTCTCTGGAGGGGGTCGACGACCTCCAGCAGGACCTGGGCCTCGGCGACTTTGAGCTCGAGGTTGGCCGCCGTGAGGTCGGCCAGGCGCCCCGGCTCCTCGATGTTGGCGGCGATGATGAGCACCTCGGGCGGGAGGTTCTTGCCCAGCGAGGCGGCCTTCTCCAGGCTGGTGCGCACGTTGCGCACCAGGGCCTCGGTCTCGACCGATTTTTCCTCGCTCTCGGCTTCGTGGATGACCTGGACCTGGGCGGCCATATGGCCCTGCTCCTCCTCGAAGGTCTCGACCCGAGCGCGGACCAGTCCCTGGGCCAGGATGCGGATCCGGCCGTCGGGCAGCTTGAGCATGCGCATGATCAGGGCCACGGTGCCCATGTCGTACACGTCCTCCCGCTTGGGGTCCTCGAGCTCCATGTCCCTCTGGGTCAGGAGAAGGATCATGCGGTGCGAGGACAGCGCGGCGTCCACGGCCGCCTTCGACTTCTCCCGGCCGACGTACAGCGGCGCGATCATGTAGGGGAAGACGGAGATGTCCCGCAGGAGGAGGACGGGAAGCTTGGAGGGGACCTGAAGCTTCTGATCCTTCTCCCCCAGGAGGTCCTCCATCTGGGGCTCTTCGTTGTTGTTCTTCTCGGCCATGACGTTTCTCCGGGCCGGGCGCTCACTTGTCCCGGACTGTTCGACGCTTTCCGCCGGACGCCTTGAACAGGACGACGGACAGGACGCCGTTGTCCAGCAGGGCCTGCGTCCTCTCCGGCAGGATGACGCAGGGCAGGGCCACCGCCCGGCGGAAGGCGCCGCTGGTCCGCTCCAGGCGGTGATAGCTGGCCGGCCCGCTGTGGCGCTCCCGCTTCTTTTCGCCGCGCAGCTCGACGCGGTTGTGGTGGACGAGGAGCGAGATGTCCGCCGTCTCGACGCCGGGCAGCTCGGCCTCGATGACCACCCGGTCCTCCTTCTCGCAGACGTCCATGACCGGCGCCCAGGGCTCCTCCCAGGGCAGGCGCCCCCGGCGGCGGAGCGGCACCCCGCCCGGGACGCTGGCCACCTCGGCGCGGCGCGAGGCCAGCCGGAGGACGGAAATCCTTTTGCGGACCATCGACCGAAGGCCGTTTATTTCTCTTTAAGGAGCGTCTCCAGCTCCCGCTTGAACTCGGCCACGTCCCGGAATTCCCTGTACACCGAGGCGAAGCGCACGTAGGCCACCTTGTCCAGCTCCTTGAGGCGCTCCATGACGAACTGGCCGATTTCCGAGGCGCGGATCTCCTTCTCCGTCCGTTCGTGGAGCTTGGCCTCGATCTCCTCGACGATCTCCTCGACCTTCCTCACCGGGATGGGGCGCTTCTCGCAGGCCTTGAGCAGCCCCCGGAGGAGCTTCTGGCTGTCGAAGGGCTGCCGGCTGCCGTCCTTCTTGACGACCATGTAGGGGATCTCCTCGATCTTCTCGTAAGTCGTGAAGCGGCGCTGGCAGGCCAGGCACTCCCGGCGGCGGCGGATGGACAGGCTCTTCTTGCTCTCCCGGGAATCGATGACCTTGCTCTCGACGTGATCGCAGAAAGGACACTTCATTCCTGGAATTCCTCGCCCATTTTCTTCAGTTTGAGGAGGGAAAGCCCTTCTTTCCAGAGTATAACAAATCCCACCAGACAAGTCATCACCACCTGGATGGCGTGCACGGCCAGGGTCATGGCCGTGGCCTTGGTGGACAGGTCCCTCTCCATGGCCAGCCGGACGGCGGACGGGGCGTCGGCGGGGATGCGCGGGCTGAAGTAGAGCGACATGATTGCCTTTTTGCTGAAAAAGTCGAACCCGCCGGCCATGCCCGGAGTGGGGATGGCCGCCCCGATCATCGTGGCGAAGACGTAGGGGATGACGGTGTAGACCGGCAAGACCTCGCGGTAGGCCAGGAAGAAGAACCAGTAATAGACGACCATCGACGCCCAGACGAGGAGCGAGAGGAGGAAGAAGCGGGCCAGGTCGAAGAACGAGCGGAAGAAGCGCAGACCCTGGAGGAACTCCTCGATGAGCGACCGGACCTTGGAGGAGAACTTCGCGGGGAAGGGCTTGAGCACGGCGTTCAGGATGCGGAGCGTCGCCTCCCGGAAGAAATGGAGGCAGAGGACGAAGCCGATGATGACGATGTCCAGGGCGAGGCCCAGCATCCCCAGCTTGAACAGCCAGGAATAGGCCTCGACCGAGACCGAGAATTGGGAGACGTACAGCGGCCGGGCCAGGAGGAAGGCGGCCAGGAGGAAGACCATGGCGATGATGTCGAAGATCCTCTCCACGACCACCGTCCCCAGGGCGAACCCCTCGCTGATCTTCTCCTTGCGGGCCAGGTAGAGCGGCTTGACGATCTCGCCCAGGCGGCCGGGCAGGATGAGCGTCACGGTGAAGCCGATGGCCTGTCCGGCCACGAGGTTGTAGAACTTCACGTCCTTTTTCTCGGGCAGGATGAGGTACCTCCAGCGCAGGGCCCTAGGGATGATGTGGAAGGGACCGAGGACGACCATGAGCGCGAAAAAGAAAACGTTCACGTTCGTGACGCTGGCGAAAAAGCTGTCCCAGTCCACGCTGCGGAAGAAGAAGAACAGGAGGACCGCGGTCAAAATAAGGATGAGGCCGTAGCGGAGGATGTTTTTCTTCATGGGCGATTTAAGGCCGTTCATATTACCATCGTCCCCCGGGCGTGTCAATTAAGCGGACCGGCCGTCTGAAGGCCGTATTTTCAGTGTTTTCAGCTCTTTTTGTCCGGAGCGGCGGAGGGAACAGCGCGGCGATCCAGCAGATGCCGGACGGCGAGCCAGGGGCGGCGCGTCAGCATCCGCGGCCCGGCGAAGCGCATGACGGCCCGGACCTTCTCCCTCTGGACGGGCTTGTGGCAGTGGACCGGGCAGCGGTCACAGGCCGGTTTCCGCTCGAGGAAAGGGCAGGAACCCAGGCGCTCGAGCGCATAGCGGCGGAGGCCGTTGCATTCGGGGCACAAGCCGGGGGAGGCGAGGTCGTCAACCAAAGCCGCGGGCGGCAGCGCCCCGGAGCAGGGGCGCTGCGGCACGAACGGCACGGCTCCGCCCGGCGCGCTCAACCGGCGACGCCAACCGGGTTGAAAATGATCCGGGAATCATTTATGATTAGGAGCCTGCTGGGAAGTCGTCCAATGGCAGGACACATGACTCTGGATCATGGAATCAAGGTTCGAATCCTTGCTTCCCAGCTCTCAATACGCTGCCTTTCCCGGTAACCCTGTGTTTTCCTTCTCGTTTTTCGTCAGGATGTCCCAGCGGGCCGGACGCTGTTGACGGGCGAGGGGCGACGGCTCTTTTTTGCCGAAAAACATTATCCATGACGCAAGAAGACATACAGCCGCGGTTCCAGGCTTAACGGGAATCTTTAAATCGCCGCCTGAAGCCGCGGCCGACGATCCCGCCCAAAATTTCGCCCAGGATGGCGCCGGCGACCACGTCCGAGACCCAGTGGAAATCTCCGTCCACCATGGCCAGGGCGGTGAAGAGGGCGAAGGGATAGCCCACCCAGGCGATCCAGCGCTTCTCGGGATAGTACGTCCTCAGGCAGGCGACAAAGGCGAAGATGGCCGAGGTGTGGCCGGAGGGCCAGAAGAAGCGGCCGTCGCCGTGGCCGCGGTTCCAGAAATCGAACGAGAAATCGGCCGGGTTCTTGGTCTTGGGAAAGGGCGCCCGCGAGGTGAACGTCTCGTCGAGGAGGTTCTCCGGACCCCGGCGTCCGGTCAGGAATTTTTCGGTGGTGTTCACCAGGAGGTTGAGCAGCAGGGCCTGGATGCCCGCCAGTCCGCCGCCCATGAGACTGACGCTGCCCCTCCACCTCCCGCGCAGGGTGATCGCCACCGCCAGGAGCATGTGCCAGATCGTTCCGGCGGACAGAAAGACCCAGGGGACGGTCCGGCCCAGGGGATTCTCCCTCTGGAAGAAGACCTGGAGATCGCGGTCCCAGCCCGAGGCTACCAGGCCCCAGGTCAGGAGCGCGGACAGCGCCAGAAGAGCGAGCGGCACGGGCCGCAGGTTGCCGGCGGCGTGTTTCCAGAAGCTGTAAAAGAAGCCGGGGGACTTTCCCTCTCTCTCGCGCGCCCGCGCATACCGCTCTCCGAGTAAGGCGACGAGCGCCAGAAGGAGCAGCAGAATCATCATTTCCATCGAAGCGCCTACTATATCAATCCTGAATTGGGGGACACAATACCTATTTCCCTAATTCATTCTCCCTTGTTTAAAGGCGATAAATAAGGTGAATAGGTATTGTGTCACCCAATATGTATAATGAGGGCGGCGATGTCCAACAGGATTGCGGCACCCCACTCCCCCGCCCGCGAAGCCGAGGTCTGGGCCGTGGCCGGCGGCAAGGGCGGCACGGGCAAATCCTTTCTCGTCAGCAGCATGGGCACCTGCCTGGCCCGGAAGCAGCATAAGGTCGTCCTCGTGGACTTCGACCTCGGCGGGGCCAACCTCCACACCTTCCTCAACGTCGCCCAGTCCCGGAGGAGCCTGACCCGCTTTTTCGAGGACAAGGACGCCCGCCTGGAGGACCTCGTCGTCCCCACGGAAATCGACAACCTGGGCCTGATCACCGGCGACCTGGAGTCCGTCTCGCCCGAGAGCGTCACCTTCTCCCGGAAGGGCAAGCTCCTCCGCCATCTGGCCAAGCTCGACAGCCGCTACGTCCTCGTCGACCTCGGCGCCGGCTGCCACCCCAACATCCTCGACACCTTCCTGGCCGCCGACAAGATGATCACATTGGTCGTCCCCGAGATCACCTCCGTGGAGAACATGTATCACTTCATCAAGAGCGTCCTGTACCGCAAGCTGATCATGACCCTCAAGGACTACGGGTTCAAGGACACCGCCCGGCACGTCTGGCAGAAGCGGGAGTCCTACGGCATCCGCAACCTGAGGGAGTTCATCGACTACCTCCGCCGCAACATGACCTACCTGGAGCCCATCCTGGATAAGGAGCTGGGCGGTTTCACGATGCACCTCGCGGTCAACATGGCCCGCGACAGCCAGGACATCCACCTCGGGTCGTCGCTCAAGAGCATCTTCGACAAATACCTGGGCCTCAAGGCCTCCTACGCCGGCTTCATCACTTACGACGACGCCGTCTGGCGCTCGGTGCGCGAGCGCCGGCCGTTCATGCTCCATTTCCTGTCCTCCCGTTCCTCCAAGGAGATCGAGATCCTGGTGGACAACCTCGTCCACGACAGGGAAATCCCGCCTTCCTGGGGTCAGCCGTGAGCGCCGGCTCAAAAATCGGAGCGGACCGGGACCTCTCCGTCCTGGAGCTCGGCCCGGAGGCGACCCTGGCCCAGGTGAAAAGCGCCTATCTCCGGCTCAAGAAGCTCTATTCCAGCGACTCCCCCCTCCTCTCGCCCATCGCCCATGATTTCCCCGAGGAGAAGCGGCTCAAGATCCTTCTGGAGGTCGAGGAGGCTTATCAGCGCCTGCTTGCGCGATTTCACGTCGAGACCGCCGCGTTTCCATCCGCCGGCGAAGGGACTTCCTCTTCCGCCCCCTCTCCCTCCGAAAGCGGTCCCGCCCCGGAGACGAAATCGGGGACGACGGAGACTGCCTTCACCGGCCCGGCGTTGAAGAAGATCCGGGAAAGCCTGGGCATCCCACTCCAGGCCATCCACCAGGCCACCAAGGTCCGGGTCGAGCAGCTCGAGGCCATCGAGGCCGAGAGCTTCGACAGGCTTCCCGACGAGACCTACCTGCGCATCCAGCTCAAGGAGTACGCGGGCCACCTCCTCCTCAACCCCAAGATGGTCATCGCCGATTACCTGAAGCGGTACGCCTACTGGAAAAAGACCCATCCGCTCCCCGGCCGCTGACCCGCGCCGACCGCTTCAGTAAATGAAACCTATCCCCGCGCCCGCCGTCCACCGGCCGGCGGAATACAGAAGCGGATATCCGGGCAGCGTCGAGGCTTCGCTTCCCGGGCGATGATACCGGACAAAGACGTCCACGGACATATCCCCCACCCGCCGCGTCCGGGGGCGCTCATCCCGAACGGAGGATGCTTCCGGTCAGGGCGAAGCGCGTCGCCAGGCAGGAGGCCAGGGCGGCGACCTCGGCGATCTTCTCCTCCGTGTCCGAGAGGGGGATGCAGAGATGCAGCACGCGGGCGCGGCTCTGGATCTTGCTTAGGAGGCTCGAGGCCTGGGCGGGCGTCACCCGCGCGTTCCGGACGACGATGTCCTCGACGAACTTCCGGTAGGAGACCACGGCGTCCGCCAGGGGGATCGCGCCGGCCGGAGCGGGGCGGGCGTGATAACGGCCGACCCTCTTCAGCATGGGGTCGATGTAGCCCGTGGCCCTGGCCCGGTACTTGGTCAGCGAGGCCCCCAGCTGCTCGGCCACGGTGGCCCGGATCGACTCCACGGGGGTGTCCACCTTGCGGGGATCGAATTCCACCTCGGGCGTCCTGTCGCCGTAGCGGTCGATGAGCCGGCTGACGAAGTCCAGCTTTTCCAGGGCGCCCTTCTTGTTCCGGTAAGCCCGGCGCCAGACCGAGCGGGGCTCGAGCCACACGCCGAACGTCTCGGCGAAATCCTCGTCGGGGTGCTTCTGGGCGTAGTGGTCGCGGTTGGGATTGACGAAGTTCCGGCTCCAGGGATGGGGCTTGAAGCGGTCGGTGGCCGGGTAGGTGTCGAAGAACTTGCCCCGGACGTCGAAGACCACCCGGAACTCCCGGAGCTTGTACAGGCGGTGCATGTAGCAGAAGGCGTGCCCCGTCTCGTGCCGCAGGAGGTAGTCGATGACCCGCGGCTCGTGAGCCCAGCCCCGGATGTCCTGGTTCAGTTCCCTGAGCAGCGGGTCGGCGTCGTAGAACCCGACCTCGATGCTGGACGTGCCCGTGACGCAGCCCCAGTCCTCGCCCAGATAGAAACGCGGCTTGAGGCGGATGCCGCGGCGCTGGAGGAGGACCAGCAGACGGTCGATGTGGACCCGCACGGCCGAGCGCTTGAGGTCCAGGCCGAGCCGGTTCACGGGCGTGGTCAGGAGCTCCATCTTCCGGGTGGCCTTGTTGAACAGGAGTTCGCGGATGTCCTTGACCATGGTCTCTCCCGCCTAGGATTCTCCGCCCGACTCGGTCTTCGGCTCGATCTTCGCTTCGGACTTCGTCTCCGCCTTCGCCTCCGCCGGCTCGGCGGGGGGCGCCTTCCGGCGGGAGAGCGCCTGCTCGACGATGAAGCGCAGCGTCCCGGAGAACGTCATCCCGTCGGCCGCGGCCGAGGCCATGAAGGCCACCCCGGCCGTCAGGTCGGGATTGGGGTTGACCTCCAGGACGAACAGCTTGTTCCGGCGGTCGAGGCGCATGTCGATGCGGCTGTAGTCGCGGCAGCCCAGAACCTGATAGGTCCGTAGCGCCAGGGCCTTCACCCTCCGCAGCACCGCCCGGGAGAGCTTGGCCGGGCAGACGAGCGTCCCCTTGTGGAAGTCCTCGTGCAGGGGGTCCCACTTCGACTCGAAGCTGATGATCCTCCGGCGCTCCTCGGGCAGGTCCGAGAAGTCCATCTCCTCCACGGGGAGCATGCGCGGCGGCTTGTTGCCGATGATGGACACGCCCAGCTCCCGGCCCTCGATGTACTCCTCGATCAGGGCGGGCTGCTGGAATTTCTCCCAGACGTGCCGCACCTGCTCCTCGAGCTGGGCCCGCTCGTCGACGACCGACCGCTCGGTCACGCCGGCGCTGGCGTCCTCCCAGACGGGCTTGACGATGAGCGGATAGCGGAGCCCGCGGAGCGTGGGGATCGGCTCCGCGGCCACGAGCTTGAAGCGGGGCGTGGGGATGTCGTGGGCTTTCAGGATTTGCTTGGCCAGCCCCTTGCGCTGGCAGAGGGCCAAAGTCAGGGGCGGGGAGCCGGTGTAGGGGATGTCGAGCAGGTCGTACAGGCCGGCCACCCGGTCCTCGAGGAGGGCGTTGTCGTTGAAGAATTCGACGAGGTTGAAGACGACGTCGGGCCGGGGCGAGGTCAGGGCCTCCAGCAGGCGGTTGAAATCCTCCCTGATGTTGACCGCCCGGCAGTCGAACCCCTCTTCCTGGAGGGCCAGAACGAGGGCCTGGATTTCCTCGCGCAGGGTGGCGATCTTCTCCAGGTCCTCGATCCGGCCGGTCGGCGAAACGACCGAGCCGACCCGAACCCGCCGCCGCAGGACCGCGTACTGGTCCACCCCGACGAAATTGTAGAGGACGGCGACCCGCGTTCGTTTCGACCCGCTCATGGATTCGCCTCCCTCGTCTCGAGCGGTTCTAGGATATCAACCCCGCCCGCGTCTGTCAAAACGGGACGGCCTCCCCTTTCGTTCTCCTTCCGGCTTGACCGGTCGTCCTGAAAGTGTCCGGGCCCGTCGTGTCTCCGTAGGGGTCGGACTGGAACCGGAGCGCGCAGGGCACCGCCCGGCCGTCCGGAAGAAGACTCAGATAAAAACGCCCGGCCAGGCAGCGCGGCCCGCGCTTCCAGCCCCGGTAAGCGGAGGCATTGAGGTCGTCGATATAATCGACTCCGTAATCGGGCCACCGGGCGGCCTGGAGGTAGGTGCGGGCGGAGAAGAGAAACAGACTGTTGCGGCGTGATTCCTCGGCCAGCCGGAGAAGCGCCGCCCTCGTCTCTTCGGGCCCGGGCCGGTGCTCGGCGGCCCTGTTCCACAGCACGGGATTCCCCGAGCGAACCATGTTCACGCTCAACGGCAGGCGATGGCGCCGGGAAAATTCGATGAGGTCCCGCAGGCCGGGAAGCATCTCGGCCGTCAGGACGGCGTTGACTTTGACGCCCAGGCCGATCGACCGCGCCGCCTCGACGGCCTCGACCGCCGCCCTTCCGGCGCCCCTGCCCCGGAGGCGGTCGTTGGCCGGTCCGAGGGAGTCGAGG
>Ga0194112_10006557_pt1 | contig 15355 bp, 15 predicted proteins | sample TA2MahC400mmetaG_FD_146191 | JGI IMG/M metagenome (GOLD analysis project Ga0194112, IMG submission 146191) | Freshwater microbial communities from Lake Tanganyika, Tanzania - TA2015016 Mahale Deep Cast 400m | ecosystem: Environmental > Aquatic > Freshwater > Lake | place: Tanzania: Lake...
ACTTCAAACGCCACAAGGGTAAATCTTATTAACTCGTTTTCACCTAAATCACTCATGGGATCACCTTCAGTTTTTGGTTAATACTCGATATGTGATCCCATCATACTTATATGATTTCTACAGAGCCTATATTTAATAAAATATTATAGTCAAGTGCAAAACTTTTTAAACTATGTGTTCAATACAACAGTGGAAACAGTGATTTTAAGCGGATGCAAACTGATATTCCATGATTTATTTGATCTATAAGTCTAATAAGTTATGCTCTTAACTATAATTTAATAATTCAGGTTCAATTAAAGGAAACGCTATAATTAAGAAGTTTATAGTGTTAGATATAAATAAAATAAACAACATCTAATAACAACCATATTCATAAGGAATTGTAAACATGGTTTTCATGGATGAACTATTCATTGAACGATTATTAAGTTTTATATTAGCAATATTGCTATTTTACTCAGCTTTTAAGCTGTTAAACACGCTGAAAAATAAAGAAATAGCTATTTCAATGGTTTTTCTACATAAAAAACGAGCCATAAATCTTTTTGGATTACTGGTTATAGCCGCATTATTTACTTTTTTAACAGGCATAATTTTTGTTATTTTCGGAGGTGGGCTACTTGCGGAAATTATATTAAATTTAAATGCACTTACCCTATTTATATTCACATTTCTGCTCGAGAGATTAATGGGGGGGGATGAAAGCACATGGACATTTTAGTTTCTCTGATAGTAATCATAGTAACATTTTCTACGTTTTATTTTCCCGTAAAAATCTATTTGAATCTATTGAAGTATAAGGAAGTAGCTTTAGGTTTGATCTTCACTCATTTAGAGGCTAGCATATTATCTTTTAAGATTTATGCCGTCACTATGCTGATCTTTGCTTTGAGCAGATTATTAGATCTTTTGAATACAGCGTTTCCGTCTCCATTTTATGATTATATTGATGATTTGTTAATCGCTTTATATTTAGTAGTAAATGTTCTCTTGATCTATGCATTTTATAAACTGTCAGTTATTGTGAGGATCGATAAAGAGACGATATAGGGAAGATCAATAGAATTAGGGCTCTAAAGGGAGGGATAACTACATTTGATATACAAATATGTATGAGAAATTCTCTCTTATTTTTCAACCATCAAATTCTTGAAATCATCAAAAACAACGCCTAATCCACACATCCCAGGAATATAATTAGCTGCTTTGGCAGAGTCAACTCCAATAACTTCAAAGCCAAGCTCTTCGATGGGGGAGACAACCATACAGGTGTCACAGACGATTTTTCCACCTGCCTTCTCTATTGTGTTGGAATAACCAATTCGATCTGCAGCTGCCTTCATTAGGATGGATGTGCATACCCAGAGCTCATTTTTTAATTTTTTGCCACGCAATTGGTCAGTGATGTTTTTAATTTCATCAAGAGAAGAATGTGGACATCCAAGACATATGAGGTCTGGTTTTTCAGCGGTTGTAGATAGTTTATCTCTTATATCATTTATGGTCTGTCTGTCAATACTTATTTTTTCGCTTTTTTCGTTTTTCAGACCCCTAAATGCATTTTCATATTCTGGGGTGACTCCTTCAACATGATAAAGCGCAACAGCTCCTGAGGATGCAAGGGCCGCACCTAAACTCTTTAACTCATTAGCTGATGGCCTATTTTTAAATATAAAGTATGGAACACCATCTTTCGCTGTCTTTCCAACAATATGACCAATTACCCCGTAATCTGCCCCTGCAATTTCAGCGTCAACTTCCACCAGCAAATTTGCAAGTCTTTCTTCATCTAAGTGGAAACCATATTCTGGTGTTTTTCCACAGATTGCTGCTGCAAGTGCTCCCGGGCCGCCTTCTCTGTTTGTCATAGCACCTAAAACGGAATTAGCATAAGCTACAGCCGAAGATTCAGACCAGGCAACATGGGATCCAATTGTGGGCACATTCCCGATAAGGTAAGGTGTGCAGGTGCAGGTTGTCATAACATCCATTTTTCTATATGCATCAATTATTCTAAGCTGCCTTTTGGTGAATTCCTCTGAAAATCCCAGTTCTTTCCATATTTCCAGGTCAACTCCTGCGGGGTTTAGGGTTGCAGGGACATTTGTTTTTGCTTTTGGATCTTTTGCCATGTCCTCTAAAAACTCCAGACCAGCATCACCAATTGTTTTATAGGATACGCCAGATACCTGGGCAGAAGTTATGTTAATAAGCTTTTCTGCTTCGTAAATATCCCCTAAAGCCACCAGGATCTCCATACTTTTTCGGACAGCATCACCATGCTTTCCTTCAAACATCTCTTCTTCGATTCTTGTTAAATACATCTAAATCCCCAAATAAAAAATTAAATTTTTAATTACAGTTTATTACTCTATTTTCAGGGCTTTTTCAACCTGTTTTCCCACGATTTCATCTACAATGTTCGTGAAATTACCCATGTCTTTGTATGGTACCACAGCCCCTGCAGCTATGTTATGCCCCCCACCCGCACCATTGAAGCTTTTTGAGGCTTCTCCTAAAGCATATCCTAAATTTACACCCTTATTTATAAGATCTGAACTGGTTCTTGCAGAAACTTTTATGAGGTTGTCCATTCGGGATATGGCTAATACTGGTTTTTCTGGATTTAGAATTTGAAGTTCAAGCCCTGCAGTTGATAATGTGCCCATTATACTTTTTCTCATTTTGTCTTCAGTGTAAATGTACTGTATGTTATCTAAACTGATAGAACCCTCTTTTTTTATCCATTCTAAGCCTTTTATGAGGTTGTCCTGGTATTTTTTTAGAAATTGCAGTGCTTCATTTACATTGTCATCCCTTTCACCCAGACATATGCTCAATCCAATTCCATGTTTTTTATTTTTACCACAGGCATCCAGAATATTGGAGTAATCCTCCACATTTCTAAGCGTAGGGATTTCTTGGGGTATACTGTAAACAGTACCGAATATTTTGGGATTTTTCCCTATGAGTGCTTCCTTTAGGATGTCTCTCTCTTCATCACCTAAATCATTAAATTTAATTCCGTATGATAGACCAATTCTTTCTAGAAATTCCATAGAACCTTCCATATCCCCCGAAATCCCCTCTAGGGCGGGGTTGAAGGTATATGCCAGAGATTTATATAGCGGTTCTTCATTTTTATAGGAAATTTTCAGTTCATCATGGACCTCCAAAACACCAGCCTTAAGTCCATCATCAACTATCATTTTATTAATACCTATTATATTATCTGCACACTGCATATCACCATAAGCACCAACCAGGGCAAGATCGGCCAAACTTTTAGTTTGAAGCTGGCGCACAACTAGGTAAGAGACTCCAGACGCACTTATATCCCGTGTACCGTCCAATCCAAATAGGTGGGGGTTTATATGGACGATTTTCTCATCTTCTTCATTATCAGGGCTTGTTGTCTGGTGATGATCTGCAATTATTACTTCACCATTGAGCCGGCTTATAGAATCCAGGCTTGCACTTCCCATATCACAGAAAACAAATAGTTTGTACTTTTCATTCTGGATTTTTTTTAAGAAGCTTTCTCTAAGCCGTGGAACTATGGTAACATGGAATTTGCCCTTCTGCTGGGATATAGCGTTGCACATTATCCCTGCTGCAGAAATTCCGTCAGAATCATTGTGAGAGATTATTCTCACCACATGATCCTGGTCTATATGCTTCTTTAAAAGATTGGAAGCTTCATCGGCTCTATTTAACAAGTAGTGCTGCTTGTTTTGGGTCATATCTCCATCCTTCAGGGAGCACACCTTCTCCCGTGTAATATCTAACCAGTCTCCTTATCCTGGATTCAATAATCTGCAAACCTCTCCTGGTGTGAAGGTCTTTAGGGTTTTCTTCCAGATGATCTCTTATGTTTACGGCTTTTCTTATAAGATTCATAAGATCTTCAGGATATTCAAGCCCCTGTTTATGATCTTCCAGGATTTTGGTTATTTTCTTTCCTGTCACCCGTTTTATATCTGGAATTCCGTACTGATCACGGAGTATTATTCCGATCATACTTGTTGAGTGACCTTCTTTTCTAAGCTTTAAAATTAAATCTTCGATCTCTTCATTTGAGTATTCAATCCATTCAGGACTTATCACCATTTAATCACCTCTATACCATAATGCAAATTTTTCAAGCGAATTTCTACGATGAGAAAATTGATTTTTCTCTTCTATTGTAAGCTCTCCGAAGGTTTTATCACACCTTTCAGGATAAAAAATGGGGTCGAAAGCAAATCCATACTTTCCACGCGCCTTGTATGATATATGTCCACGGACAACACCAAAAAAAATCTCGGGCTCGGAGTTGGGCTTACAGAATCCAACAACCGACCTGAACTCGGCATATCTGTCCTTAACATTATCCATGAGCTTTAAAATACCCTTATTACCAATAGTTTCCTGAACATAAGACGAATATGTTCCGGGAAACCAGTTTAAGGCTTTTATAAAAAGACCAGCATCTTCAACAATTACGGGTTTTCCTAGTTGCATTGCAGCATGTTTTGCACCGTATTTGGCCACATCCTCAAGTTCTCCTTGAATCTCTGGATAGCCAAGGTTCACATGCTTAATTTCAATGCCAAAATTACTGAAGATATTTTGGGCTTCATCTACTTTGTGTTTGTTACCAGTTATAAAGTTTATCTTCATACAAACAACTCATTAAAATTATTTTTTCTAAAAGGTTATTATTTAACACTTTTAGATTTGTTAAGGTATTCAATATGCTTTGATATTTGTTCATGGTATACCTCATATATTTTTTTTTCATGTTCCGGCCATAAAAAACAAAAACAGGAATAAGCTATTTTTGCGGGTATTATATTTTTTGGGCTGAAAAGTTTTTCAATTAAATCATCTGATAAACCAGTTTGGGGTCTTGAAAGTTTTATTAGTACATAAATCAATAGCATGGTATCAAAGTATAGTGCATAAACCTTTCCAAACGAATTTGGTATGTAAACAGGTCCAGTACTACCTTCCCACATAGTTCCTGATGTATATGTAGGCCTTAAATGTGAATATTTGCTCAATTTGGAAAATAATTGTCTAGCCCAGCCTTCTTCGGTTTTTGAATTTTTTTGATTAAATAATGAAAATTCAAAGAGATCTTTAAGATAATTTTGAATAGATTCTAAACTTTTTTGATTGTTCAGTTGATCACAAACATTTCCAAACCGTATTATTTTTTTAAATTTGTCATCTTCATGAGCACCATTTCTCCAGGATTTGAAATTATCAATTTTTCCTGATAACTGAAAGTAGGAACCATAGACTGATATTTCTAAAGCACTTCTTAGACAAGTCGCTGAAACACGATAGAATCCATATAATAAGTTAATTAAAGAACTTTGAAATTCATCTGTGATATCAAGAATTACATGCCACAAAACATCGCTTTCATCTTCTCCTAATTGATTTATTAGTGATCCCCAGAGTTCATGCATTAATCTTAATTCAGTACCATGATGATCCGAAGTCCGAAAACTTACATCATCAGGTAAATGAATAATTGAAACCCACGTTTTTTCATCTATTAGGTCTTCTGGAGGTGGTTCTACTTTTGGTGCAATAAGAAAGGCATCTAGTGGCAGTCGATATCTTTTTATCCTAAAATCAGGATCATTTTTTTCATTCATCAATTGTTATTTAGGATCAGAATCAAATATAATTTTTTAGTCAATAAATCATTTTTGATAATTTTTTAAAGCGTTGTATAACGAGCTCTTCCTTCAATCTCACTTACCTTCTCAACAATTTCCCCATAATCATCAGCAATTTCATATCCTTCCAAAATTGCCTTGAAACATTCCTCTGCAATCTCATAGTGAATGCTTCCTATGGCTTTTTTAAATACTAAAAGATCAACACCCTTATCTTCTACCAGATCCGAGAATTTCCCTAAACCAAAGTCTATAAAAACTATTTTAAAAGCCGTCTCGTCTTTATCTGCAATCATATTTGACGTGGTGAGATCTCCATGGATTATGCCGCAGTTATGAAGCTTTCCAATGTATTCACCTATTTTCCTACATTTATTTTTTATCTCATCAAGAGACGCAGTTTTGAATATATTTTTTAATAGGTTTCCATTGATCTTTTCAATTATCAAAGCGTTTTCAGCTCTATCTATATCATAAACAAGGGGTGTTCGAACTCCACATCTCTTGGCTTCACTTAAAAGCTTTGCCTCTTTTTTTGTCCGGGTTTTTCTCAAATACTGATCAATTTCAGATATTCTGTAGCTTTTTTTTATCCTTTTTTTTATTAAAACTTCATGATCCAACCATTTATCCTCATAAAGATTGGCTTCTGCTCCTTTTGCTGCGATTTCTGCTGGGAGTTTTAGATGCTTCTCTGAAACCTTCATCCATGGAACATCCACTTCATCAGTTCTGTATTTCTGGATAACAGTGGTATCAGTTACATCCTGATTCAGGCAATGTTTATACATTAGTTGGCCCATCCAGGCTATCATGGCACCGTTATCTCCACAATATTCAACTGGAGGCATGAAAAAATCTGCGAAATGTTCCTCAGACATTATATTAAGCATCTCCCGTAAGCGGCTGTTTGCAGCTACGCCTCCACAGAGCATTACTTCCTGTTTTTTAGCGTGGGCAAGAGCTCTCTCAGTTACTTCCACAAGCATGGAAAAGGCAGTCTCCTGTAAGCTGTAACAGACGTCTTCTTGGGAGCTACTTGACTCATATTTTCTTATTGCTGCAGTTAAAAGTCCTGAGAAGGATAAATCCATTCCTTTAACTGTGTATGGAAGATCTAGATAGTTCGATGATTTCAAAGCGATTTTTTCAAGGAGGGGACCTCCAGGGTGTCCAAGACCAACAGATCGTGCAAACTGGTCAAGACAGTTCCCGATAGCTATATCCAGTGTTTCACCAAAAACCCGATATCTTCCGGCGTCAAAACCAATTACCTGTGTGTTTCCACCACTTACATAGAGGGATATAGGATCTTCTGCACCAGTGGTTAATCTTCCAATTTCTACATGTCCTATACAATGGTTTACACCAACTATGGGAACATCAAGTGAAAGTGAGAGGGATCTTGCGGCTGTGGCAACAGTTCTAAGGGCAGGTCCAAGTCCAGGGCCTCTGGAGAAGGCTACAAGATCTATATCTCCCAGATTTAATTTAGATTCCTTAAGCGCATCCTTTATAAGGGGAATTAATGCATTGGCATGATGTTCAGCAGCTTCTCTGGGATGAATACCACCACTTGCTGGGATCAATGATTCACCAACTGATGCGAGTATTGAGCCGTCTGAATCTACTATTCCTACACCCGTTTTTTCTGCAGTTCCTTCAAGTCCTATACATATCAATTATATCACACAGTTTACATCTTTCAAACATTTTATTGATTTTTATAGTTATTTTAGTTTAATAATGCAATTTTATAATTTAATTTTTATCAATTATCGTCCAAATAAATGTATTTTTTAAATTTATTTATTACCCCTATTTAATATTACTTTAAACTAAAATTTATCTAAGTTTCCATCATTAAAATGAAATTAAGAACCTGTCGGTTTTAAATATTTATATTTTATTTACTTTATTTTATTCAGTTTTAACAACTAAAAAGCATTTTAATCGGGTTTTTAGTATTAATATTTGAGTTATATTTATTATTTTTCTGTAGTTGAGATATTTTTGCAAATTATGATTATTGAATGGATAATTTTTTATGTGATGACTTTTAGAAATCATTCAAATACTAAAAATTAAAAGGAGGTGAAAAACTGCAAAAAAATATTCAAAAAAAGTTAATATTGTCTGTATTTGCAATTGTATTCGTTTTGGTGGCGTGTGGAGCTGTTGCAGCAGCAGAAATTTCACAGGATAGCCAACCACTGCACATTGCAGAACAGGCAGCAGACAACAATACAACTGACAACATTACAATTAATTCTTCTCAATTATCACCCGACCCTGAAGTTTGGAGGGGAGGAGTACTCGTTTATTCCACAACCATTTCCATTCAGGACGCTATGGACCATGCTATCAGCGGTGACACCATCAGATTAGAAGATGGGAATACTTTTTACGAAAATCTGGAAATAGACAAAGATTTAACCTTTGAAGTCATGAACGGAGGTACTGCTACAATCGATGGTAGCGACAGCGGCAGGGTTATTCACATTCTTCCCGGAGTCACAGCCTACTTCTACAACATCATCTTCCAGAATGGTCACGCTCCCGATGGAACTTTATTTTCTCCGGAGGGGGAAAATGGAGGTGGGATATGGAATGATGGGGGCACAGTATACCTCATAAACTGTGTGCTTCGAAATAACCAAGCTGGTGATGGGGACACCTCTTTTTATGGAGGCATTGGTGGTGACGGCGGTGCTATTTACAGTACTGGAACAGTAGTCATAACTGACTGTGATATTTACAATAACCGGGCTGGAAATGGAGCCGACGCATTTTTAATTTTCCATTCCAATGGTTTCAATGGAGGACACGGCGGTGCTATTTACAGTACTGGACCACTTATCATAACTGGCAGTGAACTGTACAACAACTTAGCTGGTGATGGTGGTGATGGTGTCACATTTGGTGATGGTGGTAACGGTGGTAACGGTGGTGCTATTTATAATACTGCAACCATGATCCTGACCGATACTGAGATTCATGACAACTTCGCTGGTGACGCTGGTGCGGGTGGAACTAAAATAATAGTAGGAGGCACTGGTGGTACCGGTGGTTCAGGTGGAGGAATCTATAACACTGGAACTGCTACTATAACCAATTCTGAAATCAACTCCAACACCGCTGGAAACGGTGGCAGTGGATCAAGTGGAGGCGATGGTGTATTGGTTATCCACCCTAATGGTTTCAGCGGACATCCTGGTGGAGTTGGTGGTGAAGGTGGTGCTATCTACAACAACGGCCACCTGGAAATTTACACCACCGAAATTGCTAACAATGTAGCTGGTAACGGCGGTAACGGTGGCACTGGTGGAAACGCGGCCGAACGGGGTCTCCAACCACATAATGGTGGTGATGGTGGATCTGGCGGTGCTGGTGGTAATGCTGGAGGAATCTTCAACTCCAACTATCTGCAAATCACAGAATCTACAGTAACATCCAACCTTAGTGGTAACGGTGGTACTGGTGGTGCTGGTGGTAAAGGCAGCGATCGATGGAGCTATTGGGTTCTGATTCCTTGGCCTCCTCATTGGGTATATGTTCCTTCTGGTAATGGTGGTAACGGCGGTGCTGGTGGAAACGCCGGTTCTGGTGCTGGTATCTACCACGGTGGCAGCTACCTGACAGTGACCAGCAACAACTTGATTGTAAATCAGCTGGGCAACCCCGGAGTTGGGGGCGCTGGGGGTTCTAAAGGAACTGGAACTGGGGGGTCTAATGGAAATGCTGGTGTTGCCGGAGCAGCAGGTTCCGGCGGTGCAGTCTACTCAACAACTAACGTACCAACACCACAAGGCTTACACTTCAACCGAATCCTGGGTAATACTTTACCTGATGTGGTTGCTGCTTCGCTTGTAAGCATCAACGCCGAAAATAACTGGTGGGGAAGTAACATCAACCCAGCCACAACCGGCAGAACATCAGGACCTTTAGTGGATGCTAATCCCTGGTTAGTGCTTAAGATAAATGCTCAACCATCATCAATTTACAATGGCCAACAATCAACTGTCAGAGCTTATCTTACTGATAATAGTGACGGTACAGACACCTCTTCATTAGGACATATTCCTGATGGAACTTCAGTAACGTTCAGTTTCCAAGGGCCACCTTTAGGAACACTAAGTTTGAATCCCACAGTCACTACCAATGGTCAAGCACTATCCACTTTCACTGCTAATGCAGTGGGCACATCTCATGTCATGGCAACAGTAGATGACCAGACTACAAATGAGGCTTCACCATACGGTCCTGCAGACATAGTGATTAGTGCTGCAGCTAATGTTGTAGTGTCTAAGTCACATACACCTGCAGGTAGTGTGAATGTGGATGATGAAGTGGTGTTCACCATTACCGTGGATAACACAGTGGGTCCTAATGATGCTACTGGGGTTGTGATAACTGATGTAATTCCTCTTGGTTTAGGCTTCGTTTCAGCTAGTGATGGTGGAATTAACGTAGGTGGTACAGTTACCTGGAACCTGGGCACTATTGCCACTGGAACTTCCCGGACTGTGACTTTGACCACCAAGGTCAACGCCTTGAAAGCCGGAGACGTCATTGATCCTAATGTTTGCACTGAAACTCAAACTGAATACCCTTATACCAATATTGGCACTGATCCACATGACATCCCAGTCAAAAAAGCCGTGGTAACCATGACCAAAAGTGATAACACAACTGATCATATGGCCAATGTGGGAGACACAGTGATATTCATCATACACCTGGACAACACTGGTCCAAACGATGCTAGCAATGTGATTGTGACTGATGTGCTGCCAGTGGGTCTTGATTTTGTATCTGCTTCTGATGGTGGAACCTATAATCCTGCAAGCAGAACCGTCACTTGGAACTTGGGAACACTTGCTGTTGGCACTAGAGATATCACCTTAACCACAACCGTAAACGCACAGAGAGCTGGTATTCCAGAAGGCATAGTAAACACAGTAACTGAAACTCACAATGAATATCCTAAACAGGCTTCAGCTACTGACGAGAAGATCTACGTGCCAAAAGCAGACATATACGTGATAATCACATCCAGTAAAAACAACCCCTATGTAGGTGAGATAATAACCATAACCTTCAAAGTGGGTAATCATGGCCCGGACACAGCGAAAAAGGTGGTTTTAACCTGTATAGTACCTCCTGGAATGGAGCTGGTACGTATAAGCGGAGATGGAACCTTTGCCTATGACCCGAACACTGGATTAGTCACTTGGAATCTGGGAGACGTGCCAGTGGGAGATCCTTACCTCTTCCTGGATGTGAAGGTTCTTCGAACCGGTAAATTCGTCTTTAAACCCCACGTAAGCACCATCACCTACGATCCGGACTTGTTAAATAATATTGGAACATTGACAATCAATGCACAAGAGAAAACTGTACCTATGCAACCAACTGGAATTCCTATGGGAATTTTCGCACTAGCAGTTCTAATGATATTTAGCGGGTTTATAATGCCAAAAAGGAAATAAGGGATTAATTCCCTATTTTATTTTTTTTATTATTTTTTTTAAAATTAATAACAGTAAAAAGCGGCCATATACAATTAAAATTTATATTTAACTGCTAACAAACTTATTGAATATTGACGTATATATTGAATATAAACTTATACTGATTATCTTTTAGCAATCAGTGGTGAAATTATGAATAATAACATAAAATGCTATGGTTCATCGAAGATCTTCTATCAATTAAGAAACAAAAATCCCCTATTTTTATGTGTTATCGCAAGCACAAAAACATCTAATATTGATGGGATAACTGGTGCAGGTGCAACTTCTCAGCTTACAGATTACACCCCAGCAGCCGATGTTGAACTTGTAATCTGTGGAGAGCCAAGATGCCTCCCAGAGATACCAAAAACAGTGGTCGGAGGTGAAGCCACACCAACACCGGCCGTAATAACAAAGGCTGCACTAGAACTCGCTGATATTCCTATTATGGTGGCTGATGCAGGAGCTTCCATAAAACCAAACCTTCCCTACATCAATATAAATGATAAACCTGGAGAGGATATTCGCACGGGAAAGGTGGTATCCAATGCAGAACGAATCTTTAAGAAAGGAAAAATTATTGGAAAAACCCTTTCAAAACTTACAGATCATCTGATAATTGGTGAGAGTACTCCTGCAGGCACAACCACAGCTTTAGGAGTTTTAACAGCTATGGGATATGATGCCCAACGTAAGGTAAGTGGAAGCACGCCTGAAAATCCCCACACATTAAAGCAATCTGTTGTTGAAGAGGGTTTAAAGAGCGCAGGATATGGGGCGGGCGATCTTAGAGATGATCCTTTTAAAGCTATAGAAGTTGTGGGAGACCCAATGATCCCGGCTGTTGCTGGACTTACAGTTGGATCAGAGGTTCCAGTTACATTAGCAGGAGGCACTCAGATGACAGCTATAACAGCGGTTATTAGGAGTTTGGCCCCTGAATTCGATTTGAATAAAATCTGTATAGCCACCACAATATTTGTTGCAGAAGACGAAACTTCAGATATAAATTACATATCCCGACAGATATCTAATACACCTATCTACGCTATTGACCCTGAATTTGAGAAATCCACTCATGAAGGATTAAAAAATTACTTAAAAGGCTCTGTAAAAGAAGGAGTAGGTGCGGGCGGAGCTATGATGGCAGCAATCCTAAAAGATATTGCTATCGAAGATTTGAGAGCTAAAATAGAAGATCTATGCTTTAAACTGTTTTAGTTGTTAATATTTGTCAGGTATTTAAATATTTTTAGAATCTTGAAATGGATATCTATTAGATTCTTTATATCGTGTTTATTAAAGTTTATTAAATCTGAGTGGCATTGGATAGACTTTGTAATGGATATTCACAAGTTTAGCTACGAGTTCTTTAAACATTAATCTTTTTTGTGACCTTTAAGATTTTCTAATCCTCTGGAAATAGAGTAAAAACCTATAACGGCAAGAACTACAGCCCAAAAATTTGTGAATAATGATTGTCGAAAATTTGTTTGAGTTATAGTATCTCCTTGAGTATCGGTTTTAGTATCTGTTTGAGTAGCTTTCTGAGTATCAGTTTTAATATCTGTCGGAGTACCGGTCTGAGTAGCCGTTTCAGCACCTGTTTCGGTTATAGTAGCTGTACTACTGAGAATAGTCGCTGTATTAGTCGGATTTATGATTATTTCCTCACTATATGTCATACAAAGAAAAAATACTAATAAAACTGAAATGGTTATAGCTTTTCTAAATTCTCCATCATTTAAGTCCCAATTTTCTGTCATAAAATAGGTTCCAACTAATGTTATTAAGAATGTTGCTATACACACATATCCAATTCCGGGTAATGGGTTTGAAGAATCAACAAAAAAACGAATAGTTAAAAATATTCCCACTATTATAATTAGTAATCCTATTATTCTTCTCCCTTTATCCTGTACACCTGTAAAAAAAGATTCTTTATTATTACGAGAAGATTTCATTGCAGCTTTTAAATTTGGAATCATATCACCCCATCCTCATTTGTTATCACCCCATTTGGTTTATTATTTCCCCAACCTACTTTATTATCATCGCATTTATATTTTATCATTTGAATCTCACCCATCTCCTTATTGTTCAAAAAATTTAAGGTAATTGATATTTTAATATCATGAAGGAAAGATAGAAATTTGATATTTGAGTTGTAAGTGCCGGAATACGAGGGATTTTAAAGTTTTTTAAAAAAATCCGAGTTAATGCTGCAAAATTGGAATGAATCATTGCAAAAATTTAAAAAAAATTCAATAAATCAATCAAATTCTTCCAATTCACATTCAACAACAGAATAAAATGGCTGAAAAAAAGTAGTTGAGATCATCTTACAACATTGTACACTTCAGGGGGAGAGCAAAAAAGACTAAATAAATAGAGATTCTTTAATAAAATAATAATATGCATCCTCTTAAATCCTCACATATTAATAAAAAAATCATAAAAAAGTTTATATATGGGTTTTTACCCTCTAGAAAAGTATTTTTAGTGGGTATTTTGTTTTATATTTCAGGATTTTTCTTTGCATATTTTAAACCTGATCAAGCTACTCAGATTTTTAATGGAGGCTTTTATCTTGGCGATATAGAAGCTAAGATAAGTTTACCCCAAAATATTACTTTCAGTTATCTCATAAACCAATTTATTTATTATTTGGGCGCCGTATCCTATAATATATTTATAAATAATGTATTAATTATTTTTTTATGCATATTCACAGGCATAGCAATTATTCCAGTTATTCTGGTGGGACTATTTTCATTTACGGGGGCTATCACCTACCTCTTAATTGTTAAAGTGGGAATATTTAAAAGTATTTTGATACTTTTGGGATCATTCCACCTATATTTTGAACTTTTAGCTGGACTATTAGCGATAGACGCATTTTTAATGTTTTACGGATCGTTTATAACTTCAATCAGAATGCGAAGACCAAATAAATTTAAAAAAGACTTTATAGGCGATTTTTTACCGTTGATACTAAAAATTATACTCCTTTTTGCTATCGCTGCGGTGCTTGAGGTTTTCTGGAGCACCTGGTGGGTTTACATACTCACCAAACAATATGTTTCTTGGTACGATTTTTATTTTGGTGTTTATTCGTGCATGGTAAACTAAACATTAATTTAGACCTAAAAAATGATTTAAATTGGAATTTATGATATTCATTTATTAAATTTCATTTGTTTTCTAACAAAAACTTTAAATAACTTTTTATTAGAAAAATAGTTGCACATCATTTGACATGAAATATCAAAATAATTAAGCTAAACGAGAGAACTATAGGAATCTAAAATGAAATTTGAAGATATTTATGGAGCTAAAATAGTTGATCTGGCGCTTAGTATTGGAGATAATTTGATTATATCTGATCTACATCTCGGTTATGAAGAAGCCCTTAATGCAGAGGGGATTATGGTTCCTAAATTCCAATATGAGAAGATCATCGCCAGGCTAGAGGACATTTTTTCAGCAACGGATCCCGACACAATTATAATTAACGGCGATTTAAAACATCAGTTTGGTAGGATTAGCAGACAGGAGTGGAAAGAAGCTATTGATTTCATGAACTTTTTAGGAAAACATGTAGGCAAGATAATTTTAATTAAAGGAAATCATGACAATTTCACAAAATTTATAGCTAAAAAGATTGATTTAAAGGTGTATGATAGTTTTTCCCTTGAGAATTTCCTTATTTTACATGGACATAAGATTCCTAAAAATTACGCAGAAATTAAGGAAGATACACTCATAATTGGACATGAACATCCATGTATTGGACTTCGAAGCGGAGAGAGACTAGAAAAAATTAAATGTTTCCTTAAAGGAAAATTAGCTGATAAAAATCTGATAGTGATGCCATCGTTTAATTTCGTAACAGAGGGTTCAGATATCCTTCAAGAAAAACCATTATCTCCGTTTTTAGAGAATCCTTCGTTGGATGAATTTGAGATTTTTGGGGTTGAAAATTTTGAGATACTATACTTTGGAAAATTAAAACAGCTAATGGCATCAAGAGAACAATTCTTATAATTTTTATTTTATTTTTTTTAAAATTCATAAAAATTCATGAAATAAAACGTCATAAATGGTTTGAAGCTATAAAATACGCAATTTCATCTAAAAAACAAAAAACGTGAATGAAAT
>Ga0194112_10006560_pt1 | contig 15354 bp, 14 predicted proteins | sample TA2MahC400mmetaG_FD_146191 | JGI IMG/M metagenome (GOLD analysis project Ga0194112, IMG submission 146191) | Freshwater microbial communities from Lake Tanganyika, Tanzania - TA2015016 Mahale Deep Cast 400m | ecosystem: Environmental > Aquatic > Freshwater > Lake | place: Tanzania: Lake...
CCTCCCATGGCCTCCGTCAGACGGCGGGATATGGCCAAGCCCAGTCCGGTGCCTCCGAACCGCCGCGTCGTGGAGCTGTCGGCCTGGGTGAAGGTGTCGAACAACCGCGGGAGCGCCTCGGCGGGGATCCCGATGCCGGTGTCGGCCACCCGGAGCGCCAGCAAGCCTCCCTCTTTGTCCATGCGGGCCAGGGAAACGGTCACCTTCACCTCTCCGCAGGAGGTGAATTTGACCGCGTTGGACACCAGATTGGTGAGCACCTGGCGGATGCGGGCCGAGTCGCCCACGATGTGATGGGGCAAGTCGGGGGAGGGGGCAAACACCAGGACCACCTCGCGCTCCTGGGCCTGCACGGCGAAGAGATCGAGGACGTCTTCGACGAGCTCGGCGGGGTCGAACTCGGCCTCTTCCAACTGGATGCGCCCGCGTTCGATCTTGGAGAAGTCGAGGATCTCGTTGATGAGTGCCATGAGCGTTTCGGCGGACCGGCGCGCCGTCTCGGCGTACTCGCGCTGCTCGGAGTCGAGGGCGGTGTCGAGCAACAGGCCGGTCATCCCGATGACTCCGTACAACGGGGTCCGGATCTCGTGGCTCATCGTGGCAAGGAATTCGGTCTTGGTGACCGAAGCCTCCTCGGCCTTCTCCCGGGCGGCGATCAGGCTGCGCTCCGCCGTCCGCTGCACCGACACATCTCGGAAGAGGAAGACCATGCCGGCGGCCTTGCCGGCCTCGAAGATGGGGCTCAGCACGCACGACACGGGGAGGTGACCGCCGCCGTCGCGGATCAGCAGGGCGTTCTCGTCGCGGTAGACGGCGCCCAGGCGCGCCATCCGCAGGCACTCGGTGCCGTCGTCGGGAAGCGGCGGCTCGCCGGGGGTGTGCAGGCGGAACAGGCTCAGCACGGGCAGGCCGCTCAGTTCCGCCGCATCGCGCCCCAGGTAGAGGGCGGCGGCGGCGTTCGCCCGGACCAGTCGGCCGGCATCGTCGAGGACGCACAGGCCGTCGCTGACCGAGGCGATCACCGACTCGAGGCGATCCCGCTCCAGGGCGATCTCGCCCGCCGAGATGCGCCGCAGCGAGTCGTTGAGTTCCTGCATCTCGCGGGACGAGAGCGACAGCGACCGCTCCAGCAGGTAGCGGGCACGGCCCCCGTTGCGGTAGGAGTCATCGACGGCCGCGAGCAGCTGCTGCCAGGCCGGCGCCGCGGGAGGCTGCTGCGGCGTGAGCCCCAGCTTCTGCAGTTGGCGCGCCAGCAGCCGTTCCACTTCAGACCTCGGAGAGGGTGGTCAGCGTCATCGTCTGGTTGTGCAGGTCGCACTCGCCGCTCTCGGCCGGGGCGAGTTCGCCGTACGAGTAGAAGCCCACCTGCCGGGTCCCCGGGGGGAGGGCGGCGAGGGTGGCTTCGACTTCCTCTTCGGTGCGCTCGCCGAGCACCAGTCTGCGTCCCACGCAGCTGACGGCGATGGCCAGCGAGGGCGCCGGCGCGGGGCGCGTCGCGGCCGCCGCGGCCTCCTCGGCGCCGTCTACGAGCCGGTCGGGATTGGACTGCATGAGGCGCGCCCGCCAGCCCTGGGGGATGTCGCCGGCGAACACCAGGGATTGGGTGGCCTCGTCGACGGCCAGGATGGTGCGCACCAGGGAGCAGTCGCCCGGACCTCCCGGAGTTATCGAAAGAGGGAAGAGGAGCCCGGTGGCCGGCAGGCCGTCGGCTAGATCTCCCAGGTACTCGCGGTAGAGCGCCAGCGCGGGCCGTCCGTCGAGTTCGTACAGGATGCTGCCTGCCGAGCGAGTAACGAGCCGCTCGGGCCCGAAGATGTCCCAGCCGCCGCCGTAGCCGTGCCCGATGACCATGTTCTCCCCGTAGATGCCGGCGGCCACGACCCGGTCCGGACAGGGCCGGCCGGCATCGAGCACGAAAGTGCGCTGGAAGCGGGTTCCATCCCCGGCCAGGCCTCCCGTTACCACGACGCCGCTCCCCACGGCCTGGCTGATGCCGGCGGCCAGGGCGGTGCCGTTGACCTGGGTGCCTTTCGAGAGCACGAGGATCCCCCGCAGGTCGGGACCGCTGAGCTCGTGGGCGATCCGCCGTCCGGCCAGGTGCGAGTCGGCGGCGTCGGCGATGGGGGCGGAGGCAGCCGCCACGCGCCCCTCGGCGAAGCGCACCACGGCGACGGCGAGTGACTCGTCGGTCACCTGCGCGTCGAGGATCTCCCCGGCAGTGGAGCATCCCAGGATGGTGGCCTCCGGGAAGGCCCGCGCCAGTTCGCGGAAAGGAGCTGGGCGGTCGGCGTATGCGGAGGCGGCGAAGGCCAGCACCAGCGTGCGGGGCGAATCGAGGTCGGGGAAGGGAGCCGACCACCCTTCCTCCTCCCGGAAGGAACAGGTTTCGATGTGCACGGTCTCTCCTTCGGGGCAGGGTCGCGCGAAGCGCTGCCGGGCCGCCCCGCCCTCACCAGCGAGACATCGTCCGTGCCGGGCAGATCCTTGAGTCGCGGCGGCCGCCGTTTGGGCCGCGGGCCGGGGAAGCGCGGGGGCCCCGCCCCGGTATCGAGGGCATCTCCGGTGCCCGTTGCCGGTGAGGGGTGAGGCGGCGGTCCGGCGGCTCGCCGGGTCAGGAAGGAGGCGCTGGGCGGCGCGGCGGCACCAGGGCGGCGGCGGCGGCGGCGGCGAGCGCCCCGCCCGTCGACCAGGCCAGGGGGACGGTGCGGCGCCAGACGGCGAACTCGAAGGCCTCGGGCAAACCGAAGCGGTAGGCCAGCGAGGCGCCCAGTACCGCCCCGGCGACCCCGGCCAGGGTCATCGCGGGCCACGAGCTCCGGAGGGGGCGACGACGGGCGGCGGTGATCAGGAGGGCCGCCGCCGCGCCCAAGGCCGCCATCACCGCCAGCCAGGCTGCCGACCGGCCCAGGAACTCCAGCACCAGTTGCAGGGGCAGCCACACGGCGCCTACTTCCCGGCCTTGCGGTCCCGCTTCTGCTCTCGCAGGAGGGCGACCTTGGAGAAGTCGTCCACGTCGGCGACCGAGGGCCAGTCGGCGGCCCGGCGCTCCCAGCCGGGGGGCCCGGCCCCCAGGCGTCGGCCGACGACCCCGATGAAGATGCGCGCCTTGGCCTCGCCGAAGCCGGGGAGGGCGCGCAGGCGCCGGTAGAAGTCATCGCCGTCGGCGGCGGTCTGCCACAGGGCGGCGGCGTCTCCGCCGTGCTCCGCCGCCAGGTGGCGGCACAGGTCGGCGAAGCGCCGGGCCATCGACGCCGGGTAGCGGTGCAGGGCCGGGGGACCGGAGAAGGCGGCCACCAGGTCCTCCTCGGGCAGGCCGGCCACCGCCGCCGCGTCGAGACCCCCTCCCAGGCGGCGCTGCAGGAGGAGGGGGGAGAGGAACGCCCGCTCCATGGGGAACTGCTGGTCGAGCAGCATGCCCAGGAGCAGAGCCAGGGGGTTGGCGGCGAGGAGGCGGTCGGCCTCGTCGTCTCCGGTGAAGGGGAGCAGGGCGGGCATCGCAGGGAGGACGGTAGCGAGGCGGGGAGGGGCACGGCGCCGGTGCCGTGACGGGAGCCTCAAGCGGCCCCGGGATGGGGTCGAAGCATGGCCATGCGCTGGAAACGCGCCCTGGCCCTCGCCGCCCATCGCGGCGGCCTGCTCCCCGCCGCCGGCGCCCTCTTCGGAGGGCGGCGGCTCACCGTGCTCGCCTACCACCGGGTGGCCGATCCCCACGCCGCCGGGTTCGACAGCTACCGCCGCAACGTGAGCGCCACCCCGGCGGAGTTCGCCGCTCAGATGGACTACGTCGCCGAGCACTTCCACCCGGTCTCGCTCGAGCAGGTGGAGGCCGCTCTCGACGGCGGCCCCGGCTTGCCCCGGCGTCCCCTCCTGGTCACCTTCGACGACGGCTACCGCGACAACCTCACCGCCGCCTGGCCGGCGCTGCAGGAGCGGGGCATCCCGATGACGGTCTTCCTCGCCACGGGCTTCATCGGCGGGGGTGAGGGATTCCCATGGGATCGGGCCGCCTGGTGCTTCCGGCACACCGCTCTTCGCCATGCGACCCTGCCGGTGGTGGGGGAGCGGTCCTGGGCTGCCGCCGAGGAGCGCGAAGCCGTCCTGGGAGCCTGGCTGGAGGCCTTGAAGCGACTGCCGGACGCGGCGCGGGAAGAAGCGCTGGAGGCGCTGCCCGGCACCCTCGGCGTCGCCTTGCCCGACGATGCCTTCCCGAACCTGTGCCTCACCTGGGGTGAGGTGCGGGAGATGGCGGGGGCGGGGGTCTCGTTCGGGGCCCACACCGAGCAGCACCCGATTCTCACCCGGGTACCCCCGGAACGTGCCCGGAGCGAGGTCCGCGGATCGAGGCGCCGTCTGGAAGACGAGTTGGGGACGGCGGTGCGCACCTTCGCCTACCCGAACGGCGGACGGGCCGACGTCGACGAGACGACGGTGCGCCTGCTGAGCGAAGAGGGCTTCCGCCTCGGCTTCACCCTCCTCCCCGGCCCGGAAAGGCCGAGCGCGGCCCGCCGCTCTCCCCTGCTGCTGCGCCGCATCTACATCCACCTCGGCGACTACCCGGCCCGCTTCGCCGCCAAGGCCCACGGGGTGCCTCGCCTGCTGCGAGCGGTTCGATGAGCGGCGCCGAGGCCGCGGCGCAGGTTCGGGCCACCGTCGAAGCGGCGCTGCCCTGCTGGTACGGGCCGGGGTCGAGGCTGCTCTCCCTCTCGATACCGCGCCCCTACGCCTGGTCCCACCAGTTCGAGGCCGGGGCGGCGACGGCCTCGGGGGGGCGCCGCCTGGTGGTGAAGATCCCCCGGTGGGAGGAAGCCCCGACGCTGGAGGCGGCTCTCGCCGCCGGGCCGCAGGAGGGCACCCGGCGGGAGTACGCCGCCCTGGAGGCGATGGCCGCCGCGGTGGCGGCCGCGGCCGATCCCGGCCTGGCGGCGGTGGCGCCCGTGGCCTACCTTGCGGAGATCAACGCGGTGGTGACCGAGCGCCTCGAGGCGGTGCCATTGGCGTCGCGCCTCGGCCGGCATCCTGGCTCGGCCGGCAGGGGAATGGTGCTTCTGCGCCGCGCCGGGCGCGCCCTGCGTCTGTACCACGAGGCCGTGGCCGGGGCCGCCCCCGGCCGCTTCGACGGTGCGTGGCGGGCGGCGGAACTGGAAGCCCGGGCTCGCCGCTCCATGGGCGCGGCGCTGCTGCCGGCAGAGGCGTGGGCGCGGCTGGCCCAGGAAGCGCGGCGGAGGGATGGCACCCCGGTCGCCGTGGGGGCGACCCACGGCGACTTCAGCCCGGCGAACGTCCTGGTCACCGCGGACGACCGGGTGGCGCTGCTCGACCCCAACCTGGTCCCCGGGCCGCTGCTGGAGGATGCCGCCAAGCTGCTGGCCGCCCTGAGGACGCGACGAGCGATCGTCCTGACGCGGGGCCGGTGGGGAGAACCTCGCTTGCGGGCACAGGAGCAGGCGTTCCTGGAGGGGTACCGGCCCGGCGACTCGGGACTGCTCGGCTTCTTCCAGGCAGTGGCCACGGCGCAGCGCGCCGTGGAGATGGAGGAGCGCCTGGCGAGGTGGCCCGCCCCGGCCCGCGCCGCCGCGGCCGCCTTGCTGCGCGGCTACCCGGCGGCGGAGGTGCGGCGACTGCTTCCCTGATGGTTGCGGGAGCGGAGGGCGGCGGAGGCTCGCCGCACCGGCCGCAGCAGCCGGCGGCCGCCCAGCAGCAGGCGCCCGCGCGGCCCGATGGGGAGGATGGCCCGCCAGTCGTGGCGGACGCGAGTCCCCCATTGGTCTTTGTAGCCCTCGTCGCCGCGCAGGAAGTCGAACTCGGCGGCGCCTTCGGCGATGGCCGCCCCGATGGCGTGGGCCATGAGGTCGCGGCCCGGGCCGAAGCGGGCGAATGCCGGGTCGTAGCCGGTGGTGTAGAACGAGACGACATCGCCCTGCCGGATGCAGTAGATGACCGCCGCCGCCTTCCCGCCGACATCGAGGCGGTGCAGGCGCAGGCGGCCGGCCTCCAGCAGGCGACGGGCGGCCAGGTGGTGGAAGGCCACCATGGCGGGGGACCGGAAGGCGCCGGCCTGGCCCCGGGCCCGGCGCACCTGCTGGTGCAGGCGGCCCAGGTCGTCCAGGGTGCGGTCGACCTCGTCGGGGCTCACCACCAGGCGCCGGGTGATCGGCCCCGGGGCCTCTTCCTCCAGGCGCCGGGCGTAGCGGCGCAGGTTCTGGCGCAGGTTGCGCCCCAGGCCGGCCTCGTACTCCTCCCAGGTGGGGGGCAGGGGCAGGTAGGGGCAGGGGACGGGTTCGGCGTAGCGGCTTCGGTCGGAGCGGCGCCGCAGGGCGAGAGCCTCGAGCAGGCTGCCGGCGCTCAGGCCGTCGAGGTCGGCCAGGTCGGGCCGGCGGCGCCCCAGGGCGGCTCCCCACAGCGGGGCGGCCACCACCCCTTCCCAGCCGCGGAGCACCATGAGGTCGAGGTGGTCGGGGCAGGCCGGGCCGGAACCCAGGAATACCAGGGCCCGGTAGGGGAGGCCGCCGGGAGCCCGTCGCTCCTCCAGGGCGAAGGGGGCGAGGCCGAGCAGGCTGCCGTCGGCAGGGTGCCGGGCCGCCACCACCGCCGGGGGGCGCTCCCGGCCCAGGGTCTCCTTCCAGGCGCTGACCCAGGCCCAGGTGAGGAAGGGGGAGGCGGCGGCCGACCCGGCCAGCAGGCGGTCCCACTCCGGGCCGAGGGCGGCGAGGGCCTCGTCGTCTTCGATGTGCTCCAGGTACGGGATCATCGCCGGGGCGGGCCGGAGGCTCAAGGCCGCCCTCCGGCGGCCTCGCGCCGGGCCACCCGCTCCCAGTTGGCCGACTGCCCGCCCCTCAGGTGGCGGGCCAGGCCGCGCAGGGCGGCCAGGTTCGAGTCGACCAGGAAGCGAGGCACGTAGGCCACCTTGCCCACCGCCCCGCCGAGGCGCTGCCCGACGGCCGCCAGGGTGTAGAAGGCGGCTTGGGAAGCGGCTGCGATCCAGTTCCACGGAGGCGCCAGGCTGAGCAGGGCGGCGGCTCCCGGGCGGCGGCCCGGGAGGAAGAGGGCCAACGCCGCCGCGACGGCGGCGGCGATCATCCCGAAAGGCACCAGAGGGCGGAGCACCTTGTGGGAGACGATCTCCCACAACACCACCGGCCGCCGCCAGGGCCATCGGCCGGGATGCCCGAGCATCTGGTAATGGCCGGCGACCATGCGCGCCCGGCGCCGGGTCTCATCGGCGGCGGTGGGGGAGATCCGCTCCACCGAGACGGCCCGGGGGTTGTAGACGACATTCTGGCCGGCCCGGATGACCTCTAGCGCCATCCAGGCGTCGTCGTTGATCACTCCCGGCGGGGCGGGGTTGAAGAGGGAGCGGCGGATGGCGAAGACCTCCCCGTTCACCCCCACGCAGCATCCCAGCCGGGTCTCCCACGTTCGAATCTTCGACTCGTAGCGCCAGTAGAGGCCCTCCGAGTAGCTGAGGCCGTCCTCGGCGGCCACCGTCTTGCGGCCGGTGACCGCACCCACCCTGGGGTCGGCGAAGGGCCGGCCCATCTCGCGGAGGGCGTTGGATAGGTAGCGGTTGTTGGCGTCCGAGAAGACGACGACCTCGCCCCGGGCGTGCTCCATGGCCCGGTTGATGGCGGCCATCTTCCCGGCCCGGTGGGGGCGGTGTACGACTTCCACGCGCGGGGCGAACGAGGCGGCGATGGCGGCGGTGCCGTCGTCGGATCCGTCGGCGGCGACGATCACCTGGAGGAGGTCGGCGGGGTAGTCGAGGGCCAGAGTGCTTCGCAGCTTTTCGGCAAGGACGGCTTCCTCGTTGTGGGCCGCGATGATCAGGGTCAGCGGCGGGGTGTGGTCCGGCCACTGCGGAGCCCGCCGCAGCCGCGCCGCTAGAGCCAGGAGCAGCGGATAGCCGGCGTAGGTGTAGGCCACCAGGGCGACCGCGGCCCAGAACACGATGCCGATCATCACCGACTCCTTTCCCGCCGGTAGACCCCGAGGATGGTTGCGGCGATCGGGTCCCAGGAGTACTGCGCTTCGGCGGCGGCTCGAGCGGCTGCTCCCATGCGCTTTGCTTCGTCGGGATCGGCCAGCAACTTGATCAAAGCCCGGGCCAGGGCGGGCGGGTCGGCGGGCGGGACCAGCAGGCCGGTGATCCCGTCGTCCACGGCCTCCGACAGTCCGCCTACGGTGGTAGCCACCACGGGCCGGCCGAAGGCATAGGCCACCTGGAGGGCCCCGCTGGCGGTGGCGCTGCGGTAGGGGAGCACCGCCACGGTGGCGGTGCGCAGCAGAGGGCCGACCTCCTCGAGGGCGAGGTAGCGGGCGTCCACGGTCACCCGGTCGGCGATCCCCAGGTGCCGGGCCTTGGCCTCCAGGGCGGCGCCTTCCAGGTCATAGGTGGGGTAGCCGGCGACCACCAGATGGGCGTCGACTTCGGCGCGCACCAGGGCGAAGGCCTCCAACAGGTCGGGGATCCCCTTGCTGGGGCGCAGCCCGCCGAAGAAGAGCGCCACGGGGAGGCTCGACGGGAGGCCGTAGCGCGCCCGCAGGTCCCCGCCCGGGTCCACCAGGCGGGGGAAGAGGAACTCGTTGCCGTGGGGAATCAGGTGGGTGCGCTCGCTCGCCACCGGGTACAGGCCCAGGAAGCGCTGCCGGTCGGCCTCGCTGTGCAGGAACACCGCCGCGAAGGAGGGATAGACCCGCCGGGCCCAACGCGCGGTGAGGTTCCGGATGAGGGGGTGCCGGGCCTCACGGAACTCGTACTCGTGGCAGACCTGCGCCAGATACAGGCCGGCCCGGCGCAGGCGGCGCAGGAACACCTCCTGGAAGGGGAAGCGGATGATGGCGAACTGCACCACGTCGGGCCGCTGCCGGAGCAGGTACCGGGTGAGCCGCTGCCACTCGAGGGCGAACCGCACCGCCCGCCACCCGCGCCGGACCCTGTGGCCCAGGTGGCGCAGGGTGGTTCGCAGCCGGCCCGCCGGATGCGGAGCCGCCTCGATGTTGGGCCACAAGCGGAGCCGCGGCTCGACGGCGAAGGTGTGCGGCAGGCGGCCGAGTTCGTAGTGGCGGGAGGTGACCAGGGTCACCTCGGCCCCGGCCTCGGCCAGCGCGCCGCACAACTGGTAGGCGTAGTGGATCATTCCCCCCGCCCCGTCGGTCTCCACCACGAAGACTCTCACGGCCGCCCCTTGGCCGCCAGGGCCCGGTAGTCGTCGGCAAGCGCCTGCGCCTGGGCGCGGATGTCGAAGCGCGCTGCCACCAGGCGTCGGCCCGAGCGGCCCATGGCCGCCGCCTGGCGGGGGTTGGCCAGCAGCCGGCACACCGCGTCGGCCAGGGCGACGTCGTCGGCCGGGGGGACGAGCAGGGCGGCGTCGCCGTGGCGCACCATCTCGGGGATGCCTCCGACCGTGGTGGCCACGATGGGCAGCCCGGCCGCCATGGCCTCGGCGAGCACGGTGGGGAGGGCCTCGGTGAGGCTGGGGAGCACGAACACGTCGGCGGCGGCCAGCAGCCGGGGGACGTCGTGGCGTGCTCCGGCGAAGACCACTCGATCCTCCAGGCTCAGGTTGCGGGTAGCGGCCTCCAGCGCCGCCCGGTGCGGGCCGTCGCCCACCACCAGGTAGCGCACCGCGGGGAAGGCGGCGGCGACTCGGGGGAGGGCGGCCAGCATGTGCTGGAGGCCCTTGGGCTCCCGCAGCACCGCCACCGTGATGAGGACCGGGGCGTCCGGGCCCAAGCCGAACTCGTGGCGGGCGGCGCCGCGGTCCTCCGGGCTCGACCGGAAGGTGGTGGGATCGATGCCGTTGTAGATGGTGGCCACCCGCTCGGGGCGGAGGCGGGCCTGCTCGAGGTAGTGGCGGCGAGTGGCCTCGGACACGGCCACGACCCGCCGGGCGCGTCGCAGGGACCAGGCCATCAGCCGGAAGTGGAGGGCCAGGCGGCTGCGGGGAGGAGGTGCGTCGAGGGTGTGCAGGGTGGCCACGGTGGGCAGGCCGAGGCGGCGGGCGGCGGGGATGCCGAGCACGGCGGCAAACTCCAGTTGGGTGTGCACCACGTCGGGGGCGGCGGCGATGATGGCCTCTCGCACCCGGCGCCGGGCGCCGCGCTGGCGAAGGCGGCGGATGCCCAGTTGGCGGACCGGGACGCCCTGGGCGGAGATGCGGGCGGCGATCGGGTTGCCCGCCTGCTCCTGCAGCGCCACCACCTCCGGGACCACCCCCGCCCGGCGCAAGAAGGGGAGCGAGGCGGCCAGGAGGTGCTCCGCCCCCCCGGGCCCCAGCGAGTCGATGAGGTAGAGCACGCGCACCGGGGGGGGAGAAGCGCCGGGGGCGGGCACCGGCCGGAGGGTGGCCGGGGAGGTCATGGGCGGGCCTCCTCGGGCTGGGGGGAGGTGCGGTGCCCGCGCAACCAGCCGGCCAGGCGGCGCACCGCCTCGCCGTCCACCCGGTACAGGACCAGGGAGTAGGCCGCCCCGCCGGCGACGACGGCGGCAGCCAGGGCCGCCGCCGGCCCGGCCGGCGAGGCGGCCCACAGGGCCCCGGTGGCCACTACCGCCAGGGCGGCCCCGGCCTGCAGGGAAGGAAGCAACTGGCGGCCGATGTCGCGGAAGGTCACGTCGACGAAGCGGCGGGCGACGGTGAGGCGGATGGTGGTGTCGATGGTGGCCACCGCAGCGTGGGCCGCGGCCACCCCGACGAGGCCGTGGCGGGCCCCCAGGATGAGAGCCGGAGTGAGCAGGGTCAGTTCCAGGGCGGAGAGCTTGGCCAGGATGTCGGGGCGGCCGATGGCCTTGTAGACGTCGCCGATGTTGACTCCGACGGACCCCACCAGGGCGAAGACGGCGAGCAGGCGCAGTACAGGGACGGCGTCGAGCCACTGTTCCCCGAAGAGAACGCGCACCGCGGGCTCGGCGGTGATGAAGAGGCCCACGCAGAGGGGCACCACCACGATCTGGGAGTAGCGAATGGTGGCCAGGAATCCCTTGCGCAGCAGGTCGGGGTAGCGCTGGATGCTGGAGAAGAAGGGGAAGATGGCGCCCGCCAGGACGCGCCACACCGACAGGATCAGCAGTTCGGGGAGCCGGTAGGCCAGGGTGTAGACCCCCAGGGCCGTGTCCCCGAGCATGCGGCCCACGATGATGTAGTCGAGGTTCGACCAGACCGCCGCCTGGATGTCGGTGAGCATCAGGGGCATGCCGAAGCGCATGAGGGGGCGGACCAGGCGGCGATGCATGCGGAAGCGGGGCTTCCACGGGATGACCACCCAGGCCAGGATCGAGGCGGCCAGAGCACCGATCAACTGGCCCCACACCAGCGCCCAGACCCCGAAGCCGGCCACGGCGAAGGCGACCGAGGCCACGCCCTTGATCACCGCCTGGCCGATGTCGGGCACCAGCTTGCGCCGGAAGTCGAGGTTGCGTCGCAGCAGCACCACGTGGATCGCTCCGAGCGCCTGCAACAGGAAGGTGAACGAGAGCACCCGCAGGATCGGCACCACCAGGGGCTCGCGGAAGAAGGCGGCCACCGCGGGGGCGGCCAGAGCGGTGCCGGCGGTGAGCAGCACGCTCATTGCCAGGTTGAGCAGGTAGACGGTCTGCGCCGACTCTTCGGTGTCGTCGCGGCGCTGGATCACCGCCCCGCCCAGGCCGAGGTCCTTGAGCACCGCCAACCCGTTGATCGCCACGGTGGCGAAGGCAACGATGCCGAACTCCTGGGGAGTGAGGAGGCGGGCCAGCACCGCCATGGTCGCCAGTACCAGGAGCTTGCCCGAGGCGAAGGAGATGTAGTTCCACATGACGGCACGAGCCGCGGTGCGGCCCAGGGTGACGGTGTCGGGGTCGCCTACGGCGGGGGGCGGGCCGAGGGTCACGGCGCCTCCCGGGCCGGTGCGTCGGAGGCGGCGAGGCGAGGCAGGGCGAAGGCGATCCCGAGGAGCAGCCACCACGGTCGGGCAAAGTCGAGGTGCAGGAAGACCGAGGTGGCCAGCCACCCGGTGAGGGCCACCCCCACGGCGTAGGCGAGGCCGGCGTCGGCTTCCCGGCCGCCGGCCCGCCAGCGACGCCGAGCCAACCGCACCGCCCGGAAGGCTCCGCCCACCATGACGCCGAAGGCGGCCAGGCCGAAGACCCCGGTCTCCGCGGCCACCTCCAGGTAGAGGTTGTGCGCCTCCCGGTCGACGCGCCGCACCTCGATCCCCAGACCGCGGGCATATTCCTGGTAGTGGGCGGCGAAGTTGCCCAGGCCCACTCCGGTGAGGGGGCGTTCCACGAACATGGCCCAGGCGGCGCCGAGTTCGGCGGTGCGACCCCGGATGGAGACGTCGGTGGTGGACTGCACCGTGCCGACCTGGCCGAGCGTGGTGAGGCGATCGATGTAGCCGGAGGGGAGGAAGGGCACCGCCAGCGCGGCGACCAGGGCCAGGGCGAGCAGGGTCCCCCAGCGCGCCGGCCGGCGCAGCAGCATCAGGACGGCCACGACCCCGAGAGCGAGGATGCCGCCGCGGGAGAAGGTGAAGATCACCGCGGCCCCGATGGCAGCGGCGGCGCACCAGGCGGCGAGGCGGAGCGAGCGCCGGGGCTCGGCCAGGGCTCGATCGAGGGCGAGCGGGGTGAGCATCACCAGGAGTTGGGCGTAGAAGTTGGGGTCGCCGATCGGCCCGGAGATGCGCACGTCGTCGGCTCCGCCCACGATGTTCTGCACCGCCGACTGCCCGAAGCCCAGGAAGCCGGTGTCGAAGGAACCGGTGAGGAATTGGAACCCGGAGATGGTGGCGAGCAGGGCCCCGCTCCCGACCAGCACCCAGACGACCCGGCGCAACGCCGCCGTCTGCCGCAGGAGCAACCCGGCGAGGATGGCCAGCACGGCGTCCTTGAGCAGGCTGACCGCCTGGGTGCGTCCGGCGGCGAAGTCGGCGGCCACCAGCAGGGAGGCGAGGGCCACGGCGGCGTATCCGCCGACGAAGGCCGCCGCTCGCCCACCTCCGGCGGGCCGCTCGCCTCGGGCCGTCCAGCGGTAGGCGATGCCGAAAGCGACGAGAGCCAGCAGGGGCTGGAAGACCGAGGGGGCGCCGTGGAAGTCGGTGGCCACGTTGGCCAGGTTCAGCACGGCGAAGGCGGCGACCACCGCCAGGGCCCAGTCGGCACGAGCGACCACCAGCCCGGCCGGCACCAGGGCGGCCAGGGCGAGCAGCACCAGCAGCGGGCGGGGGAGGAGAGCCGCCGCCGCTCCTGCGGCGGCACCGGCGGTGATCCCGGCCGCGGCCCACACTGCCGCTCGGCGGGGGTTGGCGAGCGCGGCACCCGGATGGGCGCCGGCGATCATCCCGCCCTCGACACCCGCCGCTCGGCGGGGAACAAGGTCACCGTGGCATCGGGGGTGGCGTAGGCCTCCAGCCGCTGCTGCATGCGCCGGCGGCGCCGGGCCCGGGGCGCCCCTGCCAGGAGGGCCAGGCCGAGGCCGGCGGCCAGGCCGAGAGCCCCGCCCAGGGCGGCGGTCTCGATGGGCCCGCGGTTGACCGGCCGGGTGGGTACCGAGGCCGGGTCGAGCGGGCCGATGGCGTAGATGGGGTACAGGGCGACGAAGCGTGCCGAGGCGACCGTGCCGATGGCGCCGGAGAGGGCGGCGGCCTCCGCCGGCACCGGGCCGGTGACTCGCATCTCGGCGACGTAGGCCTCGGGGGCTACCACCGCCTCCACCCGGTAGCCGGCGGGGAAGGCGCCGCGGCCGAGAGCCGCCGCCGCTTCGCTCTGGGTGGCGGCGCTGGTGAGGATCTCTACGTAGGTGCTCACCAGGGCCCGGGCGCGCGCCGGGTCGAGGGTGCGCACGCTCTCGGTGATGCTGGAGGCGGTGTCGCCCGGGCGGGGTGACACCACGAAAGAGGAGATCGACTGGTAGCGCAGTTCCTGGCGCGCCCCGAGGAAGACGGCGGCCCCGGCCCCGGCCACAACGGCGAGGACCACGATCCACCAGGTGGACCGCAGGCTGCGCAGCAGGGCGTTCCCTTCCATCAGGCCGTCCTCACTTGGCACCCCGCCGGGCGAGGACTGCGGGGACGGTGCGGAACAGGATCTGGATGTCGAGCCACAGGCAGCGCCGCTGCACGTAGGCGATGTCGAGCCGGGAGCGATCGTCCCACTCCGACAGGCCCCGGCCGTAGATCTGCCACAGCCCGGTGATCCCGGGCTTCACGTCGAGACGCTCCGTCTGCCAGAGGCGGTAGGTGTCGGCGAGGAAGTCGGTGGGGCGGGGCCCCACCAGGCTCAGGGCGCCCCGCAGCACGTCCCACAGCTGGGGCAGCTCGTCGAGGCTGGTCTTGCGCAGCAGGCGGCCCGGGCGGGTGATACGGGGGTCGTTGGTGATCTTGAAGTCGGGCCACTCGAGTTCGTTGAGGTGGCGCAGTTCCCACTTCATGGCTTCGGCGTTGGGCACCATGGTGCGGAACTTGTGCATGCGCAGGGTCCCGCCGGCCTGGCCGGTCCGCTCCTGGACGAACATCACCGGGGCCCGCCGGTCGTCGAGCTTGATCGCCAGGGCGATCAGCGCCATCACCGGGGCCCAGAAGGGGGCCGCGGCCAGCACCACGAACAGGTCCATGGCTCGCTTGACCACGTGGTAGGCGCGCCCCTTCAGCAGGGCGCGCTCGGGGCGGATGCCGTCGAGCCAGCCCACCCCGGACCAGAGCAGCGGGCGGATGGTCTCGGCGGTCATGCGTGCACCTGATCGGCGTCGCCCACGGGGCGCAGGGCCGGAGCCGGGATCTCGGGCGTGATGCCGGCCAAGCGCTGCTCGGCGCGGGCGAGCAGTTGCTCGAAGGCGATGGCGTGCTCCGGGAAGGAAGCGCTGGCGGAGCGCACTTCGAGGTTGAGGAAGTGAGCGGCTTCCCGGATCCGCCCCAGCAGCAACTCGGCACCTTCGCTAGGGGTCTCCGGGCTCAGCACCACGAAGCGCCCGGTGGCGGGATCCTCGAACAGGAGGTCGCTGCGGCGCAGGTGATCGGCGATGACCCGCGCCAGGCGGCCCCGGACCCAGCGGGTGCGCAGCGCCCGCTGCACCTCCTCGCCCGCCAGGTCGATCGCGCTCTCGAGGCCGGCGGCGTCCGGTTCGATGACGGCCACCGACAGGGGCCGGTCGTGGCGGCGACTGCGGGCCATCTCGGCCAGGATCTCGTTGGTGGCCTGAGTAGCTGTTGGGGAAGTTCGCGCCGGTAGCGGGCGGATTGTCATGTTGTGGTGGTTGCGGGGCGGTAGGGTCCGGCGATGGGCACCGATGAGCGGCAGTCCAAGGGAACGTGGGGGTCGCTGCCTGCGGATCTCAGCGACGAGGAGTGGGGCCTGATCGCCGATCTGGTTCCTACCTACTCCGG
>Ga0194112_10006581_pt1 | contig 15338 bp, 7 predicted proteins | sample TA2MahC400mmetaG_FD_146191 | JGI IMG/M metagenome (GOLD analysis project Ga0194112, IMG submission 146191) | Freshwater microbial communities from Lake Tanganyika, Tanzania - TA2015016 Mahale Deep Cast 400m | ecosystem: Environmental > Aquatic > Freshwater > Lake | place: Tanzania: Lake...
GCCAGGTGCCAGGCACTTTTAGCGGGCATCTCAAGGCAAGAAGCGTTTGCTAATCGCCGTCGGCGCTGGGCCAGACGTTGTCGGAAGTGCCTGGCACCTCAAATGAGGGCCAGGTGCCAGGCACTTTTAGCGGGCATCTCAAGGCAAGAAGCGTTTGCTAATCGCCGTCGGCGCTGGGCCAGACGGTTCTCGGAAGTGCCTGGCACCTCAGAGAGCACAACGTGCCAGGCACTTGCGAAGAGTCGAACGATTGAGCGATGTCACCTGGCTTGGAGGCACTGTAGCCCTCAAGAATCCTATGAAAGTGCCTGGCACGTGAAGGGAGTGACTCATGCCCCACGACATCATAGACAACCGCACGCGGGAGCTGGCTCCCGAAATCAAGGACTTCCTGGCCGATAGCATCCGCGCTCACTTCGCCGTGGGCTACTTCTTCCTGTCGGGCTTCCAGGCCATCGCCGAGCACATCCCCGACCTGGCCCAACTGCGCCTGCTCATCGGCAACGTCACCAACCGCCAGACCATCGAGCAACTGGCCGAGGGCTACCACGATCTGGCGACTCTGCAACGGGCAGTGCGCCGCGAGCGAATGGCCTCCGCCCAGGCGCCCCGCATCCGCGCCGAGACCGCCGACTCCATCCAGACCACGCTGGAGCTCATGGACCAGACCGACGACGCCCAGGCGCTGGTGCTCTCCCTGGCCGACCTCATCGCTCAGGGCATCGTGCAGGTGCGGGTCTACACCCGCGGCCGCCTGCACGCCAAAGCCTACCTGTTCGACTTCGACCCGGCCCGCATCCGCGCCCAGACCGGCGCGGCCATCGTCGGCAGCTCCAATCTGTCGCTGGGCGGTGTGACCCACAACACCGAGCTCAACGTCCGCGTGTTCGGAGACGGCAACCACGCCGAGCTGTCTCGCTGGTTCAACGAGCTGTGGGAGGAAGCGGAGGACTTCGACGCCGACTTGATCCACGAGCTGCGCCGCTCCTGGGCGGCCAGCCAGGTGCCCACCCCCGAAGGCCCGCGGCCCGTCAGCCCCCACGACGTCTACCTCAAGACCCTCTACACCCTGGTCAAGGACCGGCTGGAGGGCCGCCGCGACACGGAGCTGCTGTGGGAAGCCGAGATGCCCCAACTGGCCGACTTTCAGCGGGCCGCTGTCCGCCAGGCCATCAAGATGCTGGACACCTACGGCGGCGTGTTCGTGGCCGACGTGGTGGGGCTGGGCAAGACCTACATCGGCACTACGCTGCTCAAACACTATGCGCTGTATCGCGGCGCCCGCCCGCTGGTGGTCTGCCCCGCCTCGCTGGTGGAGATGTGGGAGTGGTTCGTGGAACGCTACCAGATTGACGCCCCGGTCATCTCCATGGGCCTCCTCAGCCAGCGGGGCCACGAGCGGATGCTGACTGACAACTGGCGCTATCGCGACCGTGACCTGGTGCTGGTGGACGAGTCGCAAAACTTCCGCTACGGCGATACCCAGCGCTACGCCGCCCTGCAACTGTTCACCCAGACCCGCCCCACCATCCTGCTGACCGCCACCCCCCGCGCCACCAGTGCGTGGGACATCTATCACCAGATCAAGCTCTGGCATCCCCAGGACACCACCGAGATTCCTGTCAGCCCGCCCAACCTGGCGGAGTTCTTCCGCCAGGTGGAGCCGCGCAACGAGGAGCCGCCCACTCGCGATCTGCAGGAGATCCTCAACCACATCCTCATCCGCCGCACCCGCCATCACATCCGCACTTATTACCCCGACGCCCGCATCAACGGCCAACCCCTGGTCTTCCCAGAGCGCGAGCTGGAGACCATCACCTACAGCATCGAGGACACCTACCGCGCCCCCGGTGACACCGCCGCACAGAGCCGCGTCTACCAGCGCCTGCACGACCTGATGGGTCAACTGACCTACGCCCGCTACGCCCTGTTCGACTACGTCCGGCCTGAACACCAGAGCCAGCCCCAATACCAGGAACTCAAGCGGGCGGGCACTGCCCTGCGCGGCCTGATGCGGGTCATGCTGTTCAAGCGGTTCGAGTCCAGCGTCCACGCCTTCCGCCAGACCGTCAACCGCCTGCGAAACCTGCAGCGCGCCTTCCAGGGTGCGCTGGACCGCGACCTGGTGCCGGCCGGCGACGAGGCCACCGACATCCTCTACAAGTCCGACCTGGACGACGAAGTCACCCTGTACCAGGCTCTGGAGCTTGTCCTGACCCTGAGCGAAGGCGAAGGGGAAGGAAAGGCCAGCGTCCGCTACCCCATCAGCGACTTCGACGTGCCCAGGCTTCGGGACGCCCTGGACAGCGATATAGCCCTGCTGGACGAGATGGCTCGCCTGGTGGAGCCCATCGGCCCCCAGGAGGACAACAAGCTCCAGCAGCTCGTGGCCATGATGACCGGGAGGCGCACCCTGCCCGGCGACCTGCTCCACGGCAAGGTGCTCATCTTCACCCAATACGCCGACACCGCCCACTACCTCTACGATAATCTCAAGCACCTGGGCCGCATCCGTGCTGTGGAGAGCGACACCACGGATCGGGGCCGCGTCATCCTGCGCTTCGCCCCCCAGGCCAACAATTATCAACTCCAACCCGGCGACGAAGAGCTGCGCATCCTGGTCTCCACCGACGTCCTGAGCGAGGGCCTCAACCTGCAGGACGCCAACCACGTCGTCAATTACGACCTGCATTGGAACCCCATCCGCCTCATCCAGCGCGTGGGCCGCGTGGACCGCATCGGCACTGAGCACGATACGATCTATGCCTACAACTTCCTCCCTGAGACCGGCCTGGAGCGCGAGCTGGGCATCGAGCAACGTCTGGAGCGCCGCATCGCCGACATCCACCGCACCATCGGCGAGGATGCCCCTGTGCTGCACAAGAGCGAGCAGATCAACGAGGAGGCCATGTACGCCATCTATCGGGGCGATCCCAGCGTCCTGGACGACGAGCCTGAGCCCGACATCTTCAGCCTGCTGGAGGCCGAAGAGCTCATCCGCCAACTGCAGCGCACCGACCCCGACCGCTTTCAGGAGATCGCCACCATGCCCGACGGCGTCCGCAGCGCGCGCCAGTCCGTTGGTGAACCTGGCCTGTTCGTCTTCTGCCAGGCCGGCAGCTATCAGCGCCTCTACCTGGTTGATGAACGGGGCCATCGCACGGCGGATCCTCAGCAGGCCATCCGCGCCATCCGCTGCGAGGAGGACGAGCCCACCCTGGCGCTGCCCGTTGGCATTAACGAGCGCATCGCCGCCGTCAAGCGCGACTTCGACGCCGAGGTGCGGGCTCGCGAGGCCGAGATCCGCCACAGGGTGGGCGCCGCCCTGGGTCGCGACTACGCCCTGGCCGAACTGCGCCTCATCTTCGATGCTGAGGAGGACCCAGAGGAGAAAGCTCGGCTGGCTTTCCTGTCCGAGATCTTAAGCACCGTCCCCTTGACCGCTCGTGCCCATCGTGAGCTCAACAACCTGCGGCGCAGCCAGATCACCGGCCAGGCTCTGATCGAGCAACTATTGCGCATCGTGCGGGACTACAACCTGGAGGAAACTCACCGCACCGTTGTTGATCGAGCCGAGGAAGCGCCGTTGATTCCGCGCATCATCTGTAGCGAGGCACTGTTGTAGCGGTAGGGCAAAGGAACGAGGGGAGAGTTCTACCCTCTGGCCCGAAGACCGTGGTGCATTGCCAACCGCGCATGTAGGGGCACACAAACGCCGGTGCGTAGCCTGTCTTCGGGGTCCATCTCCTGATTGCGGAGGAGTTGGCGGACGGCCTCGATGACCGAGGCCAATTCCCGACGGCGGCGGTTAAAGCGGCTGTCTTCCAAGAGCCTGGGGAAAAGATAGAGATAATGTTGCCGGATAAAGGACATCGTGCGGCTGAAGCACGGTCCGTTAGTGCCCGTCCTTCGGAGTCCTCCCGCGAGGGTTGCGCAGATGAGAAAGGAGCCAAGCATGCACTCGATACAGGAAGACATGGAGGAGTTGCGGGGGCAACTCGGAAAAGGATCGATTCAGAAGGCGTACAGAGCACTACTCTCTTACATGATGGGTTTGCGAACGCACTTCAACAACAGCTACGCGGGTTTCGCCGTATCTGGTCTCTATCAGGGGTATATGGACATGACTTACTTTGCCCTCGTTCCGCCGTCGCTCAAGCATCGCGGCCTAAAAATCGCAATCGTCTTCAACTACGACGCATTCAGATTCGAAGCTTGGCTGGCGGGAAGCAACCGGAAGGTTCAGCGGCAGTATTGGGAGTTGTTCAAAGACAGCCAGTGGCCCGAGTACCGTGTTGTCACGCCAGCGAAAGGTATCGACTCGATTCTTGAATGCGACCTGGCCACAGATTTCGACCTCAACGACTCAGACGCTTTGACCGCGTCCATCGAAAAAGCCACGGTCGCGTTCATCGACGACATTGAGAGGTTCCTCGCTGAACACGAGCCTCTTGAACAGGCTGGGCCGCGTGATTGAGCGATGCACTGACACGGGCTGACAATACTGGGCGGCCTAACCCCCGCTGCAGGCGACGCCGCTTCGCGGCCTTGTATCGCGGTTTGATTTGGTTATGTTTCAAACCTTCATGAGCCAAGCCCCCCAACAGGCGCAAGCCTGGGGCGGCATGGTACAAGGACTTGCTCAAGCCAGCGCGCTGGACAAGAAAACGGCGGCTCTGGCATACCTGGCTGTGTTGGCGGCTTTGCGATTGGAAAGCGGTATCCCCTTTCATGTCCAAGTCGCCAAGCAAGCGGGCGCAACGCGCGAGGAAGTCATTAGCGCCATCCTGATTGGCTTGCCGGCGGCCGGACATGGCGTAACGCAGGTCTTGCCCGTGGCGTTGGCAGCTTTCGATACGGATTGAGCGCCCCAAGTCCTGTGTGGTTTCCGCCAGCACGGTCATGGCCGAAGCCATCCTGCTTTCAGTGGGGCGTCACCTCGGGTCGCGGGGTGCGGCGATCAGGGCGGGCATGGGCGCTGACAAGGCCGCAGGCTCTCAGCAACCGTGAACCTGACGATCCTGCCGATCAAGTCCCATGGCGTCAGAGCGGCACAGAGACTACCGGATTCTGATTACCATTTTCATTCACCCAGGAGACGTATGGAAAATCTCATCTCAAGAAATCCAGCTACGGGGGAGGAACTGGGGAGGGCGCCGGTCTGCACCCCCGAACAGGTTCAGGCGGCAGTGACGGCCGCCCGGGCGGCGCAGGCCGCATGGGGGGATCTGACCGTCCGCCAGCGAATGCACGAACTGAAAAGGCTCAGCCGGGTGCTGGTGGAACAGGCCGATGCCATCGCCCGGCTCATCGTCGCCGAACAGGGCAAGAACCAGGTGGAGGCCTACGGCGAGGTGGTCACCGCCCTGGAGCTGCTGCACTTCTACCGCGGCCATGCGGCGGGCATCCTGCGCACGCGTACGGTCTCGCCGCGCCTGGGGGTGCTGCGCTCCAACCGCATCGTCGCCCGCCCGCGCGGCGTGATCGGGATCATTTCGCCCTGGAACTATCCGCTCGCCCTGAGCATGGAATCGCTGATCGCCGCCCTGGCCGCCGGGAATGCCGCCGTGCTGAAGCCCTCGGAATACACCCCGCTGGTTGGCCTGAAGGTCGGCGAGCTGGCGCGGCTGGCCGGGCTGCCGCAGGGGCTGGTCCAGGTAGTGACCGGCGACGCCTCCACCGGGCGGGCGCTGATCGCTGCCGGGATCGACAAGCTGGTCTTCACCGGCAGCGCCGCCAACGGGCGCAAGGTGGCCGCCCTGGCCGGCGAGCACCTCGTCCCGCTGACGCTCGAGCTGGGCGGCAAGGACGCGGCCATCGTCCTGGCGGACGCCGACCTCGACAAGGCCGCCGCGGGCATCCTGTGGGGCGCGCTGCTCAACGCCGGTCAGGCCTGCCTGGCCGTCGAGCGCGTCTACGTCGAGGAGGCGGCAGCCGCGGCCTTCATCGAAAAACTGACGGCGAAGGCGGCCCGCCTGCGCACCGGCCCGGCGATGGACCCGACCAACGAGGTCTGCGCCATCACCACCGAGGCGCAGATGAACGTCCTGAAACAGCAGGTGGCCGAGGCCAGGCAGATGGGCGCCAGAGTGCTGCTGGGCGGGGATCCGCTCCCCGGTGCGGGTCGCTTCTTCCCGCCGACCATCATCGTTGACGTCAGCGAGGAGATGGCCGTCATGCGCGAGGAGACCTTCGGCCCGCTCATCGCAATCCGAAGAGTGAAGGATGTCGAAGAAGCCATCCGCCTGACCAATGCCAGCGCCTACGGCCTGACCGCCAGCCTGTGGACGCGTGACGTGGCCCGCGGCCGCCGTCTGCTGACCCGGCTGGAGGTGGGAGACGCGGCGCTCAACGACCACGGCACCTCCACCGGCTACGCCGAGGTCGGCTGGGGTGGACGCAAGGCCAGCGGCTACGGCAAGACGCGCGGCGCCGAGGGCCTGCGCGAGATGGTCGTCTGGCAGCACATCTCCTGGCCGCGCCTGGGCGGGCAGATGATGGGCTTCCCCTATTCGGCAAAGAAAGTGGAATTCGTGCGCACGTTGATCAAGGTCCTGTTCGGCAACTGGAAGGAACGGCTTAGCCTCTTCAGGAGGCACGGATAAAGGGCCGAACGGTTATACCGATCCAGACAGGAGATGACATGTCAAAGTATCTGATGGGATTGGACGTCGGTGGCGGCGGGGGACGCTGCCTGCTGGTCAACGCCGCCACGGGGGAAATCACCAGCGTCTTCCGGCCCTGGAGCCTGCCGCCCGAGCCGGAGGCCGGCGGTTTTGCCTTCAGGCTGGATACCGACCTGGTCTGGCGGACGCTGGGCGAGTGCGCCAGGGCTGTCCTGCTCCAGGCCGGGATCGAACCGGCCCAGGTGGCCGGCGTGGCCGCCGCCTCCATGCGCCACAGCCTGGTGGCGATCGCTAAAAAGGGACGGGTGCTGCTGGCGGCACCCAACCGCGATACGCGCGCGGTTGACCAGGGCATGGACCTGGCGATGGAGCGCGGCGAGGAGATCTACAAGATCACGGGACATTACCCCAACCCGGTCTTCATGGCCGCCCGCCTGATGTGGCTGAAGGAAGTCCGCCCGGAGAAGTACAAGGAGCTGCATGCCGCCCTGGCGATCAGCGACTGGGTCGGCTACATGCTGAGCGGCGAGCTGGCCTCCGAGCCGGCCCAGGCGGCCGAGAGCCTGCTGTTCGACCTGAAATCCCGCAAGTGGGCCTCGGCCCTGATCAAGTCCCTGGGCCTGTCCGAGAAGGTCCTGCCGCCGCTCCAGCCGGCCGGCAGCCGACTCGGCAAGCTGACCAGGGAGGCCGCCGCCAACCTGGGGCTACATCCCGGCATCCCGGTGGCGGTCGGCGGGCCGGACACGCAGTGCGGCCTGCTTGGCTCAGGCGTGGTTGCCTCCGGCCAGGTGGGTGTGATTGCCGGCACTACCACCTCGGTCCAAATGGCGGTCGAAAAGCTGACCATTGACCCGGAAATGCGCATCTGGACCGGCCTGCACGTCATCCCCGGCCTGTACGTGCTCGAGACGAACGCCGGGCAGATGGGCTTCACCCTGGAATGGGTGGCACGCCTGCTCCACGCCGAGGCGCCCAACCCGGTCGCCCGCCTGGCGGCCGAGGCGGAGGCCTCTGTTCCCGGCGCACACAGCATCCATTCGACCATCGGGGCGACGGTCTTCAACGCCTCGGCGCTCGAGCCCCCGGTCGACAACCTGACTTTCTCCTCGCTCATCGCCCGCCTGGGCGACGAGGGCCGGGCCGACGTGGGGCGCGCCGTCCTGGAAGGCATGGCTTACGCCGTGCGCGCCAACCTGGACCAGATCGCGCAGCTCTCCGGCCAAAAGCCCGGCGAGGTCTGCCTGGGCGGCGGGATCACCCGCTCGACCTTCTGGACGGCGACCATCGCCAATTTGCTCAACTGCCGGGTGCGGGTGGCCGCCTCGGCGGAAGCCACGGCCCTGGGGGCAGCTATCTGCGCCGGTGTGGCCGCCGGTCTCTTCCCCAACCTGGCGGCGGGCGCCAAGGCCCTGGCCCGCCCGGCACGCGAGCACCAGCCCGACCCGCAGCTCTCGTCCACCTACCAGGCGCTGTACGCCGACTGGCAGTCGCTGCGCCAGGAGCGCCGCCCAGCCGACAGTGCGGCCGCCACGCAGATCACCCAGGTCATGCTTTCCGGGACGCTGGCCGGCGAGGGCGGATCGGCGGCGGCTTCCTTCCGCCCGAAGATCTACATCGCCGCCGAGGTGGATGAGCTGGCCCTGAAGCAGTTGGGCGAGATCGGCGAGGTGACCTACAAACCCTATCGCACCGAAGGCATCTTATTGACCGGCGACGACCTGGTCAAGGCACTGCAAGGCTACCAGGTGTTCGTGACCGAGGTGGACATCGTTGACGCCGCCTGCCTGCTCAAGCTGCCCGACCTGCGTCTGGTGGTGGTCTGCCGCGGCAACCCGGTCAACGTGGATATCGAAGCCTGCACGGCGGCCGGCGTGCCGGTCGCCAATACACCCGCCCGCAACGCGGACGCAGTCGCCGACCTGACGCTGGGGTTCCTGCTTATGCTGGCCCGCCGGCTGCAGGGTGCTTCGTCCTTCCTGCGCCAGCCTGGCGGGGAGGCCGGCGACCTGGGCCGCCTGGGCCAGGCCCACGAAGAGTTCCTGGGGGTTGAGCTGTGGCGCAAGACGATCGGCCTGATCGGCGGCGGCGCCGTCGGCCGCAAGGTGGCCGCCCGGCTCCTGCCCTTCGGGGCGCGTGTGCTGCTTTTCGATCCGTTCGTCAGCGCCGAAGGAGCCGCCCTGATGGGAGCCGAGAAGGTCTCCTTCGAGCGCCTGCTGGCCGAGAGCGACTTTGTCAGCCTGCACGCTGCGGTCACGGATGAGACCCGGGGCATGCTGAACGCGGCCGCCTTCGAGCGCATGAAGCCGGGCGCCTTCCTGGTCAACACTGCCCGGGCGGCGCTGATCAACCAGGAGGCGCTGCTCTCCGCGCTGCAGTCCGGCAAGCTGGGCGGCTTCGCCACGGATGTCTTCCCGGTCGAGCCGCCGGGCGCCGACGATCCACTGCTGGCTTTCCCCAATGTGATCGCCACCCCGCACGTGGCCGGCAACACCCAGGAGGTGGCCGCCCACCAGGGCGAGATCATCTACAACGAGATCAAGCTGCTGCTGGCCGGCCAGCGCCCGAAGTACATCCTCAACCCGGCCGCCCTCGAATCATTCAGTTGGCTGGGGGCCCGCCGGATGGACGAGGCCAGGCTGCAGGAGCGCGCCGCTGGCCCTGGCCCAGGCGCGACTGACCTGGACGTGGCCGCCCAGAAGGAAAAGGCCGCTGAAACCCGGGCCGCTCCCCTACCCGCCGCCGTCCCGCAGCCGGCGGTGCCGACCGAAAAGGTTCCAAGCATGGACACGAATACCGTACGCCAGAAAATGACCGCCATTCTAAAGAAATTCACCACTCGCATCGCCGCAGACAAGGAGATGGCCAGCTTTGCCAGGGGAAAGAGCGAGGCGCGTGCCAGGGTTGGTGATCCCGGTCACCTGACGCAATCAGGTGTCCCGGCCGCGCCTGCCGCCGCGCCAGCCACTTCGGCCCCTCTCCCATCCACCCTGGCCGCGGTCGCCGCTCAGGCGGTCCCCGCCGCGCATAGCGCCGGCCGCCAGAAGATGGTCGCCATCCTGAAAGAGTTCACGGCTGCAATCACCGCCGACCCGGCGATGGCCAGCTTTGCCAGGGGCAAGAACGTGGTCTTCCTGTTTACCGTGAAGGACATAGACCAGGCGTTCTTCCTGAGCTTCATTGACGGCCAGGTAGACGCCGGGCTGGGCAATCCGCCGCGTGAGCCGGACGTCAGGCTCAAGATGGCCGCCGACATCCTGGATGGGATGTTCACCGGCCGGGTCAATGCCACCAAGGCTGCTACGAGTGGCAAGCTTTCCTTCTCCGGCGACACCGGCAAGGCCATGGCCTTCATGCGCATCCAGGGCAACATGTCTCGCCTATACAGCGAGGCGCGTGCCAGGGTCGGTGATCCGGGCGACCTGACCAAGATTGCCGCCGCTCCGGCCCCTGCCGCCGCGCCTGCCCCGGCTGTCGGGCAAACGGTCGTATATGCACCGGCCGTAGCCGCTGTACCCAGGGCCAACGACGTGCGCGACCAGATCTTGCAGGTCGCCAACGAGCTGTATGCCAAGGGGTTGATCACCTCCACCGGCGGCAATATCAGCGCCCGCTGCGACGACAACCCGAACGAGATCTGGATCACCCCCAATGCCATCTTCAAGGGCGACCTGCATCTAGACGTGTTGGTGCGCATTGACCTGGACGGCAAAATCCTCAACGAGACCGACTATACCGCCTCCAGCGAGCGGCGCGTTCACTGCGAAATTTACAAGAACATGCCCGACATCAGTGCTGTCATCCACACCCATGCCCCCTATGCTACCTTGATGGCTTTGACCGGCACGCACTTCCAACCGATCTCCGCCGATGCAGCCTTCTTCGGCGACATCCCGGTGGTGCCCTTCATCATGCCGGGCACGGACCAGTTGGGCAAGGAAGTCGCCCAGGCCATGCTCCAGCACGGTCTGGGCGTGCTGATGCAGAACCACGGCCTGGTGGTGGCCGGCTCCAGCCTGCGACGGGCCGCCGACATGTCCGAGATCATCGAGATCACCGCCCACAAACTCATGACCTGCAGGCTGCTGGGCGTCGAGCCGGCCCTCCTGCCGGAGGAGGTGGTCAAGGAGTTGAAGGAGATCGGCAAGTCCATGGCCTGAGTGCGGCCTCTGTCATCGTAAAAAAACAGGCAGCCGGTAGATAGGCTGCCTGTCGGTTGTTCCTGATGGGCGCTGAGCGCTGGATCAATACGGACAGCTTTCCCAGCGCAACCGCCCGCGAGCGATCTTTCCTGCCTAAAAGCGCGCGATCAGCGCCGGGCAAACCGCGCCCGTACGACCGACCACAGGCTGCCGCCGATCAACTTGAGGAGCGACCGCAGGGGAAGCTGCGCAAAGCCTCCACCCATGGACGAGACCAGGACCGCCCCGGGGACGCAGGTTTGTTCCTCCGTCCAGGCGGAGAAGCGCGGGCCGCAGGCGGCGCGCAGCCGGAAGGCGTATTCCCGCCCGTCCTCCAGGCCGGGCACCTGCCAGCGGTTCGCCGGTGGGATGGAGCAGGTCTGCCATTCCGATTCGCCGCCCGCTCTCCAGGCCACCTCGCAGCCGGTCACCGGGACAGCGCGCGGCAGATCCCAGACCAGGTTGGCCTGATTGTGACTGGGATTGACCAGGAAGGCCGCCGGGACGGGAACGGTCTCGGTCGCGGCGATCGCCGCCTGGCGCAGGTTCTCTTCAGCGGCAGCAAGGATATCTTCCGGCAGCAGCGCCTCCACCCCGGCAGGCGCGGCGTGCAAGACCACGCCTGGCGGATAGAAGTGCGCGGCGGCCTCGGCCTGCAGCTCCGCCGGAGGCTCGTCGCCGGCATACGGCGCCAGCAGCAGTGAGAAGGTCACAGTCTGGCCGTTGAACGAGGGGCCGTTGGGCTTCAGGGCGCCGCTGAAGGCATTCAGGAAATCCGTTCCAAGCCCGCTGGCCCCCAGGTGGGAATAGCTGGCCTGCCGGCCGTGGTACGAGCCGAAGGGATTGAGCCATAACTGCTGAAGGCCATTTCTCTCGCGCAGCCGCATCGGGCAGAAGGCCATCGAGGCCAGCCGCTCGGCGTTCTCGCCCAGGAGCAGGCCGCGCTTCCCGTCGCTGACCGCCACCCAGCCGGCGGTCGCCTGGTGGTTGAAGGAATCCAGGTCGCGGTTGCGGGGGTTGATCTGCCCGTAGTTCAGGTCGTACCAGGCCGTGATCCCCAGGTAGTTGTGCTTCCAGACCCGCAAGGGCTTCGCCGCCGGAGCCGTCAGGGCTGGATGGAGCTGGCACGGCGCCACCTCCACCCAGCGCAGGTCCATCAGCCGGCGCAGTTTCTGGATCATGTTGTGGATGGTCTCGGTGGACGGCGTGGCGGCGTAGCGTGCCTCCACATCCACGTACAGGTGCGGCAGATCGTCGAACAGGGTAAAGGTGTAAGTGAACTCGTTGGTGAATTCCCCGTGCGGCGTCTGCATCGGGGCCGAGGCGCGCAGGCGCAGGCGCTGCAGGCCGTGCCACTGCTCCCCGGTCAGGGGGATAAGCTCCCAGCGTGTGGCCGGGTAGACGACCGGCTGCTTGTCCGTCCGGTAGGAGACAAAGGGGCTTAGGAACTCCGTCCCGCCAACCTCGACGCCGTTGTGCTTGCAGGAGGCGATCCCCGTCTGCCCGGAGAACTCGACCTCGAGCCACGCGTTCTTCAGCCGGGTCAGCGGGGCGGGGGCGGCGGCTGGAGCGGCGGCGAAGAGACGATAGTGCAAGACATCGTCCTTGCTCAACGTCCCGGTAACGAAGCGGAGGTTGTATTGCACGCGGCCATCCGGGAGGGGCGTCCGGTCCGTCAGGGAGGCAGGCGCGAGCTTTCCATCTTGCTCCAATCGCACCGCCTCCACCCCGGCCGGCAGGATCACCGGCACGCAGAGCGCCGCCCGCGCCGGAGCCGGATCGAGCTCCCGCGCCGGCGGGGTGGGAAAAATCTCGAAAGCGTATAGCGCCTCCGCCGGCGGCTGCTTCGCAACGATCCGCCCGGCCGCCTCTCGCTCGGCCTCATCGGCAATCCGCCGTGCCCCGCCCAGGATGGCGAAGGCGCGCGCCTGGCGCTCCTCGTTGATGACCGGCGTGGACATGCCGAAGTGGGTGGTGGTCAGGCCGATCAGCCGCTGGAAGAAGGACGAATCCATGCCGTCCCATAGGCGGGCATCCAGGTCGAGGCCGGTGCGCCGGGCCAGGGCCGCGGCATGGTTGGACTTCAGGCGGGACTGTTCGAGCAGGGTCCAGGTGCGCAGGCTGGCGCATTTCTCGGCCCACGAGTAGCTGCCGTCGAAGCCGCCGTCGGCCAGGTCCTGCCGGACGAGCACCTCGCCCTGCGGCGGGTGGGCGGCCAGGTACTCGCTCGGGACGGTAAAGTCGGCCCACGGGTACTTGTTGACCAGGTGGATGTACTCCTCCAGCCCGCCGGTGTTGGGAAACCACTTGAAGGCGGGCGGCAGCTTGACGGGCAGCCAGCTTTCCAGGTCGGCGTCCTCGTTCAGGTGGATGACAACATCTGAATTAATCTCGCCGCGCAACTGGCGGGCGTGCAGGTCGAGCAGCATGGATTCGAGCGAGGTCATCTCCAGCACGTCGGCGGCGGCCATGGCCGGGAAGACGACCAGCGGCGGCTGATCTTCGCGGGAGCGGAACCAGAACGGGTTGTAACGCCGCTCCAGAGACAGGGCCGGGGTAAAGGCCCCCAGCGTGTTGAACGGGACGAGGGCATAATAGAGTATGAGACCGTCCACACCACAGTCCTTCAGGATTTGCTCCTGGCCGGTGGTCAAGAAGCACTCCTGCGGGCGGTAGTAGGACGTGACCTGCGGGAACAACTGCTTCAAGCCAGACCCCCACGGGTTCTCCATGGCCCATTCCACCGCGCGGCGGAATTCGTCGGCGGTGGCGGCGTGGTTGGCGCCGTTGTTGAACGGGCCGAGCACGATCTCGTCCAGCCCGGCAGCGACGCGGCGGCGCAGCCGCTCCAGGATGTCGGGGCAGTGTTTGGGCAGGATCTCCTGGAAGGTCCAGTAAACCTCCGTGTCCCAGTAGCCGCGCGCCTTCCTCCCGGCCGCGTTGGCGCGGTCGAGGATGTCCAGGATGCCCCGGATGACGCGTATATCGGTGCCGAAGCCGGCCTCGTCGGGGGTATCGCCCCGCCAGGAGTGATAAAAATTGATATGGAACCCGAGCATCACGTACACTTTATGATCCATGTGCCCTCCGAACGACTGCATTATAATGATTCCATGAAATGGACACGCTCCCCCGTCTTATGGTTCCTGCTGGGCGTCCTGACGACCGCCGTGGTGGGACTGGTGCTGGCGCTGTACCTGACCGGCGCCATACCGGCCCCAGGGGAGACGTCTGTCGCCTACCAGCCGCAGATCCACGTCACCGACGCCGCCGACGTCGCAGCGCTGCGCCTCAGGCTGATTGACTATATTTTCGCTGCTGCCTCTCTGCCGGATATTATACCGGAAATCGCCGGGGACGGCAAGATCATCCATTTGCCGAACGGCTTCGCGTCGGTCGTCACCGTTTCCCGGCCAGCCGAACCCAACGGGGCGCTGGTGATCTACCACACCGGGCACGAGGGTTACACCCGGCGCGACCGGGCCGCCATCCAGGCCTTCACCAGTGCGGGTTATCTCGTCTGGCGGCTGGACATGCCGCTGCTGGGGGCCAACCCGCACGAGGTGACCGTGTCCCTGCCTGAGACCGGGCCGGTGGTCTTCCGCCAGCACAAGCAGTTTGCTTTCCTCGATGAGGTCACCGCCGGTTCGCCGCTGCGCTACTTCGTCGAGCCGGTCATCGCCCTGGTCAACGAGGCGGAGGCGCAGGGCTTCCAGGATATCTTCATGGTCGGTCTCTCCGGCGGCGGCTGGACGACCCAACTGGCCGCGGCGCTGGACGTGCGCATTGACGCCAGCTACCCCGTGGCGGCCGGCGTGCCGCTGGCCCTGCGCTTCGACCGCGACCAGAGGAACTGGGGCGACTGGGAGGAGAATCTCCCCGACCTGCAGCGCCTGGCCGGGTTCGAAGACCTGTCCATCCTGGGGGCGGCAGGCCGGTCGCAGATCCAGGTCCTGAACCAGTTCGACATTTGCTGTTACAATGAGCCGCGTTACACGCAGTATGCCCCGGCCATCCAGGCGGTCGTCGCCTCGCTGGGCGGGCATTACGAGGTCTACTGGTCGCGCGGGGAGTTCCTGCACCGCGCCAATCCCGCCGCCCTGCGCGTCATCCTGGATGACATGCAGTCACGCCGGACGCCTTAACCATCTGCCGCTTCTCCCTTTTTACTTTTCTTTAGTACCTATTCAAGGATGATTCTCATGACCAACATTCCACTCGTTCTGCTCCTGGGCATTCTCTTCACCATCCAGGCCCACCTGGCCAAGGCTCTGGAACGTCAGGGCATCGAGGTTTTCGAGCAGATCAAGGCCAAACTCCAAAAGACCGGCCAGCCGGTGGATGGCGGTTTGAAGAAGCCGGTCATCTACACCGTCGGTTTGATCCTGAACAACACGCTCTTTGTCTGGTCTACGCTGGCCCAGCCCTACGGACCGCCCGCCCTGTTCAGCAGCATGTTCGGGATGGGACTGATCTTCCTGATGGCGTATGCAGCTTTCGTCCTGAAGGAAAAAATCACCCGTCTGGAACTGGC
>Ga0194112_10006582_pt1 | contig 15332 bp, 20 predicted proteins | sample TA2MahC400mmetaG_FD_146191 | JGI IMG/M metagenome (GOLD analysis project Ga0194112, IMG submission 146191) | Freshwater microbial communities from Lake Tanganyika, Tanzania - TA2015016 Mahale Deep Cast 400m | ecosystem: Environmental > Aquatic > Freshwater > Lake | place: Tanzania: Lake...
ATGGCGTTTTCCTGGGCGGGGTCTGGTTCTTAGCTGCCATGCGGGGGGGGCCTGTGGTCGAGGGGGATATAGTAGACGCGGCCGCCGTGTTTGTCGAAGATGGCTTGCACCTGCATGGGGGTGCCGCAGCGGTCGCAGTAGTCGCGGAAGAAGTTGCTGTTGGGGGCGGCGGGTGCGGCATCCGCCGCTGGTGCTGGTTGCAGGTCTTCGGCGATGGCGTCGACGAGGTCGGCGAGGGATTCGAGTTGGCGGGCAGCGCGGAGGAGGGTGGCTTTTTCGGTTTCCCAGGCGGGGGGGGTGGAAACGAGGCCGAAGCTGGGTGGCCAACTGTGCGCGCTGGCTGCCTCTTTGAGAATGCGGGCGGTCGTCCGGGCTGCTTTGCAGTAGAGGGAGTAGATCGTATCGCTGTTGGCTGGTGTCATGGCGTCTCCTTTTAGGCAAAACGGGTTTGGTTTTCGTTGCAACGGCCTCTGGCCAGGTCGATTTGGGACTGGCGAAGGTCGATGCCTGTGCAGTTTCGTCCCCACTGCTGGCAGACGGCGGCGGTGGTGCCGGAGCCGATGAAGGGGTCGAGACACCAGCCGCCGGGCGGGCAGAAGGAGCGGACGAAGATTTCGGCCAGTTTCTCGGGGAACGGGGCTTCGTTCTCGTGGGCTAGCAGGTTGCCCATGTGGCCGCCGCCGACTTTGCAGTGGATGACGTTGCCGGGATTGGTGATCGCAGGGCGGCCAACGCGGGGGTTCCCCTTCGCCCCATTGGTTGGTGCCGTCTGTGATCGCTTCCGCGCCGCCGAACCGGCGTTGTGCTTCTTCTCGTTGATCCGCGATCCTTCCGCAGTGCGGTACGAAAACGCGCCGCCCGTCTTGTACTTGCACGGCCAGCCTGCGGCCGAAAGATCGAAATACGGCAACTTGCCGGGCCGCTTTAGACAGAGCACGTATTCCCAATCGGCGCGAAGGTAATCATCGCCGCCCGAGCCTGGAATGCCTTGGCGATGGTAGCAGGATGGCCGGTAGAGCTGGTGCGTGCCGCCGCGCTTCCACCACTCCCACATCAGTCCCTCGACCGCCGGCCAGTAGTTCCGCTTGCGGGTCACCCCGGCCGCTACCCACATCACGGGGCCCTTGCAGATTCGGGCCGCCGCCTCGGTTACTTCCAGCATCCAAGCCACCCATTGGAAACAGTCGCGTTGCGCGCCGATGCCGTAGGTGCGGGCGTCACAGTAGGGGGGGGAACCGAAGACCAGATCGAAGCGGTCGGCGGGCTGGCCGTTCATCCAGGCGATGCAGTCGGCTTGGTGGAGTTCGGTCATGCCTCTGTGCCAGGCTGTGGGTTGAGTTTGCACGGCAGATAATAGGGTCGGCGGTCGTTGAGGAAGCGGACGTGGATGCGGATCAGGACGGCCTGCGGGCTACGGTCGCCCCTAGCTTCAGTAGTCGGTGATTGCCCGGTGTGGGTGTCAATGTCGCCCATAGCACCCCCGGGTGGTTTGTTTGTGCCGTGATGGCACAAGGCGGTTGACGAGGAAGTGGGGGCAGAAGCCGTTGCGCCCGATGGGGGGGCGAGAGAAGTAGCTTTGGCCACAGAGGGCGGGGTGGTCGTTGTAGCGCTGGCAGCCTTGTCTGCGGGCGCAGCCAGCGCCGCTACAGAGGGTTATGTCGGGCATGGGGCGTTCTCCGCAAGGGTCAGGTAGAGTTGGGTGGCCAGCCAGGGCAGGTCGGCCAGCCAGAGAATGGCGGCCCAATCGTGCTGGTTGGCGCGGTAAAGCACTACAGGCACGCGGACTCCGGCATCGAGCATCGCAACTCCAGCGTCCCAGGTGGCCTGTTCCAGGGCCTTGTAGAGGGAAAGGTGCTCGGCCCGTTTGACCTCGAAGTGGACCCCCGGGATGGCGGTTTGGATGTCTGGGGCCGTCGCATCGCCCGCGTACTGCTGGCCGCGGCGGGCCTCGCAGCGGAAGAGGCGGCGGATTTCCGCCGCGGCCTCCAGTTCGCCGCGCTTGCCTTTGCGTTTGGACTTTGCGCCCATGGGGGGCCTCCGTGTTGCGTCTGGTTGTGCCGCGATGTCACAAGGGGCTTGACAACCCGCATGAAATAGTGTACACTATTGATTGGCTTCTGTCAAGAGGTGTCAGGATGGGCGACGAGCAGGGCTTGGAAATGCTGGACAGCGGCGGCCAGTCGGTCACGTTCACGCGGGCCGAGGTGCAGCAGATGCTCCAGGCGCAGGCCAGGGATCCGATTGGGCTGGCCTTCCAGTTTATCGCCTTGTGCAACCAGTCGCAGCGTTTGGTGGGGATCGTGACGCCTACAGGGGTGGAGTGGCGAGAGCAGGAGTTGCCGCCAGCGCAGGATGCGGTCTTTCGCCGGGCGTGTGTCTTGTTGGGGCGGTATTTCATGGCCAATGGAGGAGGCGGGAACTATGGAGACGGATTCGACTGTCGAGCCTGTTGTCGAAGAGACGGCCCCGGTCAAGTTGCGCAAGACGCGGGACGGGCCCACCGTCCGCCAGATGTTTCTACAGCGGCTTGAAGGCGAAGGCCGCATCAAGGAATGGTACCAGAAATTGCGGGAGTATCAGAAGAGGACCAAGGAGCGCTTCAGCCAAGCATCCTGGGTTGTGATGCGGGAGATGGGCTACACGACGCCTGACGCCGAGCGGCGGCTGTACGCCGAGTGGCAGGCCCGGGAGGGCAAGAGCAGGATGCAGTTGCAGATCGCCAAAGAACGGGCGGAGATTCGGGAGGAGCAGCGGGGCGAGACGTTTGCCGAGGCGGTGAAGCAGTTGCCGGATCATGCCTTGCGGTCGGTAGAGTTGGCCTGGATTCACGCCCACGAGGCGATGCACCGGCTGAACCGGGCCAAGGACAAGACAAAGCCGATCCTGCTCACGCCGGAGGACGTGTTGCGGCCCGCGCACGGCCCGGCGCCGTCCAAGGCGGCGGTCAATTCGCTCCAGCATTGGGTGAACCACCCGCATGAGTTTTTCAAGACCATGGACAGGAAGGCGGGCGAAGAGGGCGGGCCGGCGGAGGAGGAGCGGGCGGCGGAGGACCTGGCGGAGGTCGAGCGGATACTGAAGGAAGTCGTGGAGCAAGGAGCGTGACATGGAGACACCCGTTCTGAAGCCCGTCTTGCGCGACCACAGGGGGACACTTTACCACCTGGAGCCGCAGGCGGACATGACGGCCGTGGAGGCGTTGTACGTGATGCTGTTCCTGTTGCAGGCCATTGCGCCCGGCAGGCACCCGCTGATGCTGGCTGAGGCATTTCAGGCGTTTCCGCCCGGGGTGCAGCGGCATTGGCGTCGGGAAGAGGCGTCGGCGATCGTGGTGGCGCAGCAAGTGGAGCCGGGAATCCGTGGACTTCTATCGCCTAGTGCCTAAAGGGCTGGTCGAGAACCTGCGGTTTCGCTGCAACATCTTGCGGCGGGCGGCGGAGGATCTCCGCTTCCGGTCCGCGCTCATAGCGGCCTGCCGGGCGGACGTGCTCTTCTTCTTCAACGCCTTGTGCTGGCTCTACGAGCCGCGGCCTACGAAGGTGGACGGCCGGCTACTGCCCACCAAGATTCCCTTCATCACTTGGCGCCATCAGGATGAGCCGATCCGGGTGATGCGTAAGACCCTCGGCTGGGGCGACGTGGGGCTGGAGAAATCGCGATGCCAAGGCGCGTCGTGGATTGGGGTCCTGTTGGCCTTGCACGATTGGCTCTTTGTCGATGGGGCCAAAGTCTCCATCGTCTCCAGCACGGAGAAGAAGGCCGACGACCCCGAAGACCCGGACAGCCTTTTTTGGAAAATCGACTGGGAGTTGAAACAGTTGCCGCGCTGGCTGGCGGGGTTGCGGGACATGGACTGGCGGCGCAACGTGACCCATCACACCTTGGTCAACTTGCGCAACGACGGCCGGATCACGGCTTACGCCTGCACGGGGGACATCGCCCGTGGCGGTCGTGCCCGCTGGTTTCTGATGGATGAATTGTCTTCATGGGACCGGGGTCCGGACGAAGAGGCCATGCGATCCACGCAGCACGTCACCAAGTCGCGGCTGATCGTGAGCACGCCGGAGGGCAACACGGGGGCCTATTACCGGGCCATGCACCAGCCGAGCAACATGATTAAGGTGGTGCTGGACTGGAAGGACAACCCCTGGCACAACCGGGGGCTCTACCGACACGTGGACCACCGGCCGGTGGCTGTCGATCCGGTCAACAACCCGTTGCCGCCCCAGTATGCCGAGGAGTCGGCGGACCTGTTCAGTCGCCTGCGGGCCAAGGGATTCAAACTCAGCGGTGAATTGCGATCGCCATGGTACGACAGCGAGTGCGACCGGACCAACGCCACGCCGCAGTCGATTGCCAAGGAGTTGGACCGCGATTATGGCGGGTCTATGTACCGCATCTTCACGGACGACTTTTTCCGGCAGGCCAGGGCTGGCGTCCGGCCGCCGCTGATGCGCGGGATGCTCGGCTATCATCCCGAGACGCTTCAGCCCGCGTGGGATACGGTGGAGCGCGGGCCGTGCCTTTTGTGGACGAAGCTCGACGCGCAGCAGCGGCCCCCGGACCACCGCTACGTGATCGGGGCGGACATTTCGTCCGGGTTGGGCGGGGCGTACTCGTCCAATTCCGTGCTGGCGGTGATCGACGTGAACACGATGGAGCAGGTCTTCGAGTATGCCGCCAACACGGTGCAGCCGCCCGACCTGGCGGATTTGGCGATGGCGCTGGGCTACTGGTTCCACCGGGCGCTGCTGATCTGGGAGACGAACGGGCCGGGCAACGCCTTCGGGCCGCGGGTGCAGGCCAAGCAATACCCCAACCTGTTTCGGCGGACGCTGATTTTCAAGCGAATCAACCGCCGCACCAAGGAGTGGGGCTGGCACACGGACCCCACCAACAAGGAGGCCGTGTTCAGCGAACTGCTGCGGAGCGTGCAGACGGGCGAGTTGCGGCTGCGTAGCGAGTCGCTGGTGAACGAGTGCGGCCAGTACGTGCGGCGGCGCGGGCGGATCGAGCCGGACGTGGACAGGGATTTGGAGGACGAGTCGTCGGTGGGCGAGGCCCACGGGGACCGGGTGGTGGCGATGGGCCTTGCGCTGCAAGGGGTGCGGGTCGAGTCGCCGCACAGGGGCGTCGGCAAGACGGAGCGGTCGGCGTTCAACGGCCCGCCCCCTCTGGGCACGTTTGCCAGGCGGCAGTGGGAGTATGAGCGGGCGGAGGCGAGCGAGGATCGCGTTTGGGATGGGAGGACAAACTGGGACATGGCCTACGGAATGACGGCATGATTCGGGTGTTTCCGAGACGGACGAAATGGACGCCAACAGACGATCTGGCCTTTGTCGGCCCGCCGGGACTTTTTCTGCCTGAAGATCGCGCGCAACCAGTGTACGTCTCATGCACTTTTACTTGGGACGTTCCCGCAAGCGAACGGCTTGCGAAAGCATGGCGTAACGAGTTTCGGGAGGTGCGTCTTGGCGGCCCGGCCTTTGACGATCCGGGCGGCGAGTTTGTTCCCGGCCGTTTTCTCAAGACGGGCGTGACGATTACCAGCCGCGGTTGTCCTCTGCGCTGTCCCTGGTGTTTCGTCCCCAAACGCGAGGGCACAATCCGCGAACTGCCGATTCGAGACGGCTGGATCGTCCAGGACAGCAACCTGCTCGCGTGTTCCGAAGGTCACGTTCGGGCGGTCTTCGACATGCTGCGCCGCCAGAAGCGCGGAGCCGTCTTCTCTGGGGGATTTGAGGCGGCGCGTTTTCGCCCATGGCATCGCCAGTTGTTGAACAGCATCCGGGTTGGCGAGATTTGGTTTGCGGCGGACACTGACGCGGCGATCAAGGATTTAAGGCACGCAGTGCGATTGTGTGCCGGGATTTCCCGGGAGAAATTGCGGTGCTATGTGATGATCGGCCGCGGCGAAACGATCTGGAATGCGGAAGGGCGTTTGTTGCAGGTGTACGGTCTCGGGGTGTTGCCATTCGCGCAACTCTACCGCGGTCCGGATGCACTGGCGTATTCCCGCGAGTGGCGCGAGCTGGCGCGTAAATGGAGTCGCCCGGCGGCGTATCGGTGGCAACCGCGCCCGTAGTGCTTTGCCCATGGATGATACCGTGAAACTCAGCAACCGCCCGGACGGAAAACTGCAAAGCCCGCGAGATTTGACTCGGCGGGCCTGGCTCTTGCTGGGGCTGTGGGAAATGGGTGTGACGAAACTGGCCGACGTGAAGCGGGCCATGAAGGTCGCCAGCGAGCAGCAGGAAGAGGAGTTGCTGGACTTGTGGATGGCCCTGGAGGCGAGCGACGATCCGGTGGTGCGGCGCTGCCGGGCGGAGGGGTTGCCGCCGGCGCGAAGCGAGATGCTGCCTGCGCTGCCTAACGCCTTTGACGGCCAGGGCTGGGTCTTCTGTCGGCTCTGCCGGCAGCGGATTACGGTCCTGCCCTGCCCGGTCTGCTCCGGGGCCCAATTGCCGGAGGCGGCGGTCGAGGAGCCGGGCGCGGAGCGCGGCCCGCCCCTCCCGTGGACGCCGACCGGGGCCGCGCCCGGGTCGCCGCAGAAGATCGCCGTGATGTATTGCCGCGAGATGTGCGGGTTGGCCCTGCACCACCCCGACGATCTTGCGACCTGTAGTAGTGACACGATGACATCATTCCTGGAAATGCTGGGGGAGGCAGGGAAGCCGTGAACCCGTACAACGAGACAGATCGGAACCGCCTGTTCAAGGCGATGGAATGGTCGTACCGCCAACTGGAGCCCTTTCGGCGCCTGGTCTCGCGCCTGGTCGAGGAGTACGCCGGGTCGGGCTACGGGCAGCCCGGCGCGCGGCCGCGCTATGAGATTCTGCTGAATCTGATGAACCAGGCGGTGGACGCCTACACGATGAGCCTGGTGGCCAACCGGCCGCGGATCATGGTTGGCACGCGGAACAGCGAGTTGTTGGCCTTTGCCAAGCACTTCGAGATCGCGCTGAACAACCTGATCCAGGAGATCGAGCTGGAGGTGGTCCTGCGCCAGGCGGTGATGGATGCCTTCTTCTGCGTGGGAATCGTCAAGGTCCACATGGCCGACTCGATCCAGGTCCAGGTGGAGGAGGGGTTGTGGATGGATCCGGGCACGCCAGCGGCCAGCAACATCGCCCTGGACAACTGGGTGCATGACATGGCGGCGACCCGCTATGACAAGGTGAAGTTTGCCCGTGATTGCTACCGCATACCATTCAGCGACTTGCAGGCGGCACCTTTCGATCAGGGGGAGGTGCGGAAACTGTCGCCCAGCAGCAAGAGTTACCTGGAGCGGGGCGAGGAGCGGCTGGACGCGATCACCCAGGGTACGAGCACGGACCGGGACGAGTTCGAGCCGATGATCGACCTGCAAGACGTGTGGGTGCCCAGGGACGGGAAGATTTACACCTGGGCCGTCGGCCCCAATCAATTCACGTGCAACTCGGGGCCGGTGGCCGTGATGGACTGGGATGGCCCGGAGTTTGGGCCGTATCACATCCTATCCTACAACGATGTGCCTGAAAACATCATGCCCACATCGCCCGCCTCGCACTTGGCGGGGCTGTCGCGGCTGATCAACAGCCTGATGCGCAAGCAGCGCAAGCGGGCGGAGGCGCAGAAGCGGGTCCACACCTACACGCCGGCGGGCGTGCAGGGGGCCAAAAACGTCCAATCGGCGGCCGACGACGACTTCCGCGAGGTGCAGGATCCCAACGAGATCAAGACCGTCGTGGTAGGCGGCATCGACCCGCAGACGCAGGCGTTCATGCTGGGCACGATGGAGATGTTCGACCGCATGGCGGGCAACCTCTCGGCCATGATGGGCCTGGGCGCACAGGCCGAGACCTTGGGACAGGAGCGGCTGATCTACGGGGCGGTGTCCAAAAAAGAGGCGATGATGCAGTACCGCACCATCGACTTCTCGCGGCGGATCATCCGCGACCTGGGGCACCTCTTGTGGCACGACGCCTTCAAGGCTATCCCGGGCGAAATGGAAGTGCCCGGCGCGGACGGCTACCGGCTGCGGTCCGACTGGACCCCCGAGGACCGCGAGGGCAACTTCTTCGATTATCAGTTGGACATCGACGTGTATTCGATGCCTTACCAGTCGCCGATGCAGCGGTTGCAGGCGATCAACACCCTGCTGACGCAGATTTGGATTCCGCTGGCGCCGATGCTCGCCCAGCAGGGGGGCTACCTGGATTTCGAGAAACTGAGCGCCATCCAGTCGGATTTGCTCAACGAGCCGCGGCTCCGCGAGATCGTGAAGTTTGGCAGCCCCACGCCGGAGCCAGGGGCCGCCACGGAAGGGCCGCCCAAGCCGGGCTCGACGACGCGCAACTACGTGCGGCGGAACGTGCCTACGGGCGGCACAATGGAGGGGCGGCGCCACGTGGCGCAGCAATCGTGGATGGACCGGGCGGGGCAGGTCAATGCAGACCAGAGTGCCATGCTGGCACAAGGAGCATGAATGATGCGAGAAGAGACCTTGCGGGAGCTGATCGCCGAATACAAGGGCAACGATCTGGCCGGGTATCTGACGGGCTGCTTTGCCTGGGACAACAATGTGCGGCAGCGCATGGCCCAGCACCACAAATGGGTGGAGGAGGAGGCGGAGCGGCACGCCGGGGTCACGCGCAAGCAACACGACTGCTTGCTGGAGATCAGGCGGCAGTGCCCGCACCACGATCAGGTGTACCGGGCGGGCACTACGGACGCCGAGTCCTACTGGGAGTGCGAGCTGTGCGGATCGGAGATTCTGCAATGAGCCGCTACGTGTTTCGGCGGGAGGACGACGGCAAGTTGGTTCGCGTCGGCTTCGAGCAAATGATGAAGCAGGACGCAGCCGGATACATCACGTTGCCGGATGGGGTGCAGGCCCGGCGGTGCCTGCACCTGGAGGGGCACGAGAAGCCGGAGCCTGGCAAATGCGAGACGGACAGCACCCTGCGGCCGATCGTCAGCGACGCGCTCGGTTTCGGCGAGCACCAGTTGGCCGACTTCGAGGCGGACAGGCAGAAACACGGCTTTGGCGGGGTCGAGTTTGTTCGTGACCCTGATGTGCCACAGTTTATCCAAGTGAAGTGCCAGAGCCGCAGAGAGCACGCCCGTTACGTGAAACATCGGGGCATGGTGAATCGCAGTCAACACGGCGGCGGGGTGTTTTTGACGCAGGACGACCTGGACCGGGCTAAGCAATTCGTGGAGACGCACCATGGGCGAGGGCGCAAGACACCGGCGGCGGAACGGGAAGCGCCGTTATGCCAAGCGACTTGAGGTCGGATCGAATTGGCAAAACGACGATTTTCTGGCCGAGGCGGATGAAGTCGAGTTCTGGCACGGGCGCCAGCAGCAGCCACCCGAGGAGTTGGCGGAATACCCGGACCTGGAGGACATGATGCCATGACGTGTTCTGAATGAGGCCACGGTGCCAGCCGGCTCGCCTTGCCCCGCTTCGTCCTGTGTGTTACACTTCGTCGGGAGATGTTAATATGTCCCGACAAATTGGAACACCGCAGAAACGAGCGAAGTCGTGGGCGCGACCTTCCATTGTGTGTGTACACCATGAGTGGTATAATCGTGTAATCTGGCGCGCCGGAGGTGGACGGCCATGTGCTGTCGGAGCGGGTAGCGGGTTCCTTGAGCCCGCGCCCGCTTTTTCTTTCGGCCTCCGGCCCGTCTGCAACTCTTGTGCCATAATGGCACAACCCTCTTGACAGAACGCCCCCCGATGTGGTATAATAGTGTACAGTGGGAGACTGTACAGGAGGATACTATGGGCGTAACGGGCACGGAAGGGCAGAAAAGCACGCTGGAGCCGCTGACGGAGCGGGAAACGGCGATTCTCAAGGGGGAGGAGCCGGACGCGGCGGGGCAGGCGGGACAGGGAGAGGCGGCAAGCTCAGTCGAGGTTGCAGCGGGTCAAAAGCCCGTCGGCGAGGCCAAGGAACGGGCCACTGCTGAAGGCGGCACGGAGGCCGCCGCCGCCTCACCCCAGCCAGAGCCGGAAAAGTCGGCCGCCCCCGAGTGGATCACGGACGACGTGCTGACGCTGGCCGCCAGTTACGGGATGTCGGCCGAGGATCTGGCCGATTTTCAGGACGCCAGCGAGTTCACGCGGGCCGGGCGGCTTTTTGACCGGGCGCTGACATCGCGGCACAAGGTGGCCGAGGCGCAAGAACCGGTCGCCCCCAAGCCGCCTGCCGGGAAGGATGAAACGGGGAAGATTTCGCCTGCCGAGAAGGTCGAGTTGGACCCCGAGAAGTGGGCTGCGGACGGGTACGACGAGAATACGGTCACGCTGGTCAAGTACGCCAAGGGGCTGCGGGGCGACCTGGACGCGGTGCGGGCCCAGGCCGAGCAGTTCATGGCCTTCCAGCAGAAACTGGAGCAGCAACGGCTCTACGACGCCTTCGACCAGGTGGTGGATGGGCTGGACCCCAAGTTGTACGGGCGATTTCTCGACCCGACGGGTCCCAAACTAACGCAGGCCCAGAGCGACAACCGCGTGAAATTGTGGAAACAGGCCGGGGAATTGCAGGCCGTGCTGAAGGCCGCGAGCCCGGATAAAGAGAATCCGCCCATGCCCGTGCTGGTGCAGAGGGCCCACCAGATGGCGTTCGCCGAAGAGTTGCGCAAGCAGGATCGCGAGAGACTGCGCGAGCAGATCGCGGCCCAGGCGCAGCGAAGGCGTCCGGTCCCGGTGCGGCCCAAGCCAGTGGCAGACGGACGGAAGGGGAAGGACCAGAGCGACGAGGACCCGGCCAAGGTGATCGCCAATCACCCCGAGGTCGTCAAGTTCTGGGAGCAGGCAGTGGGCACAAGTGCCTAACGTCGCCAGGATGGCGATGGGGCGCAAGCAAGGAAGCGAAGGAGGGCAGGGATGCCTCTCACACTCGACCAGATTGACGATTTCGTCAACCTTACGCAGAAAGTCGAAAAGCGGCACGCATGGACCGACCTCAGCCTGGAGCACCAGGAGTACGTCTCGGCGAAGATTCTGGCCGAGCGCAAGGTCTACGAATCGGGCGGGCCGCACATCAGTTTCAAACTGAAGGTCAAGAACACCGGCCTGGCCCGGGCGACGGGTCTGTTTGCCCAGGACGTAACCAAGGTCGAGGACGTGACGATCTCGGCGCAGGTGCCGTGGACCTATCAAACCGTGAATTTCTCTTACGACCTTCGCGAAGACATGTTTCAAAGCGACCGCGAGACGATCATCCGCGAGTTGCAGATTCGGGAGCACGATGCGCTCTCGGACATGGCCGAACTGGTCGAGGAGCAGTTTTGGGGCGCGCCGACGAGCACCACCGATGCGGTGCCGATGGGTATTCCCTTCTGGATTCAGAAGGATGCCACGACCACGGTGGAGGGTGCTTTCAACGGCGGAAACCCGAGCACGCATTCCGGCGGGCGGGCCGGCGTGAACAGCACGACCTACCCCCGCTGGCGCAACTGGACGTTCGGGTATTCGACCCCAAGTACCGACGATGGGGTGCGCAAGCTGAAGAAGGCGCTGGCCTTCACGCGGTTTATCGCGCCGGTGCCGCATCCCGAGTTGGGTTGGGGCAAGGCGCAGCACGAGATGTTCACGACCTACCGGGTTGTGGAGCCCCTGGAGCGGCTGGCCGAGACCCGCAACGACAACCTGGGCGGCGACGTGGCCCGGTACATCGGGGCGGTGACGATCGGCGGGGTGCCGATTCGTTGGGTGCCTTATCTGGAGGCCAACGACACCAGCGATCCGATTTACGGGGTCAACTGGGCGGTGATCCGGCCCTTTGTGAAGAAGGGGCTCTGGATGCGGCGCGGCCCGCCCCGGGAGGCGGCGCGGCAGAACCTTGTCCGCGAGGTGCATTTCGACAGCGGCATGAACTGGATCGCCGTCGATCTGCGCAAGCTGTTCGTGGGCAGCAAGTCGTAAGCCACGAGTGGAAACAGACAGCCCGCCCGATTGCGAAACCGGGCGGGCCACTACAACCCGTGGCCTGCGCGGGTTTGGAAAACGCAGGCGGTTTTCACGGATGAACTCCTGATTGAGAGGAATCGAGATGTTTGGTTTCTTACCGCACAACCTGTTTACGAACCACGTGGGCAAGAGCACGAGCGGGCTTTCGCCGCGGCTCTGGTCGCGGGTGACGGGCACGGTGATGGCTTCGGACGGCGACAAGCGCTTGGTGCTGGCTGGCGACGATTTCGGGTCGTTTTTTGGCACCGTCGCAAGCAAGGTGGGCGATTACTCGGGCGGCTACAAGTCGTATGAGGAAACGGGCGGCACGATTACCCAGCGGCCGACTTACAAAGGCGGGGTGATTGCGATCACCTCGGACGGCACCGACAACGACGACATGGCGCTGGCCGCTGGCGGGGCCACTGGCGTTTTGGGGGCCATTTCAGACACGGCGGCCGATGCCCACCTGACGGCCTTCGAGTGCCGCTTCAGCGTGTCGGCGGTTACGGACGACATGGGGGCGCTCTTCGTCGGCTTGACGGAAGAGGGCCTGGCGGCCGCAGCCTCGATGACCGACAACACGGGCGTCATGGCCGACAAGGACTACATCGGCTTCTGCACCGTCCACACGAACGGTGGCACCACAGGCACGAACGCGATCCTCAAGGCCCAGTACAAGAAGTCGGGGCAGACGGCGCAGACGCCGATTGCCGCCCTTCAGACCTTGGTGGCGGATACCTGGTACAAGGTCGGCTTCGTGTATGACCCCGCTGCACCGCCTGCCAAGCGGATTACGTTCTACCTCAACAACGCAGAGCAGGCCACCTACGTCACGGCGACCAATATCGCCGCGGCGACCTTCCCGGACGCTGAGGAGTTGACCTTCAGCGCTTTGACGCACCAAGGGGGTGCGACGGGAGCGTGGAGCTTGTATTTGGACTGGTGGGCCTTCGGACAGGTCATTTAGGCGGATCGTTACGCCTGGTGCCGCCGTGGTTTCCTCCATGGCCGCGGCGGCGCCGAATTGATGACATGGTGGCAAAAGGGCGTAACGTGATTTACATGCACCCGCAGGATCTGCTCTCGATCCAGCGCATGTTGGGTGAGAGCCAGACTTCGCTGGAAATCGAGCACGAGTACAAGGTGCGCCTGCAAATGTACCACCGGGATGGCAACAGCGGCCCGCTGGGCACCTTGGGGCTGCTCGATATGCTGCGTTTCCTGAAGCTCGCCCCGCCTGCCGCCGAGGAGCGGGCGCCGGAAATCGACTGGCGGGAAATGCCCCAGGACGGTCGAGTGCGGGTCGAGGCCCGCTTCTGGGGAAGCTGGATGCCGGGGGTGTTTCTGGGGTTCATCGAGTCGGGCACCTTGGCCATCCGTCTGGACCATGACCCGGTGATCCGGGAGTGCCGCAAAGACATGGTGCGGTTCGTCGAGATTTCCGACTCGCCGTTCGAGTTGCCCGAGCCGCCGAGCCCGGCGGCTGCGGTGCTGGAAAAGCCCGAGCCGGTCGAGGAGCAGTCGGAGCCGGGCGGTCTGGATGAGGCGGAAGAGTATGGAGACGCGGGCAGTCCGGTCAAGGGGCAGGACGTAGACTGGGCCACGCTGCCAGCGGGCACGCCGGTCTGGGTCGAGATGGACGATGACTTGCAGGATGCGGTCTACGTGGGGCAGGCTGGGACCGCCGAGGCCCCGATGCTGAGGGTCGCCGTTGGGGAGGAAGAGTCTGAGGTGCCTTTGTCGGCGGTGTTGTATCCGGGGGATTAGTCACTTTTGCACATGGAGAAATTATGAATACCGAAAACCCACTCTGTCAAAGAATGCAGTATGTGCGGGGAGCCTGCAATGAACTCTGCGATGTCGTCGACGTTCTCCACACATCCATCGAGAAACTTGTGCCGCTCTTGTGGTCTGTGTTGCGAACAGTCCCCAAAAACAGCGACCAGCCCAGCGATGCGGGGGTGCGAATCCTGATGTGTCCACTCGCCGATGCGATGTACGACAAGATAGATGTGCTACGGAACGCACAAGCGACGGTGAACGACATCATTGACCGCCTGGAGTTGTAACTGTGGTTTTCGCGTCGGGCGACGTGATCGGTTTTACCGCGTCCACATGGTTGGGGCGGCTCATCAACCTGGCCACGCTGGGGTCGCCGTGGGCGGGGCTGACCCATGTGGGGGTTGTGGTCGCTAGCCCGAGCGGCGAGTTGGTGCTGTTTGAGAGCACTACTTTGTGTGATATGCCTTGTCTGTTTCAGCGGCGGCGGGTGGACGGCGTGCAGGCGCACTGGCTACGGCAGCGGATCGTGGCCTATCCAGGCAAAGTGTGGCATTACCTGATTGCCAAGGCCCCGGACGGTTTTGAGCGATACACGTTGTATGACTGGTGCCGCTCGCGGATTGGCACGCCTTACGACGTGACGGGCGCGCTGCACGCCCGGGGGCTGTGTTGCGGCTGGCTGATACACCGCTTGCTGCCCGAGAACCTGCAATCCATGTTCTGTTCGGAGTTTGTCCCCGCGGCGCTGCGCGAGATCGGGCGTTTCGACACGCTGAATGCCTCGGCGTGGAGCCCTAACGCGCTGTGCCGCGAACTTGTCCGGCGGGGGACGCACCTGCCCGCCCGGAGGATCAAATGAAACGCGCAGTGTTTGCCGCGTTGGTGTTGATTGTGGCCGGATTATGCCACGCTGTCACAGTCCGGGCCGCAGAGATTGCGTTTTGGTCGTGGTCCGCCGACGCGCCGCGCCATCAAGCCATCGTTGCGGTGCGCGTCCAGAGCGGGGGGGGCGTGTCGAAGCTTGGCAGCGGCGTTTACATCCGCCACGGACAACTGGCAGGCGTGCTGACGGCCGCGCATTGCATCGGCCAGAGCGTGGAGGTGACTTTCAGTGACGGGGCGAAAGCCGTCGGCGAGGGTCTAGTGTCGAAAGACAAAGCGGATGTGGGCTTCTGCGTGGTAACGCACCCCACCTTGACGCCCGTGGAGTTTGCGCCCGCGGCACCGCAAGTAGGCGATGTCGTGGAGGTGGCGTCGCTGGGTGGGCCTGAGCGCCGCCTGCGCCATTTTTGGGCGAGGGTCGAGCGGGTGGCCGGGATGATGGACTATGACTCTCCAGTTGTCCCTGGAGACTCGGGTGGGGCTGTATTCAATCAGCGGGGCCAAGTGGTCAGCGTAATGAGCCATGGCCGCGAGAGTGAAGTGCCGTACATGGGCACGACGGTATACGCCAAATCCAGCTCGCCGACCCATGCTGCGGTAGGGGCTTTTTTGGTGCGGGTCGCCACATTGTGTCCGCCGGGAGGGTGCCTGCCGCGCCGTCGGCCGCAACCCGTGCCGCCCCCGGAACTATACCCGCCTCACACCCCGGGGCCATTAATAC
>Ga0194112_10006590_pt1 | contig 15326 bp, 18 predicted proteins | sample TA2MahC400mmetaG_FD_146191 | JGI IMG/M metagenome (GOLD analysis project Ga0194112, IMG submission 146191) | Freshwater microbial communities from Lake Tanganyika, Tanzania - TA2015016 Mahale Deep Cast 400m | ecosystem: Environmental > Aquatic > Freshwater > Lake | place: Tanzania: Lake...
TACCCAATAAATCTGAGAATTTCCTTCTAACACTTTTGACCCCCTCACCCCCTCCGTTCGGCTGAGCGTTCGACTGAGCTCACGCCGAAGTCTCACGACGAAGCCCTCTCCCCATTGGGGGAGAGGGGAAGGGTGAGGGGAAATTTCAAATATTTTTGGTTAGGTTTTAGACCATGCAATATGGCCCCAAAAATCTTATTTTGAAATTCAATGGAAAGAATCTTACCCACTTTGGAGGAGTATATCTTCTCCATCTTTTCTTCAAACGAATAGAATTACGTCATCGCTTGTATCGGAATATAAAATTCTCTCAACGCAACAATCGTTACAGGGTCGCCGAAGAAATGTTAGCATTAATTTACCCGATTTCCTTAGGCCTGGGACGAATCGAGATCACCCACCTCTTAAAACACAATGGTGCCTTCCAATACCTCACAGGATTACCTACCTATCCCAATCCAACCACTCAAGGGGTTGAAGCTAAGGGACATTTTGTATATCAAGATGGGATGAATCCCACAATTGGTTAATAATTTCAGGAGGTTGGTTTTTAATCTTGTTTCGTATATCAAGATGGAGCTTTTTTCGCCGATCCCGGAGTCATTGGGCCTGGCGATTCTTCTCAACATAGGCTGGATGGGTTTGTCTATAGCGCTGGAGGTAGCCTGTATGCTTCTGGAGCCAGAGTTTGACCCGAGGGTAATCGGGATGGCAATGATTGGGATGCTCCTGTCTCCACCGGGCACTGTTCTCTCTGTTTAACGCCTTCTGGCAGGAGGGTGATCCACAGGTCTTCCTCTGCTTCCTTACCCGCGGATTGATCTGGTAGTTAGCGCACCGCACTCTGTGATCTCAATCCTGTTCTTGGTACAGAGCAAGCTGGAACACGGCCTTGCGTCGTGCTCCAGGTGGATCGGGCTAATGTGGTTAGCCCCCATACGATCATAGCTCCTTTTACATCGAGGATTCGGCGTGCATTGTTGCCGTCTCATGTATTTATTGGAGCTGGCACAGGTGGATTGAGTGAGGATTCGGTTCTTCTATGCGAACAGATCCGAGTGATAGACAAAAAGAGGATAGTCAAAGCCATCGGTCACCTGGATGCCGGTTATATGGAGGAGGTAAGGGGTGCTCTTTGTGCAATTCTCGGGCTATGAGGTTTGATATAAAGGAACGAGACGTACCGACTTCCCAAATAAAACAATCCTGCCTACGACACTGGGGCCTTGTGGATGAGAAAAACATTCTTGGAAAGGCCTACCTAATCTTTTAGGATCCTGAATTTCTTCATCCTTCTTCTCCTTTTCAATGCCGGAAGAAGTAATTCTCAGTGTGATGAAAGAGGTAGTCAGACTGAACCGAGAAAGGGAGAGCCTGCTATAAATAGGATCAGCCCTTGACAGACCGACCCCATTTATGCATTTTAAAAATCACTTGTTTATGCGTTGAAATTCTGATATCTATGTATCTAAAAGACGCTGAGTACATAGCGATAGATGATTGAAGGAGGTGGTGGGAAATGATTACTGTTCCAGCCCATAGAGTGAAGCAGTTTGGAGTGGAATTCTATCAAACCTCTTTTACCTCTGGGGACATTCAAAAGTTGGTGCAGTTCGAGGTATTGAGTTATTCGACGATTGAGGGGAAGGAAAAGAGACGAAAAACTGCTAAATCTTCGGCCGTTAACTGGGAAATGTTGGAAAGACGGATTGGCAGGAGTGAAACCGCCTTTCAGAGGCCGATGATTCGAAAGAAGATCCGGGAATTGGTTCAATATTATTCAGACTGTCAGGAGGCTCAAAATCTACCAGCTATTCCAGGGGCTGTGATTATGATTACAGAGAAAAGGCTTAACTTTTCACCCATCGGAAAGAATCTAAACTTGGGGATGCTTCAGATCCCTGAGGAACCCGGGATATTGAGATGTCTGGATGGTCAGCACCGGCTCTTAGCCCTCAGTGCACAAACCGAGAAAAATATAGAGATTGATGTGCCTGCTGTTCTTTTTGATACCCTTGATCCTCGCCAGACTGTTGAACTCTTCGTAACGATCAATGCTAAACATACGCGGCTTAACCCCTCCCACCTGGTCTCCCTCGCTGGCCGGAGGCTCTATACCGATCGATATCAGGCCTTAGCCCATGACATCATTCGTCGGCTCAATGAAGAGGAAGGGTCTCCCTTGCAAAAAGAGGTCAAAATATTGGGTGTGGGAAAAGGCAGGGTTTCTCAGGCCTCTTTAGCCGATGAGATGGTGGAACTCTTTAGCAACATCGAGAAGATTGGGGGAGAAAATCGATTTAAGGAATTTGAAGAGAATGGAAAACGCTTCTTTCTAAACTATTTTAAGGCGATTCAGTTCCTCTTCCCAAAGGCATGGGCAGGTAGAAAATATAGCATCAAGACTGGAGCGGCCCTCCGTGCCTTTATCAGGGTAAGTACGGATGTCATGGCTAAGTCAAGAGAATTGAAGAAAGATCCTTTCGACCATTTTGGAATTCGAGAAGCAATCAGACCCTGGGGCGAAAGGGTTGGAGAAGGGCGGTTCGAGACAGAGGGTGAGTGGCGTAGGAAGTTGGGAGGAGGAACAAGGGGGACAGTGGAACTTCTCTCAAGGGAACTTCGGGATGCGATGAAAGCGACTTAATCATCACATTTTCCCCTACCCCTGCCTACCGGCAGGCAGGCCTTGGAGGCTGTATCGCAATTAGCAATTCGCCCTTCGACTTACCGTTCATCCTGAGGTTCTCGAAGGATCATCCTGAGGTTCTCGAAGGATCATCCTGAGGTTCTCGAAGGATCATCCTGAGGTTCTCGAAGGATCATCCTGAGGTTCTCGAAGGATGAACGGTTCACTTAGAACAGGCCTGTCGAACCATGAATGGACTTGCAACATAGTCTCTTGGGGGAGAAAGATGAGGCGATATCTCATCATCGGAAATGGTGTTGCAGGTGCAAGGGCAGCGGTCAAGGTCAGGGAGACAGATACAGAGGGTGAGATCCATATTTTTACAGAAGAAGCTTATCCTTTTTACTACCGAGTGAGGTTCCCGGAGTTTGTTGCAGGAGAAGTGACTATTCAAGACCTCACCATCCATACTAAGGAGTGGTATCAAGGCAAGGGTATCTATCTCCATTTGGAGGAACCGATAATAGAGGTTCATCCTGATAAAAAAGAGATTGCCAGTAAGAATGGGAGGATCTATAAATATGACCTTCTGCTTATGGCAACAGGTGGCACTGCTTTTGTGCCCCTGATAAACGGTGTGGAGAAAAAGGGTGTCTTCACACTGAGGAGAATGAAGGATGCAATCCATATGAAGGAATTCTCGGAAAAGGTTGGCCAGGCTATCCTCATCGGAGGAGGTCTTGTTGGACTGGAGTCAGGGGGGGCTTTGTTGAGGCGGGGGATAAAGGTGGCAGTCATCGAGCATAATCCCAGGATCCTTCCAAGGCAGATGGATAACGAGGGAGCCAAAATCCTACAAACGAGGATGGAAGCAATGGGTTTCTCTTTTTTCCTTAACGGACAATCTGATGAAATTATAGGGAAAGAGAAAGTGGAGGGGGTCCGTCTCAAAGATGGTAGGATCGTTGAGGGTCAGATGGCGATCATCTCTGCTGGAGTGAAGCCGAATCTTAGACTGGCAAAAGAAATGGGTTTGGAAACGAAAAATGGAATTTTGGTCAACGATCAATTGGAGACAAGAATAAAGGATATCTTTGCAGCAGGAGATGTGGCGGAGCATCGTGGACGCATTTATGGGATTTGGCCGGCGGCCCAGAGACAGGGAGAGGTTGCTGGAGTCAATATGGCAGGGAGAAACATAATCTATGAGGGCACAGTGGTTTCAAATACCCTGAAGGTAGTAGGTGTAGACCTCATTTCCTCTGGGGAGATCGATGCCGAGGGAAACCTGGAGTGTGTGGTAAAGAGTGATCCGGTAAAACATATCTATCGAAAGGTGACCTTTAAAGAAGATAAGGTCGTTGGCTGCATCCTTCTCGGTATGGTCAAAGGGAGTTCTGAGATACTCAGTGCCATCGAAAAACAGACCAGTGTGAAGGATCTGAAAGATTCCATTCTGGAGGAAGATTTCGACTATAAAAAATTGAAATGAGAAAAAAAATCCACCGGACTCATTGAATTCGGTGGATTCTTTTAGGTTAAAGGTTTAAAGAGAGGAAAAGAGATTCTTTTCTTATGTTGACTAATAATATACACAATTCACATTAAAAGAAGGTTAAAAATAAATTAAAATTTTCTAATTTTTCAGTAGTAACCCTTTAATTGTTGACAAATGCATTTGATACGTGGCATGAATGGCAAATTTGAAATCATAGAATGATATATCAACGATTAAAGGTGCACGACTAATTTTTCACACCTCTTGTTAATATCTCGAAAGAAGGGGGCCATTATGGAAGAGGAAAGAAAACTGAGCGAGGAGGAATTTGTCATTCAGGCAGTCAAGAAGTTGAGGAGGGAGCCATTTCGAGGCATCCACAGCGTCTACAGCGGTTTCAACGAAGCATTTAGAAGGTATTTTGGGACGAATCCAGTTGAGACCACTTCCAGACTGGCGGCCGAGGGGAAGATAGAGGTACGGCCTTTTAAAGGCGGGGCGATGCTCTTTCTCCCCGGAGAGGCTCCGAAAAGGCCATCGGCCGAAGAGATCATTCAGTTGATATTGGATCCAGGGAATAAATCTCTTTCTGAAGAGGAGTTCGTGATCGAAGGGATAAAAAAATTAAGAAGAGATCCCTACAAAGGTATCCACAGCGTCTTCAGCGGATTCAACGATGCCTTTCGGAAACATTTCAACAAAGATCCCCTCGAATTCACCAGCAAAATGGCCTCTGAGGGGAAGATCGAAATCATTCCAATAAAAAGCGGTAAAGGAGTGATGCTCTACCTTCCCGGAGAGGGACCAAGGGGTAGAAAGACTGAAGAGGCTTTGAAGAAGATTTTGGAATGAAGGGATTGGATGCGGGCCTATTTTTAGGCAGCAACGGTCCGTTCTTTTGCCCATTCTCTGAGATAGGTAATCTCTTCTTGCTTCAGTAGGGCAAGAGGTTTTGTTAAGTGTATCTGCTCGAGGATATGATGGGTTGAAACGGGTTCCTTTTTGCTTGACGCTCGATAAAGGGCCGAGATGACTGCCTGTTCAATCTCAGCCCCGCTAAAATCCACTGCCTTTTCAGACAATAATTGACAGTTGAACTCTTCAGGATTTAGACCCCGTTTTTTGAGATGAATGATGAAAAGAGACCTTCTTATCTCCTGATCGGGCAGATCGACAAAAAATATCTCATCAAAACGCCCTTTTCTTAAAAATTCTGGGGGCAGACGATAGATATCATTCGCGGTTGCAGCCAAAAAGCACTTGGATTTCCGTTCCTGCATCCAGGTCAGAAAAGTTCCAAGAACTCTCTGAGAAACCCCCCCATCCGATTCTCCAGCCGATGCGGCAAAACCTTTCTCAATTTCGTCGATCCATAGGCACAATGGAGACAATTTATCGACGATCGCTAAAGCCTTTCTAAGATTCTGTTCTGTCTGTCCGATATATTGACTGTAGAGTCTTCCGATGTCGAGTCGATAAAGAGGCAGTCCCAATTCCTTGGCAACTGCTTTGACAGCTAAACTTTTTCCACAACCCTGTACTCCCATGAGAAGGACCCCCCGCGGAGGAGGGAGAGAGGAGGCCTCCCATAGAAAGCTCTCCTTGCGCTCGTTTAGCCAATGTTTTAAATGATCGAAATTGGCAATGTTATCTTTGTCCTCCGTGATACAAAATTCGAGAAATCCTTCCTGGTCAAATAGTTTCTTCTTGCAGGATTCGATGGTGCTTAAGTCTTTGATATCGATGAGATGGTCATCGATGAAACACTGGTTGATGACATTTCTGATCTGTTGAACGGATAACCCCTTTAGGGACTTGATTATTTTTTGAATTTCGTCAACGGTCAAGGATATTCTTCCCTTCTCGTCTTTGATTAGTTCGTTAAATGTTCCTTTGAGAACAGAGGCAATTTCCTTTTCGTCCGGATACCCCCCAACAATATGAGCGGTGTCAGGTTCAATGTCTTTTGGAAGTTTATACTCTGGACTTAAGATGACGATGGTATTTTTTGTGTTTCTAATCAGATTCACTAAATCTTTAAATAACCTAAGAAGGATGGAGTTCTCCAAGTGCTTCTCAAAATCTTTCAAAACAAATAATCCTGATTCAGACCGATCCGATTTGATCAGGGAGAGGATGGTCTTGATCATTTTTTCTGGATCTCCTGTTTGATAATAGGGACCCTCTTTAAAGCCTCTTTGAAGGCCAGCGGTTACAGACCATTGGTAAAAAATGAGACTTAATTGATCCGCCATTTGCCTAAGCTGGTTTACCACATATTCTTCATCAATCGATTCTACAAAAATGACCGGATATTTTGACTTGATTAGGAGGACAAGCTCATTGTTTGCAAGCATCTTTCGTCCCTTAAAAAGAGAGAATTTATTTCAGCGAGGTTGAGCAACTTCCCTCAACGATTCTTGATAGACACTAAAGGTTTTTGAATCGAAGAGGACAAATCTTACCAGTTTGATTTCTGGATGCCCTATCAGATAGTCTTTTACTGTCTTTAAAGCGACACGGGATGCCTCTTCTACAGGGTATCCATATACTCCTGTGCTGATCGAAGGGAAAGCGATTGAGGAGATTTTGTGTTGGGTGCAAAGTTCCAGACTCGTCCGATAGGCGCTCGAAAGGAGCTGAGGATCTTTGGGCGATCCAGAATAGATAGGGCCTACGGCATGGATCACATATTTCGACTTTAGATTTCCGCCTCCCGTAATCACCGCGGACCCCGTTGGGCAACCTTTATACTTTGCCTTAAGCTCTGCCATAATGTCAGGTCCACCTGCTCTGTGGATGGCACCATCCACCCCCCCTCCTCCTGCGAGCCGAGAATTGGCCGCATTTCCAATGGCCTCTGTATCCTGCTGGGTAATATCTCCCTGGACCACTTCTAAAACAGACTGGTATACGGTCACTTTCATTTTTCTCTCCTTTTATCATTTCCGGTATTGTCAAAAGTTATCTACCCTCTCCCCTTGGGGGAGAGGGCCAGGGTGAGGGGTAAGAAGGGCATCTCGAATGCTCTCCAAAACGCCCTTCAAGTTACTGAATATCAAACAGTGTTCCTTGAGTTTCCTTGCTATGCCCGTCAATCTTTTCACCCCCACCCCTTCCCTCCCCCCTCAATGGGGAGGGTTTCCCTTGTCTTTCCGTATTCTCCAAAATGGTTTTTCATAAAACTTTTGACAATATATCATTTCCTCATCTCAAGAATATGAATATCAGAAAGGGTTGACTTCGTCAATACGGAAAGGTAGAGTTTAGCAAAATGAGGTCGATTCACTACGGCTGGGTCATTGTTGGAGTGGGCCTACTTGTTAAGATGGCAGGCCTGGGGTTCGGACGTTTTGCCTATCCCATGCTTCTTCCAAGTATGAGGGAGTCGCTTAGTTTCAATTACATACAGATGGGACTTCTGAGTGGCGGGATGCTTATGGGATACCTCCTCTTCTCCTTTATCGGAGGAACGCTTGCAACCCGGTTTGGACCTAAAAGGATTGTTATCATCTCCCTCTTATGCGGCTCCATCTCCATGTTCCTTATCAGCAGATTTTCAGGATTCATTTCCTTTCTCTTCTTCACCTTTGCCATGGGGGCAGGAGCTGCCGGGGCCCATATCTCCATCACCACACTTCCCATGGCCTGGTTTGGAAAACGCTCCTTGGGCAAGGCTTTGGGGGTAGTAACAGGAGGGACAGGAGTCGGTGTGATTGTCACTGGTCTATTGATTCCACCACTTCTCTCCTCTTTTGGCAAAGATGGATGGAGAGAATGTTGGATGCTCATGGCATTCATCACGTTCATTGTGTCTGTGATGTGCATTACCTTATTGAAAGAGAAACCGAATCAGATTCATCCATCTCTTTCCAAATTCAGTGAAGATGATGAGATAATCATCTCCATGACAAGTGGGGATGGGCTTTCTATCAGGTCAATCCTCGTGATCTATTTTATTTTTGGTTTTGCATATAATATCTATGCTACATACTTTGTCGCCTATATGGTCGAGGAAATTCAACTTCCAGAAAAAATGGCAGGAAATATTTGGGCCATCTTTGGTTGGATGTGTATTTTGAGTGGGTTAATCTGGGGATTCCTTTCAGATCGTATGGGAAGGAAGAGGGCCCTTCTATGGAATAATGGATTGATCGCACTTGCCGTTCTTATTCCACTCCAATTCCATTCACCTCTCTTCCTTGGCCTTTCTGCCTTTCTCTTTGGATCGACCTTCTTAGGGACGATTACTGTCGTGGCGGCATCCATTGGAGATCAGGTAGGTGAAAAGAGAGCCTCTGTCTATGGTCTTGTTACGCTGATTCATGGGATTGGACAGTTTTTAGAGACGACCTCAGGGGAATATTTAAAAGATTTAACCGGTTCCTTTCAATTGACCCTTATCGCATCCTTGACCGGGTTTCTCCTCTGTTTGATATTGACCGCTTTTCAATCCCGCCCTCCCCTTCGGAGACTGTGTCGCAATCACGATGGAGGGTAGGCATTAAACCACTTGCTAAAATAATCTTAAGGTGTTAAATTATTTTAGGGTTTGAAGATGATTGCTTACGATCTCATCTGTTCAAATGGTCATCTATTCGAATGCTGGTTTAAAGATAGCGCCTCTTACGAGGAGCAGCAATCTGCTGGAATTATCAACTGTCCTATTTGCAATGATACTCAGGTGGTAAAGGCCCTCTCACCATTTATGATAAAAAAGACTAACGGAGAAAGGAAAAAGGGGGAAGAGATTCCCCCTCAGGCATTACAGTTGATCCAGGAATACCTGGATAAAAATTTTGAAGATGTGGGAGTTGATTTTACTAAGGAGGCCCTCAAGATCCATTATGGAGAGGCGGAGAAGAGAAACATTAGAGGAACAGCCACTCCTGAGGAGGAAGTCATCCTTAAAGAAGAAGGAGTTCAATTCTATAAAATTCCGATCGTAAAAAGGTTACTTAACTAAGGTCTTAGAGTTAAACTTACTTCACGAAATTTATCATCTCTAAAAAGCAAGATTTGAACCGAACTGCCCACCTTCAAAGCATCAAGAAATTCTTTAAATTCTTGAACAGTTCCTACCTCTTTGAGATTGACTTTGGTGATGATATCCCCCGCCTTGATTCCGGAGGCCTCTGAGGCACCACCCGGAATGACCTCTGAAACCAATACCCCCTTTTGACCTTTGAAATTAAAATGGGAGGCGAGAGAAGGGGTAAGTTCTTGGATTCGAATCCCATATCGCTGCCCGAGGTCCTCCCTCTTGGTGAAGCCGATCCCCTGTTCATCAAGGATCTTGGCCGAGACAAAGATCGGAGCATTGGATTTTAATGCGATGATGATCGCATCGCTGGGTCGAGCATCGACTTCAATCAGAGTTTTGTTTAGCGTTAAGAGGAGTGTTGCATAATAGGTGTGGTTTTTCAGGTCTACAATTTTAATCTCTTTCACCTTGACATGAACCTGTGCAAGAATAGAATGGAGGAGGTCGTGTGTCATGGGTCTCGGGGAGGTGATGTGATTCAGTTCCTTATCAATGGCATTGGCTTCGAGGAGACCGATCCAGATGGGAAGCAGTTTTTTACCGTCCTTGTCAGAAAGAATGACGACCGGGTTCTGTCCAATGGCATCTAACCTCACTCCCTTTACCTCCATTTCAACGAAGGCAGGGGGTATCTCCTTACTGAAGGAGATAAGTACTAAAGATAAAAGCAAAACAGATGCAAAACCTATCTTCAAATATCTTCTCATGGATCTCTCCTTTTCTGGGAGGATAAAACCCTTTTCCTAACGATGGCCATCAAACCGATGATCACCTTTTGCCCATCTCTTTTCGTCAGGGGGTAGGGTCTCTTAATGATTCGTTGCGAGAAGGCATGGTAATGTCCTTCATCCCAATTCAATTTTTCTAAAAGGTAGGAGATGAAATCCTGCTGGCTCGAAGAAATCGATTCCAGGCCCTCATGACTCCCAGAGGGGATGAGCCGGCCTTTCGGTATAGGATGATAAGGATATGGAAGAAGGCCTATAAATCCCATTTCCTGAAAACGATTCATCACCTTTTCAAAACCTTCTCTGGTAAACTGGGTTGCGCTCTCGACTCCAGCCACTCCTTTCAGTATTTGACGATAGCCCTCCTCATCGAGATGGAGGTCTTCTTTAGCGATATGGAGAAGAGCCTTCTTTTTCCTTCCGATGGGCATCCATTTCACCCAATTAAATTATAAACCAAATTTAGTGAAAAAGAAAAAAATTGAGCATGGGTCTTTAAATTGACAGAATGTTAAATTTTAAATAACATATGGTCAAAGAGTGGAATTGGCAAAATGGAAAAATCCCCCTCTCTTCCCCATTTTGTAAGAGGCTGTGTCGCAATGAGGGAAACTGTAGAAAATGTCATGCCGAACTTGTTTCGGCATCCCTGCCTGCGGCAGGCAGGTAATAGAATCAAATAGTTATGAGACCCTGAACCAAGTTCAGGGTGACAAAATAGTAATTACGACACAGTCTCTAAAGGGGGAGGAAGGATTTGAGGGAGTACGATATCTATGAAGATCGGCGTCATTTCGGATACTCATTTAAAGGAGCCCCATTCCGAATTCAAGAAGATGGTTGAATACCATTTCGGAGATGTAGAAAAGATCCTCCACGCAGGAGACTTTGTCGATTGGACTATTGTAGCATACCTTTCCAGCCAGAAAGATCTGATCGCTGTCTGTGGTAATATGGATCCCCCGGATATTCGGAGGGCCTTCCCTCAGAAGAGGGTTATCGAGTTAGGGGGATTTCGGATAGGTCTGATTCATGGAGGAGGGGCCCCTTTTGGAATAGAGTCAAGAATCATAGATGAATTCGACGAAGTGGATGCGATTATATATGGCCATACCCATACCCCTGCCAACCACAAGGTAAAAAATATTTACTTCTTCAATCCTGGCTCACCCACACGTTCTTTTATTCATAAAGCCACCCTCGGCATCTTAAATCTGGGAGAGAAGATCGAGGGCGAGATCATTAAAATATAACCGAGAACGAATAACATTAAACGATGAACGATGAACATCGTTCATCATTACTTTTTAAGTTTCTCCAACGCTCCCACAAGATCTTCAAGAGGGGCCTCTTGTTGATATCATGGACGTCGATATAACGAATGATTCCTTTCTTATCCATCTAATTGGTCCATGCAAAAAGGGTCGGGATGTTGTCCACCTTTATTTACTTTTGAACATGATTTTAGTATTCTAATACAAACGCATTAATTAAAATGACATCACCCCCATCCTAACCCTCCCCCCTTATCGATAAGACCCGACCACGGGAGGGGGAGGGGTGCCTGCCTGCGGTAGGCAGGGGTGGGGGGTATAATGATTTAATGCGTTTGTATTAATTTAATACTAAGGATTGAGAGGGGAAGAATCCTCATTTTATAAAGGAGGGAATATGAATAGCATATTTTTAGGTCTTGCCACCCTTGCATTTGTTGTTGCAGTTGTTATATTTATTATAGTGATGATTGAGTTAAGGCATGCTGTAAGAAGATTAAAAGAATTACTGGTGACAACCGAAAGTTCTATAAAGCCAACCCTTGTAGAATTTCAGCAGACTCTTAAAAGCGTGAGGGTTTTAACAGAGAATGTTACGAACGTAACCGAGGATATCCAGGTTTTTTCAGGCTCTGTGAAGGAGGTCGGTGAAAATGTAAAGATGGTAAGTAAAAGTGTGAAGCGTGCGGGTGATTTTGTTGAATGGATTACTTCCTCAACAGGACTTGAGGTTTCCGGTTTGAGGGCAGGTATCAAGACAGGCCTTAAAGTCTTTTTAAAGAATCTTTTCAGGCAAAAATAACCGATTTAACTGAAGCATATTTGACATATGAGAAAACTTTTTGAAAATATTTTTATCTTTTAATATTACTAAGGAGTCCATAATTGATTAGACATATTCTCCCAAAAATCTCCCCTCCCCTCGGTGGGAGGGGATTATTGGGGAGATTTAATATATTTTGTTAATCTTTAATGTCCATACAATTATGGACTGATTAGTAATTGAAGAAAGGAGGCAATCCATGAGGCATGAGGAAGGTGGTTTTAGTGCTGGTCCATTGATTTTTTCATTTTTTCTCGGGGGATTGATCGGTGCAGGGTTTGCCCTATTATTAGCCCCAAAAACCGGAAAAGAGTTAAGGGGAAAGATAAAAGAATTGGCGGAGGATGCCAAAGAAAAGGTAGAGGAGGTTAAAGGTAAGATGACTCCCACCTTGGAAAAGGGGAAGGAAATTCTTCAGGAAAAGAAGTCGATCCTGACAACGGCTATTGAAGCCGGGAAAGAGGCATACGAAAAGGAAAAAGAAAAATTTGCGAAAGCTCATTAATATAAAAATTTTTTTATTTAAGCCCTCTGCTATTTCTTTTTTAATCGAGCAATCGTAGCACCCCAGTCGCCTGCCTCAGTTGGGGCAGTCGTGAACGATGCAATGATAGGACTTTTTTTGAGAAAGGAGTGGACGATACTACGCTGAATTCCTTTCCCCTTTCCATGAATGATCCGAACTTCTTGAAATCCCTTCTTCTGACATTCTATTAAATACTCCTCTAAAAGAGAGGGAATCTCTTTTGGTGAGAAGGTATGGAGGTCGATCCAATCCTCGATGGGAATTCGAATAATTTGATTGCCTTCATTCCTCATAAAGTTTTCGTGTCCATTTGGCCTTCATTTCATATCGAGGAAGGGTTCCTTTTCTCATTGTAATACTAAGACCATTTTTCATGTTGGACTTCAATGATCTCCTCAATAGATTCCTATATGTTTAAATTTAAGAATTTTCTTCTAACATTTTGCCCCCTCACCCCCTCCCTCTCCCCATTGGGGGAGAGGGGAAGGGTGAGGGGAAATTTCAAATATTTTTGGCTAATATTTTAATGATGGGAAGAAAGGGGACAAATAGTTCTGTTGAAGGCAGGGTATGCACCCGCATACCCTGCCTTATTCTTACTTCTGGTGTGTCTTTAGATATTCAATGCAGAATTTCAATGCTTCCTCACCAGGCAGGCCCTTCGATTTCATGTCCTTGACGTACTCATCAAGGAGGGGACGTAACCTGTCCTTCCAGCGTGTATCCTCTTCCTTAGAGAGCGTAATGATTTTACCTCCCTTTTGGATGAAGACTTCCTTTCCCTCATTTTCGAGATCATCCCAAAGGGGTCCAAAATTTTCAACCCATTCCTCATTAATCTTTTCGATAATCTTCTGGATGTCCACCGGCAAGCCATTCCACTTGTCTTTGTTCATAACCACGAAGTAGGCATGTGTATAGGCTGAGCTATACTCGGTGCAGTAATTAACAACTTCAGCAAGTTTCCAGCCCTTCATAGGTTCATAAGTAATGGCGATACCTTGTACAACACCCTTTGAGAGGGAATCGTAGGCTTCTGTAATAGGCATTGCCACAGGGATACCACCCAATGCCTTGGTAATCGGTGCAGTTGTACCGGTGGTCCGTATCTTGAGCCCCTTCAAATCCTCCAAATTGTGGACGGGCTTTTTGGTAAATAGCTTATGAGGTTGTGTGGTATAGAGGTAAAGAACTTTCACATCATCAAATTCCTTTGGCTTGAATTTCTTGTAGTATTCGTTTACCATCCTCCCCCCCCACATCCGCTCTTTTGTAACCGAGGGGGAGGTCAATCACTTCGGTGAGAGGAAACCTTCCTTTTGTATAAGACGGAAAACTCAATCCTATATCTGCAATCCCTTTAACTACACCGGCATATGTTTGTGGAGGAGGAGTGAGGGTACTCCCAGGAAATAGGGTCACCTTTACCCTCCCATTTGTTCTCTTTTCAACTTCTTTGCACCATTGATTCATGAAGATACTAATCCTATTATCAGGAGGAAACATGTCGGAGAAATTGAGTGTTATCACCTTCTCCTGAGCATAATTCGAAGGACAAACTAACCCCATTAAAATGAACAAAAGTGCTACTGCCACTATCCAGAACATTCTTTTCATACGATCACCTCCATTGTCATTTTTGACATTTTTTCCAATCGACGCAGAAAATTGTATCAATTTAGAAAAGACTTGTCAAACAATTCACCCCTTTATCACCCCCTCTCGGAAAAGCCAGCTATAAAAGCCCTTCAAATCAAGTAGGCCGCCTTTCCTTATATATTTTCTAAAATCCATCCCCCAAAAGGCGGGATGGTGAAAGAAAAAGGACAGAGATCCCACTGGTTGTTACTTCCCCTCTCTTAGCCCCAACTCCTTTACAGCCCATTCCCTCTGCTTAAACTTTTGAACCTTCCCCTGAGGATTAAGCGGAAACTCTTCAACAAAGAAAATATAACGCGGTACTTTTATATCAGCTATTTTGTCCTTGCAATATTGTATTATCTCAGCTTCCGTGGCAGATTGCCCCTTCTTTAAGCGAATAAAAGCAGCTCCAATTTCTCCCAGCCTTTCGTCCGGAACACCTACTATTGACACAGCCTCAATCTTAGGATGCTTTAAAAAGAAATCCTCTATCTCAGGAGGAGAGACATTAAATCCCCCAACGATATACATTTCTTTTACCCTACCGGTAATGTAAACGTAACCCTCTTCATCCATCTTACCAAGATCTCCACTATGAAGCCAACCGTCTCTTATCGTTTCGGCAGTCAATTCTGGCTTCTTATAATAGCCCTTCATATGCTGGCTCCCAGGGAAGACTTCCTTAGTGCAGATTTCCCCTTCCTGTCCAGGGGGTAAAACCTCACCAGTATTGACATCTAAAATAGCAAGCTCACAGTGAGGTAGGGCAAGACCCACCGTTTTCTCCACGTGTTCCGGCGTATCACCCTCTGGCACTATAGTGCTTATGCCTGACGCCTCCGCTAGGCCATAAGAATTCATAATATCCACACCCATTCGACGCTTAAATTCACGGGCAATTGTGGCTGCCAGAATTGCTCCTCCAGTAGCAACATGTCTCAGAGAACTCAGGTCATACTTGTCGAAATCAGGGTGCGCCAGAATGTCGATAAGCGTGGTTGGCACAAGCAATGTATGGGTAATCCTTTCTTTTTCAATTAACTTACTAAACTCTTGCACTTTTTAGTGCGTGCATAAAAAAGGCTGTTATCCTAAAATAGGCTAAAGAAAGCGCCAACTTACCTTAGCCCAGAAAGGAGAACAGCCCATGAGAATCCAAAATG
>Ga0194112_10006592_pt1 | contig 15322 bp, 10 predicted proteins | sample TA2MahC400mmetaG_FD_146191 | JGI IMG/M metagenome (GOLD analysis project Ga0194112, IMG submission 146191) | Freshwater microbial communities from Lake Tanganyika, Tanzania - TA2015016 Mahale Deep Cast 400m | ecosystem: Environmental > Aquatic > Freshwater > Lake | place: Tanzania: Lake...
ATCCGCGACGAGGTCAAGAAGCTCAAGCCCAGGGACGGCGCGGTCCTCGCCGAGGTCGAGAGTCCCCGCCACGCCGCCGTGAGCGACTTCCAATACGACTTCGGCCTCGCATTCAGCGTCCTTCACGCCTGGCGCCATATCCCCGCCGCCGAGTTTGTGCCTCTGCTCCAGGAATACCTGGAGGAACAGAAATACATCAACCCCCGCGGCACCATCTTCCTTCGGCACATCGAGAGCCACGACACCCTGCGAGCCCAGGGCTGGTATGGCGTCGAGGGGATGCGCGCCCTCTACGCCCTCACCGCCTGGATAGACGGCGTGCCGATGATCTACCACGACCTGGAGATCGGCCACAACTTCGCAATCCGCGAGATTAACCAAGTCAGGGAGAAGGCGCCTGCGCTCTCCCGCGGGGAAGCGCTGTACCGCGCGGTCAGGTGTAACCAGCCTAGCGTCTTCAGCTGCTTGCGCAGTGCCGGGAGCCTACGGAGCGCGTTTGCGATCAACCTTGGGAGCAAGCGCATCGAGGCGAGCTTGGCGTGGCCAGGCGCTGAGCATGCCATCCAGCTTGATCCGTTGGAGCACGTAATTCCCCCACGCCCCCTCAAGTCACCTTTGAGGGAGATCGGAGCGGCAAGGGATGTCTCGTCAGTCCGCGGGGATCCGCTCCAGTTCCGCGATGCAACGGAATGGATCGTCGATTCCGTCGAGGGGCGCCTTCACGACCGCGCTCTCTCGTGGCGCCGGCCCGATCCACCTCGAGGTGCCTCACCGATCTACTGGCGCTCACAGACTGCATGGTCGTTATGGGACAGTGAGACGGCGCCTCTACACCCGGGGGGCCAACTCGTCCAAGTCCTTGAGCGGGACCAGCCCTGGAAATACTTCAGCCTGCGCAACGCGAGCCAAAGGCACCTCCGTCTTCTGGAGGCCCAGGGAGGAGCCCTTGGGCTCCGGCTCGTCGGTCTCGGCGATCTGGACGTCGAATCAGGGACCATCCCCTCTCCCTTCAACCCCATCGTCGCACCTTTCCCCCATGGTGGGACGCCCTGCGTACGCTGTGTCGGCCCCGACTACATTGTGAGCAGCAGACACTTCACCTGCGTCCTGCGGCGGCAGGGCGGGGTGATCCGGGAGCTGTTTGTGGGCGACAGGGTGGTGGCGAAGGAGCACGATCTGTATGGCGACCAGGAGTTCTTCAAGCCGCACGAGTCGGCGCGGATCGCGGCGAGCAACGACGTGGAATCGGGCATCCGCATCTGGAAGGCCGACGACGGGCTGCACCTGAGCTTCGAGGGACAACTCCGCGGCTTCGGGCGCTTCGAGCTGAGGCGTCCGCCCCTCTGGTATCGCACCGAGTACGTCTTCACCGACAAGCCGGCCTTCAAGCAGAAATGGGCCTTCCGCTCCGAGAAGGGGTTCAAGGACAAGAACGCCTTCCTCGCCGCCGTGGTGCAACTGCCCGAGGCCGACCGCTTTCGCTTCCTCCGCGGCGGCAAGCCCATCGCGGAGGACGCCGTGGGCGAAGGCGGCCCCCGTCGCGGCCAGACCGCGGGTGGCCCGGCCCCCGAGCGCATCGAGTTCCTCAAGGAGGGCAAGCCGCTCTTCAGCCTGTCTGGTCTCAAGGTGCCGGAAGGTGCCAGGCCCAACGTCTTCGTCCACGGCCGGCAGTTCTTTATCGCCACGCTGGATGGCAAAGGCTCGTCAATGGATGAAGGGCGATGGTACGAGTTCGAGGTTGACTGGGAGGTGGCCCGCAAGTAACCTTCTCGTTCCGACGCTCCGCGTGGGAACGAGAGAATGGCGTGAGGCTACGTGTCAGGAGACTCGATCAACTCGCGCAAACGCGCGGCAAGCTCCGGGGGCAGGGCCGCAAGGTCCTTCTCGCCGACAAGCCCGACCTCGATGAGGTCGAGGAGGTGCACCTGGTCCTTGCGGCGAAAGCTGGTGAGTTTCATCCGAATCAGGTCATCGAGTGCCAAGACGCGCAGCCCATCGCCCAGCGGAACGGTGCGGGTTGCATCGGGCGCCGGCGACAGGTATTCGGGACGGACCTTTCTCCCGGCCAGCACGATGTGAACCGCGTCCCTGAGCTTGGCCTGCGGGCCGTCGAGGAAGGCGTCCACTCCGGCCGCGTGACGGTAGACGAATCCCGCGGCCTCGAGGGCCTCGCGCGCCGTGGCGAAGTCCTGCGGCTCGACCAGGATGTCCACATCCTGGGTGTTGCGGACCGCCGCCTCGTCCACGGTGGCGACCCAGGCGGCGACGGCGTTGCCGCCGATGACGGCGTAGCGCACCCCAGCCGCCTCCAGCGCTCCGCACGCGCGCACCAGGCGCTCCCGCACCTTCTCCACAGCGCTCACCATCCTCTCCAGCACGCTCATCTCAGCTTCGCCCTGTGAATGGTTCCGCGTGCAAGTATGCACGCCCTACGTTGCCGCCTTCACACGGTCGTCTCCGAGTATCGTGCGCAGAACGTTCTCCTTGGGGTAAGCGTGCCCTCGATGCTGGGAGAACGCCTCCGCGCAGCGGAAGCCGCACTGGCGGCCGCGCTCCTCGGCCCACTCTACCATCGAGTTCACATAGTGGTCAAGCCCGTGCTGGCGCATGAGCCACTCGCGCTGCGACCGATGGCAGGCGAGCATCTGGCGCTTCACGTCCATTTCGCTGCTCACGTCCACGTAGAAGTGCACGGGCTGGGGGCGGCCGAGGTAGTCTACGCCCTCCATTGCGTCCCAGTAATACAGGTATGGGATGCCGTTGGTGTGGGGGAGGTTGCCGTAGCCGCCATAGTTGGGGATGGATGCGCCGAAACAGGCGTCGCGGGCGAGGCGGCTGGTGATCTCGTGGTCGGCCATGTAGTCCTCGTGGGGGTGGGTGAGGACGATGAAGGGGTCCACCTCGCGGATGGCGTTGGTGACTTTGCGGCGTGTCTCCATGTCGAAGGAGATGGCGAGGTCGCCTGAGCCGAGTCCGATGTAGCGCCCCTGGAGGAGTGCGGCGCTCTCGGCGGCCTCGCCGGCGCGGATGCGGGCGATCTCGACGGAGGAGTGCTCGGTGGAGCCGCAGTCGCCGTTGGCCACGGTGGCGATGGCGATCTCGTAGCCCTTCTTGCGGAGGAGCGAGAGGGTGCCGGCGACCTTGAACTCCACGTCGTCCGGGTGTGCGCCGATTGCCAGAATCCTGCCGTTGTCGTCCATCGCGCGCCCTTTCCTCAGGTAGAGCCTGGGAGCCAGCTTGTGAGGCTAGCATGGGGTGGACCGCGTGTCAAACGGCGCGGCGTGCCCTGACGAGCGAGTATGGCCCCCAGTTCTGGTGAATTGCTCCGCAGCCCCCACGGGGGCGTACTATATCAGCCCAGGGCGAAGCCCTGGGAAGCGGGGCCGCGTGCGGGTCAGCCCTGAAGGGGCGTACTACGAGGCACGGACGCCATCGCCGCCCGTGAGCGGCTAGTACGCCCCTACAGGGCTGGACCGGGGCCGTCTCCCATTCCCAGGGCGTCGCCCTGGGCTGATATAGTACGCTCCGTTCGGAGCGTCGGAAGCCAAGAATGTCACCAGAACTGGGGGCCATACTCCTGACGAGCGCCATGCTTGACGGTTCTGCTTGCGGCGGGTAGAATACAGCCGTCTTGGTTGGCGAGGACGCCCGGCCCGCAAGGGGTAGCGAGTTGCGGAAGCGGACCCAGGCCCGCGAGGCGGCACTACAGGTTCTCTACCTGCTCGACCTGCTCGGGGAGGGCGTGCTCGGCGAGCTGGACGCCGTTCTGCGGTGGCTCCTGGAGCCGACGCAGACGGATCCGTCGGTGGCGCAGTTCGCCCGCGCCCTGGTGACAGGGACCTGGGAGCAGAGGGCCGAGCTGGACCGCCGCATCCGCTCGATTGCGGAGCACTGGGACCTCGACCGCATGGCGGTGGTGGACCGCAGCGTGCTGCGGCTGGCGGCCTACGAGCTCCTCTTCGGCAGCGACGTGCCGGACAAGGTGGCCATCAACGAGGCGATTGACCTCGCCAAGCGCTTCAGCACCGCCGACAGCGGCGCGTTCGTGAACGGCATACTCGACAAGATTCGCGTGCAGAAGGAGGGGGGCAAGTGACGGAGTGGGGGAGGATGAACGGATGAATGGATGGGTGGATGCAGAGCGAAAGTGAAAGGGAAAGTGAGAGGGAAAGGGGAAGAGAAGAAGCCCAGGTCGAATGGCTTTCCCTTTCACTCTCACTCTCACTTTCCCCGGTTCATCCTCCTTGTGCAAGGGTGTGACTGCCCATGAAGGTCAGCTATCAGTGGCTGAGGGACTACTGCGACTTCGAGCTGCCGGCGGACGAGCTGGCCCGCCAGCTCAGTCTCCGCGGGGTCGCGGTAGAGAGCGTGAAGCCGACGAACGGCGACTTCTGCCTCGAGATCGAGGTCACGGCCAACCGCCCCGACCTCCTGTCGCACATCGGGGTGGCCCGCGAGATCGCCGGGCTGACCGGCTCGGCGCTCCGCGTCCCAAGCGTCGCGCTCGCCGAGGAGACGCGGCACGTCACCCAGATTGCGCGGGTGGAGGTGCAGAGCCCTGACCTCTGCCCCCGCTACACGGCGCGCGTGCTCTACGACGTGCGGGTGGCCCCTGCCCCCGCCGAGATGCGCCGTCGCCTCGAGGCCGTGGGCATCCGCCCCGTGAACAACGTGGTGGACATCACGAACTACGTCCTGATGGAGTGCGGGCAGCCCGAGCACGCCTTCGACTTCGACCGCCTCAAGGGCTCCACCGTCATCATACGCCTCGCGCTCGCGGGCGAGGCGATGAAGCTCATTGACGGCGCGGAGGTGCGGCTGGCCCCGGACCAACTGGTCATCGCCGACGTGGCGCGCCCGGTGGCCCTCGCGGGCGTCATGGGCGGGCTCCAGACCGAGATCGGCGCCTCCACCCGCATGGTGCTCCTGGAGAGCGCGAAGTTCGACCCCGTGAGCATCCGCCGCACGAGCCGCGCGAGCGGCAAGGCGAGCGACTCCTCGTACCGCTTCGAGCGCGGGGTGGACACTCGGACCGTGGAGTGGGCCTCCCGCCGCGCGGCCGCCCTCATGCAGCAGCACGCCGGCGCCAAGCTGGCCGCGGGGGTGATTGACGTGAACTTCACCCAGGAGACGCCGCGCACGGTGGCCCTGCGCATCCCGCGCATCGAGCGCGTCCTCGGCCTCGCCATTGCCGCGCCAGAGGCAGGAAAGCTCCTCAAGGCCATCGGCTTCGGGGTAAAGCCGGAGGGCCACGATACGCTCGCCGTCTCCGTCCCCCACTTCCGGCCCGACGTGGAGAGCGAGATTGACCTCATCGAGGAGGTGGCCCGCTGCCACGGCTACGACAAGGTGCCCGACACCCCCCGCCTCCTCGTGGCTGACGTGCCGGTAAGCAAGGGCGACCATGTGGCCGCAAGGGTGCGGGAGACCCTCATCCGCCTCGGCTACTGCGAGGCGGTGACCACCAGCTTCACCAGCGACGGGCTGGCCGCGATGTTCGCCCCCTGGCCGTCCGAGGAGCCGGTGCGCCTCCGCAACCCCCTGCGGAGCGACGAGGCGACCCTCCGCCGCAGCATCGTCCCCTCGCTCCTACAGGCCGCACGCACGAACCAGGACAAGGGCGTCGCCGACGTCCGAATCTTCGAGCTCGACAGGGTCTACCTCCGCCGTGCCGGGGGCCACATGCTGCCCGACGAGAAGCGCTGCCTTGCGGTGCTGACCCACGGGGGCTTCGCCGAGGCCAAGGGCGCCGTCGAGGCCGTCCTCGAACAGCTCGGCCTCCTGGGCCGGACAACCTTCGGGCCGGCCTCCCACGGCTTCCTCACGCCCGGGGCTGCGGGCGCCTGGCACCTCGGCACGAGCCTCCTCGGCTACGCCGGCGAGGTCTCGGATGAGGCGGTCGCCGCCTTCGACCTGCGGAGCGCCCCCCACGTTGCGGAGCTCGACCTCGACACGCTGACAGCCTCGGCGGGCCTCGAGCGGAGCTTCAGGGAGCTGCCGCGCTTCCCAGCCGTCTCGCGCGACCTGGCCATCGTGGTCCGCGACGCCACGCCATGGGCCGAGATACTCCGCGTCGTGGAAGGCGCGGGCGCCGAGCACGTCGCCGACCTCCGCTTCGGCGAAGTCTACCGCGGCAAGCAGATCGAGCCCGGCAGGAAGAGCGTCTTCTTCACCATCGTCTACCGCGCGCCCGACCGCACCCTCACCAACGACGAGGTGAACGCCAGCCAGGCCCGCATCGTGGCCGCCCTCGCCGAACAGCTCGGCGCCACGCTCCGGGTGTGAGGGCTTCGCCGCCATTGCGGAGAACGCGACAGCGAACTCCCTTGACAAACCATGCTCTCCCGGTTAGCATGATTCCCGAAGGCCACGCCCCGCGTGTCTCGCGTGGGCATCAGGGGGCGTGGCGTTGGCGGCTCGATGCGGCGCACAAGAGGTGAGATAGGAGGCCGGTGAGACCATGGGCATCTCGAAGGAAACACTTGTCATCCTCATCTTCCTCATCCCCGGCTTCATGTCTTCCGCACTTCTCAATTCGCTTGTTGTGAGGCGGGAGAGGGACGTTCTCGCCAGGGTTGTGGAAGCTCTTGTGTTAAGCTTCATCATCTACGCTGCGGCCACGCTGATCACTGGCCAGAGCCCGGTGATGCTGCACGAAACGAGAGAGGGGAACGTGACCACATATTCGGTCACTGGGAACGCGTCCTTCCTTGTCCCGGTCGTATTCCTCGCGTTTCTGCTGCCGCTTGGCCTCGGCCTCATGACCACGACCGACTGGCACATGAAGGCCCTCCGAAAGTGCCGCATCACGAACAAGACCTCTCGGCAGACCACGTGGCTGGACGTGTTCATGGACCAGAAGAGGCGAGTCATCCTGCACTTCAGCGATGGCCGCCGCCTTCACGGCTGGCCGATGTACTACTCGGAGACGCCGGAGGACGGATTACTGTACCTCTATGACCCTTACTGGTTCGTCCCAGAAGAGAATGACTGGGAGAGCTTGAGTGCCCACGGACTCTTCCTTGTCAAGCGGGAACTGATCGACTGGATCGAGTTCCTTCCCGGGCCCGGTGAATGGCAAATGTCCGCAACCAAGGAAGGAGAGGCTCCCCATGAGCAAACTGTTCCAGGGCATGGATAAGAAGGGGTACAATCCCCCTCCCACACAGAGGATCGACCCGCCGAGGCCGGCGCCGCCACCACCACCCCCGCCACCTTCCCAGCCTCCACCGCGCCAACCAGTCAGGTCGGATAGGTAGAGATGCGGGGCAATGGCCCAGTTGCTTCTGCCATTGCTGCCCGCGAGGCCCTACCCCCTGCGCCGGACGCGTTCGATGTGGACCATGAGGAGAGCGAGGTCGGCGGGGGAGACGCCGGCGATGCGGGAGGCCTGGCCGAGCGTGGCGGGGCGGAGAAGGGCGAGCTTGTCGCGCGACTCGGCACTGAGCTCCTTGATCGCCTGGTAGTCGAGGGCCTCGGGGATGGGACGGGTCTCCATGCGGCGAAGGCGCTGGACCTCAAGCTGCTGCCGGGCGATGTAGCCTTCGTACTTCACCTCGATCTCAACCTGCTCCTTGACCTGGCTGAGGGGACACAGGCCGGAGGCCTGTGCCACCCGGTCGGCGAGGTGGGGGTCGCGGGCCTCGATGTCGGCGAAGGCGATGCCTGGGCGACGCAGCCAGCGGAGGAGCGGCAGGCCCTCGTGGTGGCGACGGGCGATGTAGTCCAGGGTCTCTCGTATCGCCTGCTCCTTGGCCTGGAGGGCGTCCCAGAGCGCGTCGTCGCAGAGGCCAAGGCGGCGGGCCGTCGGCATCAGGCGGCGGTCAGCGTTGTCCTGGCGGAGCAACAAGCGATACTCGGCACGCGAGGTGAACATGCGATACGGCTCGCGGGGCGAGAGGGTCACAAGGTCGTCAATCAGGACGCCGATGTAGGCGTCGGAGCGTGCGAGGACGAAAGGCTCGCGGGACGCGGAGGTCCCGCCCACAAGGGCGGCGAGGGCGGCGTTGATGCCGGCCATGATGCCCTGGGCCGCCGCCTCCTCGTAGCCGGAGGTGCCGTTTATCTGCCCCGCGTGGAAGAGGCCGGGCACGCGGAGGGTTTCGAGCGACGGCTTGAGCTGGTAGGGCGGCACGAAGTCGTAGGCCACACCGTAGCCGTAGCGGACGATCTCCGCGCCCTCTAGGCCGCGGATGCTGCGGACCATCGCCACCTGGACCTCGGGGGGGAGGGTGTTGAAGAGGCCGTTGGCGTAGACCTCGTGCGTCCGCTCGCCCTCGGGCTCGAGGAAGAGCTGGTGGGAGGTCTTTTCGGGGAAGCGGACGACTTTGGCCTCGATGGAGGGGCAGTAGCGCGGGACGGCGCCCGCGGCCCGGCCCGACATCTCGGCGGAGCGGAGGGCGTTCGCTCGCACGATCTCGTGGGTCCGTTCGTTCGTGTGCGTGAGGTAGCAGGGGAGGCTGGGCCGCTGAATCGCCCGCGTGGAGAATGAGAAGGGCTGGGGCGGCTCGTCGCCGTATTGGGGCGTGAGGACGCTGTAGTCAATCGTGGCGCCGTGGAGGCGCGGCGGGGTGTTGGTGGTGAGGCGTCCGAGCTCGAAGCCGAGGGAGCGGAGGTCGTCCGAGATGCCGAGCGCGGGCGGCTCGCCCGCGCGGCCGGCCGGGACCTCCTGCTCGCCGAGGTGGACCATGCCGTTCAGGAAGGTGCCCGTGGTGAGGATGACGGCGCCGGCGCGGTGCTCGCAGCCCATCCTGTCGCGGACCCCGACGCAGCGGCCACCCTCGACGAGCAGCCCGCAGACGTTCGCCTGGCGCAGCCACAGGCTCGGCTGCTCCTCGAGCATCAGCTTCATGGTCTGCGAATAGAGCCAGCGGTCGGCCTGGGCGCGTGGTGAGTGGACGGCTGGCCCGCGCCCGCGGTTGAGCATGCGGAACTGGATGCCCGTGAGGTCCGTCACGCGGGCCATCACGCCCCCGAGCGCGTCAATCTCCCTGACCAGTTGCCCCTTCGCCAGTCCCCCGATGGCCGGGTTGCACGACATCTTGGCGACGGTGTCGAGGTTGAGGGTCAGCAGCAGCGTCTTCGCGCCGAGGCGAGCCGCGGCCCAGGCCGCCTCGCACCCCGCGTGGCCCGCCCCGACCACCAGCACGTCGAACGTCTCTGGGCTACTCTGGCGCTTCTCCATTTCCGAACGTATCTCCTGCTATGGGCGGGAGCTTCGCGCTTTCGCGCGAAAGCGCGACGGTCCTGTGCCTCACCAATAGGCCCCGCTTGCGGGAGGACGTGGCAACACGCCGTGCGCGCGCCGCGCGCTCCCGGCCCGATTGTCGCGCTTTCGCGCGAAAGTGCGACGGTCCTTCACCTCCCCAAGAGCCCCCATCTGGAGGGCGAGGGGGCACACGATGCGCGCGGCGCGCTCCCGGCCCGATTGTCGCGCTTTCGCGCGAAAGCGCGACGGTCCTTCACCTCCCCAAGAGCCCCCCATCTGGAGGGCGAGGGGGCACACGATGCGCGCGGCGCGCTCCCGGCCCGATTGTCGCGCTTTCGCGCGAAAGCGCGACGGTCCTGTGCCTCACCAATAGGCCCCGCTTGCGGGAGGGCGTGGCAACACGCGGTGCGCGCGCCGCGCGCTCCCGGCCCGATTGTCGCGCTTTCGCGCGAAAGCGCGACGGTCCTGTGCCTCACCAATAGGCCCCGCTTGCGGGAGGGCGTGGCAACGCGCCGTGCGCGCGCCGCGCGCTCCCGGCCCGATTGTCGCGCTTTCGCGCGAAAGCGCGACGGTCCTGCGCCTGCCCCAGAGTCCCCGCTTGGGGGGGAGGCGTGGCGACGCGCGGCGCGCGCCGCGCGCTCCCGGCCCGATTGTCGCGCTTTCGCGCGAAAGCGCGACAATGGTGCGGCTCGCCAAGTGGTCCCTGCCACGAGGAACACGCCCAAGCAGGGCTGAGCGTGCCGGAGCCACACGTGACACAGGCGACGGTCGTGGCGCCGGCTTCAGCCTGTGCTGTGGGCGGGGCACGCGTCGTCTCCCCCCCCGCTGGCGGGAGGGTCGAGGCGGGGGCCGCGGCCCGCCCCCCTCTATCCACCCCGTTCACGGGGGGGAAGAAACGGCCTGAAGGCCGCACTACAAACCGGGCCTCTCCGCAACAGAAGGCGCCTGGCGCGCCACGCGCACGGGCGTGCCGCGGCCGGCGCCGAGGAGGTCGGCGGCGGAGCGGCGGTTGGCGGAGACCTCGAGGAGCCCCGAGCTGCCCACGACGGCGAGGAGCCAGCCAACCGGCACCTCGGCGTAGGTGCCGCGAACCCCCTCGATCCTCGTGTCGGCGAGCTCCACCCGCACCAGGGCGCCCCCAGTCGGGTCGAGCGCCTCGATGTCCTTCCGCGAGATGTTTGTGACCAGGTTGCCGAAGCGGTCGGCGTGGATGATGGTGCCTTCGAGAGCGTTGTCGGCCACGCGGCGCGGGCCGGCGCCCTCGAGCTGCACGGGGTCGCTGACCTGCCGGCCCGTCTCGCCGAGGTCAACCCCCAGCGTGAGATGCGCGGCAACGGGCGCGAGAACGTCACGGCCGTGGAACGTCAGGCTGACCGGGTGGCGGAAGTAGGCAGCGTTGGTGACGCTGATGAGACGCTTCGGGGGGCATTGGGCGAGGGCGATGGTCAGCAGGCCGTTGTCGGGGGCAATCAGGAACTGGTCTCGGACTTCGGCCGCGAGGATGCGCCGCTCGCTCCCCACGCCGGGGTCAACCACCGCCACGTGGACCGTGCCGGGCGGGAAGTATGGGAACGCCCAGGCGAGGAGGTAGGCGGCGGCCGCCACGTCGTGGGGCGGGACCTCGTGCGAGATGTCCACGAGCGTGGCCTCGGGGTTGACGCAGAGCGCCGCGCCCTTCATGGCCGCGACGTAGGCGTCGGTCGTCCCGAAGTCGGTCAGAAACGTTATGCAGCCTCGGCTCATGGCCTACCTCCACGCCGGCTGGCCTGTATTGTTTACCATCCCGTGGAGCCCGGAACGTAACACGCCACCCCTTGTCATGCTGAGCCTGTCGAAGCACCTTTCAGGGGAGCAGACCCACGCAAAGGAGCGTGCTCTCTTACGTTGGTCCGCTCCGTTGAAAGGTCCCTCGACTTTGCTTCGCTCCGCTCGGAATGACAAGGTTCTCTTCGCGGTCCAAGGCCGGGGTGGTGGGAGATGCGAGCTCGCGATGGCATTGCCCACCCGCCGCTGGAGAACGTAGATGTCAGGACACACGTATTGCATGTCCTCCGGAAGCGCCGCCAGGTCCGAGCACGGGAGCGGGCGTGGGAGGTAGAAGCGATGGATGCGGTAGCTGCCGCTGGCCAGGAGGGTCCGCCAGAAGCGCGCCCTTTCGCCCACCGCGTCTTCTTCCATCGCACCGATCTGGAGGCTGCTGGTCACGAAGTAGTCGTGCGGCAGCTTCAGGAGGCGCAGGGGGTCGTAGGGAGCGCCAAACTCGGCCAGGACCAGGAGGCGCGTGTGTTCCTGCGGGTTCTTCGGGAGACGGCCCTCGGCGTCGAGGGGCGGCATGTCGTACTGCCAGGGCCACTCGGCCACCGCGACCACGGCATCGGCGGGCACGTTGGCGGCAAGCCACTCGCCGGCCAGGGTGCGGATGTTCTCCAGGGCGTAGAGCCGGTGCCAGGCGTAGCTCACGGCCGCCGCCGGCCCGAGGATGGCGAGAAGTGCCACGGCGGCCACGGCCGCCCGCACTGTGCTGTGACACAGGCGGGACGCCTGTGCCACCATTCCTGTGAGGAGGTTCCAGGTGCCAATCAGGCCGCGGGCGGCCAGGAGGGCCAGGCAGGGGAGCAGGCCGACGTAGTAGCGGGAGTACCAACGGCCGTCCACCCCGACCACCACTGCCCAGACGAAGAGCCAGGCGAGGAGGAGCCAGTCGTCGTCGCGCCGCCGGACGAGCGCCCAGACGATGCCGACGGCCACTGCGGCGGCCAGGGGCCAGGTGACGAGCGCCGGCAGCATCGCGGGGAGATGGGTCGCCCAGCCGAGCGAGGCGAGCCGTGCCAGCAGCCCGCCCGACACGTGGCCCGTCTCGGCCCGGAAGTGGGCGATGAACTGGTCGGCCCGAAGGAGATGATAGGGGCTGGTGAGGCCGAAGACGGCGATCATCATGATCAGCGAGACGCCGACGCCGGCGGCGGCCTCGCGCGGCGTGTCGTCCTCGCGCCGCACTCGCAGGAGAGCGGTCAGCGGGATGAGCGCCCAGAGGACCACAGCGAAGTATTGAAAGGCCCCGCAGAGGCCGGCCGCGGCGCCCGCGATGTCGTACCAGCGAGCCGTACCCGTGGCGTTGAGCTTGCGGCAGGCCATGAAGAAAAGCACCGCGGCGAGGGCCATGAAGGTGTCGCGGGTGAGGTTGTGAGCGTGGATGCCGAAGGCGGGCATTGCCGCGAGCAGCCCCATCGCCAGGATGCCCGTCCATCGTGTGGGCGGGGCCTCCGTGCCCCGCGAGGCGACGCGCCAGACGAGGAGCAAGGCCGCAGCCGCGGCGAGGAGCGAGAGGGCGCGGCCCACGAGGTAGAGTCGCCCCATCTCGTCGGGATTGTCGTAGTAGAAAGCCACGTCGCGCTTGACCTGCACCAGGCCCAGGAGCGCGCACAGCCCCTCAACTGCGCCCACAAGGTAGGTGTGGAGCGAGGGGTAGATGTAGCTCTTCGGGTCGAAGTCCAGAAGGCCCGGCCGCATGTCGGCCAGGCTCTTGAAGACCTGGTACTCGTCGGGGTGGTATGAGCGGATGGGGTTGAAGATGTCGCGTCGGCGGCGGACCCTCTCCCATTGGGCGAGGCTGAGCCCCGCGGGCGGCTTCGGCTCGACCCCGTGGGAGGGTCGTGCCTCCCACAGGCCGCCGCCGGCGAGCGCCTCGGGGAGGCGCTCCTTGAGCTTGGCCGCCCCCTCCAGGCGCGCCCGCCGTTCGTTCGGCACCCCCCAGCCCAGGCCCCAGAGCACGAGCCCGCAGAAGGCGGTCACGATCGCCGCGCCCACGGACCACTGGGCCCACGCCTGGCCGTGGTCGCCGCCCCTGGCTTGCGGAACCGCTACTGGGTCTGGCACCTCATCACTTCCACATCTCGGGGTCAACTGAGTCCATCGCCCGCACGGCTTCGTCGAAGGCGGGGTCGTCCACCCATGTCCCGGCCAGATCGTCGAGGTCATGATGCGTGGCCTGGTCTTCGGCCAAGCCGAGGCCGCGCGCCAAGGCGTCCAGAGCCGCCTGGTTCCGGCTCAGGCCATCCTCTTTCGCCTTGCGGCGGACTGCGTTGTCAAGCCGCTTGGGTATGCCGCGGAGTGTGTACTGCAAGGGTGGCTCCTTTCCCCGCATCCATTGCATGCGCCGAATGCAGGCAAGTCAAGCTCTGTCGCGCGCTGGCCGTTGGACGCGGGTTCCGGCCGCAAGCGGGGCATGGCTGGCGCGCATGGGGAAACGGCCGGCAAAGGACTTATGGCGATGGGGCCGAGCGCAAGCACAGTGGCGGCAAGGGCTTGCGGATTTTACAGTTCTTTACAATTCCCGGGCCGCACAAAACGGGGGGGCTGCGCATTGTACAAGGGTGAAAAAGACTCCAGGAGTCTTTTTCGCTGGGGAACCGCGCGGTGCGGAAAGGCCAAGCGGAAGGCTCGCCTCCAGCCTTGCGGCATGAGCGACGCCCGGAGCGAGGCCCGCATTGCTCTTTGACAACTCGGCTGGCCTCCCGCGGGCCGCGAAGCCCGCGGGAGGCGCCGCTCCCACCGCCCGCGAGGGCGAAAGGAGCGGGGAGACTCCGGCCAGAGGAGGCCGGCCCGCGGGAGGCAAGGGCCTGCGGGAGGCGGCGCTCCTCACCTGGCGTAGAAGGCGGCCATCTCCTTGCAGGAGACGGGCTTGATCTTGGAGGCGTTGCCGGCCTGGCCGAAGGCGACCATGCGGTCAACGCAGATGGCCTTCATGGCCTCGCGGGCCGGGCCGAGGTATTCGCGGGGGTCGAACTTCTCGGGCGTGGCGCCGAAGACCTCGCGGATGGCCGCGGTCATGGCGAGGCGGTTGTCCGTGTCAACGTTGATCTTGCGGACGCCGTTGCGGATGCCGAGCTTGACCTCCTCGACGGGCACACCCCAGGAGGGCTTGAGCTTGCCGCCGAACTGGTTGATCTTGGCCTTGAGGTCCTGCGGCACGGCCGAGGAGCCGTGCATGACGAGGTGGCAGTTGGGCAGGCGGCGGTGGATTTCGAGGATGACGTCCATCTTGAGGACCTCGCCCGTGGGGGGCTCGGTGAACTTGTAGGCGCCGTGGCTGGTGCCGATGGCGACGGCCAGGGCGTCCACGCCGGTGAGCTTGACGAACTCCTGGGCTTCCGCGGGGTCGGTGAGGAGCTGCTTGTTGGTGAGCTTGGTCGTGGCCCCGTGGCCGTCCTCCTGGTCGCCCGTGCCGCTCTTGAGGTGGCCGAGGCAGCCGAGCTCGCCCTCGACCGTGACCCCCTTGGCGTGCGCCGCGGCGACCACCTTCTTCGTGATGTCCACGTTATAGGCGAAGTCGGCGGGGGTCTTGCCGTCCTCCTTCAGCGAGCCGTCAATCATCACGGAGGTGAAGTTCTGCTCGATGGCGCTCATGCAGGTGTCCATCGAGTTGCCGTGGTCGAGGTGCATGGCGATGGGGGTGGCGGGGTAGAGCTCTGCGGCGGCGAGCATGAGGTGGCGGAGGTAGGCGTCGTTGGTGTACTTGCGCGCGCCGCGCGATGCCTGGATGATGACGGGCGAATCGGTCTCCTTCGCCGCGGTCATGATGGCCTGGATTTGCTCCATGTTGTTCACGTTGAAGGCGGCGAGGCCATAGCCGTTCTCCGCCGCGTGGTCGAGCAACGCTCGCATTGGGACCAGGGGCACTGCGAACCTCCTTGAAAATGGGTGCTGGTGCCGGCCGTTCGGCTTGGGTTTTCACATTCTGCCAGAAACGGCCTCCCAATGCAACCGCGGATCGGCGCGGGGGGGCTGGCCCCCAGTCCCGGCGCGGCCTCTCGGGAGCCCCTATGGGGCGTACTATATCAGCCCAGGGCAACGCCCTGGGAGGCGGGGGCCGTGCGTGAGCCAGCCCTGAAGGGGCGTACTGCGCGCCACGGGCGGCACCGTCTCGCTCGGGGTCTAGTACGCCCCTACAGGGCTGAGCCGGGGCGGTCTCCTATTCCCAGGGCTTCGCCCTGATCTTTGCCCACATCTTCTGGGGGCTGGGGTTTAGCCCCCGAATGGGGGCGTTTGAGCCGTAGCCCAGGGCGACCGAAGGGAGCCCTGGGAAAAGGCCCCGCCAGCGTAGAGCCCCCGAAG
>Ga0194112_10006594_pt1 | contig 15319 bp, 8 predicted proteins | sample TA2MahC400mmetaG_FD_146191 | JGI IMG/M metagenome (GOLD analysis project Ga0194112, IMG submission 146191) | Freshwater microbial communities from Lake Tanganyika, Tanzania - TA2015016 Mahale Deep Cast 400m | ecosystem: Environmental > Aquatic > Freshwater > Lake | place: Tanzania: Lake...
CCCTTCTGGGTCGCGCCGACGAGCGGGTGGATGAGGAGGCCGTCCACGACCTCGAGCGCGCACTTCTGGAGGTACTCGTGCGCTCTATGGATCGGGTTCCGGGTCTGGAACGCGGTGATGGTGGACCAGCCCTTCGCCTTGAAGAGGACGCGCGTCTCCTTCGGGTCGAGGCGGTAGTTGGTGAAGTCGTCGTGGTGCGGCTTGCGGAGGACGGTGACCTGGCCGCCGAGGTAGGTGTCGCCGACGGACTGGAGGTACTTGACGCCCGGGTGCGCCTCGTCGGTCGTGCGGAGGACCTGCTCGGCCTCTCGGGTCTTGTCGGGGCGCCAGGACTGCTCGAGGTGGAGGATGGCGAGGGGGTCTGCGCCGTCGGCACCCGTGCCGTCCACGAGCGCGATGTCCTGGCCTGCCTTGTAGGTCGTTTCGTCGCCGGGTTTCGTGGCGAGGACGACAGGGATGCTCCACGGGAGCCCGAGCGGCAGATGCATCGTGTTGACGACGCTGGTGTACGCGTCGCAGGTCATGAAGCCCTCGAGCGGACTCATCGCGCCGACGGCGATCATCTCGAGGTCGGCAAGCTCACGCTCGTTGAGCCGCAGCTTCGGGAGGCTCTTCGCGCGGGCGAGCAGCTCGTCGCGCTTCTCCCCCGTCGCCATGCGGTCTATGAGCCTGCCGCCGTGCGGCTTGATCTGCCGAAACTGCTTCGTTAGGGGCTTCTTCTCGTCGGGCACGTGGGGCTCCTTTGGTGATCTCCCTCAGGTTCGTCGCCGGGCCTGCCTCAGCCGCGACAGGCCCGGCGTCATGTCAGTCCTTTCGAGGGAGGACTTCACTTGTATCGTCGCGGCTCACAGGTACCCCAGGTTCTTGAGCCGCGTCTTGATGGCTTCGATCTCGTCCGCCGTGAGGTCGCTCTTCTGCGGCGCCTTCGGCACCCCGCTCGTCACGTCGCGCAGGACATAGACAATGAAGTCGGTCACCGAGCTGAACCCGGAGCCTTCGATCGAGGCCGCGATGCGGTCATAGAGCGGCCGGGGGATCTTTATGGTGACGCGGGGGTCGGGCATTGGTGCCTTCCTTCGGCGAATCGTCCGTAGCCACATGAGTGCAAGGGCTGATCCAAACGCACTCTGATTGTAGCCCATTTGGCAGAGGCTTGTCAAGGGGCGTCTTCCGGAGTCCTCCCCGACTTGGCAGTCTGGAGGCGGTCTCGAAGGGGCCAATGGCCGATCACGGTCGATGTGTCTGCGGGCGGAGGTGCGGGATCGCGTCTGCGGCGTTCGCGTGCGCCGCAAGACGCTCCAAGAGGCAGACGGCCGGGGGGTCTCCTGCTAGAGAGGCCACGTTTCCGCCTTGTGGGGCGGCTACACTAGGAGCTCGATCGACAGGAACAGGACATTGAACACCGCCTGTGAGATCTCCTGGAATCGCTCTGCCACAAGCTCCACCGAGGCCACATGATGGGCCCCGCGGTTGCGAATGCCATAGGCAAGGGCCACATCGGACTCGAGCCCCGTTGGGCTCGCGCGCCCCTGGAGCGAGAGCGTCCCCTCGAGCAGGGCGCGGAGTGTCCCTTCGAAGTCCGCTTTGAAGGCCTCATTGATGGCTCGAAGCTCCCCTCTTGCGAGACTCAAGCCCGCACGCCGAGACAGACACTCCATGCGGTCCACGAACTTCCACTCCGAGATACTGAGTGGCTTCGCCGCAGCGTCAATCACGAGTGTGAGATCAAACAACAGGTTGAGCTGAAGCTGCGCAATGAAGCTGTTGCGTGTCGCCGAGATCGGAATCTCCGTGAGCGCGATCAGCCTGGCCAAGACGTAGGCAAGCAGGAAGGACTCGTCGGCGTTGCCGGACTTCCTCAGGAACCCCGCCTGTACCTTCTCAAGTGTCAGGGATCTCGCGCGGGAGCTGTTGTACTCGCCGACGAGCGCACTCAGGAATGGCCTCTGGCGCAACACCCACTGCCTGAAGGCCTGGTCTGTCTTCTCCCAGTCCAGCGCCGCCAGCGCAAGCGCCGGCGTATCGACGTTCGCCGCTCCATGGGTCGCCGTGTCCTCAGCCAGAGCCTGGTGAACGAGTGCATAGCCCTTGTCGAGATCCCCTGCCGCAAGTGCCACGGAACCAGCGAAGTAGAAGGGCACGCCCTTGTGGACTCTGCGGCCGGGATTGGCCGCTTCCCAGGCGAGCACGGGCTGAAGTGCAATCGACCACACCTTCTCAGCTCGCAGTGGATCACCCGCTGCCAGAAGACGCTGCCAGAGCACAGTGAAGTTCTCGAAGTAGCGATCATGATCGCGCCAGTCCACGCCGGGCGTGTCGAGGTACTTGCTCACCGCAGCACTGAAGCCAGCCAGATCCAGTGTCCCGCCAGCCAGCATTGCCGCGTGCAGGCCCTTGAACTGGTAGTCCATCTCGTCGGACAGGTGGTTGACCTGAACCACGGCGCCGGCGACCATGAACTCGAGCTTGCCGCTTCCCGCCATCGCTCACCTGCCCACGCTGGGGCGGAAGTTCGTGGCGCGTCCCCAGCACTCAGGCTCTTGGCTCCGCCAACAGGTGCAGCCCGGCTCGCCGCCGCCCGGGGATGTGCGCCGCCCGCTGCAGACAAGCTCCATCAGGCACGGGAACCAGCCCCGCGCAACCGGTCAGAGAGAGACAGGAACCTGTCACGCGCGTGGGGACGTGCTGCCGTGCGCTAGCTCGGCCACGATCTCGGTCGCTCGTCCCTTCGCCGCCTCGAACCTCTTCCGCAGTCCGTCCAGAGACGAGTCCTGGATCCTCATGTAGAACGGATCCGTCGGCACCGGCACAATCCCCTCGGTCCCCACCAACCTGATCAATGGCGCAAACGGGTATCCGTGCCTCTTCAGGGCCCTCACGGCTTCTTCTGTGAACCCTGCGCTGTTCGGTGACGCACCGAAGAGCTCCGGATGAGCTGACATGGCGAGGTCTATGTACGTCGCTTGGAGAAGCACCTGGCGTCCTCGCTCCTGCAGCGCCACCTCCGCCGTCTGCTTGCGCGCCTTCTCGACAGCGCGTTCCCTCTGCAGCAGCTCCGCGGCGCGGGCTTCCAGGCCCGCCCGCGCCGCGGCGATCTGACCTGCGTCGAGTGGCGGAACTTCCTGTTCGAGGGCTGCAGCGAGAGCCGCCAGCGTCGTTACGGCTGCGGCCCCCTCGTCCGTCTTCACGTAGTAGCCCCGCATCGGCGGCTCATCCACCGACAGCCTCACGACCCAAGGCGCGACACTTCCCTCCGGCGCATCCACGGACTCGAGCAGGCGCTGAAACAACTCGTCGCTGTATCCCAGAAGCCGCAGTGTCGCCGGGTGAGCGTCGAACACCTCTGCGTCGAAGGTCACCGAAACGGTCATGCCATCGACCCAGAGGTGATAGGCCCCGGCAATCTCGGGGTGCGGCAGGAACCGTCCCTCAAGAGCAGGCGATTCCAAGAAGGTCCGTTCGATCTCAGACTGCGTAACGGGCGGCGCCTCCGCAGATCGCTGCTCCATGGCAGCGGACACGTACTCGTCGAGATCGAGCGCCGTCACCCGCTGCTGCTCGATGTCCCGCCGTATCGCCTCCAGTTCGCGCGCCAGCACGGCCTCTCTCGCCGTGCCGCTCTCCATGGCCGCCGCCTTGATGACATGAGCCACGCGCGCGAGAATCGGCTGCAGCGGTCCGACGACGGCTTCGAACCACTGGATGCGGCCTTCGAGCGCCCGGTACACGTTCGCCTCGACCGTGTCTTCGTAGAAGTAGTTCCGGATCCAGACCTCGTCGTACCGCTGCCCGATGCGGTCGATTCGTCCGATGCGCTGTTCTACTCGCATCGGATTCCACGGCATGTCGTAGTTGACCATGACGCCGCAGGTCTGGAGGTTCAGACCTTCGGACAGCGCGTCCGTGCCCAGGAGTATCTTGATCTTCTCCTCGCGGAAGTCAGCCTTGATCCTCTCCTTCGTGACACGCTTCCACCCCTCGCCATCCCAGACCTCCCCGCCGCGCCCCGAATAGCATGCGACCTGTGCGCCGTAGACGGACCTCAGCTTGTCCCTGAGGTAGTCCATCGTGTCGGTGTAGAGCGTGAACACGATGACCGTCTCGCGCCGTTCGAGCAGCAAGCGGAGGTCAGCCTGCAGCTGCTCAACCTTGGAGTCCACGTCGAGGAGCCGCAGCTGCGCGAGGAAGTTCTCTACATAGGCCATCTCCTCGCGATAGATAGAACGGTCCACCTCCGCGAGCTTCTCGAGGATGTCCTCGTCGAGGTCCTCCTCTTCGAAGTCCTCGTCAACGAGTCCGCCAGGCACTGCAGCGTCGGGACCGCCGCGCAGAAACTCCAGACGCCTCTCCAAGCTCCTCGCGATGGCGTAGAAGCTCGAGGTCAGGCGGCGCCGGTACACGGTCATCACGAACCCGAGGCCGGTCCGCTCGGCCTCGTACTTCTTGTAGAACTCACTGATGTACTCCTCGATCCGGTCGTAGAGCTCGCGCTCCTCCGGTCTCATCGAGATCCACGCGGGCTCCGGCCTGCGCTCCGGCACGTTCTCCTTCAACAGCCCCCGGCGGCGGTACTCCTTGAGCAGCGCCCGGGTGTTCCGGAAGACCAGCCCGGCAAGCGGTGTGTGGCGACGCACGAACTCGAGGAGCACGGCTCGCCCCGCCTCGTCGAGCCGCAAGATGGTGGGCTCGATCCTGTCAGCATAGGGCAGGTTCCTGATCGTCTCCCACGTCACGAGCCCGACGCGCTTCTGCGCGGCCTCAGCCAGAGAGGCATCCACCTCGCCGCCCTGGTCCAGGTAGTCACGCACCATCCGGAGGACGAACCGCCAGTCCGCCTCAGCGCCTTGGCGGATCTCGTCGAAGAACCGCACGAAGTTGTCATCGGAGGCGCCCCACCGTCCGCCGAGGCCGAGCACGGTCAGGAGATCCCACACCTCGCGCGGGTCGATCTGCATGGGGGTCGCCGTCATGAGAATCAACCCGCGTGTCCGCTCGGCGAGGCCCGGTACGCTCGGGTTCTCCTGCGGACCGAGGAGAAGACTCAGCAGACGGTTCCGGCGGTACTGGCCCGAGATGAAGTCCTTGCGCCTCGCATGGTGAGCCTCGTCAACGAGAACGAGATCCCAGGGATCAGCTGACAGCACCTCCCCCATTCGCTCGCGACGCTTCGCAAGGTGACTGGACGCGATGATGAACGGAAAGGCGTTCCACGGGTTCTCGGCTTCTGTCGGAAGCTCCCGCTCGAAGTAGTCAACGAACCTGCCGCCGTCGTAGCGCGGTACGTTCAGCAGGAACTTCTCGTACAACTCCTCCTGCCACTGGCGACAGACCCCCTTCGGAGCGAGGATGAGGCACCGCCGGACGCGTCCTGACAGCAGGAGCTGCTTGGCGATCCCGCCTCCCTCGATCGTCTTGCCGAGGCCCACCTCGTCGCAGAGCAGATACCGCTTGGGGTAGGTGTCAACCACTCGCTGCACGACCCGGGCCTGATGCGGCCAGTACCGGACGGTGGACGCGACCTCACCCAGCCGCCCCCCGTTCGACAGGAAGGGAGCATCGCGGAGGAACTGGAAGATGATGCGTTCCCGCGTGTCTGCCGACAGCCGTTGCGGCTCGGGCTCGCCCTCGGACTCGGCGACTCCGATGACCTCCAGGGAATCCTTCGAAGGCGGCTCGCTGGGACAGTACCGCAGCAGCCCCTCGCGAACTGCACGAGGGAGTTCCACGGCGATCCAGTCCCGGTCCCGCTCCCCCTTCCACAGCGACTCGAAGTCCAGACGGACCTGAGTGATGTACGGAACCACGGCATGGATCCACGAGCGGTACACCATGAACTGCTCGTAGTTGTGCTCCCAGCCCTGTGCGCTCTCGTTGATGCTGCCGCTGAACGCAACTTGGTCGCCGTTGGCGTCCGTGAAGATGCCCGACTTCGGGTGGTAGTAGTCCCGCGACTGGTCGGCAGGGAGCGGACGCCCGTCGGGCCCCTTGGGAAGAACGACGCGCACCTCAAGCGTCCCCTCCCGAATCATCCACGCCAGCGCGGCGAGCCGCTCCCGCGCCAGCGCATCAACCTTCTCCTCAAGTCCGGAGACCATGCGGTCCGCCACCAAGGCGGCCAGGTCGGCGCCCCCCTGGAGCGCCTTCACGTCATCCGGCGACAGCTGGGCTCCCACCAGGAGCCTCATCCTGCCACCGTTGGCGATGAGGTGGGCCACGCCAGCGGCTGCCACGGCAAGCGCCGATGAGGAGAAGAACCCCGCCGATCGGTCGTAGCGGACGGCGCACGACAACGCCGGGATGTAGAAGTCCTTCAGGCGGTCGTCGCCAGGTCCGTAGGCAATCTTGAAGTGGTGGTCCCGCAGGTTCTGAGGCACTGTAGCCTAGTCCTCGTCGTCGGTCTCTTCGGAGTCCTCGTCTCCCTCGCCCCCCTCGTCCCCAGCAGATTCGAACGCGTCCAACTGCACCGCGACCTTGGGCGGCTCCTCCTCCGGCGGAACGCTCAGGTCATCGAAGAACTTGAGCCGCAGGTCGTCCAGCACGCGCGCCTCAGGGCGCAGGAAGGACCCGTCCTTGCCTCGTGTGCGTGGGATCGCGTTGATCATCGCCTGGAGAACCAGCTTGAAGGTGGAGTCGCCCAAGAGACCTGCCCCCTTCAGGAACGACTCACAGGCACGGCTCCCGTCCTCATCGTAGACGAGCATCGCCGTGTGCGCCGCATCGAGGGCGCAGTCAAACACGTCAACCTCGGGGTCAACCATGCCCTTCTTGCGGCGGGCCTTCGGCTGCTGGAGGATGACATCGGCGCCCTTCTTCGTGGCAACCCGCTTCGCAGAGATGATGTCCGCCTCGAGCTCCAACCCGAGAACGATGGCGAGCTTGCGCGCCTCGTCAGCGGGGAACTGCTCGGCGCGGAACGCATCCCACGCCATGAGATACCAGTCGGTCACAGGGTCGAACTGGACCTTGCGGCCGAGCAGCAGCTCCTCCTTGCGCAGAGCGATGACCTCCTCGCGCGCAAGGTCCAATGCCACTTCGGGGCGCAGCGGCAGGGGGTGCCCGTCACCATCTGTTTCTGCGGAGAGCACCGGCCAGTTGCGCGACAGGATGGACAGGACAGGACCGAATGTGCTGATGTACAGATCCACGCCGGAGATGCCCTGGGAATGGAAGGCCCGTGCCTTGGCGCGAGCCTCTTCCCTGACTTGGCCCTTGAGGTCGTCCCACCACACCGGCTCTCTGTCCGGGCCGCGCTTGCGGCAGACGAGCAGGATGGTGCTTGACGCCGCGTTCTTCCTCGCCTGATGCAGGCTGTGTTCGCTCTCGGTGCGCACGGGCCACGACGCCTGGATGGACAAACCGGCACCGATGAGCGATGTCGCCAGCGTGTTCCACGCCTCCACCTTCTTGTGGGTGAACATCACCGTGAGCACACCATCGGGTCTGAGGACACGGTTCATCTCGCGGAAGCACGCCGCCATCTTGCGTTCGTAGTCCGCGGTCGCCAGTTCGCGCTTCTTCTTCGCGCCCTCGAAGCGGGACTGGTTGGCGACGGCCTCATCGTCCTTGTTCGTGAGCTCATCGCCAAACCAGCCCGGAAAGAGGTCACCGACCGTCCGCTTGAGCCAGACGTAGAAGAAGTCGGAACACTCGGCGTACATCACGTTGTCGTGGTACGGTGGGTCAACGCAGAGCAGATGCACAGCTTCGTCCGGAATGCTCGAGAGGCTCGCAGCACTGCCCTTGGTGAGGCTGAGTGGCAGGGCGCCGGCCCGGTCGAGCCCGAACAGGCCGGCCTCGTGGTGGCTCAGCTCGGCGATCCCAGCGAACGCGTCGGCGACCTGTCCCACGGTCCACGGGAGGAGATTCGCAGCTGCGTCAAACTCGCCGTGGCTCCACTTGAAGCTGAAGTCGTGACGCTCGAAGCTGCTCACCATCACGCTTCGGCCACTGTGCCACCGTGATCTGCGGGAGTCGTAATCCGCTGCCTTGTCAATCGCCAGTCCAAGATAGGTCCTGATCGCATCCGCCTTCTCCTCGCCGCACTCCTTCTCGATCTCGCCCTGCATGGCGCAGAGCTCCTCGACGAAGGTCAGGAGCGAGAGGAGTTGGCGGGGCGCAAAGAAGTCCCCCCATGTCGGCATCCCGTAGTAGAGAGGGCGAGGGTCCGTGCTCTGCTCGGGGAATCGCTCCCGCGGCACGAGCCCGCGCCTCTCCCACTCCGGCAGGCGCTTCGCAAGCTCCTGGTCCGCGGCGCGAACAGCATCGAGGTCAGCAGCGACAGGAGCACGGAATGCGAACCCCTTCTTCGTCTTCGTGCCGACGGCATAGAGCTGCTGCCCCATCCGACCGGCCTGCGCCTCGGCCTTGATGTAGTCCCCGTCAATCGCGTCGCCCGTCCAGGGAGATCGCCCGACGCCCTTCTTGACCGTCCCCTCGTCAGGCTTCGCCGCCAGCGCCGCCTTGCCCTTCACGATCTCGAACTCGCACAGGTCCATACCAGGCTTGGCGATGAGACGAACCGCGATGGGGTCTGAGCCCTTCTGGAGCCACCAGTTCGGCGAGAGCGGCACGGGCTTGCCCGTCACCGGGCAGGCAACCGTCCGAGCCCAGAGATAGCAGGCGCCCTCGGCGTCAAGCGGCAACGGCGAGAAGAACGGCTTGAGCTTGGGCTTGACCCGCTGATACAGCACATTGCCCCACCTCTGGATCTCGGTCGCGAGCTCTGGGCCAAACCGGGCTGGGTAGTCGAGAGTCGCTTTGAGGATGACGGAAGCTACGGGGTTCAGCTCGTTCGCGTACGTGTGGAACCCATACCTCAGTGCCTCGAAGGGAATGGAACCGCCGCCGGCCATCGGGTCACACACGGACACGTCCCTGGCTCCCCATGCATGTTCCAGGAGTTCTGCAAGCACTACGATCTGCTTGTCGTCAGGGTTGCGTGTGAAGGCACGGGGATAGCCATACGGGTTCTTGATCCTCTCGCCGCGGTTCGCCGCCCACTCAAGGAGCTTCCGTCCTGCCGCTGGGTCCCCCATGATCCCCAGCAACCTCAGGAACCACTCCCGGTAGCTCTCCTCGGTCGGGAACCGCGCCAGCAGCTTCTTCAGCCAGTCCTCGCTCCAGGCAGGCAACAGACTGCCGAGCACGGCCGCGCGGCTCACCGCGAGCGGCCGCCGAGCCCACCAGACATGCAGGCGATTCAGCGGAGGATGCTGCCCGGTGCTGTTCTCCCGCATGCACTCTGCCCCGATCTTGTCCATCGGGAGCCACGATTCGGCCAGGACCGCAGGGGGCGTCTTGGTCATCCTACTCCTCCGCCATCATGATTCTGAGCGCGCGGCAGGCCCTCCGACCCTCGTCAGGTCGGGAGCACTTCGAGAACCAGTAGTACGCTTCCTCGGGCTCCATCGTCCGGATCGCCCTCGCGATCGCCTCGATGCGACTCAGCTTCCGCAGAGGCTTCACAGCCATGAACAAGAGACCCAGCCGAACACCGTGGGGCTCCCGGAACGAGAACGGCGTCTTCCTGTTCGCGCGAAGATCGCTGCCCTTGTAGCCGTTCCTCCTCAGCGCCTCGAGAACCTGGTCCAGCACGGTGGAGAGCGGCGTCCCCCAGACGCGCACGACCGCCCTCGGCTTCGCTTCGCCTCCGCGGCGGCGCCTCACGGCCTTCTGATGCAACTCCAGCCCGTAGCTTGTGCCACCCCGCTGGAGCACGTGCAGCTCGAAGGGCCTGTCGTCCGTCATCGCTTCTCCTCATCGAGGGGTTCGGCCTCCAGCGTCACGGCGCCGAGTCCGATGGACGCGAAGACCTCACGGATCGTCTGGAACTGGTCACTGTCAAGCGCAAGGCCGCCGTCGAACTCCGCCCGGAGCGTCGTGTCAACCCGCACCTTGTCGGCCTGCTTGCCGAACGCGTCCGTGAGGGACTTCACCTGCTTGTAGCGCTCCCATCCTCCTTTGAAGCTCATCGCGAAGAGCTCATCTCCAAATTGGCAGGTGATGTTCTGCTCAACCCAGAACGTGCCCTTTCCCAACTGAGGGATGGCAAGGCCCAGGAGCCTTGAGTCGTCGGCTGCTTCCTTGCCGTCGCCCTCGACTCGCACCCGAAGCGCCTTCACGCGAGGCACCTTCCTGTCGTGTGCCTGGTCAACGACGGCCTGGAACGCCTGCGAGGGCGCGCCTTCGTGGCGGAGGACTGAGGGGGGCGGAGAAGGAGGCGGCTGGTCGCCGCAGCTGCACTGGTCCGTCGGCTTCCCGCACACCGGACACGTGGCCTTCTCCTCGCCCTTCACGACAAGGCCCAGCTTCCTCGCTTCGTCGGGCGTGTACAGCCTGGAGTCGTCGCTGATTTCGACGGGGGGCGCCGGCGACGCCTGCCCGTACACGTGCGGTTCACCTTGGTGCTGGTAGACCCATGTTCCCACCCTGCAGCCGTCGCGAATCGTGCGCTTGAGCTGGTTCACGTCGAGCAGGATTCTGAGGCTCAGGCGCTGCGCGAATGCGCGTCGGAGGTCACCCGTGGTCACGTCGTCCTTGCCCGCAGGCCATGCCTTGGACTTCACGTAGGCGGCAGGGAGCGGCTTGTCATCCGCCGTGAGGACCTTCTCGAGCTGGTGCAGCACCCTCAACACGACCTGGGACTGGTCCTGCTCCACGTCGCCCTGGTCCTGCGCTGGGAGGGTCTCGCGGGCCAAGCGGCTCTGCTTCTCCGTCGCATCGGAGGACGGGTAGTAGAGGAACCGGTACGCCCGCGTGATCGCGACGCGGTACTGCAGCTCCGCCTCTTCGAGCATGCCGCGTAGCTTCTTGCGCTGCTCTTCCGCGAACTCCTTGAGCCTGTCGGCGTCGGTGACGATGCGGCTGATTGCGTAGTGCCGGCGCGCGACGTCCACCATGCGCTCGACCTGATCAGCGTCCGCGACGAGGAAGAGCACGTTGTTCTTGTAGGTCCGGTAGCCCTCGGACGAACCTGCGTGGTCGAAGATCCGCGACACGAGGTCTGGGGGAGCCGCATCCCCGGCGCGAGCCGTGGCGGCATCGTAGTGGATGACCGCGAGCTTCGGCTCCTTCGCGTCGTCGTCCACCTCCCCCGCCTCACTCGGGAAGTAGACGGGAACGAAGACCCCCTTGCGCCACACGCCCTTGATCCGCCGATCGAGCTCGCTCTTGGGCTTCGTGCGACCACTCAGTTCCATCTCGTCGGACACGAGCTTGTTGAGAGAGGGCTCCGTCTTGAAGCGGTACTTCCTGCCGTCGTAGTCGAGGAACCAGGCGCAGTCGAGGAGCCCTTCAATCGCCTTCTGCACATGCCCTGCGTCGTCGCCCGGCGCGAGGACCGCGAGCATCGCCTCTTCTGGCTCGGCGCCAGAGGCCGCGCCCTGCACGATGCTATGGAGGAACACAGCCGTCGCGAGGCGCTTCGCGTAGGGCGGCTTGCCCGAATCAACGAGGGGACGATCAACGATCGTCGCGTGCGCAACGCTCCCCTTGAGCGGGGTCACGATGTCGGCCTCGACGACGTGACGGTACTGAGGGCGGTCCAGCCGCGACGTGAGCTCGTTCAGAACGTCCTCGACGGCAAGATCCACGTGGTGCGGATGCACAAGCCATGCGTCCGCCGGCCTCTCTTCCCACAACCGCCGTACGACCAGCGCCAGGAGCCGAAGCGCTCCTCGCGTTCGCTGGAAGTTGGGGATCGTCGAGGTCTTGCGGTTGAGAGTCGTGATGAGCTCGGGAGACAGAGGGTAGTTCCTCTCGATCTCATCTGCGTACTCGCTCTGCGCCGCGCTCTCCGGCAGGCCTGCGTTCTTGGCCAGCTGCTCCTCGTAGTAGCCGTGGTAGGCCTTGGCGGTGACCTTCGCCTCGCGATGGTCGACCTTCTCGAAGAGGCGGTGGACCACGATCGGGGCAATCTCGGTCTCTGCAGCGGGTGTGATGATCCGCTCCTGGCGCGCCGTGAGCCCTCCGGCCTCTGTGAGCGCCGCATGAACCTCGTCGGTCTCGGATGCGAACGCGTCCCGGCTGTCGGCCAGCGTGATGACCACTACCACCTTCTGCATCTTCGCCGCGACATGCAGCAGGCTCAGCAGAAAGGCCGTGGCCTGGTCGGCGAGCGTCTTGCTGCCGACGGGGACTCCATGCGCCTTCCTCAGGAACGCGGCGAACTCGTCAAGCATGATGAGAGCGGGGGCATCGCCAACGAGCTTCTCCAGCACCTGGGTGCCCGGGGCCGTCTTGCCCTCGTCGGACTTGCGGACAAGTTCGTAGCCGTCTTTGCCACCGAGCTGATAGGCGATCTCGCCCCAGATCGTGTAGGTCTTCACCTCGCCGTGGTCCACGCCGTTCATCGGGTCGAGGTCCGAGCCAACGATCCCGACAATGCGCTCCACCCGATCGCGCGGTAGGAGCGTCACGTCCATGAAGGGCGCAAGCAGCTTCTTGGCTCCGATGCCCGCTCGAGCGGCATGGTAGAGGCCGATCAGATTGTGCGTCTTGCCACCGCCGAAGGATGTCTCGAGACGGATGATCGGGGCGTTGGTCGGCTTGATGCCAGATAGCCGGCCGAGGGCCTCGTTCAGCAACGTCTTGAGACCGTCAGTCGCGTACGTATGCTCGAAGAAGACCGCGGGGTCTCGGTAGATCGGGTCGGCCGTGTCGTCGATAACGTCCCGCAGATGCGCCGCGAACATCTCCTCGCGGAGCTCTCCTGAGAGGACGTCCTTGCGGGGAGTACAGATGGAGAAGATGGGCTTCATCACGTGCTCCTTCGGGTGTGCTCTCCGACGCAGCTGGGCCCGCAAGCCGCACGGCCGCCAGCACCCGCCCATCAGCCGGACGGCTCAGAACGCCGACCAGTCATGAGCGCCGTAGCACCACGCTCCAGGCAGGTTGCGGGCACACTGTGCGCATGGCCAGGCGGTTTCGTGGCGAGGCGCGTCAGCAACAGGGGGATATGGGCTGGCGCAGTTCCCAGCAAACGTCCGAGCGTTCATGGCGCTCCCCCTGACACACCCGGGAACCGCGTCCGGGCCAGCGCAGCAGTGGGAGATCTTGCCTCCCGGTCAGCTACAGCCCTTCACCGAGCCCCTCCGTCGGCTGCACGAGGACGTATGGCGCAAGAGCCTCCGGTGGGCAGCCTTGGTGTAGATACATCCGCGGGGGTCGCAGACCAGCGCAGGGTTCTTGAAGTCGGCCTGCAGACTTCTGTCAAGCGAGTACAGCGTCCTGGCCCCGCTGAGTCGCGCGAGCGCGATAACGTGCTGATCGTCGGACTTGCAGCGACCAGTCCGGGCGACCAGCCCTTCCTCCCGATGCACGTCCTCATCTGCTACACGGACGGCGCGGCCAGCGCGCACAAGTGCTGCGAGAAAGCGCCTAGCTGAGGTTCTCTCAAGTTCCGCACACAGCCGGCCGCCGTAGACCAAACGCCCGTCCCTCTTCTCCGAGGTAAGCCAGCTCAGAACCGGTGCAGCATCCCCATCGGGATGCTGCACGAAGACACGCCCCGCGACGTTTGCATCTATGATGATACACAAGAGGGTCATGCCTCCAGGAGCCGTTTCTCTTCATCCAGGAAGAACTGCCTGTAGCCCCGTGGCGCGTCAAGTAATCGACCCGATTCATCGAGATGGAGCTCCCTGACTCGGGCCATTCCCCTCTCACGAAACAAGTACAGCAGGGCAACGTCGTCCGGTCCTACATGGCGCTTGTCGCGAACATCCATGCGGACCCGATCCAGAAGATGGTCACTGTGCGTCTCGACAACGAACTTCACGCCATTGGTCTTCGCCAAGGTTCCCAAGAGAGTCCCGAGTTCCGCCTGCGCCTTGGGATGCAGATGCACCTCTGGCTGCTGGATGAGCAGCGTGCTGCCGCGCTCTGCGCGCAATGCATCGACGATGATCGGCAGGATCTGGCTGACTCCGTATCCCACATCCACTAGGTTGAAGGCCGGTCCGATGATCCTGATTATGACCTGGAACGGGTCACTCGGCTTGGTGCCCAAGCGTCTGACGTCGACGTCTCGGAACAGGCTTGACGCCTGCCCGAAAGAGCACAAGGACGCCCTTAGGCCTTCCCACTCTGTCGACGATGAGGACTGATGGCGAGCAAGGAGCATCGGGACGTGGGAGCCCTCTGGTGCAGGCTCTTCGCTGAGCGGATCGTAGGTGCGTCTCGGCCGGGTTCGTATCGGAGCGAATGCGTATGGCCTGGCCTTCGTCGCGGCCTCGATGCGGAGCGCCAGCTTGCGGAAGGCGTCCAACTCATGATCTTGAGGGAGGGTGCCATCTACCTGTTCCTTCTTGCTTCTCAGCAGCTCCGAGGAGAGCATCAACGGGAGGAAGGACATGATGTGCGGCACACGCGCCGCGACTGGGTAGCGCAGGACGTCTGCGGGGAGCCGTGCGCTGCCAGAGGGGAATGCCAGCGCCAGGTGATCGAGTCGCAGATCAGGTCTGTAGTGAACCTCCATACGGTACTCGCGCGCGTGTACAAGCAGGCTGCTGAGTACTGGCTGAGCTCCGCTCCGAATGAAGCGGCCCTCAACCGTGACCTCCCGCTGGTCGTCGGATGCAGCACGAGAGGTCGGTCTCCCTATCGCCAGCCCTCCGCCGATCGTGAAGGACTTCGCAAGACCACCTCGTCCACCACGTAGGCATGCTATCTGGTCGTAGGAACCGAGTGCGAATGGCTCCTCGTTGAAGTCGACTTGCTGCTCCCCCCTGCAGAGGTCATGGGCCACTCGAACAAGTGACAGGACCGTGCTCTTACCACTGCTGTTCTCTCCAACGAGCAGTGTCAGGGGCCGCAGAGGCACGCATTGGCGCTCGTGGAAGCAGCGAACGTCCTCGAGGATCAACTCCCTCATTGCACCAGTCCTCCCAGCCCAGGGCACCTCGCAGGTGCCACCGGCGACGGGGCTGCCCGCGCCCAGCAACCCACATGCCATGAGCTTCAGGCTGAGGTTAGGGCAAGCGGCGAACTAGGTCAAGTAGCAGCTGATTGCCCAGCCACACCGAGCAGTGCTATGATCCGGTCAGTGTCGTACCGGCAGGGGGAAGCCTCCGAGGAACTCGGACCATGCACTCTCTCACCTCCCGCCTCCGCCTCTTCGCCTCCTCCCGCTCCTGGGGGCAGTTCCACTCCCCCAAGAACCTCTCCATGGCGCTCGCCGTCGAGGCCGCGGAGCTCCTCGAGCACTTCCAGTGGCTGACCGAGGAGCAGAGCCGCGCGGTCGACCCCGAGAAGCTCGCCGAGATCAAGGACGAGATCGGCGACGTCCTCATCTACCTCGTCCGCCTCGCCGACGAACTCG
>Ga0194112_10006599_pt1 | contig 15309 bp, 13 predicted proteins | sample TA2MahC400mmetaG_FD_146191 | JGI IMG/M metagenome (GOLD analysis project Ga0194112, IMG submission 146191) | Freshwater microbial communities from Lake Tanganyika, Tanzania - TA2015016 Mahale Deep Cast 400m | ecosystem: Environmental > Aquatic > Freshwater > Lake | place: Tanzania: Lake...
CGCGCGACGATCTTATCGGCCTCTTCGGTGGGCAGGTTCTCTCCGTCGAGTATGCGAATGTCGTCTATTTGTTTGCATCCATCGCCGGTGCCTTGCGGCACTACTGGTTCGGGCACCTCGATGCGCGTCTGCGGACGGTTGTTCTCCAAAGAACGGCGGATATCCTGTTCCTGCCGCTGAAGTTGTTGCCGCTGTATGCTCTCGCTCGTGCGTGCGGCATCCTGAAGGATGGTCTGGGCATTGGCCTGACCTGCAAAAAAGCATGAAAGAAGGATGCCGGCGACCAATGCGGCAGGAGTCGTGGGACGCTTGAGTGAAATCAAGTTGCGCTCGTATTTTACAATTTTAATAGGGAGTTCAAAATTTATACTAAATTTATGCAGTAGTATCAATGTATTTATGGCGTGTTGATACAACGGCCAGCAAATGCCCTTTGCGGTTTCGCAATGGGATGCGCCATCGCGCCGGCGGTTGTTTTAACTCTGGGAAGATTTGTATACAGCAACCGGCGCATAGGCTTGCGGCGCCTTGCGAGAAGCAACTGTAATGGGAAAAAGGGGAAGAGAAGTGGCTGTGCAATAGCACCTCTGGTCAGAAAGCTCTCAGTATCCCACTGAACATAGTTTTACGCTGCGTTGCGTCAATTTAAAATTCTCATCTCGCTGTCCAAAATGTTTGCAATATGCTAACGTTAATTATTATTTGCAAAAAGGTGAGCGGTGCAAGAGAGTCACATTCATTGCATTATCCGCATTCAGGAGCTTAGTGAGCTTCTTGTAGGCTCGACTGAAATTGATACAGTCCAGAATATTCTCAACGAAATTACACTAATGTTGGGCTTTGATTACTTCACTTACGTGGGAGGGCTTGTATTTGCAGGACAACGGTTTCTTGGTTGGCAGCCAAATAAGCGTCCCTTATCAATCACAAACATACCAGATGAGTTCTATAAACAGTACTCACTCAATAGGTTAGACAGATATGATCCTGTTTTAAAATATACTATGGGTACTGTTATGCCTGGGTTATGGTCAAAGATTTATGACCTATCCCCCATCGGCAAAAAAGAAAAAGAATTCGTTAGTTTATCTTTTGATTTTGATATGCGCCAGGGACTAGCATTTCCCATACACGGCCCAGGAAATGATTTTGGTGTTTTTAGTATGGCTCACGCTAAAGAGGGTAACTATCTACCAATACCAGAAGCCCTTATTGCGGTTGTTAGTTTAATTTTGCAACGTATACATGTGTTGCTTCGTGAACAATTTGGAACTCCTGCAACAGCAACATACAAGCTTTCTCCACGAGAAGTAGATGTGCTCTATTGGACTGCGGAAGGTAAAAGCGCATGGGAAATAGGACAGATACTCACGCTATCAGAGCGCACTATTGAGCAGTATTTAAATTCCGCAAAGCAAAAGCTGGGCGCTTCCAACAAATTTGAGGCAATTGCTCGCGTTATGACGATTCGCTACCAAGAACCTCTTTAACACTACCGTATTTTTACGGAATAGGCGCAAAGCACTAATCCTGCTTCACTGAATCAAAGTGAGGCACCGATGAAAAACATTCATATCATAGAAAATCTTTGTGATGCAGAACCCAAAATTCTGCAGGGAATCTATAGCTTACGCCATAAAGTCTTCAGTGAAGATCTGGGCTGGGTCAATTCAAACCCTATCGGAATCGAAACTGATATATACGACACACTAGAGACAACCCATTTTGCTTATCTTTCGCCCAAAAATGAGGTTGTTGGCTGCTTTAGAATTATATCGACAACGGGGCCCTATATGCTCCGCGATGTTTTCCCGCAACTCATGGGAGCAACTCAGCTGCCAAATACCCCATCAATATGGGAAATTAGCCGCTTTGCAGTTGCTCCTCACTGCCGATCTCTAAACCTTTCAAGAATCACCAGCGAACTACTTTTGGCGCTATTCGAGTATGCCCAGAAGAAGAATATTCATGCGATTGTTGGGGTGACGGACACCGTATTTGAGAAGCTCTTGAGACGTGCAGGTCTGTATAGCACGCGTTATGCACCTCCTCGCCAGATTGGAAACTGTTTAGCTGTCGCAGGCTATGCAGAGGTGAATGATGAGAATTTATCGACGCTTCGTCAGCGATTTGCACGCCTAACATTCTCGGTTACCCCACAATCAAACGATTCCGCTTCGCCTTTCACTGTCGAAAAAGGCATCTACACCTCAATCCGCAAATAATGAGCGCACCATATGCATATCAACAAGGACCTGTTTGCCCAAACTACTGGCAGTCCCATAGAGGATGTTATGTATCTTCTTAATCGAGCAGCTAAGAGCTTGGATTCACAAGAGCATGAAGCCGTCATCAAAGTCCTCGAACTAGCTACATACCTGCTTCAAGTTCATTCAGACTTCACGGGCAATATTATTTCTGCAACCGAACAATAGTGGGATACACAATGTCATTAGCAATTGCAGATTATGGCAGCCTACAAGCACCGCTTTTAACAGAGTTCAAAGGAATTCCTTTCCTCGGAGCTAGCCCTTTCATCAAAAAAGACCCTTTAAACTTTTTGTCTGCACTCGTAAACCGTTCCGATAAAGTGCTTAAGATGCAGCATGTAGGACAAACAGTGTTTCTTGTTAATAGTCCGATCGGCATTGAATACGTTTTGGAAAAAGCCAATAAAAAATTCCGTAAAGGTAATTTTTATAACAAGGTAAAACCAGTTTTCGGCAAAGGTCTGCCAGTGTTAGAAAAAGAGGACTGGAAGCGTCACCGCCAGCTAATGCAGCCTTCTTTCCGCAAACAAGAACTAGAGCGCATAGCATATTTGTCAGTAGAACTTGCCAACGACCTTATTGCCAAATGGACTTCCAGTTCCAATAAAACCGTCAATGTTGATGCCGACATGGCTAAGTTAACCTTAGATGTTGTCGCTTTTGCCCTTTTTGGCGCTGATATAAGAAAATATGCCGACAAAGTCGTGCAGGCTATTGACGACGTTCTCTCGATTGCTGAACTGAGGATTTGGGCCGCTCCCGATTTATACTGGAACTGGCTGTCACCATATTACTGGCGTTTTAAGTCGGCTCGGAAAACTCTTGATAGCGTGATATATGAATTCGTTGAGCGTCGAAAAAATGGAGAGACATTTGGGAGTGATCTCTTAGGTACGCTCATTATGGCTATGGAAATACATGGTGAGAAGAAAATTACTGATATTGAGCTACGAGATGAGATAACTACTCTTTTGGTAACTGGCCACGAAAGTACGGCAAATACACTAACTTGGATGTTCTATGAACTGGCTCAGCACCCAGATATTCAAGAAAAGGTGATTAATGAGCTCTTCGAGAATCTGGGTAATCGCAATCCCTTACCTGAAGACTTCGACAATCTTCCCTTTACAAAGGCAGTAATTCAGGAAGTTTTACGCCTTTATCCTGCAGCATGGTCTCTAGCACGGGCAAACCTTGAAGACGTAGAAATTGAAGGAGTATTTATACCTGCTGGCTCCAATGTAATGATCAGTCCTTATCTCATGCAGCGTCACCGACAGTTCTACAAAAACCCCGAAGCTTTCCGACCAGAAAGATTCTTGAATGGCGAAATGGACTCGGTACCTAAATATGCGTATTTCCCATTTGCTGGCGGCCCTAGAGGTTGTATCGGCGAGGGTTTTGCCTGGCAGGAAATCTTCAGTGTCGCTTCAGTTATTTGTCGTAAGGTGCGATTTGAATTAGCTCCAGGTCAAAAGGTTACGCCAATCGCTAGGGTTGCTATTAAACCTGAGCACGGCATGAGAATGGTTATTACAGAGCATCATAGGTCCAACTAATGCCTAACGAAGATGAGGAAGTAGCCCATTCACTACTTGCAAATAGAATTGGCGCGCTCGAAATACTTCTGCAAAATCTTTATGTAAGATATCTTACCGAGCAAAGGGCTGATGGACTGAGTGAAGTAAAAAGAAGCTTCAAACGCCTCAAGGAAGATTCAATTTATATTCTCAGCGGTGGCAAGCTCTCATCACCCGAGCCAGCCACCAGCACCCAAAATCTTTTGATAGATTTCTTCGGGCATGTCATATCTATTGTGGAATCAATGGATCACCACAAACAGACAATGCGCCACATGGAACCTCCTTTAAATACTCAAATAGCAACCGCTTTAGTAAAGCGCGCAATGCCAAATTTTGCCCACTGCGAAGTGGAGCAGGTGGACTTCGTAGAAGCGGCTTCTGACGCCGTGTATCGCTTGTGGCTGAAAGATCAAAATGAACCATCTGTCCCAAAATCTATTATTCTTAAGCAACGCGGAAGCAATTCTCTGCGAAACCATATGGTCGATACTTACCGTTTGTTCGATAGAGAGGTCTTTTTCTACCAACATTTGGCTAAAGCATCATCCATAGGTGCTCCTGGTTGTTTATATGCTTCAGCATCAGAACAAATCCTAATTTTGCAAGATTTCGGACAATTTGTTACGGGTGACCAAGAAGCAGGATACGAGCCCCTTGAAGCATTAAGTGTGATGCGCCAAATGGCACAATTTCATCTGAAGAGTGTGGAGCTTCAAAAAGAACATTCGCTTCCACTTCCTAAAATTAACGACTCTTCTGCCCTTTCTGTGCTGCCAGGAATGCTAGAGCAAATTTGGGGAGGTGTAGGCACACTCTTGAGCAGCAATACACCTATGGCGGATAAAATAGTTAAGCGTCTAATCAAAGACATTCCGGATATTGCAAATAACTTATCCAAAGACCATCTTGCTGTGATTCATGGTGACCTAAGGCTTGAGAATCTCTTGTTCGAAGGCATGGAGATGAAGATCGTTTTGGACTGGCAATTGGTTTCCTTAGGCTCACCAATGCTTGATGTGGCCTATTTTATGACACAATCAGGCAACAAGGATTCACGCGTAAGAGTCGAAGCAGAAATCTTAAAGATATATTCCGATGCCTTTAAACCTCTGGGTTACACAGAATCTCGCATAAAAAGCGAATATCAGAATGGAATATTCTACAGCTTAATCATTCCAATCTTCGGCGCTGCTTCTGACCTTCAACAAGGAAAGCCGATTCGTCCACTCGTTCTAAATGCATTTAATCGAGCACTTGAAGCTTTGGATGAACAGGTTAACTAAGCACTTATATTTTTCTACTAAACGCGTTATAACTACATATTATGTGTGGGGTTTAGTATGTCTAATGAAATTGACTTATTTGTCGGCCGAAAACTAAAGTTTCTTAGAACAATCAAGGGGATGAGTCAATCTGAGGTCGGCGCCTACATCAATGTTTCATTCCAGCAAATTCAGAAATATGAACGCGGCATAAATAGCGTAAATGCCCCTAAACTTTATGGTCTGGCAGAGGCTTTTAACAGTTCACCCTCTATTTTTTTTGATGGTTTAAATGAGACAGATAAATCGGATAATGAAGTTAATTTATCTGATTTCACCCCCGAACAAGTAGCATTGGTCCGAGCTTTCAATGCCATCGGAGATAAGGTTATACAAGATAAAATCTTAGGCATGGTGAAAGCGCTCGCAAACACCAAATAACAGCGACAAAGAGCGCTAAAGGGTTGGCTATGAAAAAACTTTTCGGCTCTTATTTAGGGGCTCTCCTATTTTTGCTTCCAACATTACACTGCGCACATGCCGAAGAAGGCGGAACAGGTCATTACGTTTCCGGCTCACAAGCTTCGTTTGTAGATGGCGTGCTCCCTAATCCCGGCCACTTCGCAAGAACGAACCTCTTTCATTACAACGGTACACTCGTGATTCCGGGCTCGGCTGCTGCTGGATTTGACAGGGGGGTTTTTGATGCACGTTACGATGCCATTGGAACTACGGTGGCGTGGCGCCCTAATATAGATATGGGGAAGAAATGGATCTATCAAATGAGCGGTTCATTAGCGTACGTTAGAACGGAAGTTGATGCTAATTATACACTTCCAGGAAATGTTCAGGCTCGTGCAAGTGACGTTTTGTATGGTTTAAATGACTTACAACTGGTTCCAATTATGTTGAATTATCAAGCCACGCCTGATTTGCAAGTAATGTTTAGCTCAAGTGTTTATGTTCCTGTAGGCGATTATAAGTCCTCTCGACTTGCCAACATTGGTAAAAACTATTGGTCGATAGAACCAATGCTTAGCGCGCTATACTTCGGCAAGCAGAATTTGTGGGAGTTTTCTCTATTTACGGGCGTTACCTTCAATACGGAAAACAAAAAAACTGACTATAAATCTGGATCGCAGTTTCATACTGAATTCACTGTAGCGAAACATTTTCCTTTGCATAAAGGTCTCGGAGGCATTGGTATTACAGGTTATTGGTATAAGCAATTAGAGAAAGACTCAGGGGCAGGGGCTGTATTTGGTGACTTTGAGGCTTACTACACGGGAATAGGACCAACCATTTCCTACACGGGCGAATTCTACAAACAAAATGTTGCTGTAGAGCTAAAGTGGCTACACCAAACAGATGCGAATTTTTGGCAAAATGGAGATACAATTCTTATGAAGGCTGGATTGGCTTTTTAAACTCTAATTGTATCATGCCGGGAAAAGACCATTGCGGAGGTTGTGTTTTGCCTTTTTACTTGCGGAGCGGTTGTTTCGCTCGTTAAAGTGCTGCATCCAAAACTGATGCGGCCATCTTCATGAAAATCCTCTTCATCCATCCGAATATGCCGGGGCAGTACCGTAATCTATGCCAAGTTGCGGCTAATGACCCTGCCAATACGGTGGTATTCCTGACCAAGCCAAGCAAGGTGGCGATACCGCGCGTGCATAAGGTGGAATATGATGTGCCGCGCACAGCCGTAGCTTCTACGCATCGCTATCTTATCGGCATGGAAAACGCGACGCTGCAGGGACAAGAAGTGTTCCGCGCCTGCAAGAAGCTGGGGGAGGAAGAGGGCTTCAAGCCGGATATCGTGGTGGCGCATCCTGGCTGGGGGGATTGCCTATTCCTGAAAGATTTGTGGCCGGATGTGCCGTTGCTGAGTTTCTTCGAGTTCTATTACCGTTCTGTCGGTGCGGATGTCGGCTTTGACCCGTCTGATATGCCGACTTTGGATGATAAAGCGCGCATTCGCACAAAGAACCTCATCAATCTCCTGAACCTAGAAGCTTCTGACTGGGGCGTTTCTCCAACGGAGTGGCAGCTTGGCCTGCATCCTGAAGAGTTTCAGCATAAGATTACGCTCCTACATGACGGCATTGACGTCGATACCTGCCGCCCAGACCCAAATGCACAAATCACTTTGCCAAATGGCAAGGTCTTCCGTGTGGGCGATGAGGTCGTCACCTATATCGCGCGTAATTTTGAGCCATATCGTGGATTGCCGACTTTCATGTTGGCAGCGGAACGCATTCTTAAAGAACGTCCTAATTGCCATATCATAGCCATCGGCTCAGATGGTGTAAGCTATGGCAAAGCACCTCCCAAAGGCGAAACCTACTTGGGTAACTGGACGAAGCGGGTGAAGCTTGATGAATCGCGTATCCATTTCACCGGCCCCTTGCCTTATCTGGAGCTTGTGAAAGCCATGCAGGTGAGTGCTGCGCATATTTATCTAACTTATCCTTTCGTACTGTCGTGGTCTTCCATGGAAGCGATGGCGACAGGTTGTTTGATGATTGGTTCAGATACCCAGCCATTACGCGAGGTCATTACGGATGGTGAGCACGGCTTGCTGGTTGATTTCTTCTCGCCGGAAGATTTAGCGAGAAAGATTGGGTATGCACTTGATAACCAGGAAAAGCTTCGTCCACTGCGGGAGAATGCCCGCCAGTTGATGCTGGACAAGTACGACATGAAGAAGCTGCTGCCATTGCATATGGAGCTTATCCGTGATGTTGCGCGTGATGGTAATGGCCGTGCGTTCCAAGAGCGTCTGCAGGCGCGGGAGGCAGCATGAGCAAGAAAAAGCCAACGGCATCGGCAACGCCACCTCAGAAAAAGAAGTTGCTCCATGTCGGATGCGGCGAGCATAATCCAGCGAAATTGCCTACTGTCTTCCGTACAGCGGAATGGCAAGAAGTGCGCGTGGACATTGATGAGCGGGTGAAGCCGGATATCGTCGCTAGCATGATCAATATGCAAGGCGTCGAAACGGGCAGTTATGATGCGGTTTTCTCTTCCCATAACCTCGAGCATTTGCATCATCATCAACTCCCTTTAGCGTTTGCCGAGTTTAGGCGCGTACTCAAGCCCGGCGGGATGCTCATGCTTACCATGCCAGATATCCAGGCCATCTCCGCCTATATCGCCGATGGTCGTCTGGAGAATAAGCTCTATGATTCCCCTGCGGGCCCTATCAGTCCCATAGACATCGTCTATGGTTGGCGTAAAGCCATCGCTGATGGCAATACTTTCATGGCGCATAACACGGCATTCAGCGCGGTTTCATTGGCAAAGCACCTGAAGGAATCGGGATTCTCGAATGTCAAAGTGCAGCGCGAATGGGTGAACCTTTGGGCTATTGCTTTTCATCTTCCTAAAGGCCATCCGCAGCGCAAAGAGATGCCGGTCATTGAGAACAAGGACATTAAAGGCCCGAAGGATGCGCCTCTACCATGGTGGTATCAGCGTCAATTGCAGATTCAGGAAAACCCGGATATCCGCAGCGATGAGCTGGATGTGCCCCCTAAACTCTGGAAGCCACTTGGGCTGAAGAAACAGAATCAATGAACATGCCGAACGAAGATAAACCCGCCACCTTCATGGGCGAGGCGCTGAAGCGCACGCGCCGCAGTATGGTCTATGTGCTGCTATTCAGCCTCTGCACAAATTTGTTGCTGCTTGCGCCGTCTATTTATTCCCTTCAGGTGCTTGATCGTGTGATTTCCAGCGCCAGCGTACCGACGCTCATTTACCTCACTATCATCATCACTGCTGCCTTGATTTTCTACGGCATTTTCTGCCTCGTCCGCAGTTCCATCCTGATGCGCGTGGGCGAATGGCTGGACACGCAAGTCAGCAGCCGCTTGTTGGCGATGGGTGTCACCCAGAACGCAGCGGGAGAGGCGACGCAAGCCAGCCGCCATCTGCGTGATGTGCATACTATCAAAGGTTTCATCACAGGAAATGGCGTCACCTCGCTGTTCGATGCGCCGTGGTCAGTCATTTACCTGTTAATCATCTATCTGATCAGTCCTGTGCTGGGCGTAATCACATTATTAGGTGGATTGGTGCTACTTGGTCTTGCAATCGCCAACGAACTGCTGACTCGCAAACCCTACGCTATCGCCGGACGGTTACAAGCCAAGACGATGGATATCGCCGATTCTGCCAGCCGTAATTCTGAGGCGGTGGAGGCGATGGGCATGATGGGACACGTGACCCAACGCTGGTCAACTGAGAATGACCGCGTGCAGGATGTGCTTCTGCAGGCCGGTGGTCGCGCAAATATCATCCAGAATGTCTCCCGTGTGCTACGTCTTCTGTTACAGGTGGCTATCACAGGTGTCGGGGGATATCTGGCGATTTATCATGAAATCTCTACTGGCGGCATGATTGCTGCTTCGATTCTTGCAGGCCGTGCTCTTGCGCCTTTTGAAACGGCAATCGCCATCTGGAAAAGCTTCCTCGCCGCCCGTGAGTCCTATCATCGCTTGGAGAAGAACATCCGCAGTTTCCCGCATGAGCGCGGAACGATGCAGCTTCCTGCGCCGGAAGGACATCTCTCCCTAGAGAATCTGGTCTATGCTCCGCAAGGCCAGAAGCCCATCATCAAGGGTGTATCGCTGAAGCTCCATGCAGGGGAAACGCTTGGCATCATCGGCCCCAGCGCAGCGGGAAAATCCACTCTCGCCAAGCTGATGATTGGTATCCTGCCTCCTACTTCCGGCACGGTACGTCTCGATGGTGCCGAGATATTCAAATGGGGGCGTGACCTTATCGGCCCGCATGTGGGCTATATGCCCCAGCAGGTGGAGCTCTTCGGCGGCACTATACTTGAGAATATCGCGCGGATGGAGCAACAGCCCGATCACGCGAAAGTTATTGAAGCGGCACAATTGGCAGGTGTCCATGAGATGATTCTTCGACTCGCCGAAGGGTATGAGACTGTTGTCCGTCCCGGAAACGCCAGCCTTTCTCCCGGCCAGCGCCAACGTATCGGCCTTGCCCGCGCGGTTTATGGCAACCCTCGCTTCGTGGTGTTGGATGAGCCGAACGCCAGCTTGGATGGCGAAGGCGAACAAGCCTTGCTGGAAGCGCTGTCTGCTCTGCGTGCAAATGGGGTAATCTGTGTGGTCATCGCTCACCGCCCAAATCTCGTGCAGCACACGGATAAGATTCTCATCCTGCAGAATGGTACGCTGAAGGAATATGGGCAGACGAAGACAGTCCTGCATAAATACATGGCTCCCCACGCTATTCCCGCTGCAGGAGGTGCTGCATGAACTCTCATCCTATTGACGCACTGAATGCCAAGCTGAAACACTTACTCCGCCGGATACTCCGCAAAGGTGGCAAGATGGATCGCGTTTCTGCATTCCTCATCCCCAAGCCGCAGGATGATTTTGGCGCGCCGGAACAACAGGCACGCAGCACCATTCTGTTCGGGGTATGGATGGTCGCGCTAGTGTTCGGGGTGCTGGGCCTATGGTCTATTATTGCGCCGTTGGATAGCGCCGCTATTGCTCCCGGTAAGGTGGTGGTGAACAGTAATCGCAAGACCGTGAGCCATTATGAAGGCGGGATTGTTGAGCAGATTCTGGTGCGTAACGGCGACATCGTGGAGAAGGACACGCCCTTGCTGCGTCTCCGTGAAGTGCAGGCAAAAGCACAGGTGGATCTGCTGGACACGCAAATGCTCAATAACCTCATTATTGAGGCACGCTTATTAGCTGAGCGCGATGGCAAAGAATCTATCACCTTGCCGGAGATGCTGACACAGCGGCAGAAAGAGCCTGCCATCGCAGAAATCACCCGCAACCAGCAGAGCATCTTCACCAGCCGCACCGAGAATGTGCGCGGTCAGTTGGATGTATTGAAGACCCAGATTACCAAGCATGAGCAGGAAATCCGCGGCTTGGAGATGCAAGAACGCGCGATGAGTGACCAGATTGCGTTTCTGAATGAAGAAATTGCGGTGGTGGAAGAACTGCTGAAATCCGGCAATGCAGCCCGTCCACGTCTGCTGGCGCTGAAGCGTGAAGCATCAGAACTCATTGGCCGTCGTGGGGAATACATGTCTCTCAAAGCCAAGGCGCATGAAAGCATCAGCGAAACCAAGCTGACCATGTTGAATACGCAAAGCGAGTACATGAACAATGTGCTGCAGGAGCTGAAAGAGACGCAACAGGCGCTTTCTGAAACACGTGAGCGAATGACCGCCTCCAGCGATGTGCTTGATCGTGTTGTTATCCGCGCGCCGGAGCGCGGAATTATCAATGATCTTCAGGCTCATACGGTGGATGGCGTCATTCGGCCGGGTGACAAAATTCTCGACATCATTCCGCTGGATGACAAGCTTATCATCGAAGCCAAGGTGTCCCCGCTGGATATCGATGTGGTACGCACGGATTTACCCGCCCGCGTGAGGCTAACCGCCTTCAAGACACGTCAGCTTCCTACGCTGGACGGTAAGGTGATTTTTGTGTCTGCTGATCAGTTCAATGATGAGCGCACAGGCGAAAGCTATTTTCTCTCACGGGTAGAGATTGATGCTTCGGAGTTAGAGGAGCTGCGCCATATCGAACTTTATCCCGGCATGCCAGCCGAAGCGCTTATTGTTACTGGATCTCGCAGCTTCATGGCCTATCTGATGGAACCCATCACCGATTCGTTCAATCATTCTTTCAGGCAACAGTGACTAAAAGTATATATTCCTGACGATATTGGTTGAGTGCCTTTTCAAAAAACAACCTTTTACTTGCCAAAACACCGTCAGGTTGTAAAGTGCCTAAGCTGACAATTTGAGTCGACGCTATGTATGTGCCGGAAAAAATTAACTGAAAGATGGAATTGTGACCAGCGGAGAGGCCATGACCTTTTTATTGAAAGTGCGCAAAATTTGGCGCTGGCGAAGCATCGGGATTTTGTGCGTATTATTTTTAATGCCCGCAGAGAGTTTGAATGCCAAAGAAAAAGTTCATGAAGAATCATCTCCAGAAATATCTCAAGGTTAATCAATGCCTAAAAAAATAATTTATTCAATTCTGGCAGTGGTGAGCTTACTTCTGCTTGCGCCCTTTGCATTGAATTACTCTGGTTTCTGTCTTGCAGACGGTGAATGGACTAATGAACAGGACTTAATTCGACAAGCTCTTGTTATTTCTAATTTATCGAAGACGATTAGAGACAATGGCCATGTTTATGAACGAATTACATATGACGATCCTAGTGAACTGCTTGCGATAGATCCTGTCTGCTGCGGATTACATAATAAAATTAACTACTCGAAGTATGCTAAACATAAAAAGCTTCTTTGGGGGGAGGGTCCCTACGCGCCATCGCTTCTTAATAAAATTATGGGAAGACATAATTTCACAGTGACCATAATAAGAAAAATTAGCTCTAAAGACTCTACTTCACGAGAAATCGTCGAAGGTTTTACAAGGTCGCATTATGGATTTGATAAATGCGGAAATTTAGCAAAGAAATATAGTTCGTAAAGGAAGAAAAATGATTTCTACTTTAGCGCAAAAGATACTTAATTTGTACCTTTATGGACAAGAAACCAAGCCTGATTTATTGTCGGAAAATCTTATCAGGTCTGAAGATGCAAAAACCAGCATAGTTATTAGCTTAAGTGCATTTATGAATGCTGGTGGGCCTGGTCGTTATGCATTAGGACCTAGATTTGATTTCATAAGAGAATTTTTCTATCCCACTACTACTGCAAGTGCCTCGCTAGAGCCAGGAACATATACTAAAAATGAAATTTTTGATATTTTTGGCATTGATGAGCAATATAATGGCTGGAAAACAGCTTTAGTAAAACATGGGGGTAATCAACCCGATTGGGCAGAAAATACTTTCATTTTCAATTCAACTCAATTTAAAATTTCCGACGATGCCTTATTTATAGTGCCAGCGGGAGGCGTGACTGCTCGCTACATTAATAATTATTCTGTAATGGCTTTTAATTCGCCAACTGAAGGTGTGGATCCAGATAATTTTGATTTTGAGTCGGATAATACTGAGGCTCAAATAGGAAATGCCGCAAGTGAAATTAAAATAGATCCATCTGGGATTGGTAGAACGGTAGAATTCATATGGGATAATGATATAACCGGCGTAAATGGTTATAATCGTTCAAATTTTACAGCAGATGAAGATACAATTCGTTCATTTGGAAGTGAAATTCCTCCCGTATTTTCTGGAACTTCCAAAATAAACGCTTATCTAAAAGAAATATTTAATGCAGGAATTAATGATTTCCGCACCGAAAGTGGCAAGCCAATTTTATATGGTACATTAAATGGAGATACGCTATCTGCTGATGATCTCGCTAACTACCCAACTTTAGCTCCATTTAAAGAAAATGGTGTCGTTCTTATCTCCGGAAATGGTGATGACCACTTAATTGGTGGTAAATATCAAGACAGCTTATTTGGAGGCGATAATAATGACACATTGCAAGGAAAAGAAGCAAATGACACCTTGTATGGTGGCGATGGGGAAGATACTGCCATCTTTAGCGGAAATCGCGCCGATTATACTTTCGCTAAACTCGCGGATAATAAATGGCAAATAACCCACAATAATAGTGGAGTAGACGGCGTAGATATTATCGAGGATATGGAATATGCGCAATTTGCGGATGTTACCATCCCTCTGCGCGGCAGTGATGTGGTAATTGCGATTGATGCAAGCGGGAGTAGCAGCGCCTATTTCTCCAGCGTGCGCGATGAAATCATCAAAGTCCTTGATCTTTTCTTTGATGCGGCGAACTACATTGATAATCGATTGGCAATCGTTATTCTCAGCGACACTGTTCAAGCTGTTCTTGATTTTACAGATCAGGCGACACAAGCTGAAAGGAAAGCAGCCGCCTATGCTGCGGCAAGTAATTTGAAGGGCTTGGGCGGCGGCTATGCTGAACTGGTGAATACATCTCTCGTGACCGCCTTGACAGGCGGGCTTGGTGAATGGAACAAAGATGCTTACAGCCGCAAAATCATTCTAATCGGCGATGAGACACCGGGAGATTTAGGGCTTTCTGGAGAGGTCCAGCAAGCCGCAATTAATCCACTGCTCAATGGGGTTAATGAAGGTGAAATAGTGGAGATCCATACGGTGACTGTTAGTCCACTTGGGAGCGCCATTCAGGATTTCCAAGAGATCGCACTTGAGAATCACGGCACTTATCGCAACGGACTCACTAATTCCATAAAAGACATTCTTACCCTGACGCCTCCGCGCAATGCTCAGAATGTTAGCGAAGGCACGCAAGGCCATGATGGTTTGAGCGGTAGCGCGGCCAATGATGATATTTATGGTTATGAGGGTGATGATGTCATTGATGGTGGTGGTGGCAAGGACGTTATTTATGCAGGTCGTGGAAATGACGTCGTAACACTATCTTCCAACGTTCTGGGACGCTCAGAATTCAATTCCTTGTCCAGCGAGGCTGCTGAAAACTCTAGTACCGTTTATGGAGGTGCTGGAGACGATTCTATCACTGGGAGTATTGGCAATGATTTCCTCAATGGCGGTGGAGAGGATGATACCATCATTGGTGGTGACGGTAACGACACAATAGATGGCGGATATCAGAATGATTTGATTTATGGGGATGGCGGTGACGATTCACTGCTCGGCGGAGAAGGTGATGACACGCTCTTCGGCGGTGATGGAAACGACACGATTGCAGGCGGCACCGGCACGGCTATTATTTACGGCGAAGACGGGGATGACTGGATTACAAACAACGGGGACACTTCGAACAGATTTTCTACCATTGATGGCGGTGCAGGAAATGATTCTATACGCGCAGCAAATAGCAAATACTTGATTGTTGGGGGCGATGGAAACGATTCACTCTACGCGGATGCAGGCACAAGTGGCAGCACAATCAATGGCGGCGAGGGAAATGACGAGATTACTGCCTATGTTGGCGATGTACATCTATCTGGCGATGCGGGTAACGACTTTATCACCTATTATGGCGCTTCTCGTGCCACGTTATTAGGCGGAGATGGGGATGATCGCATACTCAATTCCGGCTATACTTCTATTGCAGTGACGATGAATGGCGGTGCCGGGCGTGATCTTCTATTCGCTGATTATATGGGCAGTGCAGTTGAAACTTTCGTTTTCAGTCAGATAACTGATAGTCAATATGCAGAC
>Ga0194112_10006601_pt1 | contig 15307 bp, 19 predicted proteins | sample TA2MahC400mmetaG_FD_146191 | JGI IMG/M metagenome (GOLD analysis project Ga0194112, IMG submission 146191) | Freshwater microbial communities from Lake Tanganyika, Tanzania - TA2015016 Mahale Deep Cast 400m | ecosystem: Environmental > Aquatic > Freshwater > Lake | place: Tanzania: Lake...
ATGGAAAATCCAACAAAAAAGAACCGACAGAATCGACACCGCAGCATTCGTCAAAACCATCTGGCACAACCTCATATGGTTATACAAAAACTAATCCTGTCCCACTTCCTACTACCTTTAAAACTTGATAATATTTATTAAATCCATGCACTTAAAATAATCTTATGAAAATAGAGGACTTACTTTATCATCCGACATTGGTTAAGATTTCTTACAAGGTGTATGAAATATCTGCAGCATTAGGGTTTGCAGTGATGCCAAAACAACCGGCAGAATACTATACCGAGCAATTGGTTAAAAAGAATCTAAAAAACCTAGATAAGATAGTAAAAAACCTAAAAGATTTAGGTTATGATTATGAGAAAGTAATTGCTACAAACAATCCAAAGGACTCTTAACCTTTTTCAATTCTTCCTTAGAAACAGATGTGTATATTTGAGTAGTTTGAAGGTTTGCATGCCCTAAGAGCTCTTGTATCTTTCTAATGTCTACTCCTGCATCTAACAAGTGGGTTGCGAAGCAATGCCTTAACATATGTGGGTGTACTTTCTTCCTTAAGCCTGCTCGTTCCGTAGCGTTATCTATTATCTTTTGTACGTTTCTTGCTGAGACATGGCCTTTTTCTCCCGGAAATAAGTATTTTTCATCAGGTTCTAGCGTGAGCATGTATTTTTCAAGCTCTTTTATTATCATCTCAGATAACAAGAACATTCTGTCTTTGCTTCCTTTGCCCCCTCTTACCCAGCCGATCTTTTCCTTGATTTCTAAATCATTTATCTTAATGTTAATAAGCTCTGATAGTCTTAGGCCTGAAGAGTACAGGAATTGTATCATTACCTTGGATTTGTAGCTTCCTGCTGAGACTATTAATTTCTTTACTTCTTCTCTTGTTAGGACTACTGGCACGTGTTTTGGTATTTTTGGTGTCTTTAAGTTCACTATGCCCATCTTAAGTATTTCATCAAACAAGAACTTCAATGCTGCCTTTTTCAAAGCGATGGATGATGCAGCTATTTTTTCATCAGACATTAGATGAGCTAAGTAATCTTTAACATCCTGCTCTATTACTTGCTCTGGTTGTTTCTTAATCCAGTCTAAGAATAATGTATTTGAGATTAAGTATGTTTTTATGGTATTTTGTGAAAAGCCTCTAAGTTTCAGTTCGGTTTCTAATTTTTTTAAGATTTCTAAGGTTATCACCCCTTTTTCTTTGTTAAAAGCCTCTTCTTAATATGTGTTAAGCAGTCAGAATATAAAAAGATTACGTATAATACTGATTATGCGAACTAGTTCATTTCTAGTTCGTAGATGTCAATTCTAGGTATATAGTCTTTTATGTTATTCTTGCTGTGAATGACTTTCAGAAGTCTACGTTTTTCATCTCCATCAATATTCTCTTTCCTTACAACTTCAGTTTTTAAACTATCACCATTTGAACAAAGTCCGTAACCTAAGTTCTTAACAGGAATATCCAGCCGTAGGTAAGGTCCGCATGAGACTAAGAAATACAAGTCAAGCAAAGGCTCTTGCGGCCTAGTTCCTAAGAATCTTGCAAGCTCTCCTTGGTCAGCACATATCTCTATACTCATCCTATATTCTCTCCATTTATGCCTTTCAAAACTATGCCCTTTGAAATATTCTTTATCAATACAACCCCTATTCTTGGCCTTGAAAGTTGAGCCACAATCAAAATGCTTGTGATATTCTCCTAATACCTTTCCTTCAGCTATGATTGGTGAGGTGTTATAGAAAAGATTTTTATCAAACCACATGATACTTCCAGGTATTATCAGAGTATTTTTTTCTTTAGAAGCAGCGGCTAATTTTGAGGATATTATGTCCTTCTCTTCTTTGGTGTAAAGCCTGTCTTTTGGTATGAAAAGCCACTCTGGTCCTAGAAATATATCTAAATCTTGTTCATGGATTGATTCTATTATCTCTTCTAAAAGCCCTTCCTGCAAAGGGGTGTTATTCCAGCATGTAGTTCTTGCGATTATCCCTGCTTTTAGTGTTTTTTTAGCCATTTTTTCAAACTACCGTGTCTGCGTAAGGAAGGTAATAAACCTTAGTATTAGGGTTTTTTTCAGATAAGAGTATGTAAAGTGACGGCTTTATGAAATGTTCGCTTTTAAACGCGTGTAGTGCGCCGCCTACATGGACTAACTTTTTTTCAGGTTTTTTCTTAGAAATTTTCATTATTTGTTCTGCCATGTAAGCATCTCTTTCACCCATCAAGCCCCAGTTAGATTCTATTTTACTGCCCATTGTTAATCCCGATTCGGTATAAGATAAAGCATCAAATAATCTAAGGGTTAACGGATCTTTTTTTGATATGTATTGTTTTGTTAAGAATAACTCTATGTCAGTATCATTTTTGAACATGCCTTCTATTTCTTTTATTTCTTTTTTTACGTTTTCCTCTTCAGAAAGTAAGGGTTTTGGCAGATCTACTTCATATAAGGGTATTTTGTGTGTTTCTGAGTATAATTTTGATACTTCCCATTCAAAGAATGTGGCTATGGATGTAGAGATTAATTCGTCTATTAAGCAGGCAGTTATACCTTTTTTTTGTAATAATCCTTTTATTGTTTGATTAGTTTTCTTTAAAGCTTTCCTCCTTTTCTTTGAGGATTCTAGGGTGAGTATTTCTGGGTTTGTATATTCTAATAATTTTTTTAATCTTCTTTCTCCTTGTGGGTCTAGGTGTGCGGTTCCTATGAGTATTATTTCTCCCATGTTAGCTCGTATACCTTAATCTCGTCTAAGTTTGGTTTTGGGAATATCATGTCAAATCTTCCTTTACCTCTTTTTAAGACTATTGATAAGCCTTCCCAGTTTGAGTTTAAAGCATACCCATTTAATCTTATAGGTATTTCGTTTTCATATTTTGTGATTAAAACACCGTCTGATACTACAAAATATAAATCTAAGAAAGGCAATTCTGATTCTTCAAGGTATTTGATAAGACAACCCATATCTGCACAGATCTCTATACCTAGCCTGTAATCCCTCCATTTAAACACATCTCTGGGTTTGTCAAAGCATTTATACTTTGGTTTTGAGCAGTTTCTGAAGAAAGCCTTCATTCTTGAACCACCATCAGACCATTTGTGCTGCTCCCCTTTAAGTTTTCCTTCTGAGATTATCGGTGCAGTGTTATAAAAGAACTTGTCATCTTCCCATAAAATTGTTCCTGGAATTATTAATGTGTCTCTTGTTTTTGTTTTTTCAGCTATTTCTTCAAGTATCTCTTTTTTTTCTTCTTTTGTATAAAGCCTTTTTTCAGGCATAAAAAGCCATTCAGGACCCAATAATATGTCCAGATCATATTCATGGATATAATCTGATATATCACTTACAAGTTTACCTTGAGGAGTCTTTTCAAACGTTTTATAACCAGTCATTATTCCAGCTTTCAGTTTTTTTTCTAACATTTTAAACCTTGAAGTGTATTCTCAAAAATATAGTTTAAAGTATATAAATGTTTGTGTAAGAAAGTTTATATTTACCACAATACTTAATGGAAAGAATGACAACAATAGAAAACATAATCCATCATATGGACAAGAAAGACCTGGAAACTTTTGAAAAACGAATTCTAGGCTACGTAAGACAAGATCTAGCAAGAGTAGGGTTTTATGAGACTTACGTCAAGCCCTATGGCATATCAAACGAAAAAGGCCGTGAAAAGCTAATAGAAATGGCTGAATCAGCATTAAACCAGTTCAAAAGCCAAGCCTATGAAAGGATAAAGCGTCAGACCAAAGAAGAAGTAAAATACCTAAGATTCCCAAAAACAAAGAAAGAGTACAAAACAATAAGGAATGCTGCAACAAAAGGCTTCCAAAAGTTCAGAACAAAACACATCACAGACACCTTCATGATATACCATTTCTACAGAAAAATATTAACCCTATAAAACAATATCGTAAAAGTCAGTCCTTCCTTTATTATGACATGCGTCCCTGAGGATGATCTGCAGAACAGTGCCCTTCGGACCCCTTATTAGCTTAGTCTTAGGGTCATAATCTAACGTAGAGGATTGAATATACGTTGAGAACAAGTAAGCGCTTGCAGGGGCATCATTCTTGAAAGCAGGCCCCACAGGGGGAGTTACAGACTTAACAATTATCTCAAGCGTATAAGAGTAAAGATTTCCGTCAAACTTAATCTTATAACCTGCTGTCTCGTAAGTCTTGTCAGAATAAATAAGAACCTTATCTTCAAGTAAGCTTTTCTCAAGACTGAAAGCTGTCTGCTTCCAAGTCGTGGGGATAATTCTCACGAGTCACACCTCCTTTGAATAACTTTTAATTATGTGGTGCAAAACGAGTTATCCTTACTCAATGCTTAAGTAAACTCTAGTTACAAATGAACACAAAGAGTATAAAAGGTTATGGTTTTCAAAAAAAGAACAATATTTATTTTACAAACTTTGAAGAGGGTTTATATTTGGGATAGTTCTTTTCCAAGTAATTCTTAAACCATCCATGATCACGGTAATTCCTCAAATTTTGAGGACTCATTTCATCTCTTATCTTGGCTATTTCAAGTATACCCTCTTTTGTGCCATGTTGATTATCTTTTATCAGCCTTATGGCTTCTTTCCATAAAGCGTATGTCTTTTTTTTGAAACCTAGGAATTCAACGGAATCAAGATATCTTATCAGGGTTTTACAGTTTCTTAATCCACTAATCTGATAAACAACAAAATCCCCGTTATATTCTTTTCCGCGTAGCTTCAGTCGCTTATTCTTCCTTATGAATACATTACCCACCCCAATAACTTCTTTTAACTTATCCAGCATCTCTTTTTCTCTGATGTTCATCCATATAACAAATAGGGGTCTGATTTCAAAAGGCATCCTAAATTGAGGTCTTGCTTTTTGAATGGCTATGTTAAAACATCCCTCCCCCTCTATCAACCCGGTTATATAACCTTTAAGAATATCTTCATTCATACTTGTTCATGAGACTTTTTTCTATATAAAATTTATTCGTGTAGAATATCTATACGAAGGTAGACATAAGATACATTATGCGCCCTCACAATATTTTTATACATCACTAACTTAGCCCTATTCTGAGGTGGTTTTTGATGAAAATAAACACACTTAAGAAAGGAACAGCTTTTGCAATAGTACAAGGGAGAAATAACATAGATGCTATCATTCAATCAAACAAGATGTACACTAGCGGCGGTTACGGAATACACTTTGACGCTAATATGAAGGGCAACACACTTGAAGTAATAATCAAGAACGTAGTAAAACCGATAGGCGGCGCTATTGCGATTCTCGCACCTGCCAAAGCATATATGTTCAAAAACTACGACAGCAATGCGCCTTTAGGTTATGATAAAAACACACTAACTGTTAAAGGTCCGGTAGGCTCAAAGATAGAAATAATATTAAAAGACAACTACCAGAACCCGGGAACAGAAGACTTGTACGAGTGTATTTTATAACTTTTTTTATTTTATACAGATTTTTTTCCTTAAATCCACTAAAGACATAACATAGTCAATAGTCTGGTCTGAAGTCCTACAATCAGTGTTTATTGTTTTATATTCTAATCCTAACTTCTTTAAGTGCCCTACGTAAGTTTCTCTTACTAGGGAAGGCTTGAACCTATTCTCAGATGTAAAACCTCGCTCATTAAGCCTTTTAGAAATCCTGTCAGGAGGCATAAAAACAATGTCACCAATTTCAGTTATCAAAGGAGCGTTCTTGTGAATCTTTTGTAATCTTTCTACAAACCAAGGTATAGTCTCAGGATCGAATATGTTCGCTAAAGGTGCTGCAGGAACAGTCATTACACCCTTATCCATAAGAAGTTCTAAAGCCTTAAAGCCAGTGTCACAATACTTATGATCTACCCCTGTTGTTTCTGAATATTTTTCAGGTGTTTGTTTCAATGATAAGTATATTCTAAGATAATCTTTAAACTGACCCATATCTTCGCAAAAATTTGAGTTTTGTACTAGCTCAAAACCATTAGTTTCTAACCAAATCTGACCTTTAACACCTTTTTTCTTGTAATAACGAGCACCTACATCCAAGAACTCTAACGTGAATTCTGGAGTTATCAAAGGCTCCCCGCCAGAAAGCCTTATCTTATTACTGTCTGTCTGTTTAGAATATTTATCCCATAACTCCTGAGGCGAGTAGAAAAGATTAGCATTTTTCTGTTTTAATTTATCTATTATTGCTCCACAACCATTTTTAGTATCCTGGCTTGTCCAACAGTAAGCACAGTCAAAATTGCAACCTGCAATGTCAAAAGTATAAATCCCCCCATAAAATCTTGTGTTGGGTCTTGTCTTATAAACCATTCTTTTACCGTCGACAAGAACCTTGTCCTTAATAGTTTTGCTCTGCTTTATAGGATTTAACCATTGTTGTTTCATTCTGATTTTAGAATAAATAGTTCATTTATAAAACTTTCCTCATTAACCACCACACAGGCGTAACTCTTTAACGTGTAAGGTTTATATACTCCAAAAACGCATAAAAAACCTATGGCTAAAAAGATGAAAAAACTAGTGGCACCAAAACCTTCACCTTTACAAGATGTAAAGTTTGATAGATCACTGATAATGATATTATTAGCAGCATTAATTCTTCTCGGATCGTTCTTGATATACAGCAATGCCAATATAAAAACCCCAACTGAAAAAATAGAAGACAAACACTTTTTTGGAAGCGAATGCACAGTAGACACAGACTGTCCACAACCAAGATGCCCTGGAATGAAAGGCATCTGTGAGAAAGGTTACTGTAACATACAACAAATAAGTCCATCAGCAACAAGATGTATAGACTTACAAACAACATTATGCGGAAACAACATATGCGAAGCAGATGAAAAAGAAACCTGCCCAGAAGACTGTTAAAAAAAATTCTAAAATATTCAGTCATAGCTTAAAACTTTTTAAACCATAACCCTTAAAAACCTACAAAAAATCCTTCAACTCGACGAGGAGCTAAACTTATGAATATCATATGCACAGGAATTTCTAAATGCGGCAAACTAGACTATTTCGAAGAGGTGCAAAAATACTCAGAAGACCTGCACAGTCAAGAAAAAGGGAACGGAAAAGAGATAAGAATATTCTCAGTAGGGGACATAATGAATGATTGCTTAGAAAAACACACAACAGTAAATGAGCATATCCTAAACAAAGACGATGAACAACTAGCACAAGCCGCAGAAACCGCAATAAAAACCATAAAAATACAATTACAAGACGAAAAAATACGAGGAGAAAAAGAAAAACACAACATAATTAACACCCATACATGTTTTATCTGGAAACACCACTGGAAAGAAGCCCATAATGAAGAATTCTTAGAGATGCTAGAACCAGACATGTTCGTAACAATACTGGATCATGAGAAAAGAATACAGGAAAGACAACACAGAGATCCACAATGGGCATTACAAGATTTAAGCCTAGAAACAATAGCCTTATGGCAGGACAAAGAAGCTAGAGAAACAGAAAAATGGGCTAAAAGGATGGGCAAAAGGCATCTAGTATTTGGAAGAAACCAGTCCACAGAAACATTATATAAGATACTAAACTACCCTACTGCACCAGTTTTCTATTCAAACTTCCCAATGACATACTTAAAAAACGTCGAAGAAAGTTACAAAAAAATAACAGAAAACAATGAGGAAATGATGAAATATGGCCCAGTAATAGACCCTAGAACGATAGAAATAATGAAACCTGGAGAAGGAGGAGACTTCAGTTATACACAACTAGAAAAAGACATGCAAAAACTGTTAGAAAAAAAGATACAAAAACAGAAAAAACAGGGAAAAGAGGTAAAATTGACAGAACTAGAACGCAAAGTAGCAGAATACCTTGATTACAGAAAGGAATTAGAAAAAAGAATAATAAAATGCTTAACAGTACATAGGGATTTAGACTATTATGTCGCAAAAGTAGATGTAGACGTGTTATATTTCCCAGAGTTAGTACTATCATTCGGAGGAGTAGCAGAGGTTATCAAAGCCCACAGATGCTCAAAAGAGACATACCTTATACTCCCAGAAGATCTAAAAGACAAAAATGTAGGTCCTTTTGAAGTATACCATTCGTTAAAACTCTTCTTCGGAACGAAAGAATACCATGAATTCTTATCAAAAAGATTTAAAGTTTTAGACATGTATAAATAAAAAGATTTATTAAATAGTTCTGACATTATTATTAATATGGTTTGGTGGTTGTTCAGAAAAAAAAGAGACGACGATGTTAACGAAAAATTTGTTAACCTACATGAATCATTACATAATTCTTTTTCAAATATTAAAAGAGATATGGGCGGTATAAATAGGTGGTTGGATCATTTCAAAAATAAGCATGAAAATCATGATAAAAAATTTGATTTATTGAACCAAAGAATTAACAATATAGAAGAAGTTATCGACGGTATACAAACGGCTGTCCAAACAGGAGGGTTGTCCAAACAGGTACAAACAGACAACTGTCCAAACATTTGTTTAAGCATGTCCAAACAGGATGAGGAAGATTTACCAATAAGTAAAAAATTGAAGAAATTAACTCTTATGGAGAGAGCTGTTGTGTGGGCATTGTTAAATACAGATTTAAAACTTAGTTATGAAGATCTACGTGTAGCATTAGGCAAAGACAAATCAACTTTAAGGGGGCAGATAAATAACATAAAATCAAAGAGTGAGGGGTTAATAGAAGAGTACCCTGAAAATGACGGTACGAAGAGGTTTTGTATCAGTGAAAAGATTAAACGTGAGATATTAAAAGAGGTAAAAAAGAAGGAAACTATACAAACTAAGGTAAAAAAGGTTAAAAGTGAGGACGAATCTAATTCTTAAACATATAATATATTAATAAAACATTAAATTAAAAGGGAAAAAGCCTCAAAAATCAAAAAGTGAGAGTTTAGAATTGGTGATCTAATGTCTTTTGGTTATGGTCTGAATGGTAAAAAGTGTCTACTAGCTTCTGTTTAAGGTTTAAAGAGCGGAATTCAGGCGAAATAGAGAGAAATACCTGCCTATTGTTGTATTTTCTCTTAATTACAGGTAGGCCTTTTTTCAAAAGTGAGGATACATAGGTTCTTATACACCCTTCTGTCAAATTGAGTTTTTTAGCGACGTCAATATAGCTTACCTGTTTGATATCTTCCTCTAACTGGTATATTGTCAAAAAAGTGAGGAATTCCTGTTGTGAGAGTCCTGTAAAAAGCCTGTCAAAGTCTTGTTTAAAGTCAAATATCCTATGTGAATAACTGTTGAATGAATGTTTATTGAATGAATGAATATCTGAATAGACCCCTTGATTTCCACTGGAAACCTCCTTAAACCCTTGAATTTGAGGTTCCTGCGGCTTTTGAGTCTCCACAAGAACATTAGGCTTATTTTTTAATGATTCAATCTCTTTTCTAAGAATAGTCAACTCTTCTTTATACCCCATAATATCCTCTTTATTCTTTTTTAACTCATCCTCAACGGTAGTAATATGATCCTTTACTTTAGAAAATGATAGTTTAACGTTCTTCTCAAACTCTTCAATATCCCCCATCTTAAAACCTCTTTGAATAAATGTAAAAGAGCTTCTATAAAAAGATTTATGTGTTTAACCAGTGCATAATTATTGAATGAATAAATAAAAAGCTAACCAATGTACTGGCTAGCCTCTGACTTAGGGCTTATCGTCGGTAATTTGATATGTGGAGGCAAGTTTACTTCACTAGACAATACCAATGTTTTTACATTACATCTCATCAAAACCGTATTCAATAAGAATGCCATCAAATCCTGAGGTATGAACTTCTTTTTCTTCCAACCATCCATTATCTTTTTAACCTCATTAGGCTCTTCCATAAAAAGAATATGCCCTCGAATATCTACTAAACCTATATTCGGTTCGTATTTTGAAGAAAATTCGAAGCTGAACTTAAGGACAGTTTCTTTTTTCTTCCCTAATATCAAATCATTCTGTTCAACATTCTTAATCGCCATGTTGTTCTTGACTTGAACTCTTCCTTTTATAGGGCTTATTTTCTCGACAGTTATTTTATCAAAATTAAAACCAACTATTGGCATTTCACATCACCATTTTAGAACTACGAGTTTTAATTTTATAAATGTTATGGTTACATCCTATCTGGGCTTTCAATACCTAATAAGCTTAAACCTGTCTTTAACACTTGTTTAGTTGAAAGAACTAATGACAATCTTGCTTTGCTCAAATTCTTATCATCAATTATGCACGGGCATTTATGATAAAACTCGCTGAAAACTTTAGCTAATGAATAAAGATATGTTGCTATTATATGAGGTTTTAAAATGTTTGTAGATTCTAATACTATCTCTGGGAATGAAGAAATCTCTTTCAAAAGTGCCTGCTCTTCATTAGTTTTTAATAAAGAAAAATCTACCTTAGGATCTAACTTAATCTTAGCTTTCTTAAGGATAGAGAAACATCTTGCATGAGCATACTGTATATAAGGTGCTGTTTCCCCTTCAAATGATAAGGCTACATCCCAGTCAAAGGTTACATTCTTCTCAGGAGATACCCTTAAGATACTGTATTTTAATGCTCCATAACCTATTATTTTAGCTGTCTTCTCGACATCTTTTATATTCCCTCTCTTCTTAACCTCCCCCCTTGCTTTGGTTAACGCTTCTTTCATAAAATCGCTTAATAATACTACCTCTCCTTTTCTCGTGGACATCTTACCGCTTTCCAGTAAGACAAATGAATAATGAACTGCTTCTGGAGCCTTAAACCCGAGGAGTTTTAATGCTGAACTTAGCTGTTTGAAGTAAAGCTTCTGATCTTCACCCAAGACAATTATATTCCTGTCTGGTGCTTTTTCCATCTTCTCAATCGTATAAGCAATATCCCTTAAAGCGTAAAGAGATGTCCCATCAGACCTTGTAAGCACAAGATAAGGGCTTTTCATCTCTGCATTAAACTCTTCCTGGTTTATCACTATTCTGCCGTCACTATCTGTAAAACATTCCGGCTTTTTTTGCAACTTCTCTAAAAGTTCAGCTGCCCTTTTCATCCATAAATACCTGGATTCATAATCAAAATAATCAAACTTTATACCTAGCTCGCCTAACAGTTCCTTTTGTCCTTTAATACAAATACCTACTATTTTTTCGAACTCTTTTCTTATCTTTTTGTCGCCTTTTTCCAGCTTGTAAAGCGTGTCAAATACTCCCTTTTCCAGCTCCGGATTTTCCTTTAATCTGTTGTTGAAATCAACGTAGAGCTGCAGAAGTTTCTTGAAGGATAACGCTTTACCCCTTGCTGCTAACACCAACATTGCTATCTGTTTACCTACGTCGTTTACGAAAAAATGTGTTTCTACATTGTAGCCTTGGAACTTGAGTAATTTTACTATAGAATCCCCTATTAAAGCGTTTCTCGTCCTTCCTACATGGGGCTCTGCATTAGGGTTTATGCTTGAATGCTCTACCAATGCTTTCTTTCCTTTACCAAGGTTTGATGAACCATATTTGTCTTTTTCTTTCATCACTTTTTGTATCGCAATCCCTGCAAGTTTCTCTTTGTTGATGAAAATGTTCAGGTATGGACCTACTGCTTTTACTTCTTTTATGTAATTATTCGGCTTAATTTTCGTCGATAAATCTTGTGCTATCTCTGCAGGATTTTTTTTTAATTTTTTAGAAAGCTGAAAGCATGGAAATGCGAAGTCTCCAAATTTTGGGTCTGGTGGGATTTCTATGTTTAAATCTTCTAGGCCTGTTGCTTGTTTTAATGTTTTTTTTATTTCCTCTTCGAACATTTCAATTTTAAGTAATCATGCTTGTATTTAATATTTATTGTGAAAAAGCGATTATTCAGTTTAACCGGATAAGAGAAATATTTATAAGAAACCATAGCCTTACAAGGAATAGATGTCACAGATATCCAAAAAAAAGGTAGAAAAGATAAAAGAAGAAATTCTATCAGTATTATTTGAAGCAGGTCTAAGAGGAATGTTCACCAAACAGATAAGCGACGAAATAGCAAGGAATGACGAATTCGTACTCAAACTACTCCTCGAACTGGAAAAACAAAATGTCATCAAACAGATAAGAAACACAAAGAAAGGAACACAGTTTATAAGAAGAAAACAATGGACTATGACTGACAAAGCCTACGAAACTTACAAAACACTTCTTTAATCATAACCAGAAACGTTAAAATGCTGCCTTAGAGTCTTCGCAGTAACCTGGGGGAAGACACCAACCACATAAGAATTATTCAACTCCATGCCCCCCATGTTGTTCTTGTTACGAGGGTAAACATGCCAGTGCAACCTATAAAAGTCCTTGACATCAAAAAAATTTTGATGTAAAGTTAGGTTAAAATCAACTACACCGCGGTGCAAACTCAAGGCGTGAAAAACACCAAGCATAGACTCAGCTAATCCCCTCCTGTAATCCCAACTAGTATCTAACAAAGTGTTAAAACCTTTTTTAGAGATTATATCCACTTGGTCCGGAAGCTTCGGAGCAAACGGAGCACAGATAAACAAAAAGTCATTCTCAAATACAAAATATGGACTATCCCTCACTTTAGACATGTAAACCTCAAAAGGATCCTGCTCTAACTCTTTAGCCCTCTTAGCAAGAGAAACCTGCTCTAAAGTAGTCATAGAATTAAGCTTCTTCTCCAAAGTACCCCTCTGCGCATGAGGATGAGGCTGTGACGCGCCAGCAGCAGCACCCCAATTAATAAAATCCCACATACCTTCTGCCTTTTCTGCCCTAAATTTGTTAGCAAAATAGAAAGCTGTTTTGATATAATTCACAAGATCCTCCTTACACAAGTCAATAACATCAGGCTTATGATCAGCAAAAATAGTTACATAATGATCTGGAGAAAAAGGAAATAAGTTAGGAACAGAAATAACTGGAACACCACCCAACGTATAAAGACCGTCTCGGCTGTGATCAATCCTAGGTTCAGGAGTAATCTCATAAATCTTTGGCAAGCAGAATATACACCCTTCCTTCTTAGGTTCTTTTCTGATATGCTTTATAGTCTCAGGCCTGTTAGCCCTGTCTTCCGAAATGCTTGTAGAATGAGGAGAATATTTACCAAACAAAGGATCTAAACGAAGGGAAATAACAGAAATCTTATTCTCACCTTTAATGTTAAGATTTATATTCTTGATAATTTCATACTCTTTGAAAGGGTCTTTTCTCATAGTAAAACTCACTTTGCAAGAGTTATTACTCTCTTTTATATAAACTTTTTGTTCATCAATTATTTTGACTTCTTCAAAATCTTTCTCAGAATATCTTCTTTGCCCTTCCAAATCAAGGCTTCTTTCAAAACCTCTTGAATAGTAGAAACTGGTATTATCTTCACTTTTTTCCTCTCAGCAGCAGACAGTATAACATCTCGTTCATTAGCCTTGGGGATTATAACTTCAGGAATTCCTGCCTCTATCGCGGCCTCAACCTTAGAAGTAACTCCACCGACTGCTAAAACATCTCCACGCACGGATAATGATCCAGTCATTGCCAAGTCTTGCCTTACAGGTATTCCTTTCAAAGCAGAAATAATAGCAGTAGCAACAGCAATACTCGCACTATCCCCTTCCACACCCTCGTAAGTCTGCAAGAACTGGATAAAAATGTCATACTTTTCCTTAATATCCTCACCAAAATATTTCAGGATTATAGCTGAAACGTTCTTAACTGCCTCTTGAGCAATCTGTCCTAGCTTACCTGTAGCGATAAACTCTGTTTTTTTGCCACCAAGAGTAACCTCTGACTCTATTGGTAATACTATCCCTGAAAAGGCACTGCCACCGCCTATAACTGCTAATCCGTTAACACGACCTATATTCTTACCTTTAGTGATTATTACCTCATATTTTTTCTTATTCTCAATATACTTATCCGCTATCTGCTCTTCCAAAGTCCTAGCAATCTTCATAGCCTCTTTGATATGCTCAGGTTCAACAACAGACGCTCCTTTTTCCTTGGCCAAGTCTCCTGCCGCTCTCACTAACCCGCCAAGCTCTCTTAACCTTAATGTTAACTTATCCGCCATCCCTGCCCTTTTCCTAGCATCACCAATAATAGTTTCAACTGCTGCTTTGCTAAAAGGAGGAATCTTAGCATCCTTAGCCACTTCTTGAGCAACAAAAACTGCAATCTTATCCCTATTCTCTTTAGTATCATCCATAGTAGTGTTCATATACACTTCATAACCATAACCCCTAATCCTAGATCTTAAAGCCGGATGCATATGCGTAACAGTCTCCACATTACCTGCTGCAACCAATACAAAATCTGCAGGAACAGGTTCACTCCTAACCATCGAACCAGATGAACGCTCACTTTGCCCAGTAATAGGATACTTCTTCTCTTGTAACACAGTCAATATTTCCTGCTGAGACCTTGGACTAAGAGTGCTAACTTCATCTATGAATAATACTCCCCCATTAGCCCTGTGAATCATACCAGGTATTAATCTTTGATACGATGGAGTTCCAAGACCACCCGACTGTAATGGATCGTGTAATACATCACCTAATAATGCTCCATCGTGTGATCCTGTACCATCAATGAACGGCGCCTTGTCTTTTCCAGAGTTATCAATTATGAGTTTCGGAACTTGCACTTGTTTCTTTTCACCACCTAGAAGCGAAGCCCTTCTACCGAGGTTCATGAAAAGCATGAAACCAATTATGAAAACTATTCCCGTGATCATACTTGCAGCATAGATAACATCAGAAATTTGTCCAGTTTTCCAAAAATAATAAGGTAATAAAGAAACGAAAAGAACTAATCCAAACATAAGCCATGTCTGATTCTTAAAACTGCTCATAGCCTGCATGTTAAGCTTCCAAACCAATTCCTTGCCATGACCCCTGGGCATAGTCTTTATCAAAGGAACATTCTCATCCGCAGGATTAGGTACAGAAAGTATGTCAACAAGCTTCTCTTTTGGTAAGAGTTCTGCCAATGCTAAGCCAATCATGGACTTGCCAGTCCCAGGATCCCCGATTAAGAAAACGTGTCTTCTCTGCTTGGAAGCTTTTTTGATTATCTTAACAGCTTCTTCTTGACCAATAATTTGGTCGACTATCTTGTCAGAGACTTTAATTTCCTTAGTAGTTTTGAAATCCATATTCTGTTTAAAAGATAAAAAAGGTATATAAACCTAATGGATTACCAGACTTCTCAGAAGTAGATGAACTATAGTTTTTATTTTTATGTTGTCGGGTTTTGTGGGTGATAGTTTTGATTGGTTAATGGCTGGTTGTGGTTTGTTTTAGGAGAA
>Ga0194112_10006609_pt1 | contig 15293 bp, 12 predicted proteins | sample TA2MahC400mmetaG_FD_146191 | JGI IMG/M metagenome (GOLD analysis project Ga0194112, IMG submission 146191) | Freshwater microbial communities from Lake Tanganyika, Tanzania - TA2015016 Mahale Deep Cast 400m | ecosystem: Environmental > Aquatic > Freshwater > Lake | place: Tanzania: Lake...
CCGCTGCTGTGCACAACCTGAGAGCCCCTTTCAAGGGGAGATTGTGTTTTGCCTGTCGTGGCTGCGGAGCGTCCCCGTAGCGCAGCGGAGGGGGCTGCGTGCTCGAGCTCCTCAACTTGTGCTCGCAACAGGGCCAGCTCCTGCGTCAGAACTTTGATCTGTTCGCTAAAGTGGGAGATACGCAGGGAGAACTGAAACAGGATGAGCAGCAGAGAGATGATGGCCAGCAGGAAAATCAGGGCCGGGGGGTAATCGACACCGAGCGCATGCGCTACGATATCCAGATAATCGATGAACAAGGGCGTAAGCACCAAAACCACCCCTGTGAGCAGCCAGAGCAGAGCGAACTCCTCCTTCAGCTTCTTGGTCCGCACGAGGTTGGTCACAAAAAACAGCACGGCCAGGCCGATCAGCATGGCGAACAGGCGCGCGCGAAATTGCATCAGGTCTGGCGTCGCTGGCACAATCATCCTCCTCTCAGTTCTCCCATTTCCTCGAGCACAGCCCTCATGGTTGTAAAGGCAAATGCATCGAGAATCGTCTCAAACCGCTGCAGCATATTACCGATGTTGTAATAGGTTACAAAACGTGACACCCAAGGCAAAGGCAGCCTCGGCGTGCCTGAGTAGGTCTCCCAGGGGTGAACATAGATGACAAACGGGCGCTGGCGGCTGATCTGCCGCAAGCAGGAATGCACCAGACTCAAGGGCAGAGCCCGCAAGTAGAAACCACCGCAGACAGGTACCCGCAGCCGTCCCCATACCCACACGGACATGGGGAATTCGAGCAGCGTCCCTCCTGCATCGGCCACAGCGACATCTTGTGAAGAAGGGCGGTACGGCCTGAGCGGGCAGCTCCTCACACCGTATACGGGCGTCTGGAGCGGAAAAACGCTGGAATCGTAATCATAACCGAACTCGGCCAGAACGCTAAGGGCCCAGCGAGTGCGGTTATCCAGCGAAAAAGTCGGCGCCCGAAATCCTGTCACATTGACGCCTGGTGCTATGTCGCGAATGACTCCATTGAATCTCTGTAACTCCCACCTCAAGTCGTCTGGCCCCATTTCCCACAACGGCCGATGGCTGAAGCCGTGACAGCCCAGCTCATGTCCTCCGGCCAGAATGCCTTCAACGACCGCCGGCTGGCGTTCAGCGATCTCCCCAACTACAAAGAAGGTCGCCCGTGTCTGCCGCTCGCGCAGCAGATCCAGAAGCGTCCGCGTGGAGCGCTCGACCTGAACCGCATGCTCGCTGTCCACGGTGCAGAGGGGACTTGTCTTGCTCTCCGAAGGGGTCCTGCGGAGCGTCCCCGTAGCGCAGCGGAGGGGGCCGGGCACCCGGTGACGCACCAACTCGGGATGGTACCAATCCTCGAGGTCTATGGTCAAGGCATTACGCATGCTGTGTATCCACCTCTCGCGGAGGACTCTTGCGAGGGCGCAGAGCGTTCTTGTGGGTCTTTTCGCGGAGCAGGACGATGAAGATGGACAGAAACATCTTTGCCACATAGTAGATGGGCTTCCAACTGGAATGCATGGATTCGCCACTCAAGCGCTCCCGCATAACTACGGGCACCTCCTGCAGACAGAAACCGGCAAAATGCAGCAACAAGATGGTATCAGCGTCGGGGAAATCAACAGGGTAGTTGTCTGAGGCAAAGAAAGATATGACATCGCGGTTCATGGCCTGGAAACCAGAGGTGGGGTCGGTGATATGCTGTCGCGCGATGCGGGAGACCACCTGGCTGAAAAAGGCCATACCCACACGTTTGACAAAACTGGTGTGATAGTCCATGCGACCCCGAAAACGAGAGCCCAGCGCCACATCAGCTTTTCCATCCCGTACGGGCTGCAGCAGTTCGGCGATACTGCTGGCGGCATGTTGGCCGTCGGCGTCCATCATCACACAGAAATCGTAGCCATAGTGCACTGCATAGCGGAATCCTGCCTGCACTGCACCGCCATAGCCCAGGTTGAATGGCAGGCGCAATACGCGGGCACCCGCTTGCTCCGCCACAGCAGCCGTCTCATCCTTGGAACAATCATCCACAACCAGTACATCCAAGGGAAGCTGCTGGGCCTTGACCTCCGCCAGGACCTTGCCCAGGTTATTGGCTTCGTTGTGGGCAGGTATGATCAGCAGGACAGGTTTGTCTCCCGGAGGGGGCGTAGCCGTTTTTCTTGTCGCAGACATGCTATATCGTTCCTCGATTCCAGGCAATCACCTCGTCTATACACTCTTCAAGCCGACCTTGAGGTTGATAGCCCAGCAATTGCTGGGCGCGGCGGATGTCAGCCACCGAGTTGCGCAATTCGCCGGGCTGTGCAGACGCGTGTTGTGGAGCAATATCCGGGCGCAGGCGTGCGCAGAGCAAATCTGCAATCCGGTTCACCGAAATGCCGTGGCCTGAGCCGACGTTGAGCACATGGCCGTGGACGTCATGGGTCATAGCGCGGAAGGTAGCGTCCACGACGTCGCCAACGTACACAAAGTCGCGACACTGCTCTCCGTCCCCAAAGATGACCGGCGGCTCACCACGCAACAGGCGTTGGACGAAAATGGTGATCACTCCTACGTAGGGGGTAAAGGTCTGGCGCGGCCCATAAGTATTAAAGTAGCGCAGAGTTACGGCCTCAAAGCCGGACTGCCCGGCTACGAGCATGGCATATCTCTCGCTGGCCAGTTTGGCAACGCCGTATGGTGAGATAGGTGTCGTCTCGTGATTCTCCGTCAGCGGACGGGGGCTGGGCGCATCAGCGTACACGGCCATGGAGGAAGCGTAGATGAACTTTTTCACCTTATGCGTGACACAAGCCTGCAGCACATTGAGCGTGCCCATGAGGTTCGTTTCGGCATCCTGGTAGAATCCAGATACTGAGGCACGGATGCTCACCCTGGCTGCCAGGTGGAACACGACATCTGTTCCAGACATGGCCGAGTCTATCACAACGGGATCGCGCACGTCACCTTGCAGGAACTCCGCGCCCGGCACATTGGCGCGTTTGCCCACCGACAGATCATCCAAGACAACCACCTGCATGTCTTCCCGCAAGAGTCTCTCCACCAGGTGCGAGCCGATGAATCCTGCTCCACCGGTCACAAGCGCCCGTCTGTACTTCATTCAGCACCTCTGGATGTGGCCGCGCAGTGAATCGCCAGGTCGGGAGTCAGCAGCATCCGCTCGATATCCTGTGACTGGTTGATGTGTACCGCAGGAAAGACGAGGGAATCCTTGATGACGATCGGCCTGTCCACCGTCACGCCGGCGCCTAGCACCGAGCCCTGCAGAACGGCACCGGGGTCAATGCGGGCGTGAGGTCCCACCAGATAGGGTTCACCCAGCCGCTTGAGTTGGTTGCGGTTGCACTCGAGCAAATCACAGGCAAAGGTGATATTCATGTCCCAATCAATGACTTCTGCCGGATATACAGGATAGCCATCGTCGATGAGGATTTGAATCGAGTTCGTAATCTCATACTCGTCGCGCTGTGCCGTGCGCGGCGTGCGCCGGATAGCATCAAAGATGGCCAGATCAAAGATATACACCCCGCAACCTTTCAGGTTGTTGGTCAGGTAGCGTGGTTTCTCAATCACCCTGGTCACTGTCCCGCTGGCATGCAGAATCACGGCAAAATTGCGGCGGATATATTCTGGATTCTTTTCGCGCTTGACAGCCAGCACGGCGCCTGCACGCCGCTCCCAGAACATACGCTCCATCGCTTGCAGGTTCTTGGGCACCAGGAAGATGTCGCCCAAGAAGAGGATGAAGGGTGAATCCACTTCATTCTCGAGTTGCGCCACGGCATGCGCAATGCCCAGGGCTTCTCTCTGCTCCACATAGCGGATCCGCAGGCCAAGGAAAGAACCATTGCCAAAGTACGAGATGATCTCTTCCTTGAGATGGCCAACAACGATGATCACATCTTCTACGCCGATCCTGGCCATATCCTGCAACTGGTACTGGATGATGGGTTTGTTACACACAGGCAACAACGGCTTGGGCATGTAGAGATTCAGGGGCTGTATACGACTGCCTTTGCCTGCAGCCAGGACTACGCCGAGCAGTTTCTGCGACAAGGTCCCTCCTGACCCGCAACCTTCTAGGTTGTCAAAAGTCGTTGATGACACTGGCTCGAAACAGAAGCTGTTTGTACTTCAGATAGGCCAGGAACAAGAGCATGTGCCAGCTTGTGCGCAAAGCCTTGAGTTTGGACTCGCCAGCCGCACGCGGATAATGGGTGATACCGACCTCGCCGATGCGGTAACCCCGAGTCTGGGCGCGCACCAGCAGTTCCGTGGGGGTTGGATAGCCCCGCGCCTCGATCACCAGGTCTCGTGCCACGTCACCCTTGAACAATTTCAGGGCGCAGTTGGTATCGCGCAACTGCAGCCGGAATAGAATGCGGATGATGAGGTTCAGCACACGATCCGCAACCACACGCAACGGCTGGTCCTGTTTGCTCCGCCGATAGCCCGTGACCACGTCATAGCCCTTTTCCATCTCAGCCAGCAGTAGCTTGTACTCTCCGGCATCGAATTGGCCATCAGAGTCAATCGTTGCCACATATGCCCCTGTGGAACGGGCAATGGCACTGGACAAAGCATATCCATATCCCCGATTGACGGCATGATCCACTACCACCAGATTGTCCCACATTCCCTGCAGCTGACGCAGGATGTCTTTGGTGCCATCGGTACTGCCATCCTCGCCGATGACAATCTCGCCCTGGAGACCATCGCGGACAAAGATGCTTTGCCAGTAGTTGACCATCTTCTCAATGTTCTCGCGCTCATTGTAAGACGGCGCGGTGATGGACAAGAACACATTGGAGGTCATGAACAGCCTCGCTTCCCTGGCCAGGTGTAAGATTGACCTGTATCCGAGCCGCGGGCCCTGGCCAACAAATAGTCTCCTGAGCTGTAGATCACTGTGCCCAGCTCCTGCACTGGCTCCCAGTGCACCCATTCGACCAGGATGTAGAAATCGCCCCGAGTCGTGACCAGGCGGCGCAGCGCTTGTTCGTCCGTCACCAGCAGCAGTGGACGACCGGCATAGAAAAGCGCAGCAGGTCTAATCCAGTAGGAACCGGGCCAGTAATTGACCAGGATGGACTCCTCGTCGAGCACATACTGGCTGTACTGAGCAACCTTTTTCACATCCGGGTTAAAGTTGCCAACCCTGGGCAACCCCGGGCCCACTGCGAAGGTGGTCACAAGTATCACCACAATCGCCAGCCGGCTCCGCAGCACCTTCACCAACAGGCTTGCCGTCAGCAAGGTCAGTGCAGGGTAGATGGGAATCATATACCAACCTATTTTGCTACTGGAGACATTGTACAGTACCAAGGGTACTGCTGTCCAACACAACAGCAGGCTGCTGGCCTTGTCTCTGTTCCGCAGGACGCGGTACAAACCGTACCCCACAGCCAAAGCCACGACTGGATACAAGACCGGGAAGCCGCGTTGTATAGACCGGAAATAGAACAACCAGTCGCGGGTGTGCCCTTGCTCACCCGTGACATAGCCCACCGTGAGCGAGACCATATACGAGTCCCAGAAATGCCGACCCCAGATCAGCAACTGACCGATGTGCCAGGGCGCAGCGATAAGCAAGGACAACAGAGCTCCCCACAAGGTCTCTTTGCGCCACCAGGCTGAGCGCGGCAAAGCCACCACGAAATAGAGGGCAACGATGCCATAGGCGAAAAAACCAGCAATGCTCTTGATCATCAGGCCCAGTCCCAGGGGAACACCCAGCCAGACCAGGAACCTGGCATTCCATTGGGCACGCCAGGCTAACCATATTGCGAACATCATCGCCAGAATGAGGGGCATATCCAACATGCCCACGCGCGCCAGGCTGACAAAGTTGTAACCGTGGCTGAAGAGATTGGCGCCTGTGCCCAGCAGCATGACGGCCGCCCCCAGTCCAATAGCGCGACTGCGGAGCGTCCCCGTAGCGCAGCGGAGGGGGCTGCGGAGCGTCCCCGCAGCGCAGCGGAGGGGACTGCCGAAGAGGTCACGCCCCAACAGATAGGTGAGAAGAATGGCCAGGACCCCGCAGGAGGCAGCCACAAAACGAGCGCCAAACTCGTTGACACCAAAGACTTTGTAGGCTGTGGCGGTCAGCCACTGCACCAGCGGCGGTTTGTCAAGGAACTCCATGCCGTTCCAGCGAGGTGTGTTGAAATCGCGCAGCCATAGCATCTCACGGGCACTCTGTGCATAGTCTGCTTCGTCAAAGTCGCTCAAGCTGCCTTCACCCAGCCGCCAGAACATCATGGTGACGGCCAGTACACCAAGAACCAACAACCACAGCAGGTCGCGCATTGGCAGCGACAGATGGAGCTGTCCCTCTGCCCTCTGCCATATGCGTCTCCGTACCAATGAGCCCGTGTCTGTGGACATTGAAGCCATCCTAGCCTAACTTGTAGACATGAAGCAGCGCGATACCCTGGCGCTGCAACGTATGAACAGGTGTGTGTTCCTGTACGATGGCCACGACCTCCGGCGTGTAGTGAAAACCGGTCTGGCGCATCTCCACTACGGCATAGTCAGCCAAGCGCGGGTCTACGACGTCACCACCAGTAGGTTGCAGGTCTGCACGTAGCAGGCCATAGCGCTGATAGAAGCGCAGCACAAAGGGGTTCTCGGCCCAGACAGTGGCGCTAGGCTCAGCATGGGCGTTCAGATAGGGCAGCGCATCCTGATAGGTTTCGCACCAGAAGGTCGTCTCAAAACCCAGCCGGGTGGCCCCTGGCAACCCTCCCACCAGTTCACTGTAGTAGGACAACTGATACGGGTGCAGGATGGCTGCGGACAGCAGCACTGGCACGAGCAGCAGAGTCAGGGCAAGGCCGATGCTCAGCCGCCACGCTCGCGGAGTGAAGCGGGGCAGCATGCGCTGTCCAGCTCCAGCCATCTGGTCGAGTACGCTGGCGAACCCAATGCCAGCCAGGCAGGCTAGGTACGGATAGGCCGGAACAAAGTGCCGCTCACCGCTGTAGGCCGCCTGCAAGCCAGTAGCCGCAAAGAGCAGAGGCGTGACCGCGTTCAGCAGCAACAGCCAGCCTGTCTCGTGGGACGGTTGGCTGGGCTGGCCACGTCTGGGGCGCCCCTGGCTGCGGAGCGTCCCCTCCGCTGCGCTACGGGGACGCGCGATGCGAAAGATACCCAGTGAGTACATAACGGTGATGACCAGTGGCACCACGGCCAGTGTAATGACAAAGGGGTAGTGCCAGGGCACGTGAGGCAGGGTCTGTCCCAGGTAGAACTGCGGCCTGTCTTTGAAGCGCGAAGCCATGAACAGATAGTACAACAGCCGATTGATGGTATCGTGGTATAGCCAGGGCCACATAGCGACAAATGTCAGGCCACCGATGAGCGTTACGGCGGCGAGCCTCAACAAAGAGGCCCAAGTGCGTCGAAAGAGCAAAACCCATACACCCCAGACCAAAGGCATAACTATAGCATTCATCTTCGTGCCCAACGCCAGGCCGTAGGCGATCCCTGTGATCAAGACCGGCAGCCAGCCGCGCCGGTGCTCCCCTTGAAGGGGGCCTTGAGGCTCCAACTTCCAGAAAGCATACATAGCCACAAACCAGGTAATGGCCACCGTTGTGTCGATGTTGGCCAGATGAGCGTGAAAGAACATGCGCGGCATGAGCAGCAGAGACAAAGCAGCAAAGACACCGCTCGCTATATCATAGGTAGATGCCACCATAAGAAAGACCATAGCCACCAGCAAGGAAAACAACAACGCATTGCTGAGACGATGGGCAACGATTTCGCCCACGACGCCACGAAAAGCCGCCCAAGTCAGGCCCGACAAGAGTTTGCCCAAGGGCGGATGCAGCTCTAGCGTCGGGTCCTGCACCCACCAACGTACGATGGTGGCATCGGACAATGACTCGCTCAGGTCACCTTGCAGGATGCCCCGTTTGAGCAGGCCCAGCCAAGTCATGTAGCCGCGAGAGGCCTTGATGTACAACGGTTCGTCCCAGGTGATGCCTGCGTCAGGGAGCGTAACGACAATCGCCACCAGAGCAGCCAGGGCCAAGGCCAGCGCAATGGCTATCCGCGCGCGCCTTCGCTCCCCGATTTGGCGGTCAGACACGGCGAGCATGCTCACCACACCTCGTAGACGTGAATCTGGTCAACGATAAACGCCCGCTCGGTGCCCGGCAAGAAGCGCAACAACCGGTCGCCCTCATAGACAGGCTCGTCGTCCAGAGTCAGCACGTAGCGCAGACCGGCAGCGGTGGACAGGTCCCTCTGGCGCTGCGGCCATTCGGCCCCATAGGTGCGAGATCCGACCAGCACGTAGCGCACCGACCAGCGCTTTAGCTGGGCAATGCTCTCTGAGCCGGGAAAGCTCTCTAGAAGGCTACGTTGCTCGTTAAAGGCGCGCGGAAAGAAGGTGCCATAGCCAAAGGCCACGGCCTTGCCATGAGTGCGCATGGCATACAGAGAATGGCCGGTCATCGCCTTGATCACCGGGAATTCCATGATAGCAAACTCGCCCTCTTGCGACGCCAGCCAGTCATCCACCGGGCGTGCCTGGACGCCAGAAGTCCCCGAAGCATGGGGAAATGCAGCAAACTCGAGCAGAAGCAGAGCGAACAGGGCAGCCATCGCCATTTGCCCCCACCGACGCCGTCTGAGCAGATAGCGCACCCCATATCCGGACAGGACAGCGACGGCGAACAGGGTCACCAGTCCAAAGCGGGCCCAGACGCGCATGGCATTGAAGAAAGGCAGGTACAGGGACAGCAGGAGGGTGGGCAGAGGCAGGTACACGGCCTCGGGGACCCGCAGGCTGTACGAGGAGATAGGATACAATGCCAGGCGGTTGCTCAACAGGCTCATGCCGATGGTGAAGAGCCTCTCCACAGTGGCCGGCACGCGGATGTACACAGGCCCGTGCATGCCATGCAGGGTGGTTCCGCAGGCGAGCACAGCAAAGACCAGGCCCACCCAGGCGAGGGTCTGCCGCGTCCTGTCCTGCCGCCAGAGGCCAATGATGGCCAGCAGCAATGGCACCGCGCCGAGATACAGTATGTTCTCGGGGTTCTGCGCATATCGCTGCAGCAGCGCCGCGCCCCACAACGGGTGCAGCACATTCGGGTATACCAGGTCCAGGGGGCTGGCGGAGAACTGGTCCACATAGCGCAAGGACTGCGGCCGATCTCCCTCGCGCCAGAGCCGGGTCACCGGCAAAACGATGGGCGCGATCAGTACGAGGCATACCATGGCGAAGACAACGAGACTACGGACAAAAGGCTTCTGCCGTAGACGCTCACGCCACGGCCTTCCCCGCAGCAGTGTGTACACGATACCCACCAGGGCAAACATGTAGGCATAGTACCAGGCTGACAGCGCACCTAGGCTATAGAACAGTCCTGCCAGGAACGCATCTCGGGGGCGTGGCCGTACGATGACCCGATCCAGGAACAGAACAAAGAGAGGCAACCATTGCGTACCCATAAGCGGCAGGTGGCCTGCACCGAGGTGCGCCAAGCGGTAGGGGCAGAAGGCAAAAACCAGGCCACTGAAGAAGCCTGCGATCCTGTTTCTCGTGAAATGCAGAACCAACAGGTACATCCCCAATCCGGATAGCAGAAAGGAACCCCACATCGTAAGGTTGTAGGCAACTACCTCGCCAAACAGAAGAGTCAGTGGCAGGGCTGGGACGATGTTAGATAATGTGGTCTCCGACAGGGACACATTGTAGCCAAACGGATAGAACATCCCTGGATTGAAGAAGGGAGTCACTTGCAGATCAAACAACGCGTGTTTGAACCACCACACCTTGTACAGGTACTCGAAATTGTCACCGGGTGCGGGTGCGCCAAGGATTCGCGAGCCCAAGTCTGCCATCAGAGGATGGGTGAGAATCACGCTCAGTGCAACAAAGAGCCCCAACAGGATCAGGGGCGAGTCAAAGGCGCGGTATCGAGTGCTCTTCTTCGATGGCCAGGCCGTAGACAAATGGTCTGCTCCAGCTATCTAGCCAGCAACCAGACTCCAAACACGATCACGATCACAGCCAAGAAACGGCTGGTCGAGAATGGTTCGTGCAAAAACGTCCAGTTGAATATTGCCACCAAGACATATCCCAGGGCGAACATGGGATAGGCAAAGCTCTGCTCCAGCTTGGAAAGAGCAAACAGGTAGGCAATAAAGCCAACGCCGTAGGCAGCAATCCCCGAGAACACCAGGGGGTTGAACAGCATGCGGAACAGGATTGGCAGGCTGAACTGGTCAATTCCGCCTACCTGTCCCATACCAATCTTCATCAGGATTTGTCCCGCCACCGAGCAGAAGATGGCAAAGTACAGCATAAACATGGGGTTGATCATCTGTGTCGTCTCTCCTAAGGTTTTTTTGTAACGCGCCACACGCGAGTGCGCGGTATACTCGTCTCCCAAGCAAGGACAAGGGCACCAGGATCCTCGGCCTGCCAGCTCTGCAAAGCGGGCCGCAGGTACTGCTCCGTAGTGCGGGACCAGGTAAACTGGTCTTCTATCAAATATGCAACCTTATTATTATACACCACTTGTTTCAGTTCTGCCCCATCGATTGAATAGGGATACTCCAGAGCCTGAAAGCCGGTGTGGATGTACATCAGGTCCGCTTTGCGACACATCACAACCGCGGATGGTGCATCATTCGCGGCAATCCAATCCATTGCCTGGAGGTAGTTGCTCCACTCAACGTCTGCGGCATAGTATGTGCTGACTGGCTTTCCTAGACCTGTACGCAGGTTCTGCTCGATAGAGCGGACATTGGCCACCAGCGCCGACAAAGCCAGAACGGCAGTAACCAGCACCAGGACAGGCCTAGTCATCCACCGCTTGCCTCTCAGTCCCGCTTCTAGCAGAGAGCGAACGGCTCGCAGCAGGTAATAGATTGCAAAAGGGATAATGGGCACGATCAACCGAGTCTGCGCCCAGAGATAGCCTGCACAGGAGGCGAAGAACAGTGCCACGTACCACTCGCTGCCGTGCTCCTCCTCTGCGCAGCGTCCCCGTAGCGCAGAGGAGGAGGCCTGGGAAGCCCGTCTGCTGCGCTTGATCTCCAGGACAAAGCCGATTAGAACCAGCGCCGGGATAGTCAAAAGGGCAACTCTCCGCAATGACCCCAGCATCTGGGCCAGGCGTAGCGCATGGGGAAACAGAACAACCGGCCAGATATCGAAAGCGTAAATACCGAGGTTCTGCGTTACGCGGGCGGCCCAATCGGCAGGGCTGGCCGGCATGGTCCCGTACGGATCGTTGGAGAAATAGAGGGCAAAGTAGCCTCGCCCCAGGCCCACGGAGGTACCGGTCGTGGGTAGGGAAGCGGTGTAGAAGAACCAGGGAATGGCCATGGCACCGCTTATCAACAGGACCACCAGGGCATGCTTGAACTGGCGTTGTAGCACCAGATACCCGGCAAAGGCAACTACCAGGACCAAGGCAATGGATCTCACATAGAACGTCAGTCCTAGCGCGAGGGCCACCAGACAGAGCCTGGCTGTGCGCTGCTTCTGCCAGTACCAGGTGAAAAGCCAAATGCAGAGGAGGGACAGGAATATGTAGGGAATCTCGGTGCCTATATCGTTGGAAAAGTACAACAGCTCAGGATTGACCGCCACTAGCAGAGTGGCGAGGGCTGCCAGCGACGCATCGCGGCGCCGGAACAGCCCATAGCAAAGTGCGATGGTTCCCAGGTAGAAAGCGATGGTCAAGAGCTTTGCTGGCCAGATAGCCGCGAGCAACTGGCTGGCAGTGTCCGTGAGGAGCATGACCCCCGCCAGCAGCAGGGGATAGCCGGGTGGATAAAGGGCCATCTGTGGCGCGCGGGGGTCGCTGACCATCCGGTAGCCCTGGCCTGTAGCCAGTGCTTGGCCCAGGACCATGTATGTAGAATTGTCGCCAGCCGGTACCAGATGCCCGTTGAGCAAGGACACGGCCAAGAGCAACGCCAGCAGGAGGATGAGAATCAAGGAACTTTTGGGTGGCAGCATCGGCTCAGTCACGCTCTGCAATGGGATATTGTATGGCAAACAGGTCGACCTCTATGCCGGTGAACGTCTCTTCCGATACCAGGCGTGCGTACCGTAAAGTCCGCAGTTGGTCCTTCAGAGCCAGGTTGTCCGTATGGCTGAGCACCAGCCAGATCCGCTCATAGCTCGGCAGGATCATCCCGACTCGCGCCGCCAGAAGAGCAGGGTCGGTAAGCACACGGCTCACACCCACGCGCCGCACCGAGCCGCGGTAGTAGTGTTCGAATGGCAACCAAATATCCTCATCCACAAGAAAGATTATGTCGCTGAAGCGTTCCTCCGCACTGATATACTGCACTGCTGCCCGCCAATTCTCCTTCTGCTCATAGCGGTACATGTTGACGATTGGCCAAAACGAGATCAGGCTAACGGCTGCGAGCATCAAAGAGCCCAGAGCCAGCCCGACCGACCGAAACCTCCTCTCGCCCAGGCGCAGCATACGCGCAATTCCTCTCCCTACCAGGATGCAGTATGGTGGCAGGAAAGGAAAAATGTAGCGCAGCACCCAGAATGACCGGACCTGTGACAGGGCAAAGACTGTGCCCACGGGTATCAGCAAGTAGAGTAGCACGAAGACGAGCCCATCTCTCTCAGAGGAGACCCGCGGGTCCCGGTGGGCGGATGGGGACGAGCGGCCGCGCACGAAGGTGAGTAGATTCCCCAGGATACAGGAACCAAAGATCAGCAGCCCGCCCCAGTACACCAGCCTTCCCCGCACGGTTGTCCCCAGGCTAAAGGAGAACATCAGGCCAAGAAGGTCGGCCAGGCCAGGAGCGCCGTGCCAGGTATCCAACAAGCCCCACCAATAGCCGGATTCTGTGCTGAAGATACCCGCCAGGCCTATCACCGACAGGAGGCCGACCATAAGCTGGCTGAACACCCATTGCATCCAGATGCCACGCTGGGCCCGTTCTCGCAGCAACCGATAAAGCGCATAGACGTTCTGAAAGGGCACGAGAAAAACAGCAAAGTAGTGCGCATTCATCAGCAGGGCCGTGGTCAACACATAGGCCAGCCACTGCCAGAATTTGCCCTCGCGCAGGGCAAGCAGCATAAAGATCGCAGAGTACAGGCTCAGGGCGGCCACCAGGATATACATACGGGCTTCCTGCGAGTACCAGATGTGCAGGGGGGATATAGTCAGCAGAAAAGCGCTGAGCAGCCCCACCCACTTGTCGAACAATTGCTTGCCCAGCACATATATGGCTGCGATGGAGACCACTCCGATGAGTACAGACAGGGCGCGCACCCAGAACTCGGAACTGCCCAGCTTGAGCCAGAAATGTAGGCAGAGATAGTACAGTGGTGGGAAAATGCGCTGTGTGCTTAACGCGATATGCCAGCCTACACTATGCCTGGCCACCCACACGCTGTAGGCCTCGTCAAACCAAAAGCTCTCCGTGGCCAAGCCGTAGAGCCGCAACGCCGCGGCCAGAGTCAGCATGAGCAGCAGCACCAGATGCCCCTTTTGCTCTTGGGCCACGCTTCGCAAGCGTATCAACTTTCAGCTCCTGCTCTGAATTCGTACAGAATCAGACGGTCCACTCCTCGGAAGGGCAACTCGTCCAGGATCGTGCCCTGCCGATCCAGGGTCCGTTTAGCGATGCCATCGGGATCGCTATAGTGTCCACGTTCCCAGACCAACCACACGCGTCTGTAGTCGCGCTTGATGCTCTCAACCACATCCGCAGCGGCTTGCGGTGTAACCGGAATGGGCAGATCCATGTTGATAGGTACATGACCCTGGCTGTAATAGTCAAACGGTTTCACGTTCCAGCGCGGGGAGAACAGCACCACATCACCGGGCTTTGCTTGAGACATAACATGGGAGACGAGGCCGCGCCAGTCAGGATTCTGCTCGATGCGCCAGGCATTCCAGTTCCCGACTAGCAAAGTCAGGAGCAGGAAAGCTGGCACGGCACAGGCCCCCTTCCTGCGAAGCGTCCCCGTAGCGCAGCGGAGGGGGCTACCTAGTCGGTCGATGCCGCTGGCTACCCAGATACAATAGGCAGGAAAAAAGGGCAGCAGATAACGAACGGAGTACATCGGCTTGACCTGGGACAAAAGCCAAACTGTTATCACCGGCAGGGCCGCAGAAGCCAGACAGAATGTCATGCCATCCTGCTCAGAGTATGCCTGGCCAGCCGGGCGGCCAGGGCTGGCGTGCAGGCGCAACGGTCTGCGCAGCGTCCCCGTAGCGCAGCGGAGGGGACTGAGTAGAGCAGCGAGAGCACACAGGCCGAAGAGCAGGTAAGCCATCCGGCGTAGCATGATGGGGTAGAGTTTGCTGTCCAAGCCCATGCTAAAGTACAGCCAAGTGTCTACGAGAGCGTACAGCGACGGTTTGCCTACTGACTTTTCCACCCATCCGCCGCCGCCAGTGCTGACTTGATGATAGAGGATGGGGACCCAGGGCGAGAATAGCAGTGCCACCACGACCTGGGCCAGCAGCCACTGGCGCCACAAGGGCGAACGGCTGCGCCAGAGCCAGTAGAGCGCAAAGAGCCCTTGGAAGAGAAAAGCGAAGAGGGCAAAGTAATGCGTGTACAGAGCGGCCGTTGCTGCCACTGTATGCCCCAGCCAATAGGCTGCCTTCTTCCGTTGCAGTGCCAGCAGCAGGAAGTAGCTGGAAAGCAGGCTGAGAGCAGTAACCATCACGTACATACGTGTTTCCTGTGAGTACCACACGTGCAAGGGAGACACCGCTAGCAGCAAGGCCGACAGCAAAGCCACGCGGGAGTCAAACAGTTCTCTGGCCACGGCATACACCAACCCAACAGTGAGAATACCCCAGACTGCAGACAACGCCCGAAGCACGAACTCACTATCTCCCAAGCCCAGCCAGAAGTGCAGAAGGAGGTAGTACAGAGGCGGATGGATGTCTCCAGCGGCCCAGGCCACGACCGAGGACAGCCCCATGCGAGCAATGATCAGGCTCGTGGTCTCGTCAAGCCAGAGACTCTCTTTGCCCAACCCCAGGAAACGCAAGAAACCGGCGAGCAACAGGACCCCAAGCAGGGGTAGCACGAATGTCTGAAGGCAGGGTGGACCAACAACACGGCAAGCCTTACTGCCCTGCTGCGTGGGCGCTTTCAGCTCCCTTCTGCGGAGCGTCCCCGTAGCGCACCGGAGGGGGCTCGTGGCGGCCGAAAGCCTCAGTCTGGGAAGCAGGATCGAAGCGGGATGGCCATGGGAGAACAACTTCACGTTTCACTCTTTGCGCTGGGGGGCATTGCCATGTGACG